>Ga0208357_1003112_pt1 | contig 10412 bp, 8 predicted proteins | sample NGESurdeep092012_6_FD_184487 | JGI IMG/M metagenome (GOLD analysis project Ga0208357, IMG submission 184487) | Arctic peat soil microbial communities from Barrow, Alaska - NGEE Surface sample F52-2 deep-092012 (SPAdes) | ecosystem: Environmental > Terrestrial > Soil > Wetlands > Peat ... | reverse complement strand
GCTCGCGGCGCACATCTCGCGGCGATCCAATCCAACGGCTTGACGGTTCGCGGCGATCTCGGCTCGTTCAGCGCGCGCGTGGCCGCCGACAGCGACCTTTCCGCCTTGGGGAGCTTCGACGCGTTTCTCCTGACGTTCAAAGCACATCACTGGCCGTCGTTTATCGATATGCTCGCCGAACACGCGGGTGCCGATGCGACGATCGTCACCCTTCAGAACGGGGTGCCATTTTGGTTCGTCCGCCAACCTCCGTTGCGCAGCGTCGATCCGCAGGGCCGCGTCGGCACGCTCTTTCCCGATTCGCAGGTCGTCGGGGGCGCCGTACATATCTCGGCGCGCGTGAGCGTCCCCGGCGTGGTCGTGCAGAGCGGCGGCACGCGTGTGGTGATCGGCGATCCCAACGGCGCGAACGGCGCGCGCGCGGAGGCGCTGGCCGCGGCGATGCGAGACGCCGGCCTGGAGCCCCACGTCGATCCCGATATTCGACAGACCGTCTGGCTAAAGCTGGCTAACAATGTCGGCCTCAATCCGATCAGCGCGCTGGAAGGACGGACGCTTCGCGCGATTTTGAGCGATCCGCGTTCGCGCGACGACGCGCGCGAGCTCATGCTCGAAGTGCTCGCCGTCGGCCGCTCGCTCGGGGTGGTTGCCGAGGTCGACGTCGACGCCCGTCTGGCGTACGCGGCGCGCTTGGCCGATGTGAAGACCTCGATGCTGCAGGATTTGGAGTTGGGCCGTCCGCTCGAACTGGACCCGATGTTGGGCGCGGTGATCGAACTGGCCGAGCGGTATGGGGTCGAAGTTCCACGCGTGCGCGACACCTATCGGCGCACCCGCGAGCTCGAGCGTCTGCGCGGGCGGACGTGAGCTCCTCGACGCTGGTTCGCCGCATCGTCCCGTGCCTGGACATCAAGCAAGGGCGCGTCGTCAAAGGCATCAATTTCGTTGCGCTGCGCGACGCCGGGGATCCCGTCGAGCTCGCCGCGCGGTACGAGCGCCTGGGTGCAGACGAACTCGTCTTCTTAGATATCACCGCGACCATCGAAGGACGACGCGCAACGCGCGAGGTCGTTCGGGCGGTTGCGCGGGAACTGACGATTCCGTTTACCGTCGGCGGCGGCGTGAACGCGGTCGACGACGTTCGCCAACTTCTTCGCGCCGGCTCGGACAAGGTCGCGCTCAATTCGGCAGCCGTGCGCCGGCCCGACCTTCTGCGTAAAGCCGCGTCCGAATTCGGCAGTCAATGCATCGTGATCGCCATCGACGCGCGCGCGCGCCCCGGCGGATGGGAAGTCGTCGTCGATGGAGGCCGCACGGCCACGGGCATCGATGCGGTGGGGTGGGCCGCGCGCGCCGCCGACGAGGGCGGCGCCGGCGAGATCTTGCTCACCAGCATGGACCGCGACGGCACCAAGGCGGGCTACGATCTCGAGCTGACGCGGGCGGTACGCGAAGCGACGAGCGTGCCGGTGGTGGCGTCGGGCGGGGCCGGCAGCATCGAAGATTTCGTCGACGTTTTCCAACGCGCCCGGGCCGATGCGGCGCTGGCAGCATCGCTCTTCCATTTCGGCGAGATGGCGATCCCGGATCTCAAGGCAGCGCTGTCCGCGCGCGGAATCCCGGTTCGCCCGTGGAACCCCTGACGCGATGGATATCGATGGATTGAAGTGGGGCGCGGATGGCTTGTTGCCCGTCGTCATCGCCGACGCGCGCGCGGGAACCGTGCTGACGTTGGCGTGGGCCGACCGCGAGGCTCTGGCCAAAACGCTGGCGTCGCAGCAAACGCACCTGTACAGCCGCAGTCGCCGAACGCTCTGGCGCAAGGGTGAAACCTCGGGCCACACCCAACGCGTCGTCGAAGTCAGCGCCGACTGCGATGGAGATGCGTTGCTCTATCGCGTCATTCCAAACGGTCCCGCGTGTCACACGGGCCGAAACACGTGCTTCCACCACCCGCTCTTTTCCGATGCGGATTCGAGCGCGGGCGCCTTCGTTCGCGCGGTCGGGCACCTTGAGGAAACGCTCGAGCGGCGCAAGGCCGCGCCGCCCGAGGGCTCGTACGTCGCCACACTGTACGCCGGCGGCGTGGATGCGATCGGGAAAAAGATCGGCGAAGAAGCTACCGAGGTCGTGATCGCCGCCAAGAACGCCGACGAAGAAGAAGTCGTCTGGGAATCCAGCGACCTCATCTTTCATCTGCTCGTTCTCCTGGCCCACCGCGGTATAGCGCTCGACCGCGTCGGCGCGCACCTGCTTTCGAGAGCCAGACCGGTAAACGATTGAGCTCGTGACGCCGATCGACGATCTTTCCGCGGTCGGGCCCAAGACGGCGCAGTATTTTCGCGAGTTGGGGATCGACACCGCCGAAGCGTTGTTAGAAAATTTTCCCTTCCGATATGAGGACATGCGCTTTCCCACGCCTTCGACGGGGTTAGGCGGCACGCAGGAGGAGCAGATCGCCGTCGGGAGGATCGTGCACGTCAAGGAGCGGCGCGTGCGCGACTTGGAGATCGTCGAGGCATGCATGCGCGACGATGCCGGCGAGTTTTGGGCGAAGTGGATCGGGCGCCGGCGATTCGTGTACGGTCGCTTTCGCGAAGGCATGCGCTTGTGGGTACGCGGGCGGGTCGAAAAAACGACCATCGGACCCTCGGTTAACGTCACCACCTACGGCGCCATGAACGACGACGATGCCTACCACGGCGAACTGGTGCCGATCTATCACGCCAGCAAGGATCTCTCCACGCGCAAGATCGGCCAGGTCGTCGATAAGAACTTCGCACGTTTGCTCGAGCTGATTCCGCCCGATCCGTTGCCTTCGGACTTGGCTCGCGAACGTCGCTTTCCCGAGTTGCGCGACGGCTATCGGGCCATCCACAAGCCACAGACACCCCAAGAAGCTCAACTCGCTCGCGAGCGCTTCATCTATACGGAGTTTCTCGCGCTGGCGATTTCGGCGCGACAGAGGCGCGCGGCGCGCGAGCGGGAGCATGGGGCGCGGGCCCTGCGCCTGCCGCCCGCGCTACTCGAGGAGTTTGCCGGCGCGATGCCATTTGCGCTCACCGGGGCGCAGCGTAAGGTCGTCGGTGAGATATGGGACGACATGACCCGCGACGTGCCGATGAACCGCCTCTTGCAAGGTGATGTCGGCAGCGGGAAGACGCTGGTCGCGGCCGCGGCGATCGTCTTGGCCGCCCGCAACGGCATTCAATCCGCGCTGATGGCGCCGACGGAAATTCTCGCTTCCCAACACGCCTCGAAATTGGCGCCGCTGCTGCTGCCGTTCGGCATCGCGCTCGAAGCGGTGTTCGGCAGTCAGGGCTCGCGTTCGCGCAAGGCCGCGATCGACCGTCTGGCGAGCGGAGAGGCGGCCGTCGCCGTCGGCACGCACGCGTTGCTGACCGAGGGCGTCGACTTCGCGCGTTTGGGATTGGTCGTAATCGACGAGCAGCACCGCTTCGGCGTCGCGCACCGAGCACGGTTGCGCGCCAAGGGCGGCACGCCCCACACCTTGCATATGACCGCCACGCCGATTCCGCGCACGCTGGCGCAATCGGTCTACGCCGATCTGGATCTGTCGGTACTCGACGAGCTGCCGCCGGGGCGCACGCCGGTCGAAACCTTCGCGATCCGTGCGAGCCGCATGGCGCGGGTCGAGGAGTTCGTACGCGCCAACGTCGCCCGCGGACATCAGACCTACATCGTCGCGCCCGCCATTGAAGAATCCGAAAGCGAACTGACCGGCGCGCTGGCCGAGGCGCAGCGCTTGAAAGCTACGGCGTTCGCGAACTTGCAGGTGGCCGTGCTGCACGGAAAAATGCCGGCGCGCGAAAAGGAGAACGTGATGGGTCGCTTCTCGCGCGGCGAGATCGACGTGTTGGTCGCGACGACCGTGGTCGAGGTAGGGGTCGACGTTCCCAACGCCAACGTGATGGTGATCCTCGACGCCCAGCGCTACGGCCTGGCGCAACTGCACCAGCTGCGCGGGCGGGTCGGGCGCGGCGCGGCGCAATCGTTCTGCTTGCTGATCGCACCCGACGACGCCGGCGAGATCGAGCGGTTGGACATCTTAACGGGGTCGACCGACGGATTCTATATTGCCGATGAGGACTTGCGGTTGCGAGGGCCGGGTGAGTTTGCCGGCACGGCCCAATCGGGCGTGGCGGATCTGCTGCATGGCGACCTCGTGCGCGACGTCGACCTCTATCGTGTGGCCAAGAGCGACGCCGACCGGCTGATTCGCGCCGATCCGCAGTTACAGAGTCCCGAGCATGCCAGATTGGCGGCATTTCTCGCAGCGCAACCGTCGGCCCGCGCGATGCTGGCATCGTCGTAAGAACGGCCTAAAGGAGAACAACCTGGAGGCGGCGCCCGGCGGGCGTGGAAACGGGGGGCGCATGAAGTACTTGCGTATTCGTTCCATGGTCGCGGTTCTTACAGCGGCCGCGGCTTTTGCCGTTTCCTGTGCCCACGCGCCGGCAGCCAATCTGCCCGTCACCAGAGCGACGCTTTCCAACGGTCTACAGATCGTGGTCGTGCACGATCCGCTCGCGCCCGTGGTAACTACCATGATCAACTACCGCGTGGGTTCGAACGATCAGTTCTTGCCGGGGTTGGCCCACGCCACCGAACACATGATGTTTCGCGGCAGCAAGACGCTATCGTCCAGCCAGTTGATGGACGCCGTCGGCGTGACGGGGGGCGACTTCAATGCCGATACGCAGGATCAGGTGACGCAGTATTTCTTTACGGTTCCATCGCAGTATCTGGATATCGCGCTGCGTGCCGAGCGCTCGCGCGCGACGGGCCTGATGATGGCGCAAAGCCAGTGGAATCAGGAGCGCGGCGCGATCACCCAAGAGGTGACCAGCGATAACTCGAACGCCATCTACCGGATCTTCACCAAGATGCAGACGCGTCTGGTGGCCGGAACCCCGTATGCCAGGAACGGCTTGGGCACGCGGTACGATTTCGCGAACACGATCAACAGCCCGCAACTGCTCAGGTTCTATAAAGCCTGGTACCATCCCAACAACGCGGTGTACGTGATCGTGGGCGATGTCGACGGCCCGGCGACCGTTGCGAAGGTCAAGGCGCTTTTCGGTGATATACCGGCCGCCAAGTTGCCGGCTCGCGCCCCGGTCGTGCTGCACCCGATCGTGGGAGCGGTCTATCACGACAGTTCGGATCAACCGTTTACCGCCGTACTCCTAGGCTACCGCATGCCGGGCTACGACAGCGCCGACTACGCTGCCGGACAGATCCTGGACGACGTGCTTAACAGCCAGCGCGGAAATATGTACGCGCTCGCCGCCACCGGCAAGGCCTATGCCGCGCAGTTCGTCGTGCAGTCCTATCCCAAGACGTCGATCGCTATCGCCCTGGCCGCCGTGCCGGTTTCAACCAAGCCCGAAGATGCCGACGGTTGGCTGCGCGCGGTCATCGAAGGTTATAAGAAGACCGGCGTTCCGACCGACTTGGTCGCCGCGGCCAAGCTGCGCGAAATCTCCCAACTCGAGTTTGCCGGCAACTCGATCGAAGGCTTGGCCAACCAGTGGAGCCAGGCCGTCGCGGTCCAGCATCTCAGCTCGCCGGATTCGATGATTGCCGCATATCAGAAGGTCACCGTCGCCGACGTCAATCGCGTCTTGCGCGAATACCTCGATAACTCGAAGGTCGTTGCAGCGTACGCCGTCCCGAAGAACGTTGGGAAGGCCTCGGCGGGCGGCGGAATGATGAAGGAAGACAACTCGATTCCGCCCAGCAAGCACGAAGCGTTGCCGATATGGGCGCAAAGCGTGCTCAAACATCTGCAGGTACCCGCGCAGACGCTCTCGCCCGTGTCGATGAAGCTTTCCAACGGGATTCGCTTGATCGTCCAATCCGAGGGGATCACGCATACGGTCGTCGTCAGCGGTGCGATCAACTCCAACGCGCAGATCCAGCAGCCGGCAGGCAAAGACGGCGTTGCCGACATCGCGGCGACGCTCTTGCCCTACGGCACGACGACCTACGACCGCGTTGGATTCCAGGCCCAGCTCGACCAGATCGCCGCCTCGACCACCGCGGGAACGAACTTCTCGCTGGAGGTTCCCTCGGGATCGTTCGTTCGCGGCGTGCAGTTGCTGGCCAACGAAGAGTTGCAGCCGGCCTTTAAGGCCGACGACTTCTCGATCGTGCAGCGACAGGAGACCCAGAGCCTCACCGACGCGGCGCAATCGCCCGACCACCTCGCCGCCGTCGCGCTGCAGAACGCGCTCTACCCGCTGGGCGATCCGGCTCGTCGCTTCGCATCGCCCCAGACGGCCGGCGCGGTCACGCTCGACGACGTGAAGTCCTACTACGGTTCGGTCTATCGTCCGGATATGACGACGATCGTCGTGACCGGCGACGTAACGCCGGCCGCGGCCAAGGCCGCTTTCGAGCGGTACTTCGGCAGTTGGAAGGCGAACGGACCCAAGCCCAATATCTATCCGGCGGCGGTGCCGCTCAACAAAGCGTCGTCGATCTACGTGCCGGCAACCGGTCGCGTTCAGGCGGCGACGCAGCTCGTGGAACTCATCGGCGTGCGGCGCACCGATCCTTCGTTCGCCGACATGAGCGTGGCCAACAGCGTGCTTACCGGCGGATTCTATTCGTCGCTGCTCTACCACGATCTGCGCGAGGTTCACGGGTACGTCTATAACGTCAACAGCGGGATGTCCGTCGGAAGACATCGCGCGACGTTCAGCATCGGCTACGGCTCGGATCCGCAGAAGGTCACCCCGGCTCAGGATCAGATCGTTGCGATTTTGAAATCGCTGCAGAAGGCGCCCATCGAAGCCGATCGTCTGCTGCGTTCCAAAGCGCTGCTGATGGGCGACGTTCCGATCCAAATCTCCAGTTACGACGGCGTCAACGGGCTGTTGCTGTCGTACGCGACGCGGGGACTGCCGCTCGACCAAAATCTGATCGACGCGCGTCGCGAACTCAAGGCCACGACGGCCTCGATTCGGGCGGCGATCGCCAAATGGATTCGACCCAACGGGTTCGTTCGGGTCGTGACCGGACCCGCTTCCAAATAGGGTTTGGCTTCGATCTCGATCACACGCTGCTGGTCGACAATCATCTCGAACGCATCGCATTCATGCGACTGCTCGAAACGTTGGCGGCCGGCGGCGGCTCGCGGTTGACCGGCGCGCCGAAGGAAGAGCGCGCGATCGACGACTTGCTCGCGCGCCAGCGGGCCGGAGCGTTTACGATCGAAGAGGCCGTGCGACGGTTCGCCGCCGGCCGAGGCGTCGTCGCAACACCGGCGCTCATCGATGACTATAAGACCTCCGCGTTGGATATGGCCCAGGAGTTCGTACGCCCGGTTCCCGGCGCGGCGTCGACGTTACGCGCGCTGCGCGAACGCGGGGTTCCCGTGGCGGCATTGACCAATGGGTGGAGCCCGCTGCAAGAACGCAAGGCGGCCTGCATCGGCTTCGAAGGCCCGGTCGTTGTCAGCAGCCTCATCGGCGCGCAGAAGCCGGATCCGCGCGCGTTTGCGGCCTTAGCCGACGCGATGGGTCTGCACGCACGCGATCTGTGGTACGTCGGCGACGATCCGCGCTGCGACGTTGCCGGGGCGCTGGGCGCGGGAATGCGTGCCGTTTGGTTCGACGAGCGCGGTGCCGTCTATCCCTCCGACGTCGCGCGGCCGACTCGCACGATTGGCGCTCTGCCCGAGCTCCTCGATCTCGAATGAGCCTTGGCCAAACGTGCCTTAGGTTTCCCCGGGCCAAGGCGCCGGGTTCTCGCGCGCCGTATTCGACGATTCTCGACCCGCTCGCGCCCATTCCCATGGAGAAACGCTGATGCCCAAGATCACCGGTGGCCAACTGGGCAGCCGCAAGCTCAAATCCCCCAAAGGGACGACGGTACGTCCCACCCCCGGACGGGTCAAGGAGTCGCTCTTTTCAATCTTGTCGGCGCGATTGGAGGGCTCGCGCTTTCTGGACCTCTATGCCGGGACCGGGGCGATCGGGTTCGAAGCGGCCTCGCGTGGGGCCGCACGCGTGGTCGCCGTCGAGGGGAATCGCGACGTTGCCGCCGCCATCGAGGCCGCGGTCGCCGAACTGGGCGTCGGGAAGATCGTGGAAGTTGTTGCCGCGCCGGTCGATCGGGCGCTGCATCGCATCGAGGGCCCTTTCGACCTGGTTTACGCCGACCCGCCGTATGCCGATGGGCTGCCCCACACGGTCTTTCGATTGCTGCTCGAACGCGGGCTGTTGGCCGACGACGCGTTGGTCGTGTACGAACATTCGGCCCGCACGATTCTCCCGGAAGTGCCGGGGTATCGCGGCGTGCGCGAGGAAGTCTACGGCGATGTCGCCCTTGCGTTTTTCACCCCAAACTAGGCCGCTTGGCCATCGGGTTCCGGCGGCATGACCAACGGGCAACTGCGCGCTACTCGCGCGGTCTACCCAGGCTCGTTCGACCCGCCCACCAACGGTCATCTCGACGTCATCGAGCGCGCGTCGCACTGCTTTGGCGAGCTGATCGTTGCGATCGTGGTCAACCCGCAAAAGCGCGATCCGATGTTTTCGCTGGAAGAGCGCGAAGCGATGCTCGCGCAGTGCTGCGCGTCGGTCCCCAACGTGCGCGTCGAAAACTTTCGAGGGTTGTTAGCCGACTACGTAAAAGCAAAACGGGCAAATGTCATCGTCAAAGGGTTGCGCGTGGTTTCTGATTTCGAAAGCGAGATGTCGACGGCGCTGATGAACCGTTCGCTCTCGCAGGTAGATACGATGTTCTTGATGGCCGATCAGAAATATTCGTTCGTCAGCTCGAGCATCGTCAAAGAAGTGTTCTTTCTGGGCGGCGACGTCGCCGCATTGGTTCCAGACCCGGTCTTGCGCGTGATGGAAGCGAAACGCGCGACGCTGCACTCGTCGTAACGGAGGTTCTATCGTGTCGATCTATCGCGTATTGGACAAACTTGAAACCTACGTTCACGAAGGGACGTGGCTGCCGGCCGGTTATCGCATCCTCTCGCAAGAGCGTTTGACCGAGTTCGTAGAAAAGATGCGCTCTTCGTTGCCCGAAGAGGTCGGTCGCGCGAAGATCATCGCCGAAGGTCACGACCGGATGATTCGCGCCGCGCAGGAGAAGGCCGAGGCGATCGTTACGGAAGCTTCCAGCAAGCACGACGAGTTGGTCGATCAGCACGAGATCGCGCAGCGCGCGCGCACGACTGCCGAAGTGGTCCTGCGCGAAGCAGAAGAACGCGCCCGCAAGGTGCGCGAGGGCGCGGACCAGTACGCCGCGCAGGTTCTCGCTGAGATGGAAGCACGCTTGGGCACCGCGCTGGGCGCCGTGCGCAAGGGTCGCGAGTCGCTGGATCGTACGCCGCAAGGCGCACCAGCCCAACCGCTCGCCGAGGCCGCCGCCAAATCCAAACGCGCCGCGTTCGATCTGCAATCGCCGCCCCCCGCCGAGCAGACGGCGGCGTTGGAGTCCGTCGAAGCCGGCTCCTAACCTCTCCCGTGCGCCTGCACCTGGCACCCAAGCGGTGGGGCGTCTACTTTGCGGTCATCGCGATCTTGATGGCCGGGATGCTGATCCGCACGTCCTATTCGGTGCTCGCGCCCGGGCGGGCGTTGGATCTTCGCAGCGTCGTTTCGGTGGCCGGGCACCAGGCGCCGGCCACGCACTACTACCTGACCGACGTGGCCTTTATTCCCGACGCGAACCTGTTCGGATTGCTCGCAGGGCTGCAGCCGGGCTGGGAAATCGTGCCGTCCGACCAAGTCGTTCCTGCCGGCGTCGACGACGCGGCGTTCGATCGGCAAATGACCGTCGAAATGAACGGCAGTCAACGGATTGCGGCCTACGTCGCCGAACGCGCGGCCGGACTGGAGGTCGGCAACGTTCGCGCGCGCATTTTCGTCTGGGATGTACTGCCGGACTCGCACGCGAGCGGGGTGCTGCATCAGAGCGATATGATGGTCGCCATCGACGGTCGTCCGGTTGCCGATAGTGCGGCCGTCGCGGCGATCCTGTCGCACCGCCGAGCGGGAGAGCGCGTCAGCGTGACGGTGCGTCGTGCCGGACACCGCGTGGAGGTTGTGTTTGCCACCATCGCGCTGGGCGGCAGGGCTCGGCTGGGCGTGCGCTTGGTGGAGAGGCCGATACTCCCGAGCCTGCCGCTTGCCGTGAACTACGCGATTGCCAACATTTCGGGAAGTTCCGGGGGGTTGATGTTTGCGCTGGACGTGTATCGATCGCTACGTCCGGCGAGGCGTTCGCCTGCCGGGCGCATCGCGGGGACCGGCACGTTGGACGCTCGCGGCGATGTCGGCGAGGTCGACGGCACGCGTCAAAAGCTCATTGCGGCCCAACGTGCCGGGGCGACGATGTTTTTGGTGCCCGCGCGGAATGTCCGCGAC
>Ga0208357_1003111_pt1 | contig 10416 bp, 10 predicted proteins | sample NGESurdeep092012_6_FD_184487 | JGI IMG/M metagenome (GOLD analysis project Ga0208357, IMG submission 184487) | Arctic peat soil microbial communities from Barrow, Alaska - NGEE Surface sample F52-2 deep-092012 (SPAdes) | ecosystem: Environmental > Terrestrial > Soil > Wetlands > Peat ... | reverse complement strand
GCGACCTCTCATATCTGCGGCGCATTTCCGAAGGCGGAGGAGTTCGGCTTCCCGGACGAGACGTCGGCGTTCGGCTTGCAGTTCGCGCATGGCCTCGGCCTGGCGCTGCACGAGCGGCCGATCATCTCGCGCGTCGTGTCGATGGATCATCCGACCGAGATCAAGGAAGGCATGGTGTTTGCCATCGAGACCTATTGCCCGGCGACCGATGGCTTCTCCGGCGCCCGCATCGAGGAAGAGGTGGTGGTCACCGACAAAGGCTGCCGCGTGATCACCCTCTTCCCCGCCGAAGAGCTGCCGATCACGCATCGGTATTGAGGCAGGCGGCGGCGATTACACCGAGGGGCACTTTCCGGGCCCCTCTTCCCTTTTGTGCTCAAGGGCGCCGCGAGGGCGACCCCGAGCAGCTAGCTAAGCGGCGCGCGCTATGCCGCTCAGCCTTCCGGCTTCGCTTGCAGTGCCGCCTGCTGAGCGAAGGCCGCGGGCAGCGCGACGCTCATCGAATCGACCATGCTGGTCGGCATCAGGATGGTGGCGCCGCGCTCCTTGGTGGTTTCGTAGATGATGTTCATGGCGCGCAGGTGCAGCGCCGCGGCGTTGCTGCCATAAGTATTTGCCGCATCGACAAATCTTTGCGCGATCGCAGCTTCCGCCGAGCCGAGGATCACGCGCGCTTGCTTCTCGCGCTCGGCCTGCGCCTGCCGTGACATCGCGTCTTGCAAAGCTACGGGGATCGCGACATCGCGAATCTCGACCGAGTTGACCGAGATACCCCACTCCTCAGTCTTGCGCCCGATCTCGGCCCGCAGCACCTCGTCCGCCGCTTTGCGGTCGGACAACAGCTCCGAGAGATGCGAGGAGCCGATCATTTCCCGCAGCGAGGTCTGCGCCACGCGGTCGATGGCCTGCCGGTAATCGGTGATGTTCATCGCCGCGCTCTGCGCGTCGTGGACATGCCAGAACACGATGGCATCGACATTGACCGGTACGGTGTCGCGGGTGAGCGCCTGCTCGGCATTAAAGCTGGTGGTCTGGATGCGCTCGTCGATCACCGCCGCGACGCTGTCGATGATGGGGATGATCATGAACAGACCCGGCCCCTTGACGCTCGACAGCTTGCCAGCCCGCAGGATGACGAAGCGCTCCCAGTTGTTGGCCATCTTCAGTCCGAAGAACACCAGCGCCGCAAGCACGGCGACGATGACGCCGGGCGCGAGGTAATGCAGCATGATGAGGCCGGCCGCGATCGCGCCGAGCACGGCGGTGACGAGAACGGTGATCGGATTCATGGGCTTCCTCCTTTGCCGGCGACAGCAGAGGCCTCGCCGGCCGCCGCGGAGCTTACGCCGTTTTCGCGGTCTTTTCGTGCAAGTGCGGGAAGCGCTCGGAGAGCAGGGAGCCGTGATAGTAAGTCGGCCGGAACGCCTTCTGCGCGCGAATATTGTCGAACCACGTGACGACGTGCGGCAGATCCTGCCAATCCGGCATGCCGAGGTCCTGCATACGCACCAATGCCGGCATCGCGGCTACGTCGGCGAGACTGATGTCGCGGCCGATGAGCCAAGGCCCCCAGTTCGTCGCGATCTCCCGATCCATGCGTTCGTAGGAGCGGCGCAGTCGGGCAAGCGCCGCATCCATCTCGACTTTGGGGAATCCCGTCTGACCCATCGTCACCATGAATTCGCGACGCAGCGGCTTCGATTCCGCCATAGCCACGAATTCGTCGCGGCTCATCTTCTGAAAGCTCGGCAAAAACGCGAGATTGAATGTCGGCACCCGAACCGCCGCGGCCGGCATTTCATCGATGAAATGCATGAGCGCGCGCATGCGGGCGCGCAGGACCGGATCCTCTGGAGTGAATCCGTTCTGTGGCACCACCTCGTCGAGATATTCGGTGATCACCGTAGAGTCGGTGACGATGGCGCCGTCGTGGTCCAGCGTGGGCACGACCCCGTTCGGGTTGAGCTTGAGGTAATCGGGCTTGAGCTGGTCGCCTCGAGAAGGTTGAGCTTGACCTCGGCGAACGGCAGCTCCTTGGCGTTCAGCACGAACCGAACGCGCTGGCTACCGGTGGATTGCGGCGCGTTGTAAGCGTGAAAGCCATGACTTTACCCTTGTCCGTATCGCGGACCTCGATCATGGGCAGAGTGTCGACAAAATACCAGCCGCGTGTTTATAGCCATTTTACTTGTGGTTCATGCCCGCGACCGGTTGATTGGTCTCGTGCGCAGTCGCCGCTTTCCTTCGTTAGGCTAAGTGGCGGCGTGAATCCTCCACCTTTGCACACAGGGCCGCGAAAGCGGCCCTCTTTTTTTGCGGTACAAGTCGCACCGCTCTCGCGCGCCATGCAAAGAAAAACGCCGTCCACGCGAGCGGACGGCGTTCGCATGCCCGACAGCTCCTAGAGCCCGGTGCCGACGTTCTTGTTCTCGCTGGAGAGCTTCATGCCGGCAAGATCGGCCATCGTCTCTGCCATTTTGGCGAAGTCCTGGCCCAGGATCTCCTTGCTGTTCGATTGCGACAGCGCCTTGCCGATGTGCTGCTGGATCACCTCGCGCGTGGCTGCCGTCACCGGCATCGGGACGTCCCACTCCCGGCCGAGCTCGAGGCCGAGATCGAGGTCCTTGCGCAGCAGTTCCGGCGTGAACGTCGCGGTCCAATCGAGGTTGACCAGCGCCGGCGTCTTGTAGGCGGTGAACATCGAGCCCATGACGCCGTTGTTCATGAAAGCGAGAAAGGCGTGGCGCGGCACGCCCATCTTGTTGGCGAGCAGCGTGATCTCGATCAGGTTCTCGATCACGACGCCGAGCATGACGTTGTGCGCGATCTTGCAGATGCGCGCGAGCTCGCCGTCGCCAACATAGGACACGCCGCGCGGGGCAAACACTTCGATGATGGGCATCGCCGCCTTGGCGGCCGCCTCCGGGCCGGACACGACGGAGGAGAGCTTGCCGGCCTTGATGACGAGTCCGTTGCCGGACACCGGCGCGCAGACGAACTCGATGCCGTGCTCTTTCAGGCGGCCGCGAATGCGCACCGAGTCCTCGACGGAGATCGACGAGCAGTCGACAAAGATCTTCGGCAGCTTACCCTTGGTATTGGTGACGATGCCGTCCTTCCCGAAATAGACCTCTTCGAGATCTTTGCCTTCCGAAACGATGGCGAACAGGATGTCGACGCCGGAAAGGTCGACGAGCTTGTCGACGATTTTGCCGCCGAGAGCAGCCAGAGGCTCCGCTTTCGATTTCGTGCGGTTCCAGATGGAGACGTCGTGCTCGGCCTTAATCAGGCGCTCCGCCATCTGGTATCCCATGCGGCCGACGCCGATCCAGCCGATCTTCTGTGAATTCTTCGACATCCCGAAACACTCCCCTTTCAACCGTCGCAAGGCGGCAGCATTTACCCGTTCTGGCCTATCTGCGCCAGAGGCCGCGTGAACGCACGCCGCTCATGCGAGGCGCGCCTTGTGGCAGCCGCTGAAAGCGCACTATCCTTCGCTCAAAGCTGACAAAAGGCCGCGGCGCGCGGCGGCGAAAGCCGCGAAGCCACGACGATAGAACATCGACGGGAGGACAGCGGCGAGATGCACGATGCCGCGACATTTGGCGCCCCGCCAACGGTGCGCAGCGAACGGCTACTGGCCGTCATTCGCAATGCATTTCCGTTCCTGGTTGTCGGCGCGATCTGGGAGATTGTCGCGCGCGCCGGTGTATTCCCGCGCAAGCTCTTTCCAACCCTCGGAGACATTGCGCGCTCCTTCGTCGATCTCACCGCGTCCGGCATCCTGCCGCATCACGCCATCGACACTGTGCTGCGTCTGCTCGCGGGCTTCGGGCTCGCGGCTATCGTCGGCGTCTCCATCGGCGTGCTGATGGGTCGCTCGCGACGCGCCGAAGACATCCTCCTGCCGCTGGTCTCGATCCTCGCGCCGATTCCCGGGCTCGCCTACGCGCCGCTGTTCCTTTTGTGGTTCGGGCCGGGCGAGGTCTCCGCCGTGCTGCTCGTTGCCTTCGTGTCGATGTTCGCGATCATCTTCAATAGCTGGACCGGTGTGAAGGCGGTGAAGGAGATCTGGCTGCGCTCTGCGCAGGCGATGGGCGCCGACGATAAACGCGTCTTCCGTTACGTCATCCTGCCCGGGGCCCTCCCCTACATCCTGACCGGCTTGCGGCTCGGCCTCGCCCAAGCCTGGCGGATCCTGGTCGCCGTCGAAATGCTCGCCGCCGTGCCATGGGGCCTCGGCTGGCTGATCTTCGGCGCGCGCGAGTTCCTCAACACGGACGCGATGATGGCCGGCATCATCGTCATCGCGCTGATCGGCCTCGGACTCGAGAAATATGTGTTCCAGAAGATCGAGGATTACACGGTCGTGCGCTGGGGCATGATGGGATCGATGGGGTGACGCCATGACAGACACCGCCCAGCGCCGTCGCAGCTTGATCCGAGGCCTGCTGTCAATCGCCGCGGCAGCCGCGTTCTACCAGGGCGTGGCCATGAGCGGCCTCTTCCCGAAGGTGCTGCTGCCGAGCATCCCGACGGTACTGACGACGCTCTACGACATGCTTAGCGACGGCAGCATGTTTCAGCACGCCGGCGCGACGCTCTACCGCGTTCTCATCGGCTTCGGCCTTGCGATCGCAATCGGCTTGCCGCTCGGCATCCTCATGGCGCGCTTCAAGCCAGTCGAAAATTTTCTGCTCCCACTCGTCAGCGCGCTGATGCCGATCCCGTCGTTCTCGCTGGTGCCGCTCTTCATGCTGTGGTTCGGCATCGGCAATTTGACCACGGTGCTAATCGTCTTCTACGCCGCAACATTTCCGATGCTGTTCAACACTTGGACCGGCGTTCGTTCTGTCAATCCATTGTGGTTGCGCGCGGCCGGCGCGATGGGCGCAGATGAGAGGCGGTTGTTCTGGAAAGTAATCGTTCCCGGCGCGTCGCCTTTCATTATCACCGGCATGCGACAAGCATTTTTACGCTCGTGGATCGCCGTGGTCGGCGCGGAAATGATCGCCGCCTCGGATTACGGCCTCGGCTGGGTGATCTTCGATTCCAAGGAATTCCTCCAGACCGATGTCATGATGGCATCACTCGTGGTCATCGGCTTCATCGGCTACGTGTTCGAACGTCTCGTGTTCGGCTCGATCGAGCGCGCCACTGTGTACCGTTGGGGTATGGTGCGGATGGCAAAGGGCTAGGGACCGGCATGCTTCCGATCGAAATCAGCGATGTCTCGCTCGTCTACGACACCCCTGGGGGAAAGGTGCCGGGCGTCAAGGACGTAAGTATTCGTATCGATGCCTCCGAGTTCGTCTGCATTGTCGGGCCGTCCGGCTGCGGCAAGTCGACGCTCCTGAACATCGTTGCCGGCTTCCTGGCGCCCGCCGCCGGCGAGATCCGCATTGGCGGCAAGGCCGTGACAGGTCACGGGATGGATCGCGGCGTCGTTTTCCAGGACTTCGCGCAGCTTTTCCCTTGGCGCACGGCGCTCGGCAACGTCACCTTCGGGCTGGAGATGAAGGGCGTGCCGAAGGCCGAGCGCGAGACAATCGCGCGCGAGCAATTGCGGCTGGTCAAGCTGGAGAAGTTCACCGCATCCTATCCGCATCATCTCTCCGGCGGCATGCAGCAGCGCGTCGCCATCGCCCGCGCGCTCGCCTACAATCCGGCGGTGCTGTTGATGGACGAGCCCTTTGCCGCGCTCGACGCGCTGACGCGCGACGACATGCAGCGCCTGCTCGCGGACGTGTGGCGGGAGACGCGCAAGACGGTGATCTACGTCACGCATAACGTCGCCGAGGCGGTCTATCTGGCCGACCGCGTCATTGTGATGTCGCCGCATCCGGGCACGGTAAAGGCCGACATCCGCATTCCGCTCGATCGCCCGCGCGATCCCCTGAGCGCTGATTTCCTCGAATGGCAGAAGATCCTGCTGCGCGAGCTCGGCCATGCTCCGGGCGGCGGCGACACGCACAAAAGCAACGGCAAGACAACGACATAAGGGAGGACATGATGACCAACACGGGACTGACGCGACGACAGACGCTGGTCGCGACCGGCGCCGGGATGCTGGCGGCCGGGCTCGGCCTGCGGCCGGCTCTGGCCGCGACCACGGTCAAGCAGGGCTACCAGACCAATATCTGGGGCATGCCGACCTACTACCTGCTGCACTCGGGCCACCTCGCCAAGCACGGCATCAAGGCGGAAGAATTTGCGGTGCCGTCCGGCAATCTTACCATGCAGCAGCAGGTGGCGCGCCAGGTGGACCTTGGCACCTATGCCGGCCCCTCTTTGATCATCGGCTACGAGAAGGGCGGTCTTATCGCCATCGCCAAGATCGAATATGTCGGCAAAACCGCGCGGGTGATGGGGCGAAAAGACCTCAACATGAAATCCGTCGCCGACCTGCGCGGCAAGAAGGTCGCCAACCAGACCGGCTCGTCGACCGGCAACATCTTCACCGACGAGATCGCCATCAAGGCCGGCCTGAAGAAAGGCGACTACCAGGAAGTGCGCATGAACGTGAACGACATGGTCGCGGCGATTGCGGCCAAGACCGTCGATGCAATGGTCAATGTCGAACCGTACAACGCCATTGCCGAAGCCGAAGGCCTGGCCAATCCGCTGGAGGACTTCTACTCCTTCGACAAGCTGCCGGTGTTCATGGCGGCGACGCCGGAGTTCTTGCAAAAAAACCCGGATGCAGTCGTCGCCTATCTCAAAGCCTGGCTCGACGTCGCCAAGGATTTCAAGGAGCAGCCGGACAAGGTCGCCGACACGATCTACTCCTTCTACACGTCGAAGGGTTACAAGTTTTCGAAGAACACCTTCGGCAAGGCGCTGGCGCGCGTCGAGGTCGGTGTCGAGTGGCCGGCCGACCTCGAACCCTACATGCAGCATCATGCCGAGGTGCTGCTTCGCGCGAAAAAGATCAAAGCCATTCCGGACTGGAATAAGGCATTCCGCAAGGACTTCCTGAAGAAGGCGATGGGCTGAGTTTTCACGCTCTGCCCGCGGCCTCCCATCTCCTCTCCCCCCGCGAGCGCTTGCGAGCGGTGGGGGGCACTTTCAAGTAGTCACGACAATACGATTGAAGCCCCTCACCCCGTTTGCATCGCTACCGCGATCCAAACCGACCCTCCTCACCGCTTCGCGGGAGGAGGGTAAAAACTCGGAGACGCGAATGCCGGCCGCCACCAACCCGCTCAATGCGAGCGGCGAGCCCATCACCTGGAATTTCAAGCTACTTGCTCAGAATAATCTTGGCGGCTTCGGCGGCATGGGCGAGGGCATCGCGGTGCAGCTCGCCAAGGATGGCCGCCGCATCGCCTGGGTCGCGCATGAAAGCGCGCCGAAGAATTTCACCGGGGTTGACGTCACCGATCCGCGCAGCCCGAAAGTCGTCGTGCAGACGGAGCTGCCGCAGGCCCACATGCGCTCGAATTCGCTCGACGTTTCCGGCGACGTCATGGCGGTCGCGTATCAGACGCAGAAGGTCGGGCAGAAGCCGGCCGGCCTCGAGCTGTTCGATATCTCGGTTCCGGAACGGCCGCGCTCGATCGCCTTCTTCGACTGCTCGGGCGAGCATTCGCGCGGCGTGCACCAGCTCTGGTTCTGTGACGGCGAGTACGTGCACATGGCGTCCGGCGCGCCGGACTTCAACCCGAGCCATCCCAATGACGACCAGTTCTACCGTTGCATCGACGTCCGCAACCCGGCGAAGCCGGTCGAGGTCGGCCGCTGGTGGATGCCGGGGACGTCGGCGACCGACAATGTCGCGCCGCCGCCGCGCCACCCGCTCGACAAGGGCTACCGCGCGCACAACACCAACGTCTATCCGCAGCGCGCCGACCGCCTCTATCTCTGCTACATCGACGGCGGCATGTTCGTGATGGACATCAAGGACAAAGCCAATCCGAAGGTCATTTCGCACTGGACCAATTCGCCGCCATATACAGGCTTCATGCACACCGCGGTGCCGCTGTTCGACCGCGGCCTGATGCTGGTGACCGACGAGTCGACCGAGAACAACGCTACCGACTGGCCGAAATTGATCTGGATGCTGGACGCGCGCGACGAAGAGCACCTGGTGCCGATCGCCACCTGCCCGTTGCCGCCGGTCGACGCCTATAAGGACCGCGGCGGCCGCTTCGGCGCGCACAACATCCACGAAAACACGCCGGTACCGACGTCCTTCCAATCGGACCAGCTCGTGTTCGGCACCTTCTTCAATGGCGGTTTGCGCGCCTACGACATCTCCAATCCCTACCAGCCGAAGGAAGTCGCGACGTTCGTGCCGCCGGCGCCCGCCGGCTCGCCGGTCGGGGCAGTGCAGCTCAACGACGTCTATGTCGATGAGCGCGGCATCGTCTATACGGTCGACCGCTTCTCAGGCGGGCTTTACACGCTGGAGATGGATTTCTGAAGTTTCTCTCTCTCCCCGCCCGCGGGCAGAGGTAAAGTAAGCGCTATGACCTCTCTTTTCTCCTCAGCGTCGGCGGGACCGTTCGGCCGGCGGCAGCGGCGCGAGCGGGGCGCGCGCATTCCGGTCACCGTGCTCACCGGTTTTCTCGGTGCCGGCAAGACGACGCTGCTCAACCGCTTCCTCGCGACGCCGGAGGGACGCGGCACCGCGGTCGTGATCAACGAATTCGGCGCCGCCGGCGTCGACGATGTGCTGGTGCGGGCGAGCGCCGACGAGACCGTGCTCATCGGCAATGGCTGCCTGTGCTGCGCGTCGCGCACCGACCTCCAGGAGACGCTGCGCAAGCTCGTTATTGATCGCGACCGCGGCGACGTGCCCGACTTTCGCCGGGTCGTCATCGAGACCAGCGGCCTGGCCGATCCGTCACCGATCCTCCAGACATTCGCCACCGATCGCGCGCTCGGCGACACGTTCCATGTCGAAGTGGTGATGACGGTGGCTGATGCCGCGACCGGCGCCGAGACGCTCGTATGGTCGTCCGAGGCGCGCAAGCAGACGATCCTCGCCGACCGGCTGGTGGTCAGCAAGACCGACATTGCCGGTGCGGCAGCAGGCGAGGCGCTGGCCGCGCGATTGCGCGCACTCAATCCGCGCGCCGAAATCGACGTTGCCGCGAACGGCGCGCTCGATCCGGCACGGCTGATTGAGCCGGCCGGCACGCAGCGCAATGCCTTCGTCGCTGAAGCGGCGCATTCAGACGGCATTGGCAGCTTCGTGCTCGCCTTCGAACACGCGATCGCCTGGTCCGTATTCGCGCGGGCGATGGATGTGCTCATCGCACTGCGCGGGTCGGACCTGCTGCGCGTCAAGGGCTTCCTTGCCGTCGCGGGCTGTCAGGGCCCGGTGCTGGTGCAATTCGTGCAGCACCTTTCGCCGCCACCGGTCGAACTCAATAGCTGGCCCGACGGCGAACGGCAGAGCCGCGTCGTGTTCATCACGCGTGGGATTGCGGAAGCGCGGGTGCGCGCGCTGTTTATGGCTGTCGCCGCGCTCGCTTAGGCGAGCCGCTTGATGCCTTTGCGTGCTTCTTCGATCACCGCCGGCACCGCGGCGTCGTTGTTCGGCGCCATGATGTGGCAGCCCGCGACCTGGGGGATCTCGGCGAGCGCGGCAATGGTCTCGATGCAAATGCGCCGGCCCTCGGCGACCGGATCGCTCGCCTCTTCCATGCGCGTGACGAACGCGTCGGGAATGATCGTGCCGAACAGCTTTTCCTTCATCCAGCGCGCCGACTGCGCCGAGCGCAAGGGCGCGACGCCGACGATGAAGAACACCTTGCCGCCGAGGCCGCACACCTCCAGCGCGGCCAGATAGCGGCGCACGACCTGCGCGTCCATGCAGAACTGCGTCTGCACGAATTGCGCGCCCACCTCGATCTTGGCGGCGAGGCCGTTCGGCTCCCAACCTGACGGTGGATCGATCGGATTGTCGGCGCAGCCGAGGAAGAACTCCGGCTTGCCGCCGATCTTGCGGCCGGCGGGCAGTTCGCTCGCATCCCGCATGCCGCGCGCCGTCGCCAGCAGTTGCCGCGGATCGAGGTCGAACACCGGCTTGGCATCGGGCTGGTCGCCTGCCGAGGGGTCGTCGCCGCGCAGCACCAAGAGGTTGCGTATCCCTACGGCCGCGGCGCCGAGCAGATCGCTTTGCAAGGCGATACGATTGCGGTCGCGGCAGGTGAGCTGAAGGATGGGCTCGAGGCCGGCCTCGTTGAGCAGCGTCGCCGCGGTCAGCGCGGACAGGTGCGCGCGGGCCCCGGCGCCATCCGTCACGTTCACCGCATCGGCCAGCCCCTTGAGTGGCTGCGCCTTGGCCAACAGGTCGCTGCGATCGGCCGAGACGGGTGGCGTGACTTCGGCGGTGAGAACGAAACGGCCTCGCGTGAGCTTGTCTTGCAGTGTTGCCATGCTCCTCCCGTGACAAAATTGTCTGGA
>Ga0208357_1003109_pt1 | contig 10417 bp, 9 predicted proteins | sample NGESurdeep092012_6_FD_184487 | JGI IMG/M metagenome (GOLD analysis project Ga0208357, IMG submission 184487) | Arctic peat soil microbial communities from Barrow, Alaska - NGEE Surface sample F52-2 deep-092012 (SPAdes) | ecosystem: Environmental > Terrestrial > Soil > Wetlands > Peat ... | reverse complement strand
CCCGGCTGGAAGGACGCCTACACGTCCTGGGCCGCGTCCGGCTGGAACGGGCTCGCCGCGCCGGCCGCGTTCGGCGGACAGGAACTTCCGCACGCGGTCAACGCGGCCTGCATCGAGATGTGGAACGCGGCCTCGATGGCCTTCGGCATCGGCCCCGTGCTGACCATGGCGGCGATCGACGCGCTGCACGACTACGGCTCCGATGCCCTCAAGCAGCGCTATCTCAAGAAGCTCGTCACCGGCGAATGGATGGGCACGATGCAGTTGACCGAGCCGCAGGCGGGCTCCGACGTCGGCGCGCTGCGCATGCGCGCGGCACGCGCCGGCGACGGCAGCTATCGTCTCACCGGCTCGAAGATCTTCATCACCTATGGCGAGCACGACCTCACCGACAACATCATCCACTTTGTCCTGGCGCGGCTGCCGGACGCGCCGGCCGGCACCAAGGGCATTTCGCTCTTCCTCGTGCCGAAGGTCCTCGCTGACGGCACGCGCAACGACGTGCGCGCACATTCGCTCGAGCACAAATTGGGCATTCACGCCTCGCCCACCTGCACCATGGTCTATGGCGACAAAGGCGGCGCCGTCGGCTTCCTCATCGGCGAAGAGCATAAAGGCATGGCCTGCATGTTCACGATGATGAACCGCGCCCGCCTTGCCGTGGGCCTCCAGGGCGTCGGCATCGCCGAACGCGCGACGCAGCAGGCGCTTCACTACGCGCGCGAACGCAAGCAGGGCGCCGGCGGCGCCATCATGCATTACCCCGACGTCAAGCGCATGCTGCTGACCATGCGCGCCTTGACCGGCGCGGCGCGCGCCATCTGCTACGCCACAGGGGTCGCGCTCGACCGCTCGCTGCGCGGCAAAGACGAGGCGGCGCGCAAGGCGGCGTATGAGCGTTGTTCGCTGCTGACGCCGGTGGCTAAAGCCTTCTCCACCGATATCGGCGTCGAGGTCGCGTCGCTCGGCGTGCAGGTGCACGGCGGCATGGGCTTCATCGAGGAGACCGGCGCGGCGCAGCATTATCGCGACGCGCGCATCGCCGCGATCTATGAAGGCACCAACGGCATCCAGGCACTCGATCTGGTCGCACGCAAGGTCCCGCTCGACGGCGGCCGGACGGTCGCGCTGTTCATCGACGAATTGCGGAATACTGCAGCCAATGTGAAAGCGAGCAACGCGCCGGCCTTTGGCGAGACCGCATCGCGGCTGGCGGAGGCGATCGACGGCCTCGAGCGCGCAACGAAATGGCTATTGGCGCAGAGCGGCTCGCAGGAAGCGCTGGCCGGCTCGACGCCCTATCTGCGCCTGTTCGGCAACGCCGCCGGCGGCTGCATGCTGGCGGATCAGGCGCTCGCCGCGTTGCGCGAAAGCGGCGACGGAGCCGGCCGCGTGGCGCTGGCACGCTTTTTCGCTGAGAACATCGCGGTGCAGGCGAACGGGCTCGAGCGCAACGTCACCGAGGGCGGCGACAGCGTGATGCAGGCGGAAGCCGCGTTGCAATAAACTTTTGGCGTGGCCGGGCTTGTCCAGGCCATCTCGCTTAGGTTGGCATCGTGCCTTGCCAAGCGGGGTTACGACAAAACCCAGAGGCGTTCCATGTCCCTCAAAAACAAAACCCTCTTCATCACCGGCGGCTCGCGCGGCATCGGGCTTGCCATCGCGCTGAAGGCCGCGGCGGACGGCGCCAATGTCGCCATCGCCGCCAAGACAGTCGAGCCGCATCCCAAGCTCGAGGGCACCATCCATACCGCCGCTGCCGAAATCGAGAAGGCCGGCGGCCGCGCGCTCCCGCTGCAAGTCGACGTGCGCGAGGAAGACCAGGTCAAGGAGGCCATCGAGAAAACCGCGCAGGCGTTCGGCGGCGTCGATATCGTCGTCAACAATGCCAGCGCAATCCAGCTCAAGCCCGCCGCACAGACAGACATGAGCCGCTTCGACCTGATGCATCAGGTCAATGCGCGCGGCACCTTCATGGTGTCGAAGCTGGCGTTGCCCTATCTCGAGAAATCGCCGAGTGCACACATCCTGATGCTGTCGCCGCCGCTCGACATGCAGACGAAGTGGTTCGCGCCGCACATCGCCTATTCGATGGCCAAGTTCGGCATGAGCCTGGTCGTACTCGGCCTTGCCGGCGAACTCCGCGGCAAGGTCGCGGTCAACGCCTTGTGGCCACGCACGACCATCGCCACCGCCGCGATCAGGAACCTGCTCGGCGGCGACGAGGTCATGCGGATGTCGCGCAAGCCGGACATCCTGGCCGACGCGGCCTGCCGCGTGTTCGAAAAACCTTCGAGCTTCACGGGAAACTTCCTGATCGACGACACTTTCCTCGCGGCCGAAGGCGTGACCGATTTCGATCGCTACCGCGTCGACCCCAGCCGGCCGTTGCAGATCGATTTCTTCGTGCCCGACACCATGCCGCCTCCGAATGGCGTGAGCTTGGGCAAGAAAGTTTGAGTTCGATCGCCTCTCCCCGCGGTCATAGCCGTGGGTAGCCCATCGAAGACGGCATGCGTCATCGCCCATATTCTTTGTACGGCCCCGGGAAGGCCGGTCCCTTTTTCCTTTTCCCCAACGGGGAATGGAGCGCCGGGAGGCGCCAGGGAGCTTGCGAGGCCCCCTCATGGACCGCCCTTGCGATCGGGCAGTCCGCACGCCGTTCGAGGACGGGGTGATAAGTCCCGCCCCGGGCGCGCCACCCCCTTGCGATCGGGGGTGCTGCGCCTCCCGGCGCTCCATTCGTCAAGTCCGCGCGGTCTACGCAGACTTGACGCGATGCGCGGGATGTCTCCCCGCGCGCCGCTCCGCCACCAGTCCTCGTCCGCTCGAGACGAGAGAGGACTGAAGGCATATGCCGGTTACATATTCCTAGATAGGATCGTTGTCAAGCATCTCTCGCGGTCCTGCGATGCCTGCGCCCCGCGATCGGATCGAACGCGCGAAAGGCGGCTAAAGCCGACTTGCGGTGGCCCAGCTTTGCCGTTTGCCTCACCACGCTCGGCGGCATAAATAAATCCGATGACCACGCTTTTCATCACCCATTCCGCCTGCCTCGACCACCTGACGCCGGAGGGCCATCCCGAACGGCCCGACCGTCTGCGCGCCATCGAGCAGGCGCTCGAGGACGAGCGCTTCCAGACGCTGGCGCGCGAGAAGGCGCCGCTCGGCGAGTTGGAGACGATCGCGCTCTGCCATCCGATGGACTACATCGAAGCAATCAAGGACGCCTCCCCTGAGGAAGGCCTGGTTCGGCTCGACGCCGACACGTCGATGTCGCCCGGCAGCTACGAGGCGGTGCTGCGCTGCGTTGGCGGCGGCGCGCTCGCGGTCGACGAGGTGATGAGCGGCAGAGCGACGAACGCCTTCGTCGCCGTGCGTCCGCCCGGTCATCACGCCGAGACGGCGCGGCCGATGGGCTTCTGCCTGTTCAACAGCGCGGCGATCGTCACGCGCTACGCGCAGAAAAAGCACGGCGCCGAGCGCGCGGCGCTGGTCGACTTCGACGTGCATCACGGCAACGGCTCGCAGGACATTTTTTGGTCGGATCGCAGCGTCCTGTACTGCTCAACGCACGAGATGCCGCTCTACCCCGGCACCGGCGCGATCACCGAGCGCGGCCAATCCAACACCATTGTCAATGCGCCCTTGCGCGCCGGCGATGGCGGCGACCAATTCCGCGAGGCGTTCGAGACGGTGATCCTGCCGCGGCTGCGCGCTTTCAAGCCGGACGTGTTGATCGTCTCGGCCGGCTTCGACGCACATACGCGCGACCCGCTGGCGAATTTAAACCTGGTGGAAGCGGATTACACCTGGGTAACGCAGAAGCTGATGCAGATCGCCGACGAGAATTGCAACGGCCGCATCGTCTCGATGCTCGAAGGCGGCTACGATTTGCAAGGCCTGTCGCGTTCGGTCGACGCGCACGTCACCGCGCTGATGCGGGGGTGACCTTTCTTCTTACCTCTCCCTGAAAGGGGGAATGATGCGCCGCCCGCAGTCCTACTTCTTTCTTTACCCTCCCCCTTGTGGGGAGGGTCGGCGAGCGAAGCGAGCCGGGGTGGGGGTCCTTGCAAATTGCAGTCACCCCCACCCCGCTCACCTCGCTTCGCTCGGTGAGCGACCCTCCCCACAAGGGGGAGGGTAAAGAAAACTCACCGCGCCGTCAGGCCGCCATCGACCGGTACGTCGGCGCCGGTGATGAACCCCGCCGCGTCCGACAACAAATAGACGCAGGCCGATGCCACCTCCCGCGGCTCGCCGAGCCGGCCGAGCGGGATGTCGAGCGCGAGCTTCTGCTTCACCGCGTCGGGGTTCTTGGTGCCGCCGGCGATCTCGTCGACCATCGGCCCGGCGATGAAAGCCGGGCACAAGGCGTTGCAGCGGACCGGGGGCTTGTAGCGCGCGCCGTGCAGCGCCACCGATTTCGTCAGAAGGGATACGCCGCCCTTCGACGCGTTGTAGGCGGTCAGGTTCGGGCCGCCGACCAGGCCGAGCACCGACGACATGTTGACGATGGCGCCGCCGTTCCGCCGCAGGAGCGGGAAGGCGTATTTGCAGCCGAGGAACGTGCCGTCGAGATTGACGGACATCACGCGCTTCCAGGTGGCGAAGTCGGTCTTCTCGATGGTGCCGACGGTGGCGATGCCGGCGGCGTTGACGAGGCCGTCGAGCCTCCCGTGCGCCGCCTCGACCGTCGTCATGACCTGCTGCCAGCCGCTTTCGGCGGTCACGTCGAGCGCATGCGCGATGCCGCCACCGGCCTTCAGGTCCGTGGCGATCGCCGTGCCTCCGGCGGTGCGGATAGCGGAGGCGATGGCCGACCCGATGGCCCCGGCCGCGCCGGTGACGAACACGATTTTTCCCTCGAGATCGGCCACAGTCCCTCCCCGCATTGCTTTCAAACCGATTGTCGAGCATTCATCGCCGCATGTCACCCGCAGCCCAGCCCGTCTGCCTGGTTACTGGCGCCTCCTCCGGCATCGGCGCGGCGCTGGCGCGCGAATTCGCCCGTCACGGCCATGCGCTGGTGCTGACGGCACGGCGCCAGACCGAGCTCGACGCGCTCGCGGACTCGATCGGCAGCAGCGGCACGCCGCGGCCGCACGTCATCGCCGCCGACATCGGCACGCCGCTGGGGATCGATCGGCTCGCCGCTGAGCTTCATGCCCGCAGCCTCGAGCCGTCGATCGTCGTCAACAATGCGGGCTTCGGCCTCCTTGGCGCGGCGGCGGAGCTCGACCTTGCGCAGCAGCTCGCGATGATCGATCTCGACGTCCGCGCCCTCACCGACCTGACGCTGCGCTTCCTCGACAGCGTCATCCGCCACAAGGGCGGCATCCTCAACGTCGCCTCGATAGCTGGCTTCATGCCGGGCCCGGGCATGGCCGTCTATCACGCGAGCAAGGCCTTCGCCGTATCGTTCACCGAGGCGATGCATCAGGAGCTGAAGGCTGAAGGCGTGCGTGTCTGCGCGCTCTGCCCCGGCCCTGTGCCGACGCAATTTCTTGCGCGCGCCGGCATCCCGCGCGGCTACTTTCCGTCATACCTCGCGCGCTCGGCCGAGCGCGTCGCCCGCGAGGGCTACGAGGGCTTCATGGGCGGTCACCGCATCGTCGTGCCGGGCAAACCGAACCGCATCCTCACATTGCTGCCGCGGCTGTTGCCGCGCGGGCTCATGGCAGCCGGCGCCGCCTGGCGATGGCGGCGCTTGCGCCGTGGATAACCCGCCCTATCCCGGCAGCGCGCCGGGACATAAACTGCGGATCACCTGAATCGCCGGAACACACGATGCCCGAAAAGACCAATACCGACGTCAAGACCATGCCCTTCGAGACGGCGATCGCGGAGCTCGAGCAGATCGTGCGCGAGCTCGAGGGCGGCAAGGTGCCGCTCGAGCAGTCGGTCGCGATGTATGAGCGCGGCGAAACGCTCAAGGCGCGCTGCGAGGAACTGCTGAAGCAGGCTGAAGCGCGCGTGGAAAAGATCACGCTCGACGCCGGGGGCAAGCCCACCGGCAGCGAGCCCCTCGACGTGGACTGAGCGCGTGACGGTTCGCCGCCGCCTCATCATTTATGTGCAAGGTTATGATCCACGCGGCCTGCCCGAATATTACAGGATGTTCCGGCAGGAATTCCGCAAGACGCTCGCGCTCTACGGACTGAGCGGCACCGTCGGCAAGCCGGTCAACGATCCGGCCCGATTCCTCACGAGCTGGGACGTCGAGACGCACGGTCCTGGCTGGGACGTCGACACGCGCTACATGTTTCTGCGCTGGGAGGACATCATCCGCCGCGACTTCGCGCGGCCGGCATGGTGGAAGATCCTGCACATGTATCTGGCGATGATGCACATGCTGGCACACGGCGTGGTCGCCCGCATCATCCGCGCGCATTGGCGCTTCGGCCTGTTTATCGTCTATCCGATGGTGCTGATGAGCTTGTGGGCTCTGTTCGGCGCCGGCATCGGCTTCGGTATTGCCAGCCTGGCCCACCATTTCGGTGCACCGCTATGGCTCGCCGATCCCATCGGCGCCGTCGCCGGGCTTGCGGCATTCGCCGGCGCCTTGCGCCAAACCGAGAAACACACTTACCTGCTCTATCTCTGCGACGACGGCGCCTCAACCTGGCAATTCGCGCACCGCATGCGGCCGGATTGGGAGGCGCGGCTCGATCTCTTTGCCAGCTACGTTGCCGATACCATTGCGGCGAGCGACGCCGACGAGGCGATCGTCGTCGGGCACTCGTCCGGCTCGTTCCTCGCCGTCGATGTCCTGGACCGCGCGCTCGCGCGTGACCCGTCGCTCGGCCGCCGCGGGCCGAAGCTCAGACTTTTGACCATCGGGGCCAATCTGCCGATCGTCGGATTTCACAAGCGCGCGCAGTGGTTCCGCGACCGGCTGAGACGGCTCGCCATCTCGGACCAGATCGACTGGGTCGATTTCCAGTCCCGCCATGACATCATGAACTTGTGGCCGTTCGATCCGGTCACCGGCCATGGTATCCAGGTCGGGGCCGAGCGGCGGAATCCGAAGGTCGCGGCTATCAGTTTCCGCGACATGTGGCAGCCGGAGGGCTTCGGACGGCGCCGTTGGCGCTTTTTCCGGGCCCATTTCCAGTTCCTGCTGGCCAATGAGCTGGCCGGAGCGCCCTACGATTACTACCTGGTCTGCTGCGGCCCCGAGGGGCTCACCGAGCGGGCGGCGGCTATGAAGCCTGCCCGCTAGCCGCCGAATTGCCCGAAAGCGCCCGTTTGGTGTAAGTGTTAGCCGATTGGAACCCGACCGCGCGGGGGGCTAACAAGCGACCCCGACCATTGTCCGGAGTGATGTTTTGTCAGACGTGTCCAAGACGCCGCTGCTCGATCGCGTCCGTTTCCCCAGCGACATGAAGAATTTGTCCGCTGAGCAACTGCGGCAGCTCGCCGACGAGTTGCGTGCCGAAACGGTCGACGCGGTCGCCAACACGGGCGGCCATCTGGGCGCCGGCCTCGGCGTCGTGGAACTCACCGTTGCGCTGCATTACGTGTTCGACACGCCGGACGACAAACTGATCTGGGACGTCGGCCACCAGGCCTATCCGCACAAGATCCTCACCGGACGCCGCGACCGCATCCGCACTTTGCGGCAGGGCGGCGGCCTGTCGGGTTTCACCAAGCGCGCCGAGAGCGAATACGACCCGTTCGGCGCCGCGCATTCCTCGACTTCGATCTCGGCAGCATTGGGCATGGCGGTCGCCCGCGACATGTCCGGCAACAAGAACAACGTCATCGCCGTGATCGGCGACGGCGCCATGTCGGCGGGCATGGCCTACGAGGCCATGAACAATGCCGGCGCCCGCAACGAGCGGCTGATCGTCATCCTCAACGACAACGAGATGTCGATCGCGCCGCCGGTCGGCGCCATGTCGGCCTATCTCGCGCGCCTCGCCTCCGGCCGCACCTATCTCAAGCTCCGCGACGTCGGCAAGCAGCTCACGCAGCATTTGCCGAAGCGACTCGACCGCGCCATCACCCGCGCGGTGGAGCACGCGCGCGGCTACGTCACCGGCGGGACATTGTTCGAAGAGCTCGGCTTCTATTACGTCGGCCCGATCGACGGCCACAATCTCGACCACCTGCTGCCGGTGTTGCGCAACGTGCGCGACGCCGACTTCGGCCCGATCCTGATCCATGTCGTGACGCAGAAGGGCAAGGGCTACGCCCCTGCCGAGAATTCGGCCGACAAGTATCATGGCGTCGTCAAATTTGACGTCGCCACCGGCGCGCAGGCGAAATCCAAAGGCGGCGCGCCACAATACACCAAGGTGTTCGGCGAGAGCCTGGTCAAGGAAGCCAAGAAGGACGACAAGATCGTCGCGATCACCGCGGCAATGCCGTCCGGCACCGGCATCGACCTGTTCGAGAAGGCATTCCCCGACCGCACCTTCGATGTCGGCATCGCCGAGCAGCACGGGGTGACATTCGCCGCGGGACTTGCCTGCGAGGGCTTCAAGCCGTTCTGCGCCATTTATTCGACGTTCCTCCAGCGCGCCTACGACCAGGTCGTGCACGACGTCGCCATTCAGAAGCTGCCGGTGCGCTTCGCCATCGACCGCGCCGGCCTGGTCGGCGCCGACGGTCCGACGCATGCCGGCGCGTTCGACGTCGCCTATCTCGGCTGCCTGCCGAACTTCGTGGTCATGGCCGCCGCCGACGAGGCCGATCTGGTGCACATGGTGGCGACGCAGGTCGCGATCGACGACCGGCCGTCGGCACTGCGCTATCCGCGCGGCGAAGGCCTTGGCGTGCCGATGCCGGAGGAAGGCAAGGCGCTCGAGATCGGCAAGGGCCGCGTTTTGCGCGAAGGTCACAAGGTGGCGCTGTTCTCATTCGGCGCCCGCCTCGGCGAATGCCTGAAAGCGGCCGACGAGTTGGCCGCGCACGGCCTCTCGACCACGGTCGCCGACGCGCGCTTCGCCAAGCCGCTCGACGTCGATCTCCTGATGCGGCTCGCGCGCGAGCACGAGGTGCTGGTGACGATCGAGGAAGGCTCGATCGGCGGCTTCGGCTCCTACGTGCTTCAGACGCTGGCGGAGAACGGCGCGCTGGAGAACGGCCTGCGGGTCCGCACGATGGTGCTGCCCGACCTGTTCTTCGACCAGGACACGCCGGCGGCGATGTATGCCAAGGCCGGTCTCGACGCCAAGGGCATCGTCACCAAAGTGTTCGAGGCACTCGGCAAGGACGCCGCCGAGGAGACGGTGAAGCTGGCTTAGGCTCTCTTGTCCCGGGCGCAGCGCGACGCGCTCGGAAAACGCCTTACAGCCTCTTCTTCCGGCCCTTCTTGCGCTTCGGCGCCTTGGCGCCCTTCTTGCGCGCTTCCGACAGGCCGATGGCGATCGCCTGCTTCTTGCTCTTAACCTTCCGGCCGCTGCCGCTCTTGAGCGTGCCTTTCTTGCGTTTACGCATTGCGCGCTTCACATATTTAGAAGCTTTCTTCGAATACTTCCGTGCCATGCTTGCCTCCGGTTGCTGGGCCACAGAAAATTGATATGCGTGAAAACAACAACGCGGTGTGGAACTGGTTCCCGTTAACGCGCGTGAGCGATCGATGACGGCCGAAGGACGCATGCGCGCGGACCGGCTGCTCGTCGAACGCGGCCTGTTCGAGAGCCGCGCCAAGGCGCAGGCGGCGATCGAAGCCGGCTTTGTGCAAGCAAACGGCGCGACGGTGCGCAAAGCTTCGGAAGAAATCGCGCGCGATGCGGCGCTGAGCGCCTCGCCGGCGCATCCTTACGTTTCGCGCGGCGGCGTAAAGCTTGCGGCGGCACTTGACTACTTCGGCATCGATCCGGAGGACCGCGTCTGTCTCGATGTCGGCGCTTCGACCGGCGGCTTCACGCAGGTGATGATTGAGCGCGGCGCCCGGCGCGTTTACGCCGTCGATGTCGGCAAGGCTCAGTTGCACGGGAGCCTGCGGAAGCGGCCTCAGATCGTGTCGCTCGAGGAGACGGACATCCGCAGCCTCCCCGCCGCGACCTTTGACGAGCCACCGACCCTCGTCACCATCGACGTCAGTTTCATCTCGGTCAGGCGGGTGCTGCCGGCTGTGACGGCTATCTCGGCCAACACGGCTATGCTGGTGACGCTGATCAAGCCGCAGTTCGAAGCCGGCCGCGACCGGGTCAAAAAGGGCATCGTGCGCGACGCCGCCGTGCATCGGGCGGTGTGCGACGATATTGTCGCGGCGGCGGCGGCGCTTGGCTGGCGCGTGCGTGGCGTCATCCCCTCGCCCATCGCGGGCGGCGACGGCAACGCCGAATTTCTGCTAGGCGCAGCCCGATGACCGAACAACTCACCATCGTCCGCCTCGGGCATCGCGGCGACGGCGTCGCCGACACGCAGACAGGGCCGGTCTACGTGGCTTATGCGTTGCCGG
>Ga0208357_1003108_pt1 | contig 10418 bp, 8 predicted proteins | sample NGESurdeep092012_6_FD_184487 | JGI IMG/M metagenome (GOLD analysis project Ga0208357, IMG submission 184487) | Arctic peat soil microbial communities from Barrow, Alaska - NGEE Surface sample F52-2 deep-092012 (SPAdes) | ecosystem: Environmental > Terrestrial > Soil > Wetlands > Peat ... | reverse complement strand
CGAAAGCGCGCGACTGCGCCGACACGGAGGCCGCCCAGAACGACTCAACCGATGATGCGGCGGCCCGAGCCGCTGGCAGGTCCCCGGCATTAGCCAGCCGTCGCAGCTCATCGAGCGCCCACAATCCCGACGCCTCGGCCTGGGCGGCGAAGGAACGCTCCCGGGTCCACATCACGATGGCGGCCCGCCGGTACCAGCGGTCTTTCGTCCCGCCCCAGTTGCCCATGTAGCCGGTGTACTCGGACTGGTACGGCTTCAGTTCCGCAGTCGGGGTGCTGGCGCATATCTCGGCGTCACGGGCGTGCAGGGAGATCGCCTCACCGCCCGACGGGGTCGCCCACCAGTCGAGCGTCAGCGAGGAGTCGATCAGGTAGGTGATCTTCCGCGCCTCGGTGTCCCAGGTCTCCTGGATCTCCGCCAGCGCCAGCACGGCCTCGCAGTCCGCCTGGTCCGCCGCAGCCCGCAGCAGCGTCGCCCGCTCGGCGTCGGCGCCCTTGAGCTTGTCCCAGCGCAGCCCGCGTTCGGTGTACTTGTGGTCGAGCAGGTAGACGAGCCGTTTCGGCGGCTCGGAAGTCCCGTACCGCACCTGCTCGGGCGAAGAGAAATGCTCCGCCAGGCACCCCGCCAGCTCGGGAACCGGCCCGTCGGCCGTTCCGGTCGCGGGCGTGCCCCGCATCAGCAGGTTGAAGGTGAGCGCGACCCGGTAGCCGGTCCGCACCGGCGTGACCTGGTGCAGGCAGTCGGCGTAGAAGGCGACCAGCGACAGCGAGTCACGCGAGGAGCGGTACGTGAGGCTCTGCCCGCCGTGCTCGACGATGAACTCGCCGCCGGTGTGCGAGGACGGCAATGTCACGGTCAGCGTGCCGATCATCGCGTCGTTCTTCTCGGTGTCGGCGTGCGGGACGAAGAACTGCCCGGGCCCGTACACCAGCAGTGCGTGCAGTTCGGCCTCCAGCCGGCTCCCCGAAGGAACCCCGAGATCGTCCGCCAGTTCGCTCAGCGCGCCCTCCAGGGCCGACGCCCATGACGGCCCGCCCAGGCTCACCAGATCCGGGGAGATCTCCCAGGTGTCCCGCACCGCCGGATCGAGGATGGTCTCCTCGCGGTGCCCGAAGTGCGCGGGCCGGGCCACCCCGCACAGCTTCTTGGCCTGGGCCGGCCGGACGGGCAACCGGACCGGCCCGACACCATCCACCTCAAGGTGCAGAGCGTCCGAGGGCACCGACAGCTGCGCACTGAACGCGCCGGCTTCCTCACCTGCGAGCAACCTGGCCAGGCGCTCGCGTGCTGCTTTAGCCATCTGCTTCTCCTTTGCGGCGCTCAAGAGCGGCGAGCTCGCCGTTCACTGCCGCCAGATCAAACCCGTCCCGGGGTGACCGGGCGTGATCCGGCAGCGCTGATCCACCGGCCCAGCGCGACCGCCTGGGCCATGACAACGCAGTTCCGCGCCAGCCGGGCAGCGTCACGCATTCCGGCTTCTTCCACGCGGCAGACTTTAGCGGCCCACGCCCGGATGGCATGGCGTATCAGGCGTAGCCGCCGGCCGGGAGCGGCAGCGGCAGCGGACTACTATGACCGGACGATCACCGCTCCCGCCGGGCAGGCTCCGGGCGACCGCTACGAGAATCGGCCATGGACTATCAGAGCGACGAATGGCAGCGCAAGGGCGCAACGCTGAGCGACAAGACCGCCCGCCAGGAGTTCGGGCTGACTCAGGATGAGATCTATGACGCGATCGACGCGGGCACGCTGCACTACCGTCAAGCCGCGATGCACGGCAACCCATGGCTGAGACTGCTCCGTCGCGAGGTCGAGGCCCTCGCCCGGACATCCCACGGCGACCGTTCCGTTGAAGAACGGCAAGCCAGGGCCGAGCTGGCACGCGTCAACCGCGAGATCAAACGCCTGCGGGCTGAGCTGGGTGCGCTCGAGGAGCGGCGATCCAACCTCAGCTCCGGCCTCGGAGAGTAAGCGGCCAGCAGGCAGATCGCCTTTGCCGTCCAGCGCGGATGGTGTGACAGGGTTACCGGCACGCACAGCGTTCAGGCATCGTGTGATGCAAGGACAGGTATCCCGGCGTCTGCGGCGGCTTTGGCGAGCCGGTCGTCAAAGGTGAGCAGGGCCGGGGCCCGCCGATCAGACGGCGGCGGGTCTGGTCACGAGGTCTGGCCAGGACGCCCGGCGCCGAGCCTCCGCCTGGCCAGCGCGGTGGCCGCGGTCGGGCTCAGCGGGAGCGACGGGAGCAGGAAGTAGCGGTCGATCTCGCCCCACCACCGCACCGAGGCCGCGGCGAAGCGTTCCTCGCCAGTGCGCCAGTGCGCCAGTGCGCCGGTGCAGCGCGTCGGCGGCGAGGACGGCCTCGCACGCCACCCAGTGCAGGCGCGCGGCAACGACCGGCCGGCCGTTGGCAGCGACGGTATAGATGAGGCCCGGGTGACCGTCTGGGCCCTCGGCGTCGGCGACGGCCGTATCGAAGAGCGCGGTTGCCGCTTCTGGCAGCCAGACCGGCGGGTCGGCCTGCGCGGCCTCCAGGGTCAGCAGCAGCCGGGCCCATTCGAAGGAATGGCCCGGCGTGGTGCCATAGGGCCGGAACCGATCGTTGGGGCGATCGAGGTTGTATTCCTGCTGAGGCCGCCACCTCTCGTCGTAGTGCTCGGGTATCCGCCAGGAATGGGCCCAAGCGTGATCAATTAGGCGGGCGGCGATGGAGGCGGCCCGTGTGTGCCAGACGGGGTTGCCGGTGACGTCGCCCGCGGCGAGGCAGGCCTCGACCGAGTGCATGTTGCTGTTGGCGCCGCGGTATGGCTCGAGCTCGGTGAAGTCAGCGTTCCACGACTCCAGCGCGCAGCCTTCGGCATCGGACCAGAAATGCTGCTCGATGAGCGGCTGGCGAGGGCGTCGAGTCCGGACGCCGCCAGGGCGTCCGCCCCAGCCACGCCCTGTAGGTGCGCGAGCGCGAAAACATAGGTCATTCGGGCGTTGACGTACAGGGGGCACGGCTGGGTCTCGTCCACTATGCCGTCGGCGTGACACGCCAGGCCGCGCTCTTCATGGAAGCCAGTCCGGGCACGAGGGCAGTTTGCGTGCGCTATGGCGCGACGGGGGGCAGCTCGCCGGATCCGCGCTGCAGGAGGCGGGTCGGGATGACGATCCGACGTGATGGCGCGGAGTCGCCCCCCATCCGTTGAAACAGCAGTTCAGCAGCCTGCCGGCCCAGTTCGCCCGGATCCTGGGCGACCACCGTCACGCGGAGGAGGTCGGCCAACTCGAAGTCGTCGAAGCCGATCACGGCCATGGCGGCGTCCAGCGACGCGAGCGCGTGCAGCGCCAGCACCGATATTCGGTTGTTCCCGCAAATCAGCGCTGTGACCGGCGCGGGGGCCGCGAGCATCCGCTCCAGGTACGCCCGCACTTTGCCGATGGTCATCGACCCCATCGCGACCCAGGACTCCGCGACGGGTTCGCCCGCACTGCTCATCGCCTCGAGGTAACCCCTGTGCCGCTCCTGTGCGGTAAAGATGTCGGGGTTGTCGCCGACGTACCCGATCCTGCGGTGGCCGCCGGCGAGGAGGTGAGCGGTCGCCTTTCGCGAGCCGCCGACATTGTCGCTGAGCACGGTGTCGGCGTCGATCCGCCCCGGCGGGCGGTCGGCGAAGACCACAGGTATTCCCGCCATCATCTCGGGCACCAGGTAGCTGTGGTCGGCGCTCGTCGGGACCACGATGAGCCCGTCGACGCGACGTTCGCAGAACGTCAGTGCGAGCTTGCGCTCGATCGCCGCATCCGCTTCGCTTGATCCGCTGAGCAGCAGCGACCCGCGGGCCCGCATCACGTGTTCCATGCCGCGGGACAGCGCCGCCCCCCAGGTCGGCGTGGACCTAGCCGTCTTCGTCTACGACTGCCTAGACGCCTTCGGCCGACTCCACCAGGGCCTGATCTGCAACCCCCAGATCACCCCGGCCGCGAAGCCCAGCGAAGGCAACGACTACGAGGGCTGCCTCTCACTCCCAGGCGCCTATCTCCCAGTCTCCCGCCCGGACTTCGCCATCTGCCAGGGCCAAGACCAGTTCGGCGAACCAGTCACGGTCAAGGGCACCGGCACCCTAGCTAGGTGCCTGCAGCACGAAACAGACCACGTCAACGGCATCGTCATCGAAGACCACCTGTCGCCAAACGAGCGCAGGAACCTCCGCCGCCAGCACAAGCAGGTCGCCACCCACTACCCCGAAGACTGGCCCGCGTAACCAAGACGCACGCCAGCGCGCGCAGGTCGAGGCCGTCACACTTTTTACGAGTGAACTATTGCCCCGGCTAACGACCGCGCGAGAAGGTATCTCTCAGCTTGCGAATAGCCACATCGGCACATGAGAGGTATTTGCTTGTGAAAAAGAATTTGAAGCGCCTGCGCGCCTTCGGCCTGGTCGGGGCCGCCTCGGCCCTAGCCGTCGGCGGCAGCATCTGGGCGACCGCCCCCGTCTCGGCCTCGGTCAACCCGAACAACGCCCGCGTGGCACTGGCCGGGACCCGGACCGGCCTGGCAACGGCGAAGGCCCTGCAGAAGTCGGCGCCGGCCCTGCCGGCCAACATCACCGCCAGCGTCTACCTGGCCAACAGGAACACGGCCGCGCTGACGAAGTTCGCGCAGGAGGTCTCCACCCCCGGCACCGCGCAGTACCAGCACTACCTGACGGCGGCCCAGGCCAAGTCTCTCTACGCGCCGACCACCGCGGAAGCAAACGCGGTTGAAAGCTGGGCCACCAGCAACGGCCTCCAGGTCGGCACCGTGACCACCGGTTTCGGCGCCAGCATCCAGGTCACCGGCACGGCCAGCACAATCGCCAGCGCCTTCGGCGTCAAGTTCGGCAGCTACCAGGTCGGCGCCGGGAAGAAGGCCCACCGCTTCTGGGCGCCCGAGCAGTCCGCCTCGGTGCCGGCCAGCATTCAAGGCGACGTGCTCACCGTGGCCGGCCTCGACAACGCCAAGCACCAGGCGACGCCGGCCGACACCCTGCCGCCGCCCGGCCAGAACTACTTCGTCGCGCCGTGGTCATCGGCCTACTACGGCCAGAAGGTCACGTCAGGGAAGTTCGGAACGGTCGCTGGCACCACGACCAAGATCCCGGCCGTGAACGGTCAGGCCGTGCCCTGGACCAACACCGGCTACACCCCGGCTCAGGTCCGCGGCGCCTACAACGTGGGCAAGTCCGGCGAGACCGGCAAGGGCGTGACGGTCGCGATCATCGACGCCTACACCCCGGCGACCCTGAAGTCGGACGCCAACCAGTACGCCGAGTGGGCGGCCGGCCAGCCCGGCGGCAACCGGGCGCTGGACAAGCCGTTCGCCAACGGCCAGTACAAGACCGTCCAGCACCCCGGCGCCACCACTTACGACGACACCTCGGCCGCTGAGTGCGGCGCGTCCGGCTGGTACGGCGAGTCGACGCTGGACGTCGAGTCCGTGCACGGCATGGCGCCGAACGCGAACGTCACCTACATCGGCGCGTCCGACTGCACCGACCAGGGCCTCGGCAACGCCGTCGCCTACGTCGTCAACACCCACGCGGCGTCCATCGTGACCGACTCGTGGGGCGAGCCCTTCGACTCGTCCTCGCTGGTCTCGGTCTACGACCAGATGTTCATCGCCGGCGCGGCCGAAGGCATCGGGTTCTTCTTCTCGGCCGGCGACAGCGGCTACGAGGACCCGAACTACGAGGACCCCACTGACCAGGTCGAGGTCGACTACCCGGACTCAAGCCCGTGGGTGACCTCGGTCGGCGGCACCAGCCTCGCGATCGGCAAGAGCGAGAACTACGAGGGCGAGACCTCCTGGGGCACCTTCCTCAACCCGCTGACGGTCAACTCCAAGGGCAAGAGCAGCTGGACCTTCTCCCCGGCGGACACCCGCGACGAGGTCACCAGCGGTGACTACGACGGCTCGACCGGCGGCGGCGTGTCCTACGCCTACGCCCAGCCGTGGTACCAGAAGGGCGTGGTGCCGACGAAGCTGGCCGAGACCAACGTCACCAGCACGCCGATCACCTACGACACCGGGACGACCGCCTTCGGGACCGTCACGCTGGCCTTCAACGAGAGCGTGACCAGGGCCAGCAGCCCGCGGCGGGTGACCCCGGACGTGTCGGCGCTGGCCGACCCGTCGACCGGCGTCGCGGTGGGCGAGACCCTCTTCGGCCCGGACAATAAGAAGGGCGTTCCCGGTCCGGAGAAGTTCTACCTCAGCCGGATCGGCGGCACCAGCGTGGCCTCGCCGATCTTCGCCGGCATCGAGGCGGACGCCCAGCAGGCCGCTCGGTACCCGATCGGCTTCGCCAACCCGGCCATCTACGGGCTGGACGCCCACACCTCGAGCGCCTTCCACAACGTCAGCGACCACCCCGGCGGCGCCGCGTTCTACGAGGTCCGGTCGAACTACACCGACCCGAACAACGAGAAGGTCCCGCTGCTGACCTACCTCCGCGGACTGGGCGATAACGGCTTCACCGGCCGCAACGTCACGTTCCCGGCGGTCCCGGCGGGCGCGCTGGCCCCAGGATCACCGGCGCTCCCCAGCGTCACCGTGAACCTGGCAAGCGCGCTGCAGTCGAACGGCGGCTACAGCGACGCCACCGGCGTCGGGTCGCCCAACAACTACATCCAGGCATTTAAACACCGCTGAAGGTTCTAGGGCACCCAGCTCTAGCCACCAGTTAGCACCAAGCGCGGGGGCCGCCCGGATTCGTCCGGACGGCCCCCGCGTCAGCTTCGATGAAGGCTAAGGCTTCACGCCGATCCCGCACAGGTGCCACGCCGCCCCGTCGTCCAGGGGCCGCTCGGGGACGACCAGCCTGAGCATGGGCGCATCGTCGCCGTTTTCCTCGCGCGGGCTGACGAGCGGGTTGTCGAGGTCAGGTCGCCACCGCGCGGGCGGCACCAGGCCCGGCTCAACCAGCGTGAACCCGTCGAACAGGCGCATGATGTCAGCGCCCGGGCGGGAAATGAGCGGGGTGTTCCAGTGCAGGTCCTGGGTCATCTGGAAGAGCGCCTGGGCCCCTTCGGGGTGGGTCTCGTTGGTCATGTGGCTCAACGCCAGGTAGCTGCCCGACGGCATCGCGTCCCGGAACTGCCGCACCACCGCCCACGGGTCTTCCTTGTCCCACAGGCAGTGCAGCACGCAGGCGAACATGACCCCGATCGGCTGCTCGAAATCGAGCAGCTCACGCACCTGCGGGTCGCCCAGCACCTGCTCCGGCTCGCGCAGATCCGCGCGCAGCGTGACGACGTTGGAGCCGGCCATCAGCGCGGAGGCGTGGGTGGAGACCATCGGGTCGATGTCGATGTAGACGACGCGCGCCTCGGGCGCCACCCGGTGCGCGATCTGATGCGTGTTGGCCATGCTCGGCAACCCCGAGCCAAGGTCGAGGAACTGGCGAATGCCCTGGCCGAGCATGTAGTCCACCATGCGTTGCAGCAGGTGACGGCCTTCGACGGCGGTGTCAGCCGCGAGCGGCACGCCGATCTTGACCGACATCGCCTCGACCGCCTCGGCCGCCTGCCGGTCGACCGCGAAGTGGTCCTTGCCCCGCAGGTGGTAATTCCAGACGCGGGCCGTGTTGGGAAAGCGGAGGCCGATCGGATCGCTGGGCTCCGGCTCGGAGTCTGCTGGGGGCACGGGAGGCATGAGGCATCTTCTTCCGAGCGCGGGAAAGGGCGCCTCCGATACTAACGGGTATCCACGAGCGCCATTCGGCGCATAACCCCGCCCGCCCGGCGGCCGACACGTCCAGCGCCATCTCGCGCTCCCTGGACGGAGCCATCATCGTGTGCCGTTCGAGACCCCGTCTCCCGCCCGAAGGCGTCATCGTGTTCCGTTATGTGGTCTATACGACGCGAACGGCACACAATGACCCCAATGTCCGTCCAGCTTGGTGCCAGTGGTGCTAACAAGGCTGTTGTTACCAACACCAATGCGCCGATGCGCCGGCAGCCGCACGTCCGCCGCCGCCACCGATAGACGTGATCACATGTGACGTTCTGCCGGTTTCGCTGCAAAATTGGGCACCTTGCGGCACCATGGCCCGGACAGGAGGCAGGAATGCGGCGACATCTGATTGGAATCGGCCTGGCCGTGGTCCTATCCGCGGCGATCTTTTTCGGCGGCGGCTGGGCCTACAACCGGCTCTTCACGCGCAACCTCGGGTCCGAGTGGACCCCGCCCGCGGGCGGCGGCAACTTCATGAGCAACTCCGCCGTGACGTACGGGCTGGCCGCCATGGCCGGGGTGGCGCTCCTCATCGGGCTGGCGCTGGTCATCCGATGGGTTTCCCCGCTGGCCACCGGGCTGCCCGGCCTGGTCCTGCTCGCCTGGACCACGCTGTTCGTGACCGGCCCGACCCGGGTGGTGGACTACATCCCGCTGAAGGCGCACAGCTTCGGCCTCGGGTTCCTGGGGCTGGGCAGCACCGGCATCCTCGGCGCGGCCGGGGTGGTGCTGGTGATGCCGCTGTTCTTCCCGTCGCGCTGGCGTCGCCCCGCTCCCGAGGCAGTAGACGTCGACGACGACCTGATCGAGGCGACCACCGTGACCTCCCCGTCGAGAACCGGACTGGTAGCCGGGATGGGCAGCAGCGCCTGGGATTCCCTCACGTCAGAGAACCCCAAGCTCGACGACACCGGCTGGTAGCGCCCCTCCAAGAAAATCAAACACAAGCTTTATCCCGAACGGTCCCGTCGTCCCCCAACCCGCCAACTCGACCGCGGCAACGGCCAGACCTAGCCAACCGGCCCGCCTGACTCCCGGCCGGTGAACACGCTCCCGCCCAGGAACGCCCCGATCGGCAGCGTGGCGGCGCCGAGCGCGACCGCGTCCGGGCCCAGTCGGCCAAGCTCGATCGAGGTCCCGGCGAACAGATGCCGCAGCGACCGGTCCCGGGCCGCCGCCCGGATGGCGGGCAGCATGTGCTCGCCGAGCAGCAGCCCGGCCCATCCGCCGAGGATGATCCGCTCGGGGTTGAACAAGTTGATCAGGTTCGCGATCCCGTCGCCCAGGTAGAGCGCGGTCCGCTGCAGCACCTCCGCCGCCTCCTCGGACGCCGCCGCCTGCCCCCACGCAACCGCCTGCTCGGCCGCCGCTGCCCGCTCCGCAACGGCCGGCCCCGACGTCGCCGCCAGGTCGATCATCGCCGCCAGCGCGGTCTCCTGGCCGCCCGGCAGCGGGCCCCCGTACTGGTCGAGAATCGCCTCGGCCGCGACGTAGGCCTCGAGGCAGCCGCGCGACCCGCACCGGCAGGGGCGGCCGCCCACCATGACCGTGGTGTGCCCCCATTCGCTCGCGCTCGAGCTGGGGCCGCGCAGCGCCGCTCCGTTGGTGCTGATGCACGCCCCCACGCCCGAGCCGACCAGGCAGACGACCGCGCTGCGGGCGCCGCGCCCGGCGCCGAACCAGAGCTCGGCCTGCCCCATCGTCCTGGCGTCGTTGTCGATGTGCAGCGGCAGGCTGGTGCCGGCCCGGAGCAGGCGCCCGAGCGGGACCGACTCCCAGCCGTAGGTCTGCCCGTGCACCAGGCCGTCGGGTCCGTCCTCGACGATGCCGGGGACGCCGACGCCGATGCCGAGGACCGCCGCCGGGCTGACGGTGCTGCTGGCCAGCACCACCTCGAGCCCGGCCAGGATCGCCTCGACGATCAGGCCGACCTCATGCCGCCGGGGATCGAGCGGGTAGTCGGTCTTGGCGCGCTCGGTCAGCGTCAGGTCGAACAGCTCGACCCGGACCCGGGTCTCCCCGACGTCGACCCCGATGATGTACCCGTGGTCCGGGTTGATCTGCAGCAGTATCCGAGGACGCCCGCCATCGGAGTCCACCGAGCCGGCCTCGACCACGATGCCGTCGTCGATCAGGTCGCGCACGACGTTGCTGACCGACGCGGAGCTCAGCCCGGTCGCCGCGCTCAGCTCCTGCCGAGTGCGCGGCTGGTCGAAGAAGAGCGACGACAGCAGCACCGAGCGGTTGTCCCGGCGCAGGTCCTGGACGGTCAAACGCCTTCGCTCGCGCATGGTCCCCTCGGTATGTAACCGTCCGGTTTCGGTCTCTTGACCGTTCTTTTTATTCAAGTTAAGTTACGCCATAAACTAAGGCTTGTATGTACTCGGCGACCGACGACGAGCCAGGCCTTAGGGTGCCGCACCTCAGGAGCGTACATATGCATCTCGCCCTGCACCGCCGCACATTCGCTCGCCTGCGAAGAGTGCTCCTGCTCGCCATCGCGCCGCTGCTCCTAGCTGGCCTCGTCGTTCTGCCGGGTACCGTACCGGCCGCCGTCGCGGCTAATGCCGGCGTTGACATCTCGGCCGGCGGCCCGGCCGCCGCGCCGTTCGTCGCCGACGAGGACTTCACCGGCGGCACGACCGCCAACACCACGACGGCG
>Ga0208357_1003107_pt1 | contig 10421 bp, 10 predicted proteins | sample NGESurdeep092012_6_FD_184487 | JGI IMG/M metagenome (GOLD analysis project Ga0208357, IMG submission 184487) | Arctic peat soil microbial communities from Barrow, Alaska - NGEE Surface sample F52-2 deep-092012 (SPAdes) | ecosystem: Environmental > Terrestrial > Soil > Wetlands > Peat ... | reverse complement strand
CGACGCAACAAACAACACACTGGCAGTGACTCAATCGGGCGCCGATCTGCTGGCGCGCCATGCCCTAGCCGGTTGGCGTGGTCGTGGTCGTGCTCGTCAGTCGAAGTTTCACGGCAAGTCGTCGATCAGAGGACCCCGTATCAACGTCAACCTTGTGGAAGCGTCCAGCCAATTTCAAGATTGCGAATCGACCGGATTGGGAAATATACAAGCTATATACACGTCAGTCGTGAACACGACGAAAGCAACTGCTCGGAGGCATTGAGCTCGTACTGGGCAACGTTCCACCAAGCGCAAGGAAGCGGATATGGACGGAGTAATCAACGACCATCAGGCATTCGCCCTGCCCGGTCGCTCCTGACCTGCCGCAGTCCCGCCGCCGTCATGATCGGAAGGGCTGCGACACTGATTGGGCGTCCAATCTGAGCGGCCTGGTCAAGCCGTCTTTATCGTGAAACGTCCCCTCGGAGTGCGATGACCGACCTCACGGGCATGGGCGCCGTGCCACCGGGCGCATCCAGGAGTCGCATCTCGCCGAATCGAGACACGGCGAGACGGCGGCTGAACGAAACGACCGGAATCTCGGCGACCTCCTGCAGGAACTGCGGGTCGCCGGGTTGGGAGTCCAAGTGCTCTTCGGGTTCCTCCTGTCGCTGCCGTTCACCGTGCGATTCGTCAAGCTTGACGGGACGCAGTGCGATCTCTACGAGGCCGCGCTGCTGTTGGCCGCGTCGTCGATCGCCCTCCTGATCGCGCCCGTGGCGTATCACCGATGGGTCTTCCGGAAGCACGAGAAGGAGAGGTTGCTCAGAACGGCCAATGTGCTCGCACTGGCTGGGCTGGCCACCGTTGCCCCGGCGGTCTGCATGTCGGTTCTCCTGGTATTGACGTTCGTCGCCTCCGGCTGGGTTGTCTCGGTGATGGTTGCCTTGACCTTTTCGACCTTTGTTCTCTTGTGGCTCGTCCTGCCACTCCTGGGACGCCGAAATCCGCCGGTCGGACCGTCGGCATGAGGGCACGTCGTCGGCCCGGAGGGAGGGCTCGCCCTGATGTGTACGCCGGTTCGTCAATCAGGGTCGAAAACGCTTGCATGTGAAGGGAAGATGGTCAATGGCCGAGCCGCGTGCGTTCAATTACACGAAGGTGCGGGGGACCAATCCCACCGTTCGGATCCGTCAGGCCATCCGGGCGCAGGCTGCGGCCTCCGCTCCGGTCCTCTTCATCGGTTCGTTCGTCTTCGGCCTGGCATCTGTGTGATTGGATTACATCGTGCCCTGGCGAGAAACGGCTGAGTGGTGACACCACAAGAGACCAGGGTCACGGTAGGTGGCCGCGAATTGAGGGTCACCAATCTCGACAAGGTTCTCTTTCCTGAATCAGACTTTACCAAGGGCCAACTCATCGACTACTACGTCAAAGTCGCTCCGGTCATGTTGCCTCATCTCAACGACCGACCCCTCACGATGAAACGCTATCCCGATGGTGTCGAGAAAAAGGTCTTCTACGAGAAACACGTGCCGTCGCATGCTCCGGACTGGGTGCGGACAGTTGGCGTCCCAACTTCGGACGGAGACGGTGAAGTCCAATATGTCGTCGTGTCTGACCTACCAACCCTGGTCTGGGCCGCCAATTTGGCGACCATAGAATTCCACGTCCCCCTGTGGCAGGTTGGACATCGCCGCAAACTGCCTGGCTCCCCCGACCAGATCGTGTTTGACCTCGACCCGGGCGAAGGAACAACGATGGTTGAATGCTGCAGGGTGGCGATGCTCATCCACGAACTCCTCAACGAGGCGAAGCTGCATGCTCGGGCAAAATCGAGCGGCTCCAAAGGACTGCAGGTGTACGCCGCGCTGTCCGGGCGACCGACCTGGGACAAGTCCCGCACCATGGCGCAGGAGATCGCCGAGCTCCTGGAGCACGATCATCCTGATCTCGTGACATCGAACATGCGCAAGGCGTTGCGGCGCGACAAGGTGCTGATCGACTGGAGTCAGAACCATCCTTCCAAGACCACCGTTGCCGCCTATTCGGTTCGAGGTCGACCTCGGCCCACCGTATCCACACCCGTCACCTGGGAAGAGGTTCGAGGGTGTGAAAAAGGCGGCGATCCCTCAACTCTCGAGTTCACGACGTCGCAGGTCCTGACCCGGGTCGAGAAGCTCGGCGACCTCTTCGAGTTCTAGTCCCGGCCCCTTCGGTGTCCTGCCCTTCGGTGTCCCCGGTGTCGGGCCTGGCCCGGGTGAACCTCAGTTCCTTCCGGTTCCACCCGCCCTGTGTTGGCCTGCTGGCGCCATTTCCGACAAGCGGTCGCAATTGGGGTAAAGATCCCTCATGACGCGCGGCGACAAGCGGGGCGACAAGGCTTCGGCGGGGGACGATGCGACCACTTTGCGGACGTATCGGTCCAAGCGGAACCCCGCGAAGACGCCGGAGCCCATGGGCGACGAGAGCCAGAGCCGGGGTGATGCTCCCCCGATGTTCGTCGTGCAGGAACATCACGCCCGGGCGCTCCATTGGGACTTCCGCCTAGAACACGAGGGTGTCCTGGTGTCCTGGGCTCTTCCCAAAGGCGTTCCCGACGATCCGCAATCCAATCACTTGGCCATCCATACCGAAGATCACCCCATGTCCTACGGGTCGTTCGCGGGAGAGATTCCCGCTGGCGAGTACGGGGGTGGGGACGTTCGGATATGGGATACGGGCACGTTCGAACTCGAAAAGTGGAACCCAACCGAGGTCATGGTCGTGCTGCACGGGTCTCGAGTGAGCGGGCGCTATGTCCTCTTCGCCACCAGCGGAAAGAATTGGATGATCCATCGCATGGATCCGGCGCCGCCGAACTTCCAGCCGCTTCCTAAGCGGGTGAGTCCGATGCTGGCCACCGCCGGAAAGCTTCCACTCGACGACACCGGCTGGGCCTATGAAATCAAATGGGATGGCGTACGCGCGATCACCTTCGTCGATGGTGGCCGGGTCAGGATGCAGAGCCGGAACGACAACGAGCTTTCGCACTCATTCCCGGAGTTCCGTGAAATCGGTGAATTTCTCGGCACTCGGCGCTGCGTCATCGATGGGGAGATCATCGTCCTGGGTGATCACGGCGTCCCGGACTTCGGACGTCTCCAGCAACGCCTGCATCTCTCAGCCGCGGGTGCCGTTCGGAGACGATCGGCGGAATTCCCGGGCACGTATGTCGCGTTCGACCTTTTGTATCTGGACGGCCGCTCTTTGGTCGACCTTTCCTACGACCAACGCCGAGAGCAGCTCGAATCGCTCAACCTCTCTGGCAACTCGTTCACGACGGCCGACTCATTTCGTGATGCCAAAGGAGCGGATGTCTTGAAGGCAACGAGGCAGGCCGGCATCGAAGGGGTGGTGGCCAAGCGGCGCGACGCCCCGTACCTCCAGGGCAAACGTGGCGACAGCTGGATCAAGGTGAAGAACGAGCGGACCCAGGAAGTCGTCGTCGGCGGCTGGACGGAAGGAAGCGGAAACCGCACCGGGAGTATCGGTGCGCTTTTCCTGGGAATCCCGGTCCAAGGGGGATTGCGCTATGTCGGAAAGGTGGGCACAGGATTCTCCGACGAGGACAGAGCACAACTGATGAGGCTTTTCGGCCACTCGGAAAGAAAGAGGAGTCCTTTCGTTCCCTCCTCCGACGTCATCGAGTCGGGGCCCCATCACTTCGTACGACCCGTTCATGTCGGGGAAGTTCGGTTCAGCGAATGGACGTCGGCTGGGCGCCTGCGTCATCCGACGTGGCGGGGAATCAGATCGGACAAAGGGCCAGAGGACGTCACGGTCGAAGATTGAGCCATCGAGATGGCGGCCCGGAGCTGAACGGGGGCTGATCGGCCGGCTGGCGTCACCTGAGCCAGGTGGTTGCCCGCTTCCCCTGCAATTCGCGCCACGCTGATCGCCACTGCTGTGCGTATTCCCTCTGCTTTCGCTGCTCGTCGGCGACGAACTGCCCGGCGACAAAACTGGCCAGAGATGTGCTGATCAGAGCCGTGTGCCGGAGCCAGGTTTCAGCGGCGACGGCGTCATGGTGCTTTCCCAAAATGTTTTGCAAGTGTTCGGCTTTTTGCGCGGTCCGACGGGCCGACTTCCCGATGGCGGGGGTTGCCGCCTCCGCGGCGTACCGCAAATGCTTAGATCGGATACGTATCCGATGAAGCTGCTCGTTGCTCGGGTGGTGGCCGAGCTTGCGGACCTTGCGCCGGAGGGCCTTCCATTGGCCGCGCACCAACGGAGACACGGACTGAATTGCGGGATCGTCGGCCTGAGGCTCCGGTTCCCTTTCCGCATGGGAGGAAGTGTGCTGGTTCCGGGAGAAGGGCGGCGAGTGTGCGGCGGCATGGAGCCTCTCGAGCAGGCTGAGATAGCGTTCGCCTTCGAGGACGTCGCCCATTTCGGCGCTGTCGGTCCGTCGCTGTGCGGCCAGTCGAGAGCAGAGTTCGTCCGCGCCCTTCGCCTCGAGTGGGATGGGCAGTTCGATGGCGAAACGGTCGGCCAGGACATCAGCGTCACGGATCCGTCCCAGTACCTGGCCCAGCCACTTCAGTTCGGTCCTGGTGTGGCGCCGCCAGACCGGGTCCAGGACCGGGGCGAACGTCTTCAGGTCGGCGCGCAGTCGCCTGGTGGCCACCCGGGCCTGATGCACCGCACGCACCGGAGGGTCTGTCGGGTTGATTCTCAATCGATAGTCGTGGTCGAGCAGACGCCCGAGTCCGTTGGCCAGGCTCAACTGGACCAGGTCTCCGAGAGTCAGGCTCGAACTCGCCCTCGGCACCTCTGCGTTTCTCTTGCCCGACGTATCGAGCCCGAGAGATTTGGCGAACTTCTGCTCGCCGTCTGAGCGCGCGCCGGCTCGGTGAAGCTCCTGCAGCACTGCATTCACCGCGTCGGGATCGGGACTCGTGCCTGGTTGATCACCGCCAATCTCGAATTCGATCTGACGGAAAGTAAGGCCCTTTCGAGCACCACTCTGTACCGTCACGACGTCATCGTCGATCTCGCCCAGGGGGCTTCCCCCGGCAGCGCGGAGGATGATCCGCTGTCTGGTGGATTCCAGTGCGACCACCTCATTGAGCACAGCTCGGCGGACGACTCCTTGCAGCACCCGGGTGGCGGCCGGAGGGATCCGCTCCTGGCCGCCGACCCAGGACAACTCGGTCCGATCGAGCGTCGACCCGTCTGCCTTCTCTGGCAGCTTTAACGTCCACGTGCCGCCTTGCCCCTCGTCGCCCCGACGGTGGCGCAGCGTGAGGCCGCGATCCCAGAGCCGGAAGTCTGCCGTGTCGAAGTAGGAGGTGTGCAGGGCTTGTTCAGGCAGCCGGATTGTCCCGCCGCCGACAACCTTGCCGAAGTCGGGCAACGTGAAGTCGAGCGCGGCCTTCAACTTCACTTCGCGTTCGAGGTACTCGGTCTTCGACGCCATGCGCCTTCAATACCCATTTCGTCGGAGTGGCAACCAGCCGAACGAGCCGACGCAGCCGATCATCCCGCTGATCCCGCCGGCCCGCCGATCCGCCGATCCGCCGATCTCGCTGACCGGTGCGCCGAGCCGTGTCACTGCCGCTCGCCCTGACGCCTCAACATGAGGTGCGCTACCTCATCAACCCGGGTGATGAAGCACCTCTGGAAGATCTCACCTGGGCTCACCGTCATCGCCACCTTGATCGACGCCGCGCCGCCCGGCCTCGCCTCGGGCGTTGATCGCCTGCCCGTCACCGCCGCCATCCACCACCTCCTCGGGGAGGTGCCGTTTCCTTGCCAGATCGAGAAATGATCCGGGCGCCTCGATGCCCGCAGGCGTCAGGCGCCGCTCTGGGCCATGGACGACGCCAGGTGTTCGGGCACGGCATCGTAGTGGTCGTAGGCCACGGTGAAGGAGCCCCGGCCTCCGGTCAGCGCCCGTAGGTCCACGGCGTAACGCGTGAGTTCGGATGTGGGGGCGAAGGCGGTGATGGTCTGGAAGGTGTCGCCGGCCTGGTCGGTCCCGACAATGCGGGCCCGGCGCGCATGGAGGTCACCCAGCACGTCGCCCTGGCTGTCGGCGGGGATGGTCACCTCGATGCGTGAGATCGGCTCGAGCAGAATTGGACCGGCTTCGCTCATGGCTTGTCGCAGGGCCGCTGCCGCCGCCATCTTGAAGCTCAGCTCGTTGGAATCGACGGAGTGGGCTTTGCCGTCGTCGACCGTGACGGCGATGTCGACGATGGGGTAGCCGAAGACGCCGCCGGCGGCCATGGTCTCGGCCACGCCCTTCTCGACGGCCGGGATGTACTGGCGGGGGATGGCGCCGCCGACCACGGCATCATGGAAGGCGAAGCCTTCGCCGCGGGAAAGGGGCTCCAGCTTGAGGTGGCAGATGCCGAACTGCCCGTGTCCGCCGGACTGCTTCTTGTGCTTGCCCTCGGCCTGGGCCGGGCTGGTGATGGTCTCCCGATAGGGAATGCGGAGGTCTTCCCGTTCCACATGGACGTTGGACTTCCGGGCCAGGCGTTCCAACGTCACCGCCAGGTGCACTTCTCCGTTGACGCCGAGGATGGTCTGGTGCGTCTCATCATCGCGAGTCACGGTCAGGGAGAGATCCTCGTCGCAGAGACGTTGCAAGGCAGACATGAGCTTGTCGTCGTCGGCCCGCGACGCTGGCTTGACGGCCACCGACAGTGCCGGAGGAGAGAAGTCCGGCAAGGGTACCGCCACGGGTTGGCCCTTGGGGGCCAGCGTGTCACCGGTGCGAGTCCCGTTCAGCCGGGGGATAGCCACGAAATCACCGGCGGCCACCGACGTGGTCGGAGTGGTGGAGTGCCCCGAGAGAGTCCCGAGAGCATGCAAGCGCTCCTCGTCCCGGGTCCTGGAATTGATCAACACGGTATCGGGAGTGAGGGTTCCCGAGAGCACCTTGCACAGTGACATTTTCCCGGTGTGCGTGTCGGTGTAGGTCTTGGTGACCGTGACCAGCGTTTGTCCCGAAGGGTCGCACGGGATCTCGACGGTGGTCGAACCGGCCTCGGCCACGACGGGCGGCATCGCGTTGGGCGCCGGGCACAGCTCCTCGATCAGCCGGGCCAGTCGATCGACGCCCACGCCGGTCAAGCCCGAGCAGCACAGGACGGGAAACACACTCCCGGACGCCACACCGCCGGCCAGACTCTCTTCCAATTCGGCGTAGGGAATGGCCTCGCCATCGAGATAGCGCTCCATCAGTTTGTCGTCGCCCACCACGATTCCTTCGACCAGCTGCTCGTGCACGGCATGCTCCTCGTCCGCCAGCTCAGGTGGGATGGGTCCCTCGCGGCCGGCGGGTGGGACGGTGCCGTCGGCGGACGACTTGGCGGTCGATGTGTCGTAGTGCGTGGCCGTGTCACCGAGCAGATCGATCACGCCGTGAAAGTCGGCTTCGGCGCCGATCGGGAGCTCGATCGGTGCCACCCCGGCCCCGAAGGTCTCCTGAATTTCGGCCAGCGTGCGATCGAAGTCTGCCCGCTCCCGGTCGAGCTTGTTGATGACGATGACCCGGGGTAGTCCCAATCTGGCGGCGGCCCGCCACGCATCCTCGGTCTGGGCTTGGACGCCGTCGGTGGCGCTGACCACGACGACGGCCATGTCCGCCGCGGCCAGACCGGCGTGCATATCGGCGGCGAAATCGGCATAGCCCGGGGTATCGAGCAAGTTGACCTTGACATTGTTGACGGTGAACGGGGCCAGGGCCGTCGAGATGGACAGGTGGCGGGCGATCTCCTCGGGCTCGAAGTCACAGGTGGTGGTGCCCTTCTCGATCGAGCCTCGTCGGGAGATGACGCCGGTGGCGGCCAAGAGGGCCTCGGCCAGCGTCGTCTTCCCGGCACCGTGATGGCCGACGAGAGCGACGTTTCGGATTGCGGTCGGGTCTCCTGACACTGGTCCCTCCGTCCGTGCGGCGTTGCCGTGGTGTGGTCTGCTCCGAGTGTATGGCGACACGCGTGGCGCTGCACTGGGGAAACCCGCGACCCCGGGCCAGGGGGAATGGAGCAACGAGTCCCTCAACTCATCAGTCCTCCCCTTCAGTCCCCTTCCGGAGCCAGGCATGGTGGGGGTAGTGCCGGCGGAGGGCTTCCATGAGCCACCGCCCCGCCTCCGGGGTCAGCAGGGGAAACACGAGGGCGAAATCGGCGTCGTCTTTGGGCCGGGTGTCCTTGGCTTTCAAGAGCAACTGTATTTCCGGGCGCAGGTAGGGAAGGCCCGAGGGTGCGTGGGCGATCACGTCACGCAGGGGCAGGCGGATATCGGCGTGGCGGTGGCAGACCAACTCGGCACCCGTCCCCTCATCGAACATGACCTGCAGGCTCCATGGTTGCCCGGGCCTGGTCCGGCACCAGATGCTGGTGGTGGGGGGTTCCATCGAGGACGTGGTCCACGGGGTGAGGACGCCGGCGTGCGCCCCATGGAGGTCCCAGCCCCCGAGGAGGCGGTGCAGGAGCGGGGCGTCTTCCCGAAAGATCGAGACGTCGATGTCGCCGTGCGGCCGCGTCGGGTGCCCCACGAAGAGATCGAGGGCATGGCCTCCGGCCACCCACCAGGGGAAGCCGGCCCGGGCGAACAGCGCCTGGACGTCCGGGAGCGACAATGGGGACCACGCACCCTCGAGGTCGGCCGAGGTCGGCAGGATCGATCCTCCTTTTCCCTGGTCGCGGTCGGTACAACTCAAGAATTCAGCCAAATGATAAACTTTTGTATCTGTCAGAGAAGCGCTGTCCCTGAGCGGACGGCGCACCACGAGGAGTCGTATGTTCGACGGTCGCTGGCGCGATGCGGTCGACCGGTCCACTGGACCGGTCGGGACGGCACTGCACCGACGGGGGATCACTGCTGATGTCCTGACCGCTACCGGTTTGGTTTCGGCTTCTGCCACCGCGGTGGCCGTAGCCACCGGTCATTTGCACATCGCCATTGTCCTCCTCATCCTGACCGGGCTGCACGACCTGCTCGACGGTCCGGTGGCCAAGGCGGCCGGCACGTCATCGGTCCGGGGCGCCTTCTTCGACTCGGTGACCGACCGCGTGGCCGATGCCCTCCTCATGGGTGGGGTGTCCTGGTACCTGATCTCCCAGGGCAAGGGCCATCTGGCGATCCTCCCATTGGCCGTCTTGGGTGTCACCGCCCTGGTCTCCTACGAGCGGGCCAAGGCGGAGTCGCTCGGCATTTCCGCCAAGGGAGGCCTGATGGAGCGGGCCGAGCGGATGATCCTGCTGGGCATCGCCTTCATCGACTCGGCCCTCCTGGTCCCGATCCTGTGGATCATGCTGGTCCTGATCTCGATCACGGCCGTGGCTCGATTCGTCAAGGTATGGAAGCTGGCATCGGCCCCCGCGGTCGCCGCCACGGACGTCGTCGACTCCGACGCCATCGCTCGGGAAAAAGGTCTCAGGCGGCAACTCTCGGCATTTGCCCTTTGCCATCCACTCCGTATCCATTACTTCACCCATTTTTCTTCAGTAGTGATATCGACGCCACAACCCTCAATTGATGTTGCACCGATTGCACCGTCAACAAGCGTACACGGATGACCCCAAAAACCGGGTCAATTTTTCCGATTCGTGACTTTGTTCTACCCTCTCAAGCTGGCAATACGCTGAGATGGGAGGCATTTCGACACAATTGTGGCGGGAAAAACCCCGGTAGACTCAGGCGGCTGACCAATGAGGAGCAGAGAATGAGTACCGCTTACAGTGACCAAACCACAGCTCAAGAGCCACCCAAGGGGCATGTGCGTATCGTCTACCTCGGCCCGGTCGCTCCCCATTGGGACGTGCAGTCGGATTTCGGCCCCTCCGAGGTGACCAGTGGCTGCTCTCCGGATGGCTCACCGAGATAGTGGCCAGACGACCCGAGGATGTCCCGGAGTTGCTGTCGAGCACGGGACAGTCGGGACCGAACGGTGCCTACGGGGATCCCCAGGGCCACGGAAATCTCCTCGTAGGTGAACCCCGGACCTGCCACGAGCAGCAGTACGTCGAGGCCAGGACCATCAAGCTGACCGAGTGCGCTGGCGATGGGATCCATCTGGCTCTCGAAGAAGACCCGGGAGGTGGCATCGTCGCCAGGGTCCACAGATGTCGGACCACCTGCTGCGGCTGATGTATCCCGATTCAGCCTTCTGGCCTCGGTTCGCCAGTAGTGATGCGACACATTCGTCGCGATACCGAAGAGCCAGGGTCGAGCGTCCTCCCGACCGATATCGAAGTTGTCCCGTGTTCGGAAGGCAGTTGCGAACGTTTCGCCGACCAAGTCTTCGGCGTCCACGGACCCCACCCGCTTCGAGAGGAAGCGATGCAGTGATCCAGCGTGGCGCTCGAACAGCACGGCGAATGTCGCTGGCACTTCGAGGGATTCTCTGATCAAAGCGCCATCTGACCCCGGATCATCTGCCG
>Ga0208357_1003104_pt1 | contig 10425 bp, 13 predicted proteins | sample NGESurdeep092012_6_FD_184487 | JGI IMG/M metagenome (GOLD analysis project Ga0208357, IMG submission 184487) | Arctic peat soil microbial communities from Barrow, Alaska - NGEE Surface sample F52-2 deep-092012 (SPAdes) | ecosystem: Environmental > Terrestrial > Soil > Wetlands > Peat ... | reverse complement strand
CAGGGTCGGGAAGGCGCGACCCATCACTTCGCGCACTTCCTTGTGCAGGATATCCGAGCGATCGAAGACCGCCTGCATCACGGCCATGTCGTTGATCGACCCCACCTGTTCGTGGCCGCGCACGACCGGCAGCTGCGATATCTCGTACTTACGCAGCAAATCCAGCGCGGTCTTCACCGTATCGTTTTCGTTAACGGTCAGAAGCGGCGGCAGCGGCGTTTTACTGCGCAGGACGTCGCCCACCGTGGCGCGCCGTTTTCCTTCGGAGATAAAGCCGTTGGCAATCATCCACTCGTCGTTGAAAATTTTGGACATGTACCCGCGGCCCGAGTCCGGGAAGATCACTACGACGATTGCGTCGGCCGGGAGGGTTTTGGCTAGGCGAGCGGCGGCGACGGCGGCGGTTCCAGACGAGCCGCCGACGAGTAAGCCTTCTTCGCGCGTGATCCGCCGCGCCATCAGGAACGACTCGCGATCGGTCACGCGTACCATCTCGTCGATGACCTTGAGGTCCACCGTGTCGGGTAAATAGTTCATGCCGATGCCCTCGACGGCGTACGAGCGCGGTGTATCCCCGGAATAGATCGAGCCTTCCGGATCGGCGCCGACGACGTGGATTTTGGGGTTCTGATCTTTCAGGTAGCGTGCCGTGCCCGAAATCGTGCCACCCGTTCCGATCCCGGCAACCAAGTGCGTGATCGTTCCGCGCGTTTGCTCCCAAATCTCGGGGCCGGTCGTGGCGTAGTGCGCGTCCGGGTTGTGATGGTTGTGAAATTGGTTGGGTTGGAACGCACCGGCGATTTCGACCGAGAGACGATTGGCGACGCCGTAATAGGATTCGGGCGAATCCGTCGCCACGTTGCTGGGCGTGACCACAACCTCGGCGCCGTAGGCGCGCAGCAAGTCGATCTTTTCTTTGGACATCTTGTCGGGCATGACCAAGATACAGCGATAGCCGCGAATTGCCGCGGCCATCGCCAAGCCCGAACCGGTGTTACCCGACGTCGGTTCGACGATCGTTCCACCGGGTTTGAGGAGTCCAGCCGCCTCGGCCGCGCGCAGCATCGCCACGGCCGGCCGGTCCTTCACGCTGCCGCCGGGATTCATGTACTCGACTTTGGCCAACACCAAGCAGGCCGCGCCGTCGGTGACCTTATTGAGTCGAACAAGCGGCGTATTGCCGATGGCGCCCAGCGCGTCGGATGCGTAGATCGGACCGTCGGAGCGGGTTGAAGCCGTAGCCACGAGAGCGGAACCTCCGGGTGAAGGGGGATCGTTGGGGTCGGTAGCGGTTTTCGCGTCGGCGTCGAGCGCGCCTGTCACAGGGCGGCGGGCTCGACGCTAGAAAGACTCCCTATGGCTTTCGCGCGAACGTTGCTCGTTGCGGCCGCTCTGGCAGTCGGCCTGGCGGCCTGTAACACCGACGACCTTCCTCCCGCCGCGCAATACGGCTCGCTGAGCGGGATCGTGCTGGACCGCGCCAGCTCAAAACCCATCGCCGGCGCGGTCGTGACCGTCGACGCGATCCTATCGGTCACCACCGATGCGGACGGAAAATTCTCTATCGCACGCGTCCCGTCCGGCGATTACGACTACACCGTCACCGCGCAGGGCTATTCGCCGTTGAGTTCCAGCGCGCGCGCCGACGCCGGAAAGGCCGCGACGTTGAGCCTGCAGCTCGACGCCCAAACGCCGGGTGCGTCGCCTGCGGCCAAGCGCCGGACCTACCGCTCGTAGGTTTGCGCGGGGCGAACGAACGACGCGCGCTGCGCGATGGTGCGATCCAGAGCGTCGATCACCACCTTGGCGAGCTTTTCCGAATCGTGGCGAACCGTTTGCGTTTCGCTGATGACCTGCGCTGAGATCGGCGTCAAACCCAGCGACGCGACCTTGGCGACATCGGCCTCGACAGGCACCTGACCTTCTACGGCATAGGCTTTCACCAAGCGCTGCGGCGCCTCGTTGTTGACGATGACGGTATCGCAGACGCGTTCCCCGGCAACCTCGAGCAACCGGCGGACGTGGTCCGATGCGGTCAGATCGTCGGTTTCGCCGGGTTGGGTCATCACGTTGCAGACGTATATTTTAATCGCGCTCGACTGAGCGATCGCGCGAGCGAGACCATCGACGAGCAGGTTGGGGAGAATCGACGTATAGAGCGAGCCCGGACCCAAGACGATCGCATCGGCTTGCGCGATCGCTTCCAGCACTTCGTGCAGCGGCGGCGCAAACGGGGGATCGAAGTAGACCGTTTCGATGGGACCGTGCAGGCTGCCGATGTTGGATTCGCCCTCGATCGTCGTGCCGTCGGTGAGCCGAGCGCACAAGCGTACGACCGCCAGCGTCGCGGGCAAAACGCGCCCGACGATGTTGAGCACGCGGCTCGACTCCTTGACCGCGGTATCGAAGTTGCCGGTGATCCCGGTCATGGCTGCCAAAAACAGATTGCCGAACGAGTGGCCCGACAGCCCTTCGCCATCGGAAAAGCGATAGCGAAAGAGATCGGTCACCATCGCTTCGTCGTCGGCGAGCGCCACCAGGCAGTTGCGAATATCGCCCGGAGGTAAGACGCCCAGTTCCTTTTGCAGGCGTCCCGACGAACCGCCATCGTCGCTGACCGTCACGACGGCCGTCAGGTTGGACGTGTAGCGTTTGAGGCCGCGCAGCAGCGTCGAAAGACCCGTACCACCGCCCACCGCGACGATCTTGTAACCTTGATTGAGGCGCATGCCGATCAGCGTGTCGACGATGCGTCCAGAACCACCCATGCGCGAGGCGCGCACGATCGAGCGCAGCCACATACGCAACCCGACGAGGATGGCCAGCAGCCCGATCCCAATGAAGATGTAGGATAGGTACGATGGTGAAAAATAGTCGTTGACGATGCCGTCGACCGTTTCGTTTATGTGGAAGCTGTAAGCTTGCGCGACCAGGAATCGGTCGATTCCGTTGACCAGGAGTACCGCGCCCAACAGCGTGACGAGCAGCCAGCGCTTGACCCCCAAACCGGGAAGCAGCCACCGCGCCAAAGGGAAGAATCTCTCGCGCATCAGTGGTGCGCGTCCCGCAGTTCTAGCGCGACGGCAAACGCGCCACCGTCGCGCAGATGTGCCGCGATACGTCCGGCAACGTAGACGGACCGATGCCGACCGCCGGTGCAGCCGACGCCGATGGTGAGGCGCGCCTTGCCCTCGTCGTCGTAGCGGGGCATGAGAAAGTCCAAGAGGGCGAAGGTCTTTTCCAAGAACGGTTCGAGCGCGGCGTCGGCCTCGATGTACGCAGCGACCGCCGCATCGGCGCCCGTCAGCTGGCGTAAGGCGTCGTCGTAGTTGGGATTGCGTAAGAAGCGAACGTCGAACAGCAGATCCACGTCGAGCGGCAGCCCGTACTTGTATCCGAAGGCCACGACATTGACGTCGAGACGATGGTCTCGCTCGTCGGGTGCGAACTCTTCGCGAATGCGCTCGGTCAGCGTACGATGCGTGGCGCCCGACGTATCGATGGTGTGGCTGGCGCGCGCGCGCAACGGCGCTAAGAACGCGCGCTCGTTGACGATCGCCTCGCGCAGCGAGCCCGCCGATGCGACCGGATGGCGCCTGCGCGTTTCGCTGTAGCGGCGCATCAGCGTTTCGTCGCGCGAATCGACAAATAGGACGTCGACCCGACGCTGCGGCGTGCTCGCAGCCTCGATGGCGGCCAGCGCGCCGCCCAAGGGACCGCCGCTGCGAACGTCCAGCGCGACCGCGGCGCGCTTGATGCCGGCCTCCTCGAACAATGCCAACGTCCGCTCGACCAGTGCGGGAGGAAGGTTGTCGATGCAGTAAAATCCCAGGTCTTCGAACGTCTTCATCGTTTGGCTCTTGCCGGCACCCGAGAGCCCGGTAACAAAGACGAGATGCATAGCGGTCACGATGGGCGGGAATGGTGTATGGGCATGAAGTTCTTTTCGGTCGAACGCGCCAACGCCCTCATTGCGCGGATCGCCCCGCTGGTCGAGGAGCTGTTTGAAAAACGACGCGATCTGGCGATCCAGTTGTTGGAGAGCTCGGCCGCGCCGCGCGCCTTGCCGCGGACGATGCCGCGCCTGGCCGGCGTGCGTTCGCCGTTCCCGCCGCCGCACATGGGCGAACGCAAGAGTGAAATCGTTCGGTTGATCCATCGGATCGAATCGTTTGGCTGCATCGTAAAAGACCTGGACTTAGGCTTGCTTGATTTCCCGTCCCTGCGCGACGGCACGCCCGTCTACCTCTGTTGGAAGGGTGGCGAGCCGTCGATCCAACACTGGCATGGAATTGACGAGGGCTTCCGTTTCCGGAAGCCGCTCGACGAACAGATTGGGCTCGAGGAGTAGTCGTGCGGTTAGGCGGGCGTTGCGGCCGCTTGAACGGGCAGAAAATCCTCGGCCAAGCCCTGTAGGCGTACCTCGCCGAACTCGGCGGTGTAAGCGCCGCCCTCGGCGCCGGTGATCTCACCGACTTCGGGGACGGTCGACAACTGAGGAATCTTCGCGCGTATTTCGTCGGGAATGCGGACCTTGTCGCCGATCGCGAGCGAGCCCTGATCCCAGAGCCCGTTGAGGCTGCCCAGCAGCATCTCCAGCGGGATTCCGTAATCGGTGCTGACCGCGCCGATCGTGTGGCTCTCGCTAATCGCGCAATTCGAACATCCGCCCAGGTGAAAGCGCGCGAATACGCGCCGCGCTCCGGCATGAAGTTTGAAGGCTTGGTCGACGGTCATTTCGGGGGTAAACTGCGGGTTGCTCACGGTTGCCTGCGCTGCTCCTTAGAAGGTTCGTTCTCCAGAACGGTTGCTGGTCGGCGAATGGTTGCGAAGCACGCCTGTAAGCCGGATTCTGTTCCGGCCGAAGCCGGAGATGACCATCTGTCTGGGGTGCGCGTTACCGCGTACCTCGATGCGATCGCTCGTTCGGGCGGGCCGCCCGGCTCCCCGGCAAGCCGGGGAGCGGATCGTGCGATCTTGCTTCAGGTGGGGTTTACCCGGGCGCGCGTCACCGCGACGCCCCGTGAGCTCTTACCTCACGATTTCACCCTTGCCCGCAAGCGGGCGGTTTGTTTCTGTGGCACTTTCCTTCGAGTTGCCCCGACAGGACGTTATCCTGCACCCTGCCCATTGAAGCCCGGACTTTCCTCCCCGTAGGGCGATCATCCGGCGTACTCCGCAGGGCGCAGTATACCGCACAACGCTATTGCGTGAGAAGCCCGTTTCCGTCGAACACGCCCAAGAGTGCCGCCTTGGCCGTGAGCGAGACACCCGCCGGCGGGGCGCTCGGCGTCAGCGAGGCCGCAGGTCCGTCGACTAAGTACAGCGAGAGGTTGGGCGTCGTGCAAGGGATCTGGTTGCTCGAACACGACGAGCTCACCGCGCCGGGCGTGGTCGTCACCGTCGCATTGTTGACCGCATACAGCGTAATCGGCGTTCCCACGGCGTTAGACGGCAGGCCGACCGGATTGGTCATGCCCGAGATAGACTGCGGGGTGCCCACGGTGTTATTGGCCGGAAAATTGTCAACGGAGTAACCGAACTGCACCGTACTTTGGTTCAGACCGGTCGCCGCGGCTGCAAACGGCGCCGCGTGGTGAAAGTTCAGCGCCCCACCGCCGCTGGGCGTGCCCGAGAACGGCTGCTCGGCAAACGTGATGAAGCCGACGTTGGCCGCCGCCTGATACGACGGGTGCAGCTCTCCGCTAAAAACGACGGTATAGTCGGCGCCCGAGTTTTCGGCGATCGACCCGCTAAAGATTCCGTTGCCGGTATCCGAGCCGGCCGCGTAAATATGGATCGCGTGATTGGTGCCGCCGGTGACCGAGAAGTAACGCGTCAGGCTGCCGTACGACGCGTTGCTCAAGACGACGTTGTTGTCGATGGCGATGTCGACGTTTCCGGCGTCGGGCGAACCATCGAGCACGCGAACGTAGCCGTTGCCGGTAAGCCCGCCCAGAACGCTGGAGGTCGAGCCGTTGCATCCGCTTAGCGCGACGGCCGCTATGCCGAGCGATGCAACCAATGTGAGTCGAAGCGACGAAATGTGTGAAAACATGCGCGAGTTCTACCACAATACGCACGCGATATAACGCGTCGACCACACGGTTGAACGGTGAGGAAGCCTACTTCAGGACGAGCGTATGCGCGACTTGCAAACGCTCGCCGACAAAGGCGCACGCGCGTTCGACCGACCGAACGGACGCTCACCCCGCGGCCCAACTATCGATTACGACAGGTCGACGGTACAAGGCGCATTAAATGTGATGTTCTTGCCCCGGGGAATTTCTCTGCTCGTCTCGCAGCTGCCGTATTTTGGACCCTTTACGATGACTTTGAACTTCTCATCGTTGACCTTAAAGCGCTTGAACTCGTGGCTGGAGACCGTTTCGACGACCGTACCGGGGCCTGCGACGCCGTCGGGAAACTGTACCGAAATTGGGTCCGGCCCGGTGTTCCAAACCGAGAACAGGCGCTGACCTGCGAGCGCCGGAAGCGAAGTCATGATTAACAATGCGACGACCAACGCCGCGGTCACTGCCAAGGGGCCAAAGAGACGATTCATGTTCGCGTACCTTTCGTAAGCAAGAGCTCCAGAGGCCGATGGTCTCCGGAGCAATTCATGGTGCACCGGGAAGGACTCGAACCTTCAACCACACGTAGAGACTTGGTATCGTTCACAAGCAAATGTCCTTCCGATCCACGAACGTGCCTCGGGGCCGAACGCTTAGAGCGCAGTTTGCGTCAGCTCGTTCGAGCGTAGCGGCCAGGGAGTGAGACTCGGCAACGGAATGGCAACATTTCCGGGCCGGAAAAAGAAAATCGCCCGTAAAAACGAGCGATTCTTGGTGGAGGCAAGGAGACTCGAACTCCTGACCCTCACGCTGCCAGCGTGATGCTCTACCAACTGAGCTATGCCCCCGCACCGCCGCACCGGCCGTCGCGACCGGGGCGTATTCACGCCCGGTCCGTGCACTCCTTGCAAGCGGAAACGATCTTATGGAGACGAGGGGACTCGAACCCCTGACATCCGCGTTGCAAACGCGGCGCTCTACCAACTGAGCTACGTCCCCGAGCCAATCGCCCGACCATTGTCCACCCCGCGCGAGGGTCCCTGTCAATATGCGCGTGTGGTGGAGAGCCCGTTGCTCGCCAACACGACGTCTCGCAGGATTCGCGATATCCTAGGCATGACGATGAACGCATGGCAAGGATCGCGCGCATCGTCGCCCTTTGGCATCGTGCTCGATTACGCGGGCTTCGATACCTACGATTCGTGCTATCGCGCCCGACAAATCTTCGGCGTCCGCTCCGTGATCGTCGAAACGTAGGCGTTTCATTTGCCGCGCGCGATACACTTGTGCCGCAGCCTAGGCATCGACGCCGTCGGCCTCGCGTAGGCGGACTGGGGTAAGTACGGCAACGATCTGATGACCCACCAAGCCGAGCGCGAAGTCGCCGCCCGCGTCAAAGCCGTCGTCGACACGTTGCTGAAGCCTCGTCCGCCGCTGCTAGGCCCTCCCGAACCGCTGAGCGGTCACAGAACGAGCCCGTCGGGCGTGGGAGCGACATGATGTTCGCACTTGCCCTCGCGGCGGCGACAAGGCTCGTCTACCTAGATAACGGCGGTCTGCGGCTGACGGTTCCGGTCGCGATGCGCATCAGCCGTCGACGCGCGGGATTCGAAGTCGATTTCTACGATCTGCACGAACGGCGCCAGGGGCCTGCGGTGCTCAATCTTTTCGTAGGCGGCGGCGCTTACGATCTCAAAGGCTACAGGCACATCTGCCTGAACGGCCGACAAGCCTGGGAGCATTTCTCCGGGAATTCGGGCGCCCTCGTCGTGGGGGAACCGGGCAGAGACGCCGTAGACGCCTTTTACGCGCACCTACCTTCCGCCAAAGTTAGGCTCGCGCAGCGCATCATTGCGTCGTTGCGTTTCAATGCGGGCCACATTTGTAAGGAAAAGCCCCGATGAAGATCGGGGCTTTCGTTATGGTGGGCCATCCTGGGATCGAACCAGGGACCTCATGCTTATCAAGCATGCGCTCTAACCAGCTGAGCTAATGGCCCGGGCAAGGCAAGAGTATAACCGACGCGCCTCGGGGCGTCTAGGGCTTAAGCCTGCCTAGATTAGTTCGATCCACTTCTTGAGGTTGGCGTCTTCGTCTTTAAGGAAGGCCATCAGCATGTCGCGGATGGCGCCCTCTTCGCGGATTAGTTCGGCGCGGCGTTCGTTGGAGAGATCGAATCGCTGCCGCTGGAGCAGGAGACGTTCTTGGGCTCGCCGTTCGGCGGCGAGCTCTTCGGCTAGCACGCTGCGCAGGTGGGGATCGTGCACTGCCGGCGTATCGGAGGGCGCGTCGCTGCCGGCATCGGCGCTGCGCGTCGCCGGAGGCGGCGGCGCGAGAATCGTACCGACGATCATTCTGTAATCGACTGGATGAACTTCTTGGTGATATCGTTATCGGCTTTGCGCGACTGCATCTCGATGTCGCGAAGCGTATTGATCTCGCGCATGTTCTCCGAGCGTTCGTCCATCATCTGATCGAAGATCGTCGACTGCATCGACATCTGTTCTTGATGCTGCACTTGATCGGCGTAGAGCCCCATTTGAAACTGCTCGTCTTGTTGCTCGAGAGCAGACATTGCGGCATTGTCGGCGCCGTTGCCGATAGCGCCGATGAGCGTTGGGGCGAGCGCGGCCAGGAATGACATCCTGCTACTCCTTAGATCGAGGGTGTGGGGTCGGGGCTCAAACCCGCCAGTTGGCGGTAGGAACGAATGTGGTAGTCGGAAAGCGCGTTAACGTGGCTTGCGGTCGACGCTCGCTCGGCGACCGCCTCGCCCAGCAACAGCGAGGAGATCTCGCCAAAGGCTGACGCGTCGCTCGATTGCGAGGCGGGACCCGGCGTCGGGGCCGGCGTCGTGGCGGACGAGGCCGGCTTCCCGCTCAGGCGTTCGTAGTGCCGCAGGACGGAATCGGCATATCCAAGGGTCTTGCCGTCAGCCCAACGCGTGGTCGTTCCGGTGGCGTTGGGCCGGCCGGCGTTGTAGCACGAGAGTGCCTCGCGGACGTTTCCGCCGTAGCGATCGAGCAGGCCGCGAAGCATCCCGGCGGCATAATCGGCATTTCTCGTCGGGTCCATCGCGCCGCCCGACGCGGCGAAGGGGTGGTAGCGGTCGTCGATTTGGAAGAGTCCGTGGCCGTGGCCGCCATCGCCCAGGACGTTGCGCCCGGCGTTGCTACCCGGGCCGCCCGTTTCCTGAGCGGCGACGGCGGCCATCAGGATGGGATCCACCCCGTGGCGAGCGGCAGCTTGGGCGATGGCCGGGGCGAAGGCGACGCCCCGGCGGGTGAGATCGGCGCTGACGCCCGAAACGCTGGTCATGGCACGGCCCCCATCCCTCCGACGCAGCCGTTTGACAAGACCCTCGCGGGATTCTACAATGTCCTGGTCATACGGGGACCCCGCAACGGGTCCCCGTCAATATGTCGCTAGTAAACGAATCTATGGGCAAAGCTACTACGATCGATGTCTCGGGGGTGCTCGCCGGCAACGGCCAGCAGATCCGCATCGAGGATCGGATCGCACTCGAACCGTTTGAGGGGATGGACTTCCCACAGCCGGCACGGGTCCGGCTCGAGCTACGTTGCATCGATCGCCTCTTGACGGTCGAAGGTGGGATCGATGTCCTCGCTCACGGTGAATGCGACGCCTGTTTGGAAGACGTCGAACGTGCGGTGCACGTCGAGGTCGAAGAGCGCTTGGACCCGACACAGAGCCGGCAGACGGACCCGTTCGGGGACAGCAACGTGCTGACGGAGAGCCGTCTGGACGTCGAAGACTTAACCCAGCAGCTGGTGCTTAGCGCGTTGCCCTTGGGCCTTCGCTGCGGCGACGACTGCAAAGGCCTGTGCGCGACGTGCGGCGCAAACCTCAACGCGAGCGCTTGCTCGTGCGATAACGGAGAAGATCGTGGCAAATCTAAAGTGGAAGACCCCGCGCAGTAAGACGCGCAGCCGGCGCGCGGCCAACTGGCAATTGCTGCCGGTGACGACCGTGGAATGCCCGCAATGTCATCAGGCCAAGCGGCCGCACTTCGCGTGCGAAGCGTGCGGCATGTACGACGGGCGACAGGTCGTGGAGATCAAGGACGCTCACGCCGGCCACTCGCACGGCTAACAGATCGTAATTTTGCGTTGTCATTGACCGGCGTTAAGATCGTTGCGGTCGGGCGTTACGCCCCGCCGAATATCGTCACGAACGAGGACTTCCAGAAATGGGGTCTGGATACGAACGACGAGTGGATCTCTTCTCGCACCGGCATGAAGCGCCGGCACTGGGTCGACGCCAACATCGCGACCAGCGACCTGGCCGTCGAAGCCGCGCAACGCGCGCTGGACAAGGCGGGTCTGGGCCC
>Ga0208357_1003103_pt1 | contig 10429 bp, 4 predicted proteins | sample NGESurdeep092012_6_FD_184487 | JGI IMG/M metagenome (GOLD analysis project Ga0208357, IMG submission 184487) | Arctic peat soil microbial communities from Barrow, Alaska - NGEE Surface sample F52-2 deep-092012 (SPAdes) | ecosystem: Environmental > Terrestrial > Soil > Wetlands > Peat ... | reverse complement strand
GATGCCTGGACGCGGAAAAGGGCTTTCATGCAGTCCTGCATCCGGTCCGGATGCTGTGTCAGCGCGGACATGTCGTTCCGGATCGCCTGAAGCTGTTCGAGTGCCGATTGCCACTGCGTGACGTACGTTTCAGGCGCGCCTTTCGCCACCCACTCCGCCGGGTGGATCTGCTGGAGCATGGGCTCAATGCGCGCCGCGTGCTTCGAGATTCCGGCGAAGATATCCAGAATCTCGGGATCTGACATCCGCGGAGTTGCCGCGGCGGCAGGCTGCTGCTGGAAAGCCGCGCAGGACCACGCGCAGGAACAAACGAGCGCCGCGAAAAGGAATCGCATTTCTTCCAAGGCTCTCACCGGAGCAGGCCCGTGCGCAAGTCCTCTCCGGCAATGAACCCTACTGCGCGGGAGGCGCGGGCGGCGGTGGAGGAGGAGGCGGTGGCGGCGGATTGCCGTTTTTCTGGTCGGCCGGAGAGCCGACCCCGGTTGCCGCGCCGCCGCCGCGTGCGATTGAGGGAGCGCCGCGCGCTGCATTAAGCGCGGCCTGATAGAACGCATCGGATGCCGCCCGGAGCGCGCCCTTCAGCAATCCGCCCTTGTCGATCATCTTGCGCGCCAGAGGCTCATTCTTATAGACGCGCACCCATTCGCCCGGCCCGAGTGTTCTCGCATCGCCCACTTTCAGCAGATGGCGCACTTCCACTTCGCCTTCTTCATCGAGCACCAGTGTCGTGGCATCCTCGTCTTCCACTTCGACATCGAAGATGGTGCCGCGGACGGAGATGACGGCCGTCGGAGTCCGCACTTTATTGTGATTCGGCAACCCGCCCGCATGTTCGATCTGAACTCTGACCTTGCCCAGCCAGACTTCGAGAAGATCCTTCCAATCGCCGCGGTTGGCGCGGAAGACGACGTGCGATTTCGGGAACACTTCGAACTTGCTCCCGTCGGCTACCTGAAACATTCCGTAACCGTCAGGGCCAGTCACGATAACCTGTTCCGGCTGAACCAGATCCCCGGCATTCAGAGCCCACGCGGTGGTATCCCGCATGACGGAAATCTGACCTGTGAACGAGAGCAGTCTGGCGGCACCGCCAAGCTCCGGCGCCTGAGTTTGAGCGCGCACGCATAAGCTGGTGACGAGCAACATCGCCGCCAGCATAACCGGAAAACGTGTGTGTTGGCGCACGTATGACACGAAACAGCACCAGAATAGCACTGAAGTTGCATGGGAACCTCGAAAGCCAACGTATCTTAATGAGCAACTTACGCGGAATCAGCAGTTTCACAAGTAGAACGATTGCCCCGTGGGGTAGAATTGAGACACGTCCATGTGTCTTCGGGATACAGGTGTGCATTTTCGGACAGTAAATGCGCGCCACTTCTGCCATGGGTTCTTTTCCATAGGCGTTTTCATAGCGTTCGCGGTGCTGTCTCCGGCCCAGGTGCCTTCAGCCCAGGATGCGCCCCAAAATCAAACGATGCAGTGGCGGCGAATCGCCGGAACCACCATCAATGCAGGCCTGGCGGGACCGGCTACAGGTCCCGTGACAGCCATCTGGTATGCGCCCGGTGCCAGCGGACTGTTCGTCCGGACCGGATCCGGAAGAATCTTCGAAACCGGCGATTTCATTCACTGGCGGTTGAACACGAATACGGCGGCGCAACGCGCGAATACAGGCCCCGGTTCCACTGTCACGCTGCCCGAGACCGGCGCGAAAGTTCAGGTCGCGGGGACGCGAATCTATGCGGCCGGGGCTTCGAATCTCTACGCTTCCGACGACAACGGGCGCACCTGGCTGAATCTGACCGGATATAACGACCGTTCCGTCATCGGACCCGGCTTCAACGCGCTCGCGGTCTCCCCTTCCGACCCTCAGGAGATTGTTACCGCCAACCGCTTCGGCGTCTGGCGTTCCCTGGACGGTGGGCTCTCCTGGCACGGCCTGAACGAAGATTTGCCCAATCTGGCGGTGCGAAAACTCATCGGCCGCCGCATCGTGGAGCTTGCGGACGGCACGGTGATGGATGACAACGCGGGTGCCTGGACGCCGGTGACAGCCACCGATCCGGAAGTGGCGTTGCGCGCCCGCCTGGCCGGAACGCTGCACGCGGACCTGAGCGCCGCGGCTCAGGCCGGGCTTGTTGTATACGCCGGAACCTCCGGCGGGCAATTGCTGGTTTCGCGCGATAACGGTGCCACCTGGAACGAAGCCGCGCATGTCGCGGAAGCAGGCATCGCGCGGATCTGGGTGGATGCCGAGCGGCCCGATGCCGCGCTCGCCGCCGCCGGATCGCGCCTGTTTCGAACGGTGAACGGCGGGTTGTTCTGGGACGAGGTTACGGGCGAGCTCCCCCCGGGAACGATTCACGGGATTGCGGCCGATCGCGCGGCCGGCGTCGTTTACCTCGCGACGGATGGCGGTGTTTTTGCCGGCAATTTGTCTCTGAACGACGCGGGGGCGGCGGCGGCTAACTGGATATCCATTGCGCGCGATCTGCCCGCCGCGCCAGCCTGGGATGTAGCGCTGAGCCAGGATAACACCGTGACGATTGCGCTCGATGGCTATGGGGTGTTCGAATCGCCCGCGCCGTATCGCGCGCGCAACGTGCGGATCGTCAGTGGCGCGGATCTGACGGATCGCGCGGCCGCGCCCGGTTCTCTTATCAGCGTGATGGGCGCCAGTGTCCGGATGGTGCGAAACCAGGGCCTTTCTTACCCCGTGCTGGCTGCGTCCGACCAGAGTTCGCAATTGCAGGTGCCGTTTGAAGCCTCTCCCGGCACCTTTTCGCTTGCGCTTGAAGGGGTGAACGACCGCTGGACCGTGCCGCTGACCGTCAAAGAAACCGCGCCTGCAATCTTTGTGGACGGGGATGGCTCGCCTCTGCTCCTCGACGCGGCGAGTGGACTGGTGGTAGACCCGAAAGTTGCCGTTTTTGCGGGTTCGACCGTGCAGATTCTAGCTACCGGGCTCGGGAAGGTCACTCCGGAATGGCCCACTGGCGTTCCCGCGCCTCTCGACGCACCGCCAGCCGTTACGGCCAGCGTGGCGGCGTTTCTGGATGGCCGCCAGGTGGAGGTGACGCGCGCCGTGCTCGCCCCCGGTTATGTCGGTTACTACGTGGTGGAGTTCCGGATCCCGGCAATCGTGAATCGCGGCGCGAACGAGTTCCGGATTGTGATGAACGGGGAAGAGAGCAACCGCGTGAAGCTTTATCTGGAGCCGAATCTGCCGGTCCAGTAGCACCATCGGGTGGAGTGAAGAACCGTACAGAGGCCCGGTAACTCCGGCCTGACCCATCGCGCCGAATCGACACGTGCCGGCGATCCAGGGAACGGCCCTCGGGTTGCATATTTTTGGGTCACGCGGAACGAATGAGCAACCCCACCCCCGAGATCTTAGCTCCCGAGCACCCCCAGGGGCTCCTGCCGCCGCCTCCCGGAAGCACGCCGGAGCACCCAACCGAGCTAGCCGTCGCAAAGAAGCCGGCGCCTCGCCGCGGGCGATGGCTTTATTTGCTGATTCTGGCGTTGCTGGCAATTGGAGTCCTCCTGTTCTTTTTTCGCGGAGGTGGAAATTCCACCGCGGCAGCCAAAGCGGGAAGCGCGAAAGGCGGCAAAAATGGCACGGGCGCCGTGACTCCCGTGATCGCCGCGCAAGCGGAGACAGGCAATATCGGAGTCTATGTCACCGGTCTCGGGGCAATCACGCCTATCTACACCGTCACTGTCAAGAGCCGCGTGGACGGACAACTGATGAGCGTTCATTTCAAGGAGGGCGACCTGGTGAAGCAAGGCGAGCCGCTGATCGACATCGACCCGCGGCCTTACCAGGCAGTAGTACTACAGGCACAGGGGCAACTGGTACGCGACCAGGCGCTGCTCGCCAATGCGCGCGTGGACGTCACTCGTTATCAAACACTGCTGACGCAGGATGCCATTCCGGAACAGCAACTCACCACGCAGCGCGCCCTCGTCACGCAGTACGAAGGGACCGTAGTAAACGATCAGGGTCTGCTCGATGCCGCGAAGCTCAATGTAGTCTACTGCCACATCGCTTCACCCCTTACGGGCATGGTGGGTTTGCGCCTGGTCGACCCGGGCAACATCGTGCATGCCAGCGACTCGAACGGGATGATCGTGGTCACTCAGATCCAGCCGATCAGCGTTATTTTCACCATCTCGGAAGATCAACTGCCGGCGGTGCTCCAGAAATTTCATGCGGGCCAGAAATTGCCGGTTGACGCCTGGGACCGTGAACTCACCCACAAACTGGCGTCGGGAACCCTTTCGACGATCGATAATCTGATCGACCAGACCACGGGCACGCTGAAGCTTCGCGCGACATTCGATAACGAGAACCGGACGCTGTTCCCGAATCAGTTTGTGAATGCGCGGCTGCTGCAGCAGGAAAAGACGGGCGTGACGCTGCTGCCATCCGCTGCCATCCAGCGCAACACCAGCGACACATACGTTTACCTGATCCAGCCGGATAACACCGTGACCGTCCGCAATATCAACGTTGGAACGACGGAGGGCGACCGGTCCGAAATCACTTCCGGGCTTTCGCCGGGCGATAAGGTCGTCATGACCGGCGTCGACAAATTGCAGGAGGGCAGTAAAGTCTCCGCCACAATGCAGGCAATGCCGCCGGCAGCACCCAAAGCAGCGGCGCCGGCGGTTACCGCGGCCAAATGAGCCCGTCACGCACTTTCATACTGCGGCCCGTCGCCACGTCGCTGCTGATGGTGGGTATTATGCTCGCCGGAATTGTCGCTTACCGGCAATTGCCCGTGTCCGCTCTGCCGGAGGTTGACTATCCGATTATCCAGATCGTGACGTTCTACCCGGGCGCCAGCCCGGACGTCATGGCTTCCTCCGTCACCGCTCCGCTCGAGCGCCAGTTCGGCCAGGTGCCCGGGCTGCAGCAAATGACCTCCATCAGTTCGGAGGGCAGCTCGGTGATCACGCTGCAGTTCAATCTGACTCTGGATATCGACGTTGCCGAGCAGGAAGTGCAGCAATCGATCAACGCTTCGGGCACTTATCTCCCGGCCGACCTGCCGACTCCCCCGATCTACAGCAAAACCAACCCTGCCGACGCGCCCATCCTGACACTGGCACTCACTTCGAAGGACATTCCGCTCTCTCAGGTGGAAGACCTCGCCGACACGAGGCTTGCGCCCAAAATCTCCCAGTTGCCTGGCGTCGGCCTGGTAAGTATCAGCGGAGGCCAGAAGCCTGCGGTCCGTATTCAGGCCAATCCGACGCAACTGGCATCCTACGGCATGAATCTGGAGGACCTGCGCACGGCTCTGGTTGCGGCCAACGTGAACCAGGCCAAGGGGAACTTCGACGGGCCGCGTCAGTCCTATCAGATTGGCGCCAACGACCAGTTACTTTCGAGCGGGGATTATGCCGGGCTCGTAGTCGCTTACAAGAACGGCGCTCCGGTAAAACTGACCGACGTCGCCACCGTTCAGGACTCCATCGAGAACCAGCGCCAGGCCGCCTGGATGAACAAGGTTCCAGCCGTAATCGTGAACATCCAGCGGCAACCCGGCGCGAACACCATCGCGGTGGTGAATCAGATTCAGCAGCTGCTGCCGCAGCTCACCAGCAGTCTTCCCGTGTCGGTCCATGTCAGCACCCTGACCGATATGACGACCACCATCCGGGCTTCCGTCAAGGACGTGGAATTCTCCCTGATGCTTACCATCGCGCTCGTCGTGATGGTAATTTTCCTTTTTCTGCGCAGCGTTTCCGCCACCATTATTCCGAGCGTCGCGGTTCCACTGTCTCTGGTGGGAACGTTCGGCGTGATGTATCTGCTGGGATACAGCCTGAACAACCTGACTCTGATGGCTCTGACCATCTCGACAGGCTTCGTGGTGGATGACGCGATCGTAATGATCGAGAACATCGCCCGTTATATCGAGCAGGGCGAGAACCCGATGCAGGCCGCGCTGAAGGGCGCCGAGCAGATCGGGTTCACCATCATTTCGCTGACCATCTCGCTGATTGCCGTGCTGATTCCCCTGCTGTTCATGGGAGACATCGTGGGCAGGCTGTTCCGTGAGTTCGCCGTCACGTTAAGCGTGACCATCCTCATGTCCGCCATCGTCTCGCTTACGTTGACGCCCATGATGGCTTCCCGGCTGCTGAAACATACCTCCGAGTCTTCGCAGGGCCGTCTTTTCCGCGCGTCGGAGAATGCCTTTAATAAGGTGATCGGGTTCTATGGCCGGACTCTGAGGTTCGTTCTGCGCTTCCAGACGATCACGCTGCTGGTCGCGGTCGGCACTTTGCTCCTCACGGTCGTTCTCTTCTATGAGATTCCGAAAGGCTTCTTTCCCATTCAGGACACAGGCGTCATTCAGGGCGTAACCGAAGCTTCGGAGTCCGTTTCATTCAGCGAAATGTCGCGCCTGCAGCAAAACGTCACCGCCGCGATTTTGAAGGACCCGGCTGTCGAGAGCCTGTCTTCTTTCATCGGTATCGACGGCACGAACACGACACTGAACAGCGGGCGGATTCAGATCAACCTCAAACCGCTGGCGCAGCGGAAAATCAACGCGACCGCCGTCATCCGCCGTCTGCAGCAGGGGCTCGCGAAAGTATCCGGCATCACGCTCTACATGCAGCCCGTGCAGGATCTGAGCGTCGACGACCGCGTCAGCCGCACCGAATTCCAGTACACCCTCGAAGATCCGAGCGCCGACGAACTCAATTCCTGGGCGCCCCGAATGCTGGCGAAATTGCGGCAACTGCCCCAGTTGAGCGACGTGGCGAGCGACCAGCAGACCCAGGGGGTTCAGGCGAAGCTGGTCTTCGATCGTGCCACCGCATCCCGCCTCGGCATCTCCGCATCCACCATCGATCAGACCCTTTACGATGCCTACGGTCAGCGCGAGGTGTCCACCATGTTCACTCAGCTGAATCAGTATCACGTGATCCTCGAAGTGGCGCCGAATTTCGGCCAGAGACCGCTCAACCTGAACGACCTTTATATCCGTTCCGGGATGACGGGCGGATCCGGGGGATTGGTATCGGGAGGATCCGCGGCAACCGCTTCGTTCGGACCTTCGAGCACCGCACCCTCGGGCACCGTCGCCGGCGGCACTTCGGCAACCGCGCCCCCATCTCCCCTGCGATCGGGTCCCCCGCAATCGACAACCACCTTTCCCAACGGCGGACAGGTCCCGCTCAGCGCCTTCACCCAACTTCAGACCACATCGGTTCCCATCGCGATCAATCATCAGGGACAGTTCCCGGTAATTACGCTCTCGTTCAATCTGGCGCCCAACGCTTCTCTTGGCGATGCGATCGATGCGGTAAACAAGGTAAAGGACAGCCTCGGGATGCCGGTCAGCATTCAGGGCGCGTTCCAGGGCACCGCCGCGGCATTCTCCAACTCGCTCACGAATGAGCCCATGTTGATTCTGGCGGCTCTGGTAACGGTTTATCTTGTGCTGGGCGTGCTGTATGAAAGTTATATTCATCCGATCACGATCCTTTCGAGCCTCCCTTCCGCCGGAGTAGGCGCCCTGCTGGCGCTCTACATCACCGGGAACGACTTCAGCGTCATTGCGCTGATTGGCATTGTGCTGCTTATAGGAATCGTCAAGAAGAACGCCATCATGATGATCGATTTCGCGCTGGAGGCCGAGCGCGTGGAGCATATGTCGCCGATCGATTCGATTTATCAGGCATCGCTGCTTCGCTTTCGCCCGATCATGATGACGACCATGGCCGCGCTGCTGGGTGGCCTGCCGCTCGCGCTCGGTACCGGGACGGGGTCCGAATTGCGCAGGCCCCTGGGCATAACGATTGTGGGCGGGTTGATCCTCAGTCAGTTGCTGACACTCTATACGACGCCGGTGATCTATCTGTTCTTCGACAGGCTCGCGACCCGCTTCTCGCATGCCCCTGAACCCAAACCCAGGCCTGAGTTCAGCCATGCCTGAGCACGGCGCCGGGAATGCATGAATATCTCTGAAACATTCATTCGCAGACCGATCGCGACGACGCTCCTCACTGTCGCCATCGCGCTCGCCGGAGCGGTCGCTTTCCGGTTACTCCCGGTTTCTCCTCTTCCTCAGGTCGATTTTCCAACCATCTCCGTCTCGGCCGGGCTGCCCGGCGCCAGCCCGGAAACCATGGCGTCGTCCGTTGCCACTCCGCTCGAAAGGCAGTTCGCGCACATCGCCGCCGTCAGCGAGATGACCTCGTCAAGCAGCCTTGGCTCATCCAATGTCACGCTCCAGTTCAGTCTGGATCGCAACATTGACGCCGCCGCGCGCGACGTGGAAGCCGCCATCAACGCGGCCCGCGGATACCTGCCCACGAATCTGCCCGGCAACCCCGGATATCGCAAAGTCAATCCCGCCGATTCACCCATCTTCATCGTCGGCCTGACCTCGAAAGTTCTCACTAAAGGTCAGATGTACGACGCCGCTTCCACCCTCATGGCTCAGAAGCTTTCCCAGATCGCGGGCGTCGGCCAGGTGACCGTCGGCGGAAGCGCGCTTCCCGGCGTCAGAATCGAACTCAACCCGACCGTGCTCAACAAGTACGGCATCAGCTTCGAGTCGGTTCGAACCGTGCTCGGCTCCGCCAACGCCAACGTACCCAAAGGACATTTCATCGACGGCCCCAACATGTGGGAAGTGGGTGCCAACGATCAACTGCTGAAGGCCGCGGACTACGAGCCTCTGGTCATCGCCTACCGCAATGGAGTCGCCGTTCGAGTCAGCGATGTCGGCCAGGCAGTCGATTCAGTGGAAGATATCCGCCAGGCTGGATATCTCGACAGCCAGCCCGCCGTGCTGGTCATCGTGTTCCGTCAACCGGGGGCGAATATCATTCAGACGGTCGACCGCGTCCGCGCCGCGCTCCCGCAACTCGAATCGGCTATTCCGCACGCCATCAAGCTGACGGTGGCGATGGATCAGACCGTCACCATTCGCGCTTCCGTGAATGACGTCGAACTGACGCTTCTGATCTCGGTAGTGCTCGTCATCCTGGTTGTATTTTTCTTCCTGCGCGACATACGCACCACCTTCATCCCGAGCGTGGCCGTCCCCGTCTCTCTGATCGGCACTTTTGGCGTCATGTATCTGCTGGGCTACAGCATCGACAACTTATCTCTGATGGCGCTGACCATCTCAACCGGATTTGTCGTCGACGATGCCATTGTCGTCATCGAAAACATCACCCGTTATCTCGAAAAAGGCATGAAACCTTTCCCTGCCGCGCTGAAAGGCGCCAAAGAAATCGGTTTCACCGTCATGACCATCAGTTTTTCGCTGATCGCCGTCTTTATCCCGTTGCTCCTGATGGGTGGGATTGTGGGCCGCCTGTTCCGTGAGTTCGCCGTAACGCTTTCGGTGGCGATTTTTGTCTCGATGATTATTTCATTGACCGCTACACCCATGATGTGTGCTCACCTGCTGAAAGAGCAGCAGAGCCACGGGTGGTTATATCGCACCAGCGAACGATTCTTTGTCTGGCTCGTCGAGACCTATGGGCGTACGCTGAACACCGTGCTGAATTATGCCTCCGTCACGCTTGCGATCCTGCTGGCTACGATCGGCCTGACTGTCTATCTGTTCATCCACGTGCCCAAGGGCTTCTTTCCGGAACAGGACAACGGCCGCGTCAACGGTTCCGTGGTGGCCGATCAGGACACTTCATTTCAGGCCCTGGATCAGATCCTGCTGAAGACGATCGGCATCGTCAAAGCGGATGCCGGCGTCGCGGACGCCCTGGGGTTCACGGGCGGCGCCAACACCGCGAGAATGTTCGTTTCCCTCAAGCCGTTGAGCGACAGGAAAGCCACTGCCCAGCAAATCATCGCACGCCTCCGTCCAAAGCTCGCGAAAGTGCCTGGTGCCAGTATTTTTCTGCAGGCCGCGCAGGATGTCCGCATCGGCGGAAGGCAAAGCAGCGCCGAGTATCAATTCACCCTCCAGGGCGATAATCTGACGGACCTGACCGTTTACGCGCCAAAAATGCTGGCGAAGCTGAAATCGATCCACATCGTCACCGACGTGAATATCGACTTGCAGAATCAGGGTCTGCAGGCGATGGTGACCTATGACAGAGCCACCGCCGCCCGCTTCAACATAGCGCCGCAACTAATCGACAACACGCTCTACGACGCGTTTGGCCAGCGCCAGGTCTCAACCATGTATACCGCCCTGAACCAGTACCACGTGGTGATGGAGGCGGCGCCTCAGTTCTGGCAGAATCCGCAGTTTTTGCGGCAGGTCTATGTCAGCGCGCCAGGCGGCCGGCAGGTCCCTTTGAGTGCTTTAGCCGCCTATGAACCGGAGACGGCGCCCCTGTCCGTCACTCACCAGGGCCTCTTCCCCGCCGTGACCATCTCATTCAACCTTGCGCCCAACGCTTCGCTCGGTGACGCCGTGAG
>Ga0208357_1003101_pt1 | contig 10439 bp, 8 predicted proteins | sample NGESurdeep092012_6_FD_184487 | JGI IMG/M metagenome (GOLD analysis project Ga0208357, IMG submission 184487) | Arctic peat soil microbial communities from Barrow, Alaska - NGEE Surface sample F52-2 deep-092012 (SPAdes) | ecosystem: Environmental > Terrestrial > Soil > Wetlands > Peat ... | reverse complement strand
TGACGTGCTCAAGGAGGAGTGGGCCACGACACCCATCACAGAAGCCGGCTATCTACATGTGACGATGAGCGCCGCCGTGGTCGGATCCTCGATCAGAGCTTCCGAGGCAATTGCGAGCCACTCGTCGATCCGTGCGCTGCCACGCCACAAATTCTTGGCCGATAATTCCTCATTCGCGCGCTTCGTGATTCACTGAGCAGTCAGATTCAGGCAGTTCGCAATGGGGCGTCGTTGACCGTGACCGATCACGGGCACGCAATCGCCCGCATCGTTCCGGTCGACAGTACGTCTGCGTTCGAACAGCTTTTCGCCGAACACCTCTTGGCTGCCCCGACTGCGCCCCGCACACCGTTGCCTCGGCCGATCGCCACACGGCGCTCCGTCAGTGACCTGGTGGAGGCGCAACGAGCGTGATCGCCTATTTCGACACATCGGCATTCTTGCCGCTCGTTGTCGATGAGGACGGCTCTGCCCGGTGTCGGCGCCTGTGGGAGCTAGCCGATCAGATCGTTGTGGCGCGTCTCGTCTACGTTGAAGCATCGGCTGCACTGGCCGCGGCGGAGCGCCTCAGACGAATCTCCGCAGTCGACCACGACAAGGCGTTGCTGCGGGTAGCCAACGCGTGGCGGCAATGCAACATACGCGAGCTCGACGCGCAGCTCGCGGTTGCGGCCGGGCACATCGCACGGCGGTTTGGACTCCGCGGATATGATGCTGTCCATCGCGCCGCACCTGCTGAACTCAACGGTGATGAGTTCGCCGCCGCGAGCGGGGATCGGTCGCTCCTCAAAGCCTGGAATGCGCTCGGCCTCACAACGATGAATCCGAATGCTCCTGGTCGCGCCTGACGTCGGCGTGGGACGCGGGATGCGAATCACGGAAGCGGCAGCATGGCAGGTGCCCCCCGAATAGACTGTGCGCATGCCTGAACACACCTCCTGGTCGCTCTCCAGCGCACTACGCGGCATGTTCGCGAGGAAGACCATCGACGAGGAGACCTGGGAGAACCTCGAATCTGCGCTCATCACCGCCGACTTCGGCCCGGACGTAACGGATGCGGTCGTCGACGACCTCCGCGCCAAAGTGGCGCACTTCCACACGACAGATCCCGCCGACCTTCAGCGGATGCTGCGCGAGGGTATCGAGGAACGCCTTTCGAGGCTGGACCCCACTCTCAAGCTCACCGAACGCCCGGCCGTCGTGCTTGTCGTCGGCGTGAATGGCGTGGGCAAGACGACCACCATCGGCAAGTTCGCGAAGTTTCTGCGCACCTACGACCGCAGCGTTGTCGTCGGAGCAGCCGACACATTCCGGGCCGCCGCCGTCGAGCAACTGGCGACGTGGGCGGAACGTGCGGGCGCCGAGATCGTGCGGCCGCAGCAGCACGGTCAGGATCCGGCATCCGTAGCCTTCCAAACTGTCGAGAAAGCCAAGGCGGACGGCACGGAGATCGTCATCATCGACACGGCAGGACGGCTCCAGACCAAGGGCGGCCTGATGGACGAACTGTCGAAGATCAAGCGAGTGCTCGAACGTCAGGCGCCGATCTCCGAGGTGCTGCTCGTGCTCGATGCGACGACAGGGCAGAACGGGCTGGCTCAGGCGCACGCGTTCATCGAACACGCCGGCGTAACAGGGCTCGTGCTGACCAAGCTCGACGGTTCGGCCAAGGGCGGATTCGTGCTCGCGGTGCAGGAGCAGACCGGCCTGCCGATCAAACTCGTCGGCCAGGGCGAGGGCATCAACGATCTCACAGGGTTCACCCCGCACGTGTTCGCGCAACAGCTGGTGGGCTAGCGGGCGATGGCGATCGAGCACGACTTCTTCGGTGTCATCCAAGACAACGGCTTCGGCGGCCTGCGCTGGTCGAGTGAGGCGGAACTCGGCGACCAGGTGGTCGCCATCGACCTCACTGCCGACGACGAAACCGCGGTCAACGACGCGCAACTGGCGCTTGCCGCCGCAGTGCTCCACGCGTTACAGGGTTTCGACGCGCGCGCCCGCGATGCGCTGATCGCGCAATTGAGTGAGCGGGAATCCGTCACGGCGCACTATGTCGACTTCCACGTTGACACGATGGGGGAGAGCCTGCTCGATCTCCTCGTGCACAACTCGGGCGACATCCCGATGGATGTGCTGCGCTCCCTTCAGCTGGTGCACGTCGGTCTGTTTCCGCAACGCGACGCCGATGGCGACGCATTCGCCGAATTCGACTATTCGATCAGCCCCGACGACACCGAGTATCTGCTGGTGGTCAGCTTCGACATCCAGGGGGATGTTTCGGCCGTCGACATGGCGAACTGACGACAGGTTAAGACAGGTTAAGATTGACGGACCATGGCTACCTTCGGCACCCTCTCTGATCGGCTCACAGACACCTTCAAGAATCTCCGCACCAAGGGCAAACTGTCCGCTGCGGATGTCGATGGCACCGTCCGCGAGATCCGTCGCGCTCTTCTCGAAGCGGATGTCGCTCTGCCCGTGGTCAAGCAGTTCACGGCGGCCGTTCGCGAGCGTGCGCTTGGAGACGAGGTCAACAAGGCGCTGAACCCGGCGCAACAGGTCGTGCAGATCGTCAATGAGGAACTTGTCGGCATCCTCGGCGGGCAGCAACGGCAACTCCAGTTCGCGAAGAAGCCGCCGACCGTGATCATGCTCGCCGGCTTGCAGGGTGCAGGAAAGACCACCCTCGCCGGCAAGCTCGCGAAATGGCTCGTCAAGGGCGGCCACACACCGATGCTCGTCGCCGCGGACCTCCAGCGCCCGAACGCGGTCACCCAGCTGCAGATCGTCGGAGAACAGGCCGGCGTGCCAGTGTTCGCGCCCGAGCCGGGCAACGGCGTGGGCAATCCGGTGCGCGTCGCCAAGGATGCCGTTAAGCAGGCGGAGCGGCAGCAGTACGACACCGTCATCATCGACACGGCCGGCCGACTCGGCGTCGATGCTGAACTGATGAAGCAGGCCGGGGACATCCGGAAGGCGACCGATCCCGATGAGGTGCTGTTCGTCGTCGACGCGATGATCGGTCAAGACGCGGTCGCCACGGCGAAGGCGTTCCAGGACGGCGTGGACTTCACCGGCGTCGTGCTCTCTAAGCTCGATGGCGACACGCGTGGCGGCGCGGCGCTGTCGGTGGCATCCATCACCGGCCGGCCGATCATCTTCGCCTCAACGGGTGAGGGTCTGGACGACTTCGAGCCGTTCTACCCGGACCGCATGGCCAGCCGCATCCTCGACCTCGGCGACGTGCTCACCCTGATCGAGCAGGCGCAGGAAGCGTTCGACGAAGACGAAGCCCGCAAGGTCGCCGAGAAGTTCGCCACAGACACGTTCACGCTCGACGACTTCCTCAAGCAGATGCAGCAGTTGCGCAACATGGGCTCGATTAAGAAGATGATGGGCATGTTGCCCGGCGCCGGTGCGATGAAGCAGCAGCTCGACAACTTCGACGAGAAAGAGATCGTGCGCACCGAGGCGATCATCCAGTCGATGACCAAGGCGGAACGTACCAACCCGAAACTGTTGAACGGCTCCCGCCGGGTGCGCATCGCCCGCGGCTCAGGCATGACCGTCACCGACGTCAATCAGCTTGTGATGCGGTTCGAGCAGGCCGCGAAGATGATGAAGACCGTGGCAAAGGGCGGCGTGCCGAACGTGCCCGGCATGGGCCCGATTCCGGGCGCCGGCTACGTCGGCAAGGCGAAGCCGCAGAAGCAGAAGGGCTCCCGGTCGGGCAACCCAGCCAAGCGCGCGGCGGAGAACGCGGCGCTGGCGGCGGGTGTCGCACCCGCGGGTGCGGCTATCGGTGGCGGGTCGGGCTTCGGCCTGGGCGGCTCCAAGGCTGCAGGAAAGACGGGTGCTCCGAGCGATGAAGAGCTCGCAACGCTGCAGAAGTACCTCGGGCGCTAAGGCTCGGCGCGGCTCAGGCTCAGCCCCCTACGGCTCAGGCGCCTGGCGTCAGTCCCGCAGCGAGAGTGCTCCACGGGCAAAGCCGATCGGGTTGGCCTGAGTCGACTGCTCACCGCCACGACCCCACCCAGTCGTATAGTTCGCCTGTGGCCTGATACTCACGTGGCGACGAAATCAGTCCTCCCGTCGACGAGGAGACTGTGCACCCTTCGAACGAGGCACGCGTTCCGCCCGAAGTGCACTCGAAGACCCACTGCGCGGATTCGCGATCGTTGGCTTCGAAGTACCGCAACGCGATAGTTGTCGTCGTACCAGCCTTGAGCCATGCAGGGGCTTTGGCAAAGTAGAGCGTGCCGCCGATGGAAACGCTCATCGAGTAGATCAGCATGATTCCCCGCCCATCGCGCCCGAGCGACGGAGGATGACCGCGATGAAGTACACCATTGCGCTCAGAACCGAATGGCGGCTTCGGCCAGTGCGTCGCTGACAGCCTCGACGAGCGCGCGTTGCCCAGCTGCCGTCGGGTGCACATCGTCACTCTGCATCAGGTCCGGGTGGCCGCCAAATGGCTGGCCGACGTCGAGGTAGTACCCTCCGTTGCCGGTGACGGCACTGTCGACCTGGTCGTCGATATCGGCCAGTTGGCTCGGCGGTGGCGTATCGCTCCACACGGCGCTGAGGCCGATCAGAGTGGCCCTCGGCAGTGCTTGGCGCAGCTGTGCCATCGTCGAGTCTGTCGCTGCCTCCAGCACGGTGTTCGAGACACCGACGTCGTTGCTACTGCCCTCGACGATAACGACGTCCGGATGCAACGCGATCGCTGCGCTCACCTGGTTGGCGAACGTGTCGCCTTCGTCGCCGATCGCGACGAATCCGGACCCGTCGCTGGCCAAGTTGGTGACGCGCCATCCGTCAGCTTGTGCCAGCAGCGCAGGCCAGGCCTCTGCCGGAGTGAGCCCATGGCCTGCCATGATCGAATCGCCGATGGCGACGACGACCGGGCCGTTCGACGAGCCCTCAGTCGTTTGCGGCACGACGTGAGGTTGTGCCGAAACAGCGGTCGCCGCCGTCACCAACGCAGCGATCACCGTTCCGACCGCGAGCGCCACCACGACAATGCGGAGGATCGGGACGCGCCAGAGGCGGTGACTCATGCCTCCACCCTAAACTGCTTTCAGATGGCTGCGCTCGGTCCGGATTATGGTTTCGCTGACCGGGCGGGCCTGCGGTAGCGCAACGTGCGGACCCCGAACACGCTACCGATAGAATTGCCGCGACCGCGCGTTGCGAGTAAGTTCTCGGGTGTTTGACAACTCAACGGAGGTTACCGCGCTGCCTACACGCAGGCAGTTGTCATGGTGACCGGGAGGAACGGTGCACCTGATGCAACTCATCGTTCATGGAACGGAAAGCCGGCTGTCGGGGGAACTCGAGATTCCCGTGTCGAAGTACCACGCACACCGCGCCCTGGTGCTTGCCTCGCTCGCTGAAGGCACCAGCGTGGTCTCCGGTATCTCGGCGACGCGGCAAGTCGAGTGGACGATCAGCGTCTTGCGCGCGCTGGGGACCGACATCCGCATCGTCGGTGACGACTATCTCGTGACGGGAGGGCGGTATCAGGCTACCGACATCGACGAGAACGGCACTCACGGCAGCAACGGGCTGCTCAACGTCGGATCTTCCGGCACGACGCTGTACTTCATGACGGGGCTCGCCAGTCTTGCCGATCGCCCGATGACGCTCACCGGCATGAAGTATTTCCGTCGGCGGCCGATCAACGCCCTGCTCGCCTCGCTGCAGCAAATGGGCGTTGAGTTGACCTCCACAGACGAGTGCCCGCCGATCACCGTGCAACCCGTGCGGCCCCGCGGAGGCGATGTGGAGATCGCAGGAACGCTCTCACAATGGCTCAGCGGACTGCTCCTGCTGGCCCCGTTCGCTCGGGCGGACACGACGGTGCACGTGACCGGTGGCGCACTCAACGAGCAGCCGTACGTCGACCTGACGGTTCGGATGATGCGCACCTTCGGCCTGGTCGTCGAGCACGATGACGATTGGCTCACCTATCGCATTCCGGGCAATCAGGCGGCGACGCCCGCTGATTATCGACTCCCGCCGGACATCGGTGCAGCGGCGTTCGGCGTCGCGGCCACGGCGTTGCATCCCTCGGACGTGCTGTTCAGAGGCATGTCAGCCACTCGGGCGGTCGACACCGACCATCCCGAGTCGGAATTCCTCGACCTGGCGGCGAGAATGGGCGTGCCGATGCGGCTGGACGACGCGACCGGATTCGTGCGGGTGCAGCACGACGGCATCCGCCTGAACTCACTCGATGTCGACTTCGCGCCCATTCCAGACCTCCTGCCGGTGCTCTCGGCGATGGCGAGCGTGGCCGACGGCACGAGCAGGCTGCGCAACGTCGGACATATTCGACTGAAAGAGTCGGATCGCGTGTCGGCGATGCTGCAGTTGAACCGGATGGGCGGCTCGGCGCAGCAGAGCGACTCGGAACTGCGGGTCACCGGTGTCGAACATCTGCGTTCTGCTGCCCTCTCCTCGTTCAACGATCACCGCGTGCTCATGGCATTGGCGGTGGCTGCAACGCGGGCGGAGGGCAGCTCGTCGTTGACCTACCCGCACGCGTACCGCATTTCCTATCCGGAATTTCTCGATGCGATGAACGGGATCGGGCTGGAGATCGACGTCAGCTCTGCGCGTCAACCGGACTCGAGCGATCCGAACTCCGGCTACGCGACCGGCGCGGACACCGACCCGCTCAGCGCGCAGGCGGTTGCACGCCGTGCGAGGCCCGAGCCCGGGGTCGGAGCAGTCGGATACGGCTACGGCGCTCTCGGCACCCACAGCCCGGTGGAACACGTGCTCACGCTTTCGCAGGAGCGGCCGGATGATCCCGGCGTTATCGAGGTCGGGCCGGACGCGCTCGCCGTCGTCAGTTGGAGCGCACTGCAGAGCGAAGCAGATCGGGTGTCGGCGCTTCTGCTGGATCTCGGGGTGCGCTGCGGCGAGGCGGTGGCCGTGCAACTGCCGAACTGGCGTGAATTCATGGCCATTACACTCGGGATCATCCAACTCGGCGCGGTCGTCACGCCGATCATGCCGGCGTTCGGTCCGCGCGAAACCACAATGACGCTCGCACGATCCCATGCCAGAGTGCTGTTCCTGCCGAACCTGTTCCGGCATCGTCGGGCTGCCATCGAGTTGCTTGAGGTGAGCGTGCAGGCTCGCCGGCAATCGCGCCCAATCGCACTCGAGCATGTGGTCGTGCTGCAGACCGAGAACAGACACTCCGCCGATGTGGCGACCGATCTGCCACCGATCCCCGACTCAGCTGCCGCCATGGTCGAAACGGTGGACTGGACGTGGCACTACTACGACGCTGCGCTCGCATCGGTGACGCCCGACCTGCCGCACATCCGTTCGCGTGCGCCGCATCCGGACGACGTGTGTCAACTGTTGTTCACGTCGGGAACGACAGGGGAGCCGAAAGGTGTGCAACACACCCACAGCACCTTGGCGCGCGCCGTCGACATGGAGGTCGCGCATCTTGGGCTCGACGCGAGTGACCGGATCTTCGTGCCGTCACCGCTCGCGCATCAGACCGGATTCCTGTATGGGATGCTGCTGTCCTGGCAGCTGGGTGTCGCCGCGGTGATCCAGCCGGTGTGGGATGCGCCGCTCGCGCTTGAACAGGGGTTCGGCCGGGGCAAGGCAACATTCGTGCAAGCGGCGACGCCGTTCTTGATGGACCTGGTGCGGGAGGTCGAGGCCGGGGCGCAGTCGCCGGAGTCGCTGCGGATCTTCGTGGCAACAGGTGCGGCGGTGCCGCGCTCGCTGGCCGAGCACGCGACCACGGTGCTCGGCACCATGGTGCTCGGCGCGTTCGGAACGACGGAAACCTGCCTGGGCACACTGGCGTCGCCCGACGACGCACCCGAGCGCGCGTGGGGTAGTGACGGGCGCGCGCTGGCCGGCATCGACATCCGCATCGTGGACGACGCTGGGATGCCGGTTGCCGCAGGCGTCGAGGGGAACTTCGAGCTGCGGTCGCCGACGATCTTCGGCGGCTACCTCGAGCGCCCGGACCTGACGGCAGACGTGTTCACGACCGACGGCTGGTATCGCACCGGCGATCTCGCCGCAGTAGACGATGAAGGATTTCTGCGCATTTCGGGACGGGTCAAAGACGTGATCAACCGCGGCGGCGAGAAGGTGCCCGTCGTGGAAGTGGAGAATCTGCTGTACCAGCATCCGCTTGTCGCGGACGTCGCGGTCGTTGCGATGCCGGACGCGCGGCTGGGGGAGCGGGCCTGCGCGTTTGTCGTGTCGACGCGGCCGGATCGTCCGCTCAGCTTCCGGGCATTGCAACAGTATTTGGCGGCAGCCGGGGTGTCGAAGTACTACTGGCCGGAACGACTCGAGTTCGTCGATGAGTTGCCCCGCAATGCGATCGGGAAGATCCAGAAGAACATTCTCAGAGAAATGGCAGCCGCGTTGGTCGCGGCGACGAAGGAGACGATATGACACCGGCCGCCGATGACGATACGTTCGCTGCCCTCAAGGAGGAGATCGAAGCCTGGGTGCGCGGTCCAGGCGAGGACTACGCGAACATCATCGAGGACGCGGGTCAGGTATCGCCCGCATTGTTCGCGGAGTTGAAGGAGCGAGGCTATCTCAGCCTTGCGGCACCGGAACGACTTGGCGGGCGCGGCATCGACTTTGCCCGCTACCTCGAGCTGATGGAGCTCTTCTCGCGCTCCCACGCGTCGATTCGGATGCTCGTGCACGTTATCAACGGAACCTGGCGTGCCATGGATCCCTTCGCCACCGACGCGCAGCGAGAGCAGATCATCAAGCCGTCCGTTGTGGGCGATGTGCTGGTCGCGTTCACACTGACGGAGGCGACGGCCGGAACCGGGGCGGACATCCGCACCAGCGTTCGCCGCGACGGGGACACGTACTACCTCAGCGGTGAGAAGCATCTGATCACGTTCGGGGTGCACTGCGACTACTGGCTGCTGGCAGCGCGGTTGGAGGGCACGAGCGGCCAGGATGGCACGCTTGCCCTGCTGGTGCCGAACACTGGTTTACCCGGTGCCGAGGTCATCGACGATTCGCAGACGATGGGTGTGCGGGGCACCGACCATGCGATGCTGCACTTCGACAACACGCCGGTTCCGGTGTCCGCCCGCCTCGGCGCTGAGGGCGACGGGCTCGCCGTCATGCTCGGCGGATTCCTCCTGCCGAGCAGGGTATCCGTTGCGATGAGCTGTGTCGGCCTCGCCGAACGAGCGCAGGAACTGGCGGTCGACTACGCGAACCGACGTGAGACGTTCGGCAAGGCGCTGTCGCAGCGGCAGGCCATCCAGTTCTATCTGGCGGAGAACTATGCGGACATCGCGGCCGCGCGCGCACTGGTGATGGAGGCCGCGCGCGCGTTCTCGGCCGGGACGCCCGACGCCGGGGTGCTTTCCAGTGCGTCAAAGATGATTGCCGTTGACATGCTCACGCGGGTCACCGACAAGGCGCTGCAGATCCATGGCGGGCAGGGATACTGGAAACGCAACGCCATCGAACGTGTCTACCGCGATGCGCGCGCACAGAGATTCGAAGAAGGCACAAATGAAATTCAGAAACTGATCGTGGCGCGCGCCGTTATCGCGGGCGCCGTCTAACGCGAGGAGACCGGACAGCATGGCATCCAACAGTGAAGGTACTGGTGCCCCCGTCGCACTGATCACGGGCTCGTCGCGCGGTATCGGCAGAGTGCTCGCGCTCAAACTCGCCGCAGCGGGCACCAATGTGGTCATCAACTACAAGGCGAATCGGGAACTCGCCGAGCGCACACTCGAGGACGTGCGTGCGGCCGGCGCCGACGGCATCATCGTGCAGGCGAACATCGAGGAGCCGGAGGAGATCGACGCGCTGTTCGAAGCGGTCGCCGCGCGCTACGGCCGACTCGACGCATTCGTTGCGAATGCGGCGGCCAGCGCGTTCAAGCCGGTCGCGCAGCTGAAGCAGCACCACCTGGATCGCAGTTGGGCGATGAACGTGCGCTCGTTCGTGCTCGGCGCGCAGCGCGCGGCCGACCTGATGACCGAGGGCGGCCGCATCATTGTCGTCACGAGTTACGGCTCATTGCGCTCGTTCCCGACCTACGCGTCGCTCGGCGCAGCCAAGGCGGCCGCAGAAACCTATATGCGCTACATGGCCACAGAATTCGGGCCGCGGAACATCACGGTCAACGCGGTCAACGGTGGCCTGATCGACACGGATTCACTCGAGTTCTTCTACGAACGCGTGCCTGGCATCCCGCCCATGCAGTCCGTGATCGAGAAGCTGCCGCTCGGCCGGCCGGGGACGGCGGACGACATGGCATCCGCCATCGAATTCCTGCTGTCAGAGCACGCTGGCTATATCACCGGTCAGGTGCTGTCTGTCGACGGCGGGCTGACCATTGTCGCCCCGCCGTTCTGGGCGGACACGACGGGCGAACTCCACGCCGCGGTCTA
>Ga0208357_1003100_pt1 | contig 10446 bp, 8 predicted proteins | sample NGESurdeep092012_6_FD_184487 | JGI IMG/M metagenome (GOLD analysis project Ga0208357, IMG submission 184487) | Arctic peat soil microbial communities from Barrow, Alaska - NGEE Surface sample F52-2 deep-092012 (SPAdes) | ecosystem: Environmental > Terrestrial > Soil > Wetlands > Peat ... | reverse complement strand
GCCAACGACGAGTCGGCGGCCAACCCGGTCAGCGTCATGGTGAGCACGGTCGTCGTCACGTCGGGAACGGCCAGCCGACGAATGGTGGAGTTCCGCACACCCATGGCGAAGGCGAGAAGGACGATCACCGTATAGCGGACCCAGCCCGACCCGATGACCCCGCCCGCAGTAGCAGCCACTGCCGCGGCCCCGCCGGCCAGGACGCCCTCGGTCACCATGGCCACAACGAGCCAGCGTCGTCGTGAGGTGATGTGGAGGCAGATGCGCCCGGCACAGGCCGCGCCGACCAGAAATGATCCCAACGAAGCCAAGCTGGCCGGGACCGAGAACCCGGGCGCACCGGCTGCGGCGAACCCGAGCAGGACCACGTTCCCGGTCATGTTGGCGGTGAAGACGTGCCCGAGGCCCAGATAGCTCACCGCGTCGACCAGCCCGCTCACCACGGTGAGCACGGTCAGCGTGCCGAGCAGCATGGTTGATTGCTGGGGCCCTGTGGTTACCACCACCACCTCCTCGCCTCCGCCGCCGGCCTTGGGGAGCGCACTGTGCTCGTTTCGAGTATTGCCGGTTCGGCTGCGGTTCGATGGATCAGACCAGTTGCATCAGGGCGATGACAAGCAGGACGAGAGCCAGGTGGTGTCGAGGAGGACCCGTCCGAGGGCCGTCCAGGCATCGCCGTAGTAGGTATGGTGCGCGTCGGATTGACGATCGGCCTGATCGAGAAGACGGTTGGCGGCGCCGGCGTGACCCGAAGCGTCGGCGGCCGCGGCCGCGGCAACCAGGCCCATCGGGTTCACCGCACCACCGACCACCCGGCCCGAGAGCGTGTACGACACGCCCGCACCGCTCTTCGGCGCATGGTCGAGCGTGGGCCAGGCCCGGGCGGCCACCCTCCGATCTCCCTCCGTGCACCCGGCCGCCAGCCACACCGGTGCTCGCTGGGCGTCCAGCCCGTACAGGGCCGGGCCCGAGCCCGTCGGAGTGCCGATGGGTTGGGCCGATCCATCGGGGGCCAGCTCGACCCAATTGGGCAGGAGCCCACCCCGGTCGTGGGCGGTGACACCGGTGACGAGGGCGGTGGTGTCCGAGGCCAGCTCGGTCCAACGAGGGTCACCGGTGGCCTGGCCCAACGCGGCCATGGCCTCGGGGGCGAGATAGCTGGGGTTCACCACGACCGGACCGGTCCGGGCCCACGGCCCGGCCACCAGCTCGAGTCGGCCCGCCACCACTGCGGACTCCTGGCTCAAGATGGCCGAGGCAACCTGCTGGCCGGCGATCCGGTATGCCGGTTGGCCGAACCGTTGGCCGGCCAGTACCAGCGCCCACGCCGTGTCCAGGTCGGCATCGCTCGCCGATTGTGTATCAACGCACTGTTGCTCCAGTGGTAGGCGAACAGTCCGTCGGGCTGCCCCAGGTGGGACTGCTCCCAATGCCAGGCGGCGGCAAACTGGTGCTGCTGGCCCTTCCCTCTGCTTCTTCTTCCAGGAGCCCACGCAGGCGAATGAGCGCACGACTCTGAGCCATGCGAACGGCGCCGGGACGTCGGCCCAGCACCGATCCGACCTCCTCGGCCGAGAGCTCGGCCACGACCCGGAGCTCGAAGAGCTCCTGGTCGGCAACGCTCAGCCGCGCAAAGGCGGCTCGAACCTCGGCCGCGTCCTCACGGTCGATGGTCCAGTCAGATGGCTCCGACCGCCAGTCGACCGCGTCGGGCACCAATCCCGGGCCTTCCTTGGTCAGGGCTCGCTGGGCATCCACCACCACATGGCGGATGATGCCGTACATCCAGGCGTCGAACCCACCGCCCTCGTGTCGCAACCGGTCGATGTGGGCAACCGCTCGAGTCATCGTCTCCCCCACTGCATCCTTCGCCTGCACGTCGGTGGGCAACCGACGGGCGGCGTAGGCCAAGAGCTTGGGATACGAGCGGCGAAAGAGCGCTTCCCAGGCCTCCCCGTCACCGCTTCGTGTTCGTTCGACCAGGCCGCGAAGTTGGGCCCCCGACATCTCAAGTGAATTTGTCGGAAATTTTCTCGTTCCGTCACGCGTCCCGGTCGAAATGTCCATGGAGGTCTCTCGCATCGGACCCCCATACCCACCTCGCGCCGGTCTAACCATGTGCTGGCCACCCGTCATGTTGCGCTCCAGGAGGCAACACTCAGAGACAGCATGGCGACGCGGTGTGCACGCGCTCTGATGCCACGCCCGTCGTTTCCCGGGCACGCGACCGGACCAGTGCGCCGAGATGCGGCGTTGACCTCAGGCGTCGATGGCCTGCGTTCGGTGCCGAGCCGACTAGGTAGAACTAGGGAGTGGGGTCGAGGACGATCACGGGAATCTGGCGCGTCGTCTTGCTCTCGTACTCGGCGAATCCGGGAGCGGCGATCTTCTGCGCCGACCAGATCGTCTCGCGCTCTGTTCCCTCGGTGACCCGGCACACGACAGGGACGGTATCGGTACCCACCTCGACGGTGGTGCGTGGATTGGCCACCAGGTTGTGAAACCAGTCCGGGTTGGTGTCGGCGCCGGCCTTGGAGGCAAAGATCGCATAGCGGCCACCGTCCAACGGTTGATAGACGACGGGATTGACCCGCTCGGTCCCGGACTTGGCCCCGGTGTGGTGCAGGAGGAGCACCGGGGCTCCCTCGAACGGGCCGCCGACCTTCCCCTCGTTGGCCCGGAACTCATTGATGATCTCGGTATTGAAATCAACCACAGCACCACTTCCCATCTCGCATCTCCGATGCGATCGTCCCTACCCTGTCGTACCGCCGACGTTGTCTACCGCCCAGCCGCCAGGACCACTTACCAGGGCATGCCGGCGCCGCCGTTGGGCCGGAGGATCTGCCCGGTCACAAAGCTGGCGGCGTCGGATACCAGATACAAGATGGCGAAGGCAATATCGGTGGGCATGCCCACCCGGGCCAGCGGGGCCATGTTCGAGGCCCAGTCGACATAGGCCTGGTAGCGAACGGGATCGACCTCACCAGACTCGTCGACGAAGTGTGCTCGGGAGAAGTTGGAGAGGATGACCCCGGGGGCCAGAGCGTTGGCTCGAATCCCGTGGGGCGCACCTTCGGCGGCCAGCGTCTTGGTGAGCTGAGCCACCGCGGCCTTGGTCATGGCGTATGTGCTCATGGTGGGAGCGGGGCTGTCTATCGCCCCCGACGAGATGTTCACGATGTGCCCGGAGCCCTGCGGGATCATGGCCCGCATCGCCGCCTGGCTGCCGTAGAACACGCCTCGGAGGTTGACGTCGAACACCCGGTCGAATTCTTCGTCGGTGACGTCCACCACGGGCCCATCGCTCCGAACACCGGCGATGTTGCCCATCACGTCGATCCGTCCGTGATCGGCCACCGCGCGCGCCACCAGGGACTCGACATCGGCCCGCCGAGTGACGTCCATCTCGACCGCCACCGCCGTGCCGCCGCGGCCGGCGACCTCCTTGGCCGTCGCCTCGACCCCGGGGCCGTCGATGTCGCCAAGCACCACGGTGGCCCCCGCACCGGCGAACACCAGGGCCGTGGCTTTCCCGATACCACTGGCCGCGCCGGTCAGAACGGCCACCCGATCGGCCAGGCTGAACGCCTGAGCCGGTGTCACGTCGTCCGTCAATGCGTCCATGGGACCCCCGTGTTCTCCGCCGTTGCCCGCAGGACCACGGCTCGTCTAGCGACAGTCTGGCCAGATACTCAGGGGGGCGTCAATCCGTGTCCCCTGCTCACGTCAGCGGTAGCGTGTGCGCAATCACGCGTGTCCTTTCACGGTGGCTCATCAGACCTCATGCAGCTATTCGGCACTGTCGTTGGTGTGCATTCCTGGTGACGGGTACGCCCAAGCACCGGAGGAACACAATGTCCACTCTCAAGCGCTGGCAGACCCCCGCAAGTCTGAGCCTGGTTTTGGCTGCAGCAATCATGTTGGTACTGGCCATGGGCTATCGAGCAGGTACGCAGCCCGCCCTCGCGTCAACGACCTCGACGCCCGTTCAGTGCCCAAGCCCACAGCCTGCCGCCGCAGTGGCTGCTGCACCCGTTGTCCCCGTTGTCCCCGTTGTCCCCGTTACCCCCGCCGTTCCCGCCAACGACAACGTGGCGGGCCCGCGGGCCAGTGGATCAGGCGACGACATCTTGGGCGTGCTCGGCAACCATAACCAGACCGTCGGAAACGATGGCGGCTTCGGCGACATCGGCATGCAGTTCCAGAACGTCAACATCAATGCACCCATCACCAATGTCCACATCTCGGGCACCGGCAACAGCGTGAGCGTGGGCTCCGACAACTCGCTCAATATCACCGTGCCCGTGGTCACGCCGGATACGCCGTCAGCCTCCAGCACCCCGACGACACCGACCCCGACCCCGACCCCGACGAGCTCCACCGATCCGAGCACGCCGTCGGGATCGTCGTCGTCTTCCGGGTCGACCACCCCATCGTCCACCCCATCAGGATCATCGTCGCCGTCGTCTTCGGGATCGTCGTCGTCCTCCGGGTCGACCACCCCGTCAACGCCATCGACTCCGACTACCCCAACCGGGTCAGCGACGACGTCTTCCACCACGTCGAGCGGGGCAACCACGACCACCGCCACGTCCTGAGCACGTCAGTCACAGCCGACTCAGAAGTCCGTCGTCTGTGCAGACCGTCCTCGCCATCAACGACAGGCGAGGACGGTCTGCACGGCGGCCATGGTTGCGCTGATGGCCCCATCGGAGTCCCCGGACCCGACCAATGACCACCTTTGGACTAGGACCGGAGCCGGGCCAGACGCACTGAAGCGATGACCACCACTGCGCCGATGGCCGCCGTCTCGATGGCCACCAACACAAGGTCCAAGGCCAGCTGGCTTGGGTGCGTCTTGTTGAACAGATCGGCACTTCGGGAGTTGACGGCGGCCCGATCGAGGCCGCCGGATACTTCCCATATGGGCTACGTACTCCGAACCTGACATGGGGAGTCGTGCCGGCTGGCGCTCCGGGACGTAGCCAATCGGCGACGGATGGGTGGCCTGTCCGGTCGTGGGCCGGCACAGGCCCGCGGCAATCCGCAACAACGTGGACTTCCCCGAGCCATTTCCGCCGACGATGGCGGTGGCGGCTTCGAGGTCGAGATCGACCCCGCACAGGTCCCACCTACCTCGCCGGGTGAAGCGCTTTCGGACATCGTGGAACGTCAATCCGGAGGTCGGCGGCATCGTGCCAGTTTGGCCCCTCCTGGGGCGACAGATGGGTTCCCTGGTCGACCAGGGCCGAACAGCCATACCATGATGGCCATGGCCTCGGACTCTGGCGTCACCACGATCCGGTGCGATACATGCGGCAAGACGAACCGGGTACCGGTAGCCGCCAGCGGCAAGCCACGGTGCGGCAACTGCAAGGCACCGTTGCCCTGGTTGGTCGACGCCGACGACGATTCGTTCGCCGACATCGTGGACCGAGCCCACGTCCCCGTTCTGGTCGACCTGTGGGCGCCGTGGTGTGGACCGTGCCGGATGGTCAGCCCCGCCCTGGAACAGATTGCCCATGAACTGGCCGGCCGGATCAAGCTGGTAAAGGTCAATGTCGACACGGCGCCGGCCATCGCCCGGCGCTTCGAGGCCCAGTCCATTCCCATGCTGATCATGATGAGCGATGCCCAGGTTCTGGGGCGACGGGTGGGGGCGGCGCCGGCGGATCAGTTGCGCACCTGGGTAGCCGAGTTGCTTCCCGACAACGGGCCGGAGACGGCCACGACTTCGCCCTCCCGCTGAGCATGAGCGGTCATGGGGCGCGGCTCCCGTGCGTCCCCGGCGGGACTGCCCTGACGACAGCCGGTCGGGTCCGTTACGTTTCCGAGGCAACCGGCCGAGCCGGCCGACGAACGGTGCAACGAGAGGACATTGATGGGACGTGTAGCGGGAAAGGTGGCTTTCATCACGGGGGTGGCGAGAGGCCAGGGTCGGAGTCACGCCGTGCGCCTGGCCGAGGAGGGTGCCGACATCATCGGCGTGGACCTGCTCGAATCCGTGCCCACCATGTCCTATGCCATGGCGACGCCCGACGACCTGGCCGAGACGGTCCGCCTGGTCGAAGCGACCGGCCGCCGGATCATCGCTCGACAGGCCGATGTCCGCGATCGCCAGTCCATCAACACAGTCGTGGCCGAAGGGATATCGGCGTTTGGTCGCCTCGATATCGTCTCGGCCAATGCCGGCATTTGTCCGCCGCTGGCCGAACTGTGGGAGATCGACCCCGTCGAGTGGGACGACGTGTTCGCCGTCAACGTGACCGGTGTCTTTAACACCGTTGCCGCCTGCGTCCCCCCGATGCTCAATTTCGGCAACGGAGGATCCATCATCCTCACCAGCTCGGGGGCCGGCCTCAAGGGCATCCGCCACCTGGGCGGGTACAACGCCAGCAAGCACGCGGTGATCGGCATGGCCCTGACATTGGCCAACGAACTGGCCCGCCGGAACATCCGGGTCAACGCCCTGTGCCCGGCGACGGTGGGCACGCCCATGGTGACCGACAACCCGGACCAGCTGGCCTTCTTCCGCCCCGACCTGGAGAACCCCACCCTGGAGGATTGCCTTCCGGCCTTTCGTCGGTCAGCACCCATGGGCCATGAGTGGATCGATGCCGTGGACGTCTCCAACGCACTCGTCTTCCTGGCCAGTGACGAGGCCCGTTACGTGACTGGGACGGTCCTCCCCGTCGATCAGGGATCATCGAACCGGCCCTGACCGATCGGGCCTACGCGGTGCGGCCAGGGGGTCGATACTCGACGGCTCAACCTCGCTCGCCTACTGTACCGAGACCGCGAGCTACGACGTGGCGCAGGGCGAGAGGAAGGGGTTGGGCATGAGCGGCAACAAGCCGCCGGAGCCGGACCCGACCGACGGGGCAGGCTCGGCGTCAGAAGGCAATCGGGCCGCGGTTGTCGGCGAGCGCCGGGCGAGCACCGTCGTGGCCATCCCGGAGACCCAGGGCCCAGGGGACATCGCCGAAAACGGGGAGCCAGGCCATGGTGGCGCGGTGGATGAGCACGACGAGCAGCCTCTCCGGGACGCCCTGCGAGCCCGTCTTCTCCGGCTGGCCACACTTCGCCCGGAGACCAAGCTCCTCCTGGGGGCGGTCATAGCTCAGCTGGTGGTGGCGGCCATCTTGGTGTTCGCTCGCAACGCGCACCTGGCCACTATCCAGAGCGACAACTTTGCCCATACCACGGCCACGATCCCGATCCTGGTCTTCGTGGCCAGCATTGTCTTCTGCTCAGCGGCCTGGGGGCTCATCCTGGCCGGGGCCTTTCGCGCCGACTGGGGGATCCGGGTTGCCGTCATCGCCATCTTTGTGTGGGCCATGTGGAGCGAACACGATGTGCTCGACGGCGTGAGCACGACGGACGCCATCGCCTGCTGCCTGGTGTTGGCCCTCATCGTCGCCATCGGGGTGGCGTCCTGGTTTCCCGAGAGCGCGGGGGGCCACTGGGCCGTGCCCAACGCGGAGCCCAGTGGGCAATGGCGAAGGCACCGCCGGCTCCTGCCTCCCGTTCTCATGCTGTGCGTCGGCGCCTTGTACCTGACGGCGTGGCTGGCCAACAGGTCGGCCGGTCACGTCGATGTCTTCACCGACGACGTGGCCCACCAGCTCGCCAACATCCAGTTCTTCCTCATCCCGGTACTGGTGCTCGCCGGCTCCGAGTTCGGAAACTGGTCCGATTTCACCGTCCATCGAGTCGTCCGACGCATCCGTTCCTCCATCCACGACTGGCTGTTCGGCGGCATCGTCCTCATCGCGGCCGGGGCCATCCTCTGGAACGGCCTGCGCACGTCCATGCCCAACAACGGAGGGGACGTCGCCCCCGAGCTGCTTCTCGCTGCAGTAGTAGCCGCCGTGGTGGCTTTCCTCTCCGTCCTGGTCAAGCCGCGAGGGGACTGGCCTCGCCATGTCCCCTTCGTCGCACTGGCCATCATCGCCCTGGCCGACTCGACGGTGGGCTATATCGCTGAGCGGCAGTTGGGCCATACCGATCCCTTGCTCGACGACAAGGTCTACGGCGTCTCGGCCACCTTCTGGATCGTGACTGCGATCGTCGCCGCCGTCGCGCTCGTGGTCCTCCGCCATCGGCTCTCCGGTGCGTGGGTGGCCGCCGGTTGTCTGATCGTCATGGTCGGGACGATCGACGGCCTGAGTGCCCTGGACGAGATGGGAACGGTCATCCATCCCTTCGGACTCCAGTCATCGGGTACCGCCGGCCACCTGGTGACCAATGCGCCCTATCTCGGTATGGAGGGGTTGAAATCGGTCGCGGCCATGGCCACGTTCGCCGCCGTGCTCTACGCCCTGGCCACGCGGGCCGTGCGCCGGCTGATCGTCCCCATCTCCCTTCTCGTCACCCTGACCGTCAGCCTGGAGCTGTTGACGTGGGTCGACCTGCTCTTCGGGAAGACCACGGACACCACCGGACGGGTCGCCCTGTTCGCCGCAGTGGTGCTGGTGGTGGCGTTGCTGTGGGAGCTGGCATCGTCCGGCGAGGGCTTGACCAACTTGCACTCAGCCGGGTTCCCCCGTGACTCCCGGGTGATGCTCTACGGGGGGTACATCCTCCTGGTGAGCGCAGCTGTCCTTTTCTACTCGAGCCTCCACGATGCCGAGTCAGCCACGCTGCTCAGGGCGCAGTTCGACGCGGAGGAGTGGGTACGTGAGGGGATCCTGTTCCTCGGCGTGCCCCTGGTCATCACCTTGTTCCTCATGGGCATCAAGCGGTGGCGCCCCCTATCCAAACCGGGGGCGGAGCGGCTCTCCCAAGAACGCGGGTCCGGTCCAGGAAGGGTGCAGGTACCCGGCCCGATCACTTCTCGGTCATGACGCCTGCTCCCACCTCGGCCGACGCCAGCTCGCCGACCTCGAGGAGACCGGAACCCACCTCGTCGGACAGGGAGTGAACCGAGTGGACGTACTTCCCGCCGCGCAGCCATGAGGCGGCGGCGGCAATGAACGTGGTGGCGGCGGCGAAGTCGAAGGCCAGACGCAGGCCGTTCTGGAAGGAGGGTGAGATCAGCTTGGGGAAGAAGCTGTGCCCGGTGATGTAGTGGGCCCGCACCGTGCCCAAGTTGACCAGGACCTGATGGGGAATCTCGGTCTGGAGGGGGTTGTAGCCCAAGAAGGCGGCGAACAGGCTGCCAATGGGTGGAAGGTGTGACAGCTGCCGGGCCTGGCCCACCGGAACACCCTGGGCCACCAGCCCCTGGTAGAGGTGGCCGGGGAGGGACGAGGCCAGCCCCAGCGTGACGATGGAGAAGAAGATGCCGATGGACAGCACCTGGGCCGAGTTCATGAACGTGGCGTTCATCCCCGCCCCCGCCCCCCGTTGATCGGGAGGCAGGCTGTTCATCACCGCGGTCTGGTTGGGGGCGAAGAACAATCCTGAGAAGAGCGAGAACGCGAAGAGGATCACGGCGAAGGGGAAATAACTGAAGTCCATGGGCAAGAGCTCGAGCAACAGATAGCAAATGCCGGCTCCGATCAGGCCGATGGTGGCGATGCCCCGGGCCCCGTACCGGTCGGCCACTATGCCCGAGATGGGGCCGGTGATCAGGAAGCCGATAGTGAGCGGAATCATGTAAATGCCGGCCCACAACGGCGTCTGAGAGAAGTCATAGCCGTGCTGGGGCAGCCAGATGCCCTGCAACCAGATGATGAGCATGAACTGCAACCCACCCCGCCCCAGGGCCGACAGCATCATGGCCAGGACACCGGCGGTGAAGGCCCGGATGCGGAACAGGTGGAGCTGGAACATGGGGTTGGACACCCGGAGCTCGATCATGACGAAGGCCACCAGGATGGCGAAGCCCCCGATCACCGTGCCGAGCACGAAGGGGCTGGTCCAGCCCATGGTGTGACCGCCGTAAGGCTGGATCCCGTAGACGATCCCGGTCAGCAGGGCGACCAGACCGACGGCGAAGGTGATGTTGCCGGCCCAGTCGATGGTGCTCTTGACCCGGACCCCATTGTCCCGCAGCTTCATGTAGGCCCAGATGGTCCCCAGCAATCCGAAGGGCACTGACACCAAGAAGACCAGCCGCCACTCGATCGGGGCCAGGACACCGCCGAGGATCAGGCCCAGGAACGAGCCGGTGACCAGGGCCACGCCGTTGATGCCCATGGCCTTGCCCCGTTCATCGTCGGGAAAGGCGTCGGTGATGATGGCGCTGGAGTTGGCGAACAGGAACGCCCCACCGACCCCTTGGCCGACGCGCATCAAGATGATCCACATGGCTGCGCCGGCCCCCGTCATCCAGGTGACCGACAGCAGAATGGAAAAGACGGTGAACACGGCGAAGCCGAGGTTGTACATCCGGACCCGGCCGTACATGTCCCCCACCCGGCCGAAGCTGACGACCAGTACCGCCGTCACCAGCATGAAACCCATGAGGATCCACAAGAAGTACGAGGTGTTGCCCGG
>Ga0208357_1003098_pt1 | contig 10451 bp, 5 predicted proteins | sample NGESurdeep092012_6_FD_184487 | JGI IMG/M metagenome (GOLD analysis project Ga0208357, IMG submission 184487) | Arctic peat soil microbial communities from Barrow, Alaska - NGEE Surface sample F52-2 deep-092012 (SPAdes) | ecosystem: Environmental > Terrestrial > Soil > Wetlands > Peat ... | reverse complement strand
CGCCCCGCTCGTCGCGCCGCGGCTTTGCCGATCACGCAGGGGAAAGGAACGTCGAGCGAGAATGTTGCGAGAGGCTTGCGATCCGATCGCGCCGCTTCGCCTATCGATTCGCGTGCGGCCGGGAATCGCACGACGGTTGCCGATAGATCGGTGGCCCCCACGGCTTCGGCTCGGACGGGCGTCTATGCGAGCGGAGAGGCGCATCCTCCTGGGGATGAGCGCCTGCCGCGCGGCGCGGACGATGAAGATGCAGTGGATTCTGACGACGCAACACCGGCCTCGGAAACTCCGGTCTCCGTTGTCGTGCGGCCTCGTTCTATTGTTTCTTCTGTCAGAGCTGCAACCGATCCGAAACCTGAGGTCGGAGAAACGGACGGCAGTTCGCTGGAGCCTTCCCGGTCTCCAGAGCCGGAACAGGACGCGGCTGTTTCAAAGCTGCCATTGAAGCCTTCGGCGCGCGAACTGGCGCAGGAGGCGGTTGAGCCGCGTGTGTTGCCTATCTATAGCCGGAGCGGTCATCTGATCGTCCCGCCCCCTCTGCGGGGCTCGCGCGAGATCCTTGTTCATCAGAATGAGATGGCTGACGCGGCTGGACTCGAGCGCATTCGCAACGACCGCCAACTCAATCATCTTCGTGCGACGCATCGACTGGTGAACGTCTCCAGCAGCGCGAGTCTACATGTGAATCCGGAACTGCCTGCGAACCGGCGTTGCGCGCGGCCCTGGACGGCGCACTTCGCCGCCGATATCGCACGCGCCTACTATGCGCAGTTTAGCGAGCCACTGGAGCTGAATTCCGCGGTGCGCACGATTTCATACCAACTTCGTCTGCAACGCGTGAACGGCAATGCCGCTTCTGTGAGAGGTGAAACTGCGTCGCCACACCTTACGGGGCAGGCGATCGATTTCGGGAAGCGCGGCATGAGCGTGGAAGAGATTGCATGGATGCGTACGTATCTGGCGCCTCTGATGCAGGCTGGCGCCATCGACGTGGAGGAAGAGTTTCAGCAGGCCTGCTTCCACATCAGCGTGTACCGCAACTATCTCACTGCGCGGCGCGCGTCGTCGCATCACATCGACGTAGCGCAAGAGCAGGTCGAACCGCACGCGCACGCTCGGGCTTCGATCTCGCCGATAGAAGAACAGGTGAGTCCCCAGGATAACGGTGTCAGCGATCGCTGAACCAGAGTCGCAGGAGCAAGATTGATCCAATTCAGTCAGGAAGATGGGCGCGGCCTCCTCGTGCCTGGAGGGATATCGCGCCCAAGAATGTGTCAGGGCTACTTGTTTGGATTGGGGGGAACCTTCTCGCCCTCGCTCCGGGCCTCCGAGAGGCCGATGGCGATCGCCTGTTTTCGACTTGTGACCTTCTTCCCGCTGCGTCCACTCTTCAACTTTCCGCGATGCATCTCGTGCATTTCCGTCTTGACCTGTTTACCGGCCTTCGGACTGTGTTTGCGGCCCGAGCGCTTCTTTGAGGAAGACTTCTTCGCGGATGACTTCTTCGCGGAAGTGCGCTTCGACGAAGACTTTTTCGCAGGCGACTTCCGGCTGCTGCGCTTCTTGCTGGAAGACTTCTTTGCCGATGACTTCCGTCCCGATTTCTTGCTTGCCTTTTTTGTTGCCATGGGTAAAACCTCCCGTGAGATTGGAGCACTACTGCTCCAACTTCGTTGCATCGGTGAATCGAAAATGAGAGCGATTTGCCTTGCGATCGAAGGTGTACTTTGCTGTTAGTGCAGACGACGACGGCGTGTGAGTGCAATCATTGCGGCGGCAGCAGCGAAGACGATGGCTGCAACCGACGCATAGAACGCACGGTCATGCGTGTGGTGCAGGCGGCCACGTTGATAGGCGGTGTAGCTGAGCTGCAGGTCTTCAGCGAGTCCCGGAATCATGACTGCCTCGAAGCTGTTGTTGGCGCCGGGCGTGGTGGGCAAGGAACCGAAGACGCGTTCGAGTTCGGGCGGAGCGCCGCCGCGGTCCTTAGGGATCGCTGCGAGTAGCGTATTCACCTCGGCATCGCGTGGATCATCAAAGAGCGATGTGTCGGCGGTGTTCGGGAACAGCGTTGTTTTGCCGGTCATGCGCTGCTCGATTGCGGAGATGCCGTCCTGGCAGACGCCGAGCGCGTAGTAGCCGCCGAACGGAAGGCGAGGACGACGCTGATGCTGATGCATGTAGGCGACGGTGAGCAGGCCTGCGAGACGCGTGACTTCTATGGCTTGTGCCCCGGTATAAGTGTGCGCGGCACGCTTTAGCACCCAGGCCTGATCGAGCGTGTCCATGGTGCGCCATTCGCTCTTACCGTCGATGCCGAAGTAATAACTGATGTCGGCGTTGATGCGCGGGCCGCCGATATGCCACTCGTACTCTGCATGGGAGACGGGAACGAGGAGTGGGCGCGCGCCGAGGCCGAACGGATCGCCGGTTCCCGGCACAGCGTAGCCCGTGTTGATCCAGAAGGGCATCATCACGTTCTGGCTCTTATAGTGCAGGTGGCCGAAGTTTGCGAAGTAACGCGCGTCGATGATGGTGACCGTATGGCCGGCGGACAGGAGAGCTTCAATCAGGGCCTGTGGCGTTGATGCGGATCGCCCCCCGATCGTGACGAGGAAAGGGGAGGCTCCGTCCAGCGTGTTCGCCGCCAACCGATTCAACACATCGACGAGACGCTGGCTCTCGGCATGCTCCGGCGCGAGATCATTTGGACCGTCGCCGCGCTCCACGCCGTAGCCGACTTGGGTCACGATGCCGTTCGTGGTGAACGGAGGAAAGGTCGAAGGCTTGTCGAGGTCGACGGTCCGTTCCTGATTGAGCGCATACGGACCGAGATCAAGAAACGTTTGCACGTCGTAGGTCGTGGCCGAGTGCACGGCATGGCTGACGGCCTGCACGGGCGGATTCAGTGCGTGCATCGTCCAGCCAGGAAAACGGTTGAGGCCTTCCCAGTCCTTACCGAGGATGCGTCTGCGCAGCTCGTCGATGAGGTTGGGCGTGAGGAGTGCGGGTCCCCTTTTTCCGGCGGAGGAGCCTTCCAACTGCTTCAAGAGAGTTTCGGTGAAGCCGCGCTGCGCGGAGAGCTCCCGCATCATCTGCGAGAGCAGGATTGTGTTCGGCGGCATTGGCTGCTCTGGCACGACAGAATGCCTCCAACAACCGAGAACGGTGAACGCAGCGCACGATAGAGCGAGCCACTTTGGAAGACGCATGAGCACCTTACACGTTCGTCACAGAGTACGCCGGAAGGATTACGCGTCCAACTTTTTCACTACGAGCTCATTCAGCAGCGCTGGATTCGCGTGGCCCTTCGACAGCTTCATCACCTGGCCGACGAAGAAGGCAGCGACCGTACGCTTGCCGCCTTTGAACTGCCCGACCTGGGCTGGATTCGCTGCGATAACCTCATCGATCATCTTTTCGATTGCCGAGCTGTCCGTGATCTGCTGTGGCTTGTCACGGTCGTAGACGAAGGCGAAATCGCGGCCTTCGGCGAAGCACGTATCGAGGAGCTGTTTCAATTGTTTGGAGCTGATCTGGCCTGCCTCGGTGAGGTCGGCGGCAAGGACAATGCCGTCCAGCGTGACGGGGGATTGCTCAAACTCAATATTTGCTGCACGCAGCCGCATCGTGATCTCGCTGAGTAGAATTGCGGCGACGCGACGCGGCGACTTCGCGCGCTTCGCCAGTGTCTCGAAGCGATCAGCGAAGGCGCGCTCAGCGGTGAGCGTCGCGGCATCCTGAGAACTGAGGCCGTATTCGGCGATCATGCGAGCGCGGCGAGCCTCGGGTAGCTCGGGCATCTCACTGAGAATGCCGCGCAGCCACGCTTCGCCGACGACCAGCGGTGGCAGGTCCGGCTCGGGGAAGTAGCGGTAGTCGTGGGCCTGTTCTTTTGAGCGCATGGAATAAGTGCGGCCCTCGGCGTTGTTCCACAGGCGCGACTCCTGCACGACGCGGCTGCCCTCTTCGAGCACGCCGATCTGGCGCTCGATCTCGTACTCCAGCGCCGCGCGGATGTAGCGGAAACTGTTGACATTTTTCACTTCGGCCTTAGTGCCGAACTGCGCATCGGTCTTCAGCATGACACTCACGTTCGCATCGCAACGCAGCGAGCCCTCTTCCATGTTGCAGTCGCTGACGCCGGTGTAGAGCAGAATTTCTTTCAGCCGTGTGAGATATTCGAAGGCTTCGTCGGGCGTGCGGATGTCGGGCTCGGAGACGATCTCGATCAGCGGCGTGCCGCAGCGGTTGAGATCGATATAAGTGCGCGAAGCCGAGTCCGCGAAGTCGTCGTGGAGACTCTTACCGGCGTCCTCTTCCATGTGCAGTCGCGTGATGCCGATGGGCTTGGGGTTGGCGTTGGCGTCGGGCACAGTGAGTGAGCCATGCTCGGCGAGTGGTTTGTCGTATTGCGAGATCTGGTAGCCCTTAGGCGAGTCGGGATAGAAGTAATTTTTGCGCGCGAAGACGCTGCGCTCATTGATCGTGCAGCCTAGGGCCTTCGCCGCCAACGTTGCGAACTCGACCGCCTGGCGGTTGAGCACGGGAAGAGCGCCCGGCAGGCCGAGGCATGTGGGGCAGATGTGTGTGTTCGGCTCGCCGCCGTATTCGTTCCTGCATCCGCAGAAGGCCTTCGTCCTTGTGAGCAGTTGGACGTGGACCTCAAGCCCAATGACGGGTTGGTATTTTGCGAGGACCTCAGGCGAGAGACCGGCGAGAGCTGGCATAGACGTCGATTTTATCAATGACAGGATGCGCGTTCGCACCTGGGGCTGCATCTCATACGGTCAGTCACGAGGGCGACGATGGCGGATGAGAGTGGGAATGCAGATGGTTCCGGCCAGAAGGGCGGTGAGCGTCCGGCGCAAAGCGGTTGGGTTGAGCCCGAAAAGAACGAGCAGTCGAGCGAAAGCGGAGCCGAGGGCGGCGAATCGTACCAAAAGAATCTCGCCCGCCCCAGCGCCGAGGACATTTACAAGCAGGTTGCGCTCAATGCCAAGATCGAACTGAAACGCTCTACCGGCGCACTGGCGATCTCGGGCTTTGCGGGCGGCATCTTCATGGGACTGTCCGGGCTTGGGGTTGCGCTGACGCTAGGGCTGTTTGGAACGAGCCCTCGAACTCATTTCATCGCGACCATGTTTTATCCGCTGGGTTTCATTGTGGTCATCATCGGGCGCGCGCAGCTCTTTACGGAGAACACGCTCTATCCTGTCGCGCTGGTGCTCTCAGAGAAGCGCGAGCTATGGAACACGCTCCGGCTCTGGTGCACGGTGCTTCCGGCGAATGTGCTGGGTGCGCTGGCGTTCAGTGCGCTCGCCGTACGAACCAGTGCGCTGCAACCTGCGACAAGGCACGCTCTTATTCAGCTTGGGTTAACAGCGGTGAATGTTTCACCGGCGGCGGTGTTCTGGAGTGCAGTTACAGCGGGTTGGATTATTGCTACAGCAGCATGGCTGGTCTCCGGTTCACACTCCATTACGGGGTCGGTGATGATCCTGTGGATGCTGACCTATGTCGTCGGCCTGGGCAGTTTTGCGCACTGCATTGCGACCTCGGGCGAGATCCTCTCAACGGTGCTCAGTGGGCAGATGGGGTGGCTTAGCTATCTGCATTGGCTCTGGCTTGCCGTAACAGGCAACGTCTGCGGCGGTGTGCTTATGGTCACGCTGCTGGAGTATGGACAGGTCATTCTCGCCAAGGCCGAGACGCCGCTTGATTCCGAGCACTCGAATTAGTGACGGGCAAAGCGCTACACTGAACTCTGCATGATTCTGCCCTTCGTCCGCGAGTTGGTCGCGGACCTGGAACACTCCCCATCGTTTGAGCGTGTGCGTCGCCATCTTGCGGGCGGCACGGGGCGGAGACGTGTCTCTGGACTCACCGCGACTGCTCGCGCGTTATATCTTCCCTATTTCGTTCGTGCCGCAGAGGCGCGTGCCCTTGTGTTGGTCGCCGACAACAAGGCCGCCGAGACGTTGCACGCTAATCTGCTGGCCGCATGTCAGTTAAGTGGAGCCCTGCCGGCCGACGAGGTGCTGCGCTTGCCGGCACATGATGTCCTGCCGTTCGAAAATCTGTCGCCCCATCCGGAGATTCAGGAGCAGCGCGCGGCCACTCTCTGGAAGATTGCGAGCGGCCAGGCGCGGCTTATTGTCGCTCCTGTTGAGGCTGCGTGCATGCGGCTGTTTGCACGGGAGCATTACGCGGCGCTCGCCCTGCGTTTGGCTCGAGGCGAGGAACACATCCCGGAGATGCTCGTCGAGCACCTGGTCTCCGTCGGCTACGCACGCGTGGACGTCGTGGATATGCCAGGCCAGGTGACGGTGCGTGGCGGGATTCTCGACGTCTATGGCCCGGAGATGGAACGGCCCGTCCGCATCGACTTCTTCGGCGATGAGATCGAGTCTATCCGGCGCTTCGATCCCGAGACGCAGCGCTCGTCGAATGCGGTAGACGAGGTGTTGATGCTTCCGCTGACCGAGACACCTGCCACCGAGGTTTTACTAGAGGCAATCAATGCGCGGCTCACACGCAGCGGCACTGCGGCCGGTGCGGCGCTCGAAGGAGGCGAGACCCCGGCGGAGCTGCAAACCCATGTCGCCGCGAATGTGCGCGAGGCGACAATCTTTCCGGGATGGGAGTTCTATGCGCCGGTTGCCGGCGCCCGTTCTTCACTGCTGGAGCTCATGGGGCCGCAGACGCGTCTATTCATTGAAGAGCCTGCGATGACACTCAACCAGAGTGAACGCTGGTGGAGCAAGGTTGAGCAGCGGCATGAGCGCTCGGGCATTGGCTCACTGGTGCGCGCTGAGGACCTGTATCTTTCGCCGTGGGAACTCGAGGATCGCGTTCGTGCATTTCCTGGTTGCGACCTTGATCAGCTTGGCGCGGTCGATGTGCTGGAGGGTTCGCGCAGCGATGCCAGCGAGATTGAGTTTGCGACGCGTCCTACGCTGCGTGTTCATGGATCTATTCCGGCATTTATCGATGAACTGCGAAAGCTGATGGAGAGTGAGGCGCGACTGCTGATCGCCGCGCCGAACCAGGGTGAGGTCGAACGTCTCGCCGGTCTGCTGCAGGAGTACGGTGTGCCATATCGTATCGGCTGGCGCGCCGATCAGGGTATGAGTGCGACTGTCTACTCAGAGTCCAGCTATCTGGCCGGCGATCTGCGAACGCCGGTGATCGTGCGCGCGGCGATTGCGAACGGCGTGCATGTGCTCGATCTCGATCGAGCCACGGCACGCGAGTTCGTCCTGTTTGGCGCCAACGACCTCAACGATGATGTCGACGTCCATGCGCGTCCCGTGCGCCGCTCCAAGACGGCGGCCTTCATCTCCGATTTGCGCGATCTTGCTATCGGCGACTATGTCGTTCACGTCGAGCACGGTATCGCACGCTATGAGGGGCTGCGCACGATCGATCAGCCGGATGGAACCCAGCTGGAGCTGATGATTTTGAACTTCGCCGATGACGCGAAGCTGTATGTTCCGCTCACGCGACTCGATTTGATTCAGAAATACCGCTCCACGGAAACCGGTCCGGCGCCGCAACTGAACAGGCTTGGCAATCTTGCGTGGTCGAAGACGAAGGCACGCGTGAAGAAGGCCATGGAGGATATGGCCGAAGAGCTGCTGAAGCTTTATGCGCAACGTAAGGCCGCGGTGGGTACCGCGTTCTCGCCCGATAACAACATGATGCGCGAGTTCGAGGATGCCTTCGATTACAACGAGACCGACGATCAGATCAGCGCTATCGCCGACATCAAGAGGGATATGGAGTCCACGCAGCCGATGGATCGCCTGCTTTGCGGCGACGTTGGCTACGGCAAGACCGAGGTCGCAATGCGCGCGGCCTTCAAGGCGGCGTTGGACGGGAAACAGGTTGCGGTGCTTACGCCGACGACCGTGCTTTGCTTTCAACACTTCGAGAGTTTCAAACGCCGCTTCGCAAATTTCCCTGTGACGGTCGAGATGATCTCGCGCTTCCGCACCGCGAAGGAGAAGAAGGAAATCCTGGAGCGCGTTGCCGACGGCAAGGTCGACATCCTGATCGGGACCCATGCGATCCTGGCTGCGAATCTCAAATTCCAGGATCTTGGCCTGCTTGTTGTAGATGAGGAACAGCGTTTCGGCGTTCGCCACAAAGAGCGGTTGAAGCAGATGCGCGCTGCGATCGATGTGCTCAGCATGAGCGCCACACCCATACCTCGCACGCTGAACATGAGTCTAGTCGGGTTGCGTGATATGAGCATTATTGAGACTCCGCCGAAGGACCGCATGGCTATCCAGACAGTCGTGGCTAAGTTCGACGAAAAGCTGATTCGCACGGCGATTGAGGTTGAGCTCGAGCGCGGCGGTCAGACTTACTTTGTCTCCAACCGTGTCGAAACAATCTATGAGATGGCGGCAAAGATTCGCGAGATGGTACCGCAGGCACGAATCGCCGTCGGTCATGGACAGATGCCGGAAGCTGAGCTTGAGCGGGTAATGCTGGCGTTTATGAACGGCGAGTATGACGTGCTTTGCGCGACCAGCATTATCGAAAACGGTCTCGATATCGCTCGCGCCAATACGATCATCATCAACCGCGCAGATCGCCACGGCCTGAGCGAGCTCTACCAGCTGCGCGGAAGAGTGGGCCGATCGAATCGCCGCGCGTATGCGTACCTTCTGATTCCCCCTGAACAACAGCTCACGGAAATTGCCCGCAGGCGACTCGCGGCTCTTAAGGAGTTCAGCGATCTCGGTGCCGGGTTCAAGATTGCGGCGCTCGATCTCGAACTTCGCGGTGCGGGCAACATGCTCGGCGGCGAGCAATCGGGTCACATCGAAGCGATTGGTTTTGAGATGTACACTCAGATGCTCGAAGAAGCTGTGAGCAAGCTGAAGGGTGAAGGCCGCGAGGAGCGGCCGCAGGTGACCGTGAATCTCGGTATCTCGCTGCGTATCGATGAGAGCTACATCGCCGAAGAGAATCAGCGCCTGCGCATGTATAAACGTATCGCCGGCGCGGAGGCCGAGGCCCAACTCACCGACGTGCGTGCGGAGCTGGAGGATCGCTATGGCAAGCCACCGGAGAGCGTCCTGCATCTACTTGCCGTCGGAGAGATTCGCCTGGCCTGCGAACGAATGGGGGTGGCGCAGATCGAACGCAAGCGCGTCGCTGTCGACGGATCCAAGGCTGCGCCCGCATCGGCATCGCGGATTGCCGGGTCGCCACACACGGTTTCGCGGCCGCGGCCGCTTGCCGGTCGCCATGGTCAGGCGCCGCAGGTCGCATCTCTGCAGTTTTCGAGCCGGGCTGCCCTTCAACGCACCGAGAGCAATGCGACGCGAGCCGTCCGAGAGAGTGCCGCGGTCCGTCCCGTCAATGCGCCCTTCGGAAGAGCTGGCCAGATGAAGCCTATGAAAGACATGCTTTTCGTCACCTTCAGCGAAAAATTACATGCCGCTCCAGCCGAGTCGGGAAAAGGGATAAATGTTGGAGCGCTAATGAAGCTGGTAGCGCGCAATACGAAAGACGGTGCCCAGCTTACACTCCAGGGTGTGCTCCGCTGGCCACTTTCGGGCGGCGATGCGGACACTGTAATCGCCGAGACGAGGGAGCTTCTGGTTGCACTCGAAGGCGCACCCATAGCTGTGTAGACTGAAGCACGATGCGACTCATCCCTACATTTATGCTCGCTATCTCTATTGCCGCAGGATCGAATGCTGCTGCACAGCACATTTCGGCGGATGGCGCTGGCCAGACCTTCCATACACTCTCGGAAGAGTATTTCGAGCAGGTTTACTTTCATTTCTCACCGACGGCTGGCACCTCGGCCGGGCTGCATCAATACGACACGCAGCTTGAGGACTACTCCGCTGCAGGTGTGCAGAAAGAGATTGCTGCGCTGCACGAGTGGGAGAAGAAGATTGAGGCGATCGATCCATCGTCGCTGGATGCCGAGCCTGCGGCAGACCGCGAAATTCTGCTGAATTCGATCCGTGCGAACCTCCTGCAACTTGAGGTGATTCGCGGCTGGGAGAAAAATCCGGATGAGTATTCGAGCGGCATAACGAACTCCATCTTCGTGATTATGGAACGGCCGTATGCTTCCGTGAATACCCGATTGCATGCGGCCATCGAGCGAGAAAAGCAGATTCCGCAAGTCTTTGTCGAGGCGCGTAAAAACCTCAAGAATCCGCCGCGCATCTACACCGAAGTTGCGTTGGAACAGATAGACGGCCTAATCAGCTTCTTTGAGAACGATGTTCCAAAGACCTTCGCAGTGGCGGATGATGCGCCGGCGAAGGCGGAGTTTGGAAAGACGAACGCCGCAGTGATTGAGGCGCTAAAGAGTTACGGCGCCTGGATGAAGGCCGACCTGCTACCGCGCTCGAACGGCGACTTCCGCTATGGCGCGGACACCTTCCGCAAGGCGCTTGCATATAACGAGATGG
>Ga0208357_1003097_pt1 | contig 10455 bp, 12 predicted proteins | sample NGESurdeep092012_6_FD_184487 | JGI IMG/M metagenome (GOLD analysis project Ga0208357, IMG submission 184487) | Arctic peat soil microbial communities from Barrow, Alaska - NGEE Surface sample F52-2 deep-092012 (SPAdes) | ecosystem: Environmental > Terrestrial > Soil > Wetlands > Peat ... | reverse complement strand
CTTTTCGCCTCGAACGTTTCTACGACCCGCGCTCCTAGGACACCCTGATGGACCTGTCGCTCGATCAACCGGAAGGCTACCTGTTCGTGCGTCGCGTCGACGCGCACAGCGTCACTCTGGTCGACCGCGTGGTCGACGACAGCTTCCTGCTCACTCCGACCCAGGTCAGCGAACATTGGCCCGTCGACGCGGCGACCCGCCTGGATTCCAGTCATGTCGAGGCCCTGCTCGCCTTGCAGCCGGAGGTGGTGATCCTGGGTACCGGTCAGCGGCAGGTGTTCCCGCCAGCGGCTTTCATGGCCGGATTTCTGCGCCGGGGGATCGGGGTCGAAGTCATGGATAATGCCGCTGCCGCGCGCACCTACAATCTGCTGGCCGCTGAAGACCGCCACGTGGTTGCCGGGTTCATCTTGACGGCAACCTGATCGCAGCCTGCGAAAACGGACCCGAGCCATCTGACTCCAGCCGCGCGTTCAGCGCGATGGCAGGTAATTCAATGGATCGACCGGATTGCCGTTCTGGCGTATCTGGAATTCCAGCTCGTTGCGGGTGGCTCCGGTGGAGCCCATTTCGGCAATCTGCTGTCCCGCCTTCACCCGCTGCCCTTCCTTGACCAGGCGTTTGCGATTGTGGCCATAGGCCGACAGGAAACTGTCGCTGTGCTTGATGATGACCAGTTCCCCGTAACCGACCAGGCCGTTGCCGCTGTATACCACCACCCCGTCGGCAGCCGCACGCACCGGGTCGCCGGAATGCCCCGCGACCTCGATTCCGGGGATGGCATCGCTGCTGTTGAACCGGCTGATCAGCGTTCCGTCGACCGGCCAGCTCCAACTTATCCCGGACACGACACGCGCCGCGCCGGTATTCGCCTGCCTGGAAACGGGCGCGGCGGGCGGTGGCGGGGTAACGGAGACACCGGCCACGGGCACCGGCTCCACCGCGACAGCTTCCGCCGGATGCGACAGCGGCGCTGGCGGCGCAGGCACCGCCGACGCCGTGGCTGCCGCATGTGCGGGCGCAGCGGCGGTTGACGTGGATCGGGCGGCGCCGATCGGCTCGAATACCGGGGCTGCGGCTACGGCCGAACGCGATGGCGTGACATGCCCGGGCACTGTCGCACCCACAGTGGACGGCGACAACGTCAGGCGCCGACCCGGCCAGATCGTGTAGGGCGCGGCGATACCGTTCCACTGCGCGAGATCGCGAAAATCCACGCCTTTGCGAAAAGCGATCGAGTAAAGCGTGTCGCCCTTCACCACGACATAGCTGCCGCCCGGGATCGGCGTACGCGCGCGCTGGGCTGCCGGCGCATGGCCGTGGGCCGAACCGCCAGCCGCCGGTTCGACCACCACGGAACTGCGCATGGTGCCGCAGGCGGCAAGCCATACCGACACGAAAAGCAGGGGCAACCAGCGGAATGATCGATTCATGCACCTCAGCATAGCGAGGCGGGCGGGCTTTTTCATGCGTGAAACTCCCTGGATCGAATCATCCTCGACCGGATCATCAGAGCGACCACAGCCACCACGCCAGCAACAGCCCAAGCAGCACCAGCGCGACCCAGCCGATCCATTCGATGTGACGGTGCAACATGCGCTCGGCGCGCTCGCCGAACACGCGGATCAGCAAGGCCAGCAGCCACACCCGCTTGCCTCGGCCGATCGCCATGCAGGCAAGAAACGGCAGAACCGGCACGCCGACGATACCGGCCGCCCAGGTCACCAGCTTCATCGGAATCACCGGCTGCAGCGCCGCCAGCGTCAATGCGCCGAGCATCGCCAGCCAATGCTGGTTCATGTCGGTGCGAAGGTTTTCCACCCAGACCGTGATGACCTGCTGCATGTGCGCGCTCAGCAGCGGCTTCACCGCCTCATACGCCCAGTGCCCCAGCGCGTAGCCGACCAGCGCACCGAGCAGCGAAAACAGCAGCGAGATGTTCGCGTAGAAGAATGCCCTGGCCCGCTTGCCGAGCATCATCGGCGCCAGCATCACCTCCGGCATGACCGGAAAGATGAACGCCTCGACAAAGCTCAGCGCGCACAGGTAATACACCGCGCGCGGTGCGCGGGCCCACACCAGTGCTCGCGCGTAGAGTGTCCCGAACAGGCGCATCAACCAATGCCGCCGAGCAGGGGCACGAAGCTGACCGAACCGAGTTCTTCCAGCGCAAAGTCGCCCTGGCCGTCGCCACGCATGCGAATGAGGTTCTGCCGGCTGGGCGAACCCACCGGGGCCACCAGCACGCCGGTCGGACTGAGTTGATCAAGGATCCGGCTGGGAATGGTGTCGCCGGCGGCGGTGAGGATGATCGCATCGAACGGCGCCTCGTCCGGCCAACCGAGTTTGCCGTCGTCATGGCGCGAACGCAGATTGGTCAGGCCGAGCTGGCGGAATCGGCGGCGCGCCTGGCGCAGCAGCGCCTCGATCCTTTCGATCGTGAAAACCTCCCCGGCCAGCGCTGCCAGCACGGCGGCCTGGTAACCCGAGCCCGTGCCGATTTCCAGCACCTTGCGCGGCATGTCGCGTTGCCCCTCGAAATGCTCCAGCATCGCCTCGGTCATGCGCGCCACCACCCAGGGCTGCGAGATGGTCTGGCCGTGGCCGATCGGCAACGCATCGTTCTCGTACGCACGCGAATGCAACGCCTGGTCAATGAAGTGGTGGCGCGGCAGGTTGCGGATCACCTCGATCACGCGCGGATCGCGGATGCCCGCCTCCTGCAGCACCACCGCGAGCCGGTCACGCGCACGCTGCGAGGTCATGCCCTCGCCCTTGAGGGCAGCGGGGGGCAACGGATAGGTATTCATCGGTCAGGTTGCCTCGTCGCCGCCGCGGCGGCTCGTGGTCATGCCGTCGCTCAATGCCTGCATCCAGCTGCTGACCTTTTCCAGGGCCTGGAACCGCGTCAGGTCGACGTGGATCGGCGTGACCGAAACAAAACCCCGCCGCACCGCGTTGAAATCCGTACCCGGACCGGCATCATCCACCTCGCCGGCCGGGCCGATCCACCAGATCGGCCGGCCGCGTGGATCGGTCTGCGCAATGCACGGTGCGGACCGGTGGCGCCGTCCCAACCGGGTGACCTCGAAACCCCGGATCCCGGCCCAGGGGAGATCCGGCACATTGACGTTGAGGATGGTGTCGGCAGGCAACGGATCGACCAGCAGACGCTGCATCAGCAACAGCACCGCCTGGGCCGCTGAATCGTAGTGCACGCCTTTGTGATCGTCGCTGACCAACGACACGGCGATCGCCGGAAGACCCAGGAAGCGCCCTTCCATCGCCGCCGACACCGTGCCGGAATAGATCACGTCGTCGCCGAGATTGGCGGAGTTGTTGATGCCGGACACCACCATGTCCGGCTCCTCGTCAAGCAGCCCGGCCAACGCCAGATGCACGCAGTCGGTCGGCGTACCGGCCACGCGGAAGTAGCCATCGCCCATCGGGAGCACCCTGAGCGGCGCGTCGAGTGTCAGTGAATTGCTCGCCCCCGAGCGGTCGCGGTCCGGAGCCACCACGGTAACCTCGGCCACGGCACGCAGGCGCTCGGCCAACACACGGATGCCTGGCGCATCCACGCCATCGTCGTTGCTGACCAGAACTCGCATGATGCTCCGTCGAAAACTGCCTGCCTGCGCCACCAACCCGCCGTGGCTACTGCATGATGGCTGCAAGTCTACCGTAGCGTGCGCACTGTTTCACTTGGATTCACCCGCGGCATGGCCGCGTCTGGCCAGCAGCGCGGTCGCGCAAAACCGTTCGAGGCGAAGCGCTTTACAACGGCGAAGCTGGTCAAGTTCTGCCTGTGCGGACAGGTTTTCGACGATTCGCTTCCATGGATCAAGACGCGACGGACGAATGGACCGCAGACAGGACTTTGCAGCCCGGACGATTTCCGCCGCCCACGCTCCTATGATGGCCTCATGAAGCAGCGCAACCCTGCCCTGATCAGCGACGAAGACCGCCGTCTGTTCCGTGAGGCGATCGGCGAGGTGCAGCGACTGGACCCGGTCGCACCGCCGCCCGCACCTGGCAAGCCGGCACCGCACCCGCACATGCTGGATGCGGACGAAGCGGCCGTGCCTGGCGAACTGCTGGACATGGCCTTTGATCCGGCCGTGCTCGAAGTGGGCGAGGAACTCAGCCACCTGCGCGACGGCTATCCACCGAAACTGCTGCGCCAACTCAAGCGCGGCCAATTCAGCGTGCAGGACGATCTCGACCTGCACCAGATGAATGCGGCGGCGGCACAAGCCAGCATCATCGACTTCCTGGCCGCAGCCAGGCGCTCCGGCATCCGCTGCGTGCGCATCATCCACGGCAAAGGCTTGCGTTCGAAGGCGGCCGGACCGGTATTGAAAGCGCTCACCGACCGCATGCTGCGTCGACGCGACGACGTCATCGCCTTCGCCTCGGCGCGGCCTGCCATGGGAGGTACCGGTGCGGTGGTGGTTCTGCTCAAGAGTTGACTGTAGGAGCAACTGTGTTGATGCTCTTGCTTCGTAGGGCGGGCACTGCCCGCCGTGTTTTTCAACGAGGCACACAGTCGAGAGCGGCGGGCAGTGCCCGCCCTACGACGCCGGATCGAAAAAGCATCGCGCACGGAGCCTGCCACGGACTCGATCCGGGGGTTCGCTCCTACACCATCGAGGCCAGTTCGCGCATCACCACCGTGGCGTAGGTACCGGCGGGCAGCTCGAACGACAATTCCAGTGCGTCGTCGCCCTGCCAGCGCCATTTCAGATCCTTCGGCAACAGGCGCAGCGGGCGGCGCTCCTGGTCCATCCGCGCCGCAGCCAGGCCGGCGACCAGGTCGTTGTGGGTCGTGGCGATCTCGCGTTCGATCGCACCGGCTTCTGCCTGGGTCGGTGGTTCGCCCTGTCCCCACAACGGACCGGACGGATGGATGTCGCCGCGCGCCAGTCGTTCGGCCAATACCGCACTGAATGGCTCGGGACCGAACCACGAACGCGAGCCGGCAAGGCACCAGATATCCCCTTCCAGCGGGATGTCCCAGCAACCGCGCTCGACCCGCGCCGCCAGCACGTCGTTGAAGATCTGCGAGCGCGCCGCTGACAACAGCAACGAACGCCTGCTCCGATCGAGGCGGCGCCCATCGAGGCCGCGCCCGTCGAACATCGCCCGTGCCTGGGCCACGTTGCTGCCTTCGCGACCGAAGCGCTGCTCGCCGAAGTAGTTCGGCACGCCACGCGCGGCGATCTGCTGCAACACATGCTCGGCTCGCGCCCGATCGCCTTCGACCTCGCGCAGCACCAGCACGAAGCGATTGCCGCGCAGTGCACCCCGCTTGAGCTTGCGCGAATGGCGCGTGGCCGCAAGAACGCTGACCTCGGGATGCGGAAACGTCGACCAGTCCGGATCAGGCCTGCCAGCCAATTGCACCGAAAAGGTCTGGCGGGTTATCGCATGACGGTCCTTCATGCCGGCGTAGCCGACCGCAACCGGCGAAACCCCTGCAAATCTGGCCAGTTCCCGCGCCACCCAGTCGGTGTTCGCGCCACGCTTTTCCACCCACAACAACAGATGTTCGCCCGCACCGTCGGCGTCGTAGCCGAGAATCTCCTCGACCCGGAAATCTTCCGGACTGGCGCGCAATCGTGCAGTCAGGGGCGGCGTAGCGCAGGCGTGTGGGAGCTCGGACATGCAAATCCAGTGGCAGGGGCAAAACGGGCCCCTGGGAGGGTGGGCCGTAGAAACGTTCGAGGCGAAAAGTTGCCTGCGCCAGGGCAGTTTTTCGACGGTTCGCCGGCCCATAGTCGTTCTATGGGCCAAGATTCGGCGGGAAAATGAACCGAGCAGGCGACTTTGCAGCCCGGACGATTTCTGCGGCCCACCCTCCCAGTGTAACAACCAGCAACGCGTGGCCTGGGCGAAGGGCCGCACCCAACGCGCCAACCGGACGGCATCCGGTTACATCAGGAAAATCGTGGCCAGGCCCAGGAAGATGAAGAATCCGCCGCTGTCCGTCATGGCGGTAATCAGCACGCTGGAACCCAAGGCCGGATCGCGGCCGAAGCGGGTCATCATCATCGGGATGCCGACACCGGCAAACGCCGCCAGCAGGAGATTGAGCGTCATCGCCGCGGTCATCACCAGGCCGAGTGCCGCGCTGTCATACAGCAGCCACGCCACCACGCCGATAACGCCCCCCCACACCAGGCCATTCAACAGGGAGACCGACAGCTCCTTGCGCCATAGCCGCCTGGCGCTGTCGGGACTGATCTGGTTGAGCGCCATCGCGCGCACGATCATGGTAATGGTCTGGTTGCCCGAGTTGCCGCCGATACCGGCCACGATCGGCATCAGCGCGGCCAACGCCACCAGCCGCTCGATGGAGCCTTCGAACAGGCTGATCACGCGCGATGCGATGAAGGCGGTCATCAGGTTGAGCGCCAGCCACAACCAGCGGTTGCGCAGCGAAGCCCAGACCGAGGCGAAGATGTCCTCATCCTCGCGCAGACCGGCGCGACCAAGCATTTCGGCCTCGCTCTCCTCGCGGATCACATCGACCATCGCGTCGACCGTGATGCGACCGATCAGGTGGCCACGAGCGTCGACCACGGGAGCGGTCACCAGGTCGTAGCGCTCGAAGGCCTGTGCCACTTCGTACGCATCGTCGGTGGGCTGGAAGGTATTGACGTCGGGCGCCATCACCTCGCTGACCATCTTGTCGGGGGAATTCACCAGCAGCCAGTGCAGCGGCAGCACGCCGGTGAGCAGGTTGTCCTGGTTGATGACGAACAGCTTGTCGGTCTGCGGCGGCAGTTCGTCCCACCGACGCAGGTAACGCAGGACCACCTCCAGGCTCACGTCCTCGCGGATCGTGACCATCTCGAAATCCATCAGCGCGCCGAGTTCGTCCTCTTTGAAGGACAGCGCCGATTGCACCTGCTCGCGTTGTTGCGAGTCCAGGCTGGCCATCAGTTCCGGCAGCACCGACGTGGGCAGGTCCTCGACCAGGTCGGCCAGTTCGTCGGCGTCCAGCGGCTCGACCGCGGCCAGGATCTCGTGTCGATCCATGTCCGCGATCAGCGAATCGCGTACCGCATCGGAGACTTCCAGCAGAATCTCACCGTCGCGATCCGCCCTGACCAGCTGCCAGATGGCCAGGCGGTCATCCAGCGGCAACGATTCCAGGATGAAGGCGATATCGGCCGGATGCAGTTCATCGAGCTGCCCACGCAACACCGTCTGCGCCGATGCCGGCAAGGGTTCGTCGTCAGGCCGGTGCAGCAGTTCAACCACGGCTTCCAGCTGGTCGTGCAGCCGGTGCGTGGCGCGTCGGGTCTCCGTCCCGTTCACACGCGCTCCAGCAGCACGCAGGCCTGTGCCGCCATGCCTTCGGCACGACCACAGAAGCCGAGCGTTTCAGTCGTGGTGGCCTTGACGCTGATGCGATCGATGTCGCAGCCCAGGTCGGCGGCCAGGTTTTCCCGCATGGCCTGCACGTGCGGGCCGACCCTGGGTGCCTCGGCGATCACCGTGACATCCGCATTGCCCAGCGCGTAACCGTGCCGGGCCGCCAGCGCCGCCGCGTGGCGCAGGAACTGCCGGCTGTCGGCATCGCGCCAGCGCGCATCGGTAGGTGGAAAATGCCGCCCGATATCGCCCAGGGCCAACGCGCCGAAGATCGCGTCACACAGGGCGTGGATCACCACGTCGCCATCGGAATGCGCCAGCAGCCCCCGGCCATGCGGCACGCGCACCCCGCCGAGGACGACATGGTCGCCGTCGCCAAAGGCATGTACATCGAATCCGCTGCCTATGCGCATCATGCGGTTCTCCCGAGAAGGAATTCGGCGAGTGCGAAATCCGCCGCCGTGGTCACCTTGATATTGTCTTCGGCACCCTCGACCAGCAACGGCCTGAAGCCCGCATGTTCCATCGCCATCGCTTCGTCGCTGACGTTCATGCCGCGCCGCGCCGCGTCGCGCAGCGCGGCGGACAACTGGCCACGCCTGAACATCTGCGGGGTGAACGCACGCCAGCGACGCTCGCGCGGTTCGGTCCGTGCAACCCGATCTGTCGCATCCGCATGCTTGAGCGTATCGCGCAACGGCGCCGCAAGCAGGCCGCCATCGACCACCGTGGCAAATTCGATCAGTCTGCCGATGTCGGCAGCGCGCACGCACGGACGCGCCGCATCATGCACCAATACGAAATCATCCGCATGCACCGTCGCGGGCAAGGCGTCGAGGCCGGCAAGCACCGAATCGCTGCGCTCCGTGCCGCCGACCGCCGTGAGAACCGGCTTGCCGTGCAGCGTCTCGAAGCCAGGCCAATACGCATCCGCGGCGGCCAACGTCACCAGCAGACCGGCAATCTGCGGGTGCGCGGCGAGGCGCGCCAGCGTGTGCTCGATCAGCGGCTTTCCGGCCAGCATCTGGTACTGCTTGGGTCGCTCCCCACCGACCCGCGTGCCGCGCCCGGCCGCCGGCACCACGCACCACAACGTCATGCCCGATAACGTCAGGCCCGACAACGTCGGGCCCGTCATGGGGATCCGGTGGACGCTGCAGGCGCTGCCGCGCTGGCCGCCCGGCCCGGCTGCTCGACAACCTGATAGAACACCTCGCCGGGCTTGATCAATCCCAGTTCGGTACGTGCCCGTGCCTCGACGGCCTGGTCACCATGCTTGAGATCATGCACGTCGGCAGCCAGCGCCTGGTTCCGCTTCTGCAGCGTCGTGTTCTCCTGCGACTGCTTCTTCACCGCCAGACGCAGGCTGTCCACCTCGTGCATGCTGCCATTGCCCGACCACAACTTCAGTTGCAGGCCGATCAACAGCAGGAGTAGAAGCAGGGCGAGCCAGCGCAACATGGGCGGTCAATGGTCCCGCTCAGACAGGCAGGCGAGTGAGATTGGGGAACGCATCGCGGCCAGCGTAACGGGCGGCGCTGCCCAGTTGCTCCTCGATGCGCAGCAACTGGTTGTACTTGGCTACGCGATCGCTGCGGCACAGCGAGCCGGTCTTGATCTGGGTCGCCGTGGTGGCCACCGCGATGTCGGCAATGGTGGTGTCCTCGGTTTCGCCCGAGCGGTGCGAAATCACCGCCGAGTATTTCGCCGCGTCTGCCATCGCGATCGCTTCCAGCGTTTCGGACAGCGTGCCGATCTGGTTCACCTTGACCAGGATCGAGTTGGCAATCTTCTTCTCGATGCCCTCGCGGAAGATCGCCGGGTTGGTCACGAACAGGTCGTCGCCGACCACCTGGATGCGGTCACCGATGGTGTCGGTGAGCAGCTTCCAGCCGTCCCAGTCACCTTCGGCCATGCCGTCTTCGATAGACACGATCGGATACTGCTTCGACCAGCTGGCGAGCAGGTCGACAAACTGGGCCGAGCTGTACTGCTTGCCTTCGCCGGCGAGGTCGTACTTGCCGTCCTTGTAGAACTCGGAGCTGGCCGCATCCAGGCCGAGCAGGATCTCGCCACCGATCTTGTAACCGGTCTTGTGAATCGCCTCGAGGATGGTATCGAGCGCCTCGATGTTCGAACGCAGATTCGGCGCGAAGCCACCTTCATCGCCGACGGACGTGCTGAGGCCGCGGCCCTTCAGCACGCTCTTCAACGCATGAAAAATCTCGGCACCGGCGCGCAGCGCCTCGCCAAAGCTTGGCATGCCCACCGGCAGCACCATGAATTCCTGCACGTCGATATTGTTGTCCGCATGCTCGCCGCCATTGATGATGTTCATCATCGGCACCGGCAGCGCGCCGGGCTTGCCGTGAGAGAGATAGTTCCACAGCGGCTCATCGCGCGAGGCCGCCACCGCATGCGCCGCAGCCATCGACACGCCGAGCAGCGCGTTCGCGCCCAGCTTGCCCTTGTTCGGCGTGCCGTCCAGCGCAATCAACTTCGCATCCAGGCCCTTCTGGTCGGCCGCGTCGAAATCCTTCAGGGTCTGGGCAATCGTACCGTTGACGTTGGCCACCGCGTCTTTCACGCCCTTGCCGCCGTAACGCGACTTGTCGCCGTCGCGCAGCTCGACCGCCTCGCGCGAACCGGTGGAGGCACCGCTGGGCACCGCGGCGCGACCAAAGCCGCCGTCGGCCAGGGTAACCTCGGCTTCCAGCGTGGGGTTGCCACGCGAGTCGAGGATTTCACGGGCGTGGATGCGGGTGATCGATGTGGTCATGGTCGTCCGTCAGTGAAGTGTTGTCGTAGGAGCCCGCTTGCGGGCGATGCTCCTGATAGCTGGCAAAAACATCGCCCGCAAGCGGGCTCCTACAAGGAGGGATCCTGTTCCAGGAAACCGTGCCGCTTGGTCACGGCATCCAGTTCCATCAGGGTTTCCAGCAATGCTTCCATCTTGTCCAGCGGCCAGGCGTTGGGACCATCGGACAGTGCCTTCGAAGGGTCGGGATGGGTCTCGGCGAACAGTCCGGCTACGCCGACCGCTACTGCGGCGCGCGCCAGTACCGGCACGAA
>Ga0208357_1003096_pt1 | contig 10456 bp, 11 predicted proteins | sample NGESurdeep092012_6_FD_184487 | JGI IMG/M metagenome (GOLD analysis project Ga0208357, IMG submission 184487) | Arctic peat soil microbial communities from Barrow, Alaska - NGEE Surface sample F52-2 deep-092012 (SPAdes) | ecosystem: Environmental > Terrestrial > Soil > Wetlands > Peat ... | reverse complement strand
CCAAGCCCAGGCGATCGATCACGTCGAGGTACTGGGCGTAGCTGTGGGTGTCGGCCAGGTTGAAGTCGAGCTGGTCCAGGGCACACAGCGTCTGGGTGTGGACCTTCGAGCCGTCGGCCCGGCGGTCGAAGCGCCGGGTCATGAAGTGGGCCCGGTCGTTCTCCTCCAGCAGCCGGCAGGGTTCCATCACGATGCCGCAGGCAGCGGCCAGCTTGGGAAGCTGATGTTCTGCCTCTGAACTACGCCCGCGAAAGCACCGCAACACTACACGCTGGGTAAACGCGATTTCCTCGTGGCCGAGGACCGCTACATGCGGCCAAAAGTGCGGCGTCTGTTGCACGAAAGTCGGACGTGGCGCCGTGTTGCACGTTGTTGCACGACCACGCTGGCGACGCGCCGCGGGTCGGAATCGGCCGACGACTGCACATGAGTGACGACGTTTTAGGCAAGCCGACCCTGGGCATCCAACCGGGGTCGTAGATCCCCAGAACCAGGGCAGCGGGCTCTCAACTATGTCCGGGAACGGACGCCCCACTATCCTCTGTACCGCATGTGAATCCCAGGTGGTGCTCGCTATCCGCCACCTTCCCTGTTCGACGAACTGAGAGCTGCGAGGAGCATTCGTGCTGATCAGAATCATCTTGGGCCTCGGCGTGACCGTGATTGGCTTTGGCATCGCCGCCAGGCGGTTTCACTGGCTTTCGAGGCTGATCCGGAGTGGCCAGCCGGCGCCGGATCGGACCCGGGGAAGCATCATCCCCAAGGTCGAGGCCGAGACGGTCGAAGTTGCTGGTCAGCGCAAGCTTTTGCAGTGGACGGTGCCCGGCCTGGCCCACTTTTTCACCATGTGGGGCTTCACCGTCCTTCTCCTTACAATTATCGAGGCCTACGGGGCCCTCTTCGACCGGGACTTCTTCATTCCGCTGCTCGGCCACTGGCAGTGGATCGGCTTCCTGGAGGACTTCTTCGCGGTGGCCGTGCTGATTTCCCTGGGCGTTTTCACCGTCATCCGGTTCCAGAACGCCCCGGCCAAGAAGCAGCGCCAATCCCGCTTCTACGGCTCGCACACCGGGGCGGCGTGGATCGTCCTGGTGATGATCGCCGGGGTGATGATCACCCTGATCTTGTACCGGGCGGCCCAGATCAACACGGGGAACTTCCCCTTCGACTGGAGTGCCTTCGCCTCCCACACCGTGGCCAAGTGGTTGGCGCCGCTCGGCACAGGGGTGAACAGCGTGCTCGAGACCACCTTCTTGGTGTTGAACATCGCCGTCATTGCCGGCTTCATGGTCTTCATCTCCTACTCCAAGCACCTGCACATCTTCATGGCCCCCATCAACGTGGCCTTCTCCCGCCGGCCCCGGGCCCTGGGCGCGCTTAACAAGACGCCCGATATGGACATGGAGAACATTGACGAGGACACGGTGTTCGGGGTGGGCGAAGTCGGCCACTTCTCCTGGAAGCAGATGCTGGACTTCGCCACCTGCACCGAGTGCGGGCGCTGCCAGTCGGCCTGCCCGGCCTGGAACACCGAGAAGCCCCTGTCGCCGAAATTGTTGATCATGAACCTGCGCGACAACATGTTCGCTTCGGCCACGCCGTTGCTCACTGGCGAGGGCGACTTCACGGCGCTGGTGCCCAACGTCATCGACCCCGACGTCCTGTGGGCCTGCACCACCTGTGGGGCCTGCGTCGAGGAGTGCCCGGTCGACATCGAGCACATCGACGCCATCGTCGACATGCGGCGCTACCAGGTGCTCATGGAGTCCGAGTTCCCCTCCGAGGCCGGTTTGATGCTGCGCAACGTGGAGAACCAGGGTGACCCGTGGGGCCTGGGCCAGGCCAAGCGGACCGAGTGGACCCAGACCCTGGACTTCGAGATCCCGGTCATCACCGGGACGATTCCCGACGACGTCGAGTACCTCTACTGGGTCGGGTGCGCCGGGGCGCTCGATGAGCGGGCCCGCAAGGGCGTCCAGGCCACCGCACGCATGCTGCACCGGGCCGGTGTGACCTTCGGGATTCTCGGCCCGAAGGAATCCTGCACCGGCGACCCGGTCCGCCGCCTGGGCAATGAGTACCTCTACCAGGAGCAGGGGCGGATGAACATCGAGACCCTGAATTCGGTGGGTGCCAAGAAGATCATCGCCAGTTGTCCCCACTGCTTCAACACGATCAAGAACGAGTACCCCTCACTGGGGGGGAACTTCGAGGTCATCCACCACGCCGAGTTGCTCGAGCATCTGGTGAAGTCGGGCAAGCTGGTCCCGGGCACCGGCTACAAGGGCAAGGTGACCTACCACGACCCGTGTTATCTGGCCCGGCACAACCGGATCATCGAGGAGCCCCGGACGGTGCTGACCGCCATACCGGGTGTCGAGCAGATCGAGATGCGCCGGTGCAAGGAGCGGGGTTTCTGCTGCGGCGCCGGCGGCGCCCGCATGTGGCTTGAGGAGAACATCGGCAAGCGGGTCAATATGGAGCGCATGGACGAGGCCCTCGGGACCGGGGCCGACGTGGTCTCGACCGCGTGTCCCTACTGCATGATCATGCTGGACGACGCCGTGCGCGCCAACTCCAAGGAAGACGACGTGCGGGTGCTGGACCTCTCCCAGTTGGTGGAGGAGTCACTGCTCAAGGCCGAGCAGCAGGTCTAGCTGCCGGTGCTCTAGGCCGTTCGGGGCGGCCGGCCCGACAAGGTCACGCGGAATCGCCGTGCGCTTCGATCGACGCCAAGAACGCACGAGATTTGATGGTCTCTTCGGCGTCATCGCCCAGGATCCGGGCCCGCTTCTCGACCAGACTCCTCGCCATCACCGTCGCCTCGGGCACGTTCTTGTTCATGAACGAGACGGAAGCCAGAGCCTCGAGGACATCGAGGGTTCTCGGGTCGTCGGAACCAAGGGTGCGGCTCCGGAGATCGAGCACATGGCGCAGGAGCCGGGAGGCACCGTCGAGATCGTGCAGTGCAGTGAGGGTCGAGGCCAGGTTCAGCGCGGCCAATATGCCCTCGTCACTCTCGGCCAGCCCCTGCAGCTCATAGCCCGCCACGACCTGTTCCTGCTGGAGCCGAGCTTCCTGGAGTCTCCCCAGCTTCTTGGCCACGGTGGCACTCCAGGCCCGGGCGGCCAAGGTCTCGGGGTCGTCATTGCCGAGGGCGAGCGCCTTGCCGGCCACGACGTGGGTCAGCAGGGGGTCGGCATCTTCGGGCCGGTCCAGTGAGGTCAGGCAGGTGGCCAGCTTCCACTCGGCGTTGAGGGTGGCCTCGTCTTCGGGTCCCAGATTCGTGCGGAGGGCGTCCACGATCTGCCACCGGAGCACCGCCTCCTCGGTGGAGCGAGCTTGCCGGGCCAGCTGATTGGCCACTTCGTTCATGGCCTTGACGGCAAACGGGGAGTCGGCGCCCCTCTTGCGCATGGCCCAGCTGAGGACGTCTTGGGCTTGTTTCAGCTGTAATTCTGGGCTCTGTTCGGGCACGCGCTTCATCCAGCGCCGCAACGTGGCCCTCGGCTCCTTCTTCTGACCCGGTTGCGGATCCGGGTCTTGTGGCCGCGCCATGGGACAAGCGTAGGAGGCCGAGCCGGGGAGGTGTACCGGAATTCACTGTGTGTTCGCGCTGAGCCCCAACGGGCGGGGCGCTCCCGACCCATGCGTTCAGCGCGGACGGTTGCAGCCCCATGTGCCGGTCAGATGGACGGTGGGGAAGCCGGGTGTCGCGGTATAGGAGCTCTCGAAACCGAGGGTCACATTGACTCTCCCGGTGCCTCGCAACGTGGTGAGGCGGCCGCGCTCGGTCACCCACTCGGTCGCCCCGCTCGACGATTGGGTCTGCAGTTGGACACCCAGTGTGCTCTGCCCGGCCGCGTTGTGGCCAAACTTCGTCCAGGTCCCACCGCGAGCCGACGGCGTGGTGATGAACACGGTCCAGAAGTTGCTCGGGGACCCGCTGAGCATCTGGTCGGCGAACTGGAACTCCTGGTCGCCGTTCTTGCATTTGGCGAAGGGCACGGTGAGGGTGCCGTTGACGCCGCCGGTAAGGGTGAAGCTCGTCGTCTTGGTCCCGGCTGCCGCATCGGCACTCGGGGCCACACCAGTGATGGCCACCACACCCGCGGCCGCCGCGGCCAGACCGATCGCGGTGCGCACGCCCCGGTGCGCGACCCGAGTGGCGGTCCTGGCGAACGTCAGGATCGATCCGCGCAACCTCACGTCTGTGCCTCCTGCATCCGGTCGGTCAGTGGCGCGGCGGTGCTCGAGGACTGCCGCGGCGGCGAAGGTTACACAGGTTCGGTGGCCGTTCCAGGGCGACCCGCATGGGTGTCATGGGGTGGCGTGCGGTCCCGATAGCTGCCGGGTGGAGGAGAGTCTCGCTCCGGGCCGAGCAGCAGGTCGCTAGGCGCCGATGCCGTAGGCCCGTTCCGCACGGAAGGCCAGGATGAGGCGTCGGTCGGTCACCATGGCGGTGCGGAACTCGTCCCAGTCGGGGTGTTCCTTGCCCTGGCCGGCGCGGTAGAGGGACACCAGCTGCTCCACCGTGTCGTCATGGGGGTCGGCGGCCACCGGTGAGACGTCGACGTTTCCCTCGAGCACGACGTACTGCCAGAAGGAATCGCCCAGCACGTAGAGCGAGGCCCGGGGATCCCGGCGCAGGTTGGCCGTCTTGGCCCGGCTGTCGGTGACCGAGATGCGCGCCACGTCGTCGTCGCCCAGGGCGTAGAGGATGTTGGACAGCTGGGGCCGACCGTTGGCCCTGATGGTGGTCAGGACCCCCTGGTTTCGTTGGCGTATGAAGTCGAGGGCCGGCCGAAGATCCATGCCTCAGACGCTAACGGGATCCGGCTGGGCGCCCTCCACCAGTACGTCCTTCGAGCGGTCGGCCAGCATCAGGTGCACGATGGCGGCCACGATGGCGCCGACCAGAGGTGCGACGATGAAGAGCCACACCTGGCTGAGGGCCGCTCCGCCCACCACGATGGCCGGCCCGAGACTCCGGGCCGGGTTGACCGAGGTACCGGTCAAGGGGATGCCGATGAGGTGGACCACCACGAGGGCCATGCCGATAGCCACGCCGGCCAAACCCTGAATGGCCGCCTTGTGGGTGGCGTAGAGCACCACCGAGACGAAGACGAAGGTGAGGACGGCCTCGACGAGGAAGGCCCCGGTCTGGTTCAACAGCAAGTGGGAGTACTTGCCGTACCCGTCCTGGCCCAAGCCCTGGATCTGCTTGTGGTAGCTGGGGATGTTCACCATGACGCCGTAGAGCAGGTAGGCCCCGCCGATGGCGCCGACCACCTGGGCCACCATGTAGGCGACGCCTTCGGCCAGCTTCATGCGGCCGGCGGAGATGAAGCCCATGGTGACGGCCGGATTGATGTGGCAGCCCGAAATGGGCCCGATGGCGTAGACCAGGGCGATCAGCACCAGGCCGAAGGCCAGGGCGGTGGTGGCCACGCCGGCGGCGAAGCTGAGGCCGAAGAGGTGGAACCCGAAGGTCTCGGTGGCCGTACCGACGGCGATGAAGACCAGGATGCCGGTGCCGAGGAATTCGGCACCCAGCTTGCGGGCAACGGACATGGGGACCTCCGTATACGGCGAGGAAACGGGACCCTGTTGATTCTTCCATCGCACCCCTCACCGGGCGCGGACCGTGCCGCTACGTGTTAGTGGTACGCCTTCTCGTCGGCCTCGCGTAGGCGGGTGGCCATGGCGGCCAACAGCTTGCGGGAGAGGGCCGGCACCGCATCGAGCACGCCGTTGAATTGGCGCTGACCGAGGATGAGGAGGTCCATCTCCGTGTCCGAGGTTACGGTGGCCGAGCGGGGACGGCGGTCGAGCAGGGCGAGCTCACCGAAGTACTGGCCCGGGCCGAGCGTGGCCGTCTTGCGGTTGTTCCGTGTCACGGTGGCCTTGCCCTCGACAATGAGGAAGAACTCCCGGCCGATGGTGCCCTGCTCGGTCAGGACGCGCCCCGGCGGCACGGTCACTTCCTCGAGGGCCTTGCGGATCACCCGCAGGTCCTTGGCCGACGACGTTGAGAACAACCAGATCTGGGAGAGGTCGAGGTTGTAACGGCTTTGGGGCATGGCGGCAACGATACCCTCCGGACTATTCACGTGCTCGTAACACGCCCCGTGCGGCCTGGCATTGCGCGCGCAAAGTCTCGGCAATTCGGACGCGATCGCCTCTTTCGGCGGCGCGAGCGAATCGCCCGGCGCAACGGGTCGCGCTAGCCTTCCTCGATGCCCTGGGGTCGAAATTCCGGCAATTCCGATGAGAATTCCCCACCGCGGCCCAGCCTCTGGTTGCGCTTTCAAAACGCCGTCGTCAAGCCGGACGGTCCCGACGTCGCCTCGACGTCCAAGGCGTCCGACACGCGTTCGGTCGAGGAACTGCAGGCCGAGATCAAGACGGCCTCGGACAAGGAACGAGCCATCGGTCTGATCGCCGCGCCATTCGCCGCCCTGATCGCCTTCATCATCATCACGACCCTGATCAACCACGACCCGGCCGCCCTGTTGGCCAATGGTCAGGTGAACCCGCGGCACGCCAGCGTGTCGGTCTATCACGAGCTCCTGCTGGTGCTCCTGGCCATGTCCGTCCTGATGATGGTGACCGCCCTCCTGCGCAAGCGTTTCTTCCTCGGCCTGACCATGGCGCTCTACGGGCTGGCCACGTTCAACCTGCATTATTGGGGCTTCGGCGTTCCGTTCCTGTTGTTCGGCGCCTGGTTGCTGGTCCGGACCTGGAGGCTGCAGCAGAGCCTGAAGTTGGCCACCGGTGACGGGCCGGCCCCCAGGCCGCAGAAGAGCCGCCCCTCGCCGCGAAATGCGACCCCGCGGGCGAACAAGCGCTACACCCCGCCGACCTGATCACCGAGGCGGTTCCGGTCCGACTCGCCGCTCGCGACCACGCCACCTACGGCTGCGTGGTCGTCGCTCCCCTGGCGCGCCTCCGGCTGTAGAGGAGGAGGCCCAGCAGGAGCGCAGCGGCGGCCAGCAGAACGGCCGGTAGGAGGTACACCCGCCAGGAGGCCTGCTCGGTGGCCAGGACCGTAAGCGGCGTGACCAGAGCCGGGTCACCCGGAACCCGGACGGCCCGGATGGTCGTGCCCGGCGGGTACAAGGTGTTGCCCGGGATGCCCTCGGTGTAGCGATGACCGGCCGCGGTGAACGTCCCGCGGCAGGTGTACCCGGCTGCGTTGCTGCCACTGCCTCCCAAGAGCCCGAGGCAACTCGAGACCGTGATGGTCACCGGCACCCCGTCCTGGCGCAGCCGGTCGATCTGGTTGTTCTTCTGTGCTCCGGCCACGGCCAGCACGACGGCCACCACGACGAGCGCCACCAGCAGGAGCACGCCGATGGCCCGACCGATGCGGCGGGCATCGATGTCGACGCTGCCCGCACGGAGCGAGGTGAGGGGCTCGGCGTACTTGCCCGTTGTGGCTGGATCCGTCACGTCGTCGGGTGGTCGCGGCGGCACGGGCATCGTCTTGACCATGCCCCAGCCGATGGTCCCTTCGCCACTTCGTTCCCGTGCGCTCATCCCGGGGCACGGGAACGGGCCATCGGGGCCGGCCAGGCGGGGCGAGGCCAAGCGGATGGCGGGATTAACGCACTGGAAACACTGGCGTGACGGTGTGGAAACGACCCTCCTTCATCCTTTGAGCGGCGGGTGATCCGCCTGCTGTGGCCTTGCCGTACCGGTGCTCTGTGACGCTCTGCTCACAGAGCGGGGCGCCGGTACCCATTGACAGTTAGGAGAGCTCGAGTGCTTCACCTGATAGGCGCCATAGTGCCTGTTCCATATCCAAGTTGGCTCAATACGGGCGACAACACGTGGCAGCTGACCGCCGCCACGTTCGTCGGCTTGATGAGCCTCCCCGGCCTGGCCGTGCTCTACGCGTCGATCGTCCCCAAGAAGTGGGCCGTCAACGTGTTGGCCATGATGTTCGCCGGGTTCTCCCTGGTGCTCATCGCCTGGGTGCTGTGGTCCTACAAGATGGGCTTCGGGGGCAACTCGATCGGCTCGGGGGTCACGGACGGAGTACAGAACCAACTCACCGGTGTGGGGGGGTGGAAACACTTCTTCGACAACTTTGTCGGCGTACCGGGCAGCATCACGAGTGCGGCCGGTGAACAGGGCCAAGCCGTGTCGGCGGCGAATACGGTCATCCCCTTCCACTTCCCGACGGCGTCGCTGGCCTACTTCCAGTTCGTCTTCGCCGCCATCACCCCGCTGCTGTTCCTCGGGAGTGTGTTGGGCCGGATCAAGTTCAGCGCCTGGTGCCTGCTGGTGCCGTTGTGGTCGACCTTCGTCTACGGCGTCGACGCCTTCATGCTCTGGGGCGGTGGCTACTTCGCCCAGGAGGGATCGCTCGACTTCTCCGGTGGCTACGTCATCCACATGTCGGCCGGGGTGTCCGGGTTCGTGGCCGCCTGGGTCCTCGGGCCCCGGCTCCTGCGGGACCGACAACATGCCTTGCCCAACAACCTGGTCATGGCCGCCGTCGGAGCCGGCATCCTGTGGCTCGGCTGGAACGGCTTCAACGGTGGTGACCCGTACTACGCCGGGGCCAGCGCGGCCTCGGCCGTCATCAACACCAACATCGCCACGGCGACCGGGGTGGTGGTCTGGATGGCCCTGGACGCCTGGCTCACCAAGGAGCGGAAGCCCACCTTCCTGGGCGGCGTCAACGGCATGATCTGCGGCCTGGTCGGGATCACGCCCTGCGCCGGCTGGGTCAACGGTCGGGGCGCCATCTTCGTGGGCGCCACCTGCTGCGTCGTCGTGTGGATCGCCTGGAACTTCCTGTCCAAGGTGCGACCCTTCTCGAAGGTGGACGATGCACTCGGTGTGGTCTACACCCACGGCATCGCCGGCTTCATGGGCGGCATGCTGCTGGGCATCTGGGGCGATCCGAACATGGTGGAGTACGGGTGCGGCCACCTGACTGCCTCCGGGCAGGTGATCGCCACGTCGAACGCCACCTATCTGGCCTCGGGGGGCAAGTGCGTGCCGTTCTCGGTGAACGGGCTGATGTACACCGGCTCGGCGCACCAGTTATGGGAACAGTTCCGAGCGGCAGTCTGGGTCATCTTCTGGTCGGCGCTGGTGACCTTCATCTTGATGCAGCTGATCAAGCTGGTGCTGCGAGGGGTCCGGTACAAGGACAGCATCCTCGAGGTCGGTGACCTGGCCATCCACGGCGAGGAAGCCTTCCCAGAGGAGGCCTTCGCCACCCGGACCGGGGGAGCCTTCGCCATGGCGGGACTCGAGTCGGACAGTGAACCACCGATATCGTCGGATCCCTCGCCGCCAGCCGGTGAACGGTCCTAGGTCCGAAAGGTCGAAAGGAGCTCAAAATGAAGCTGATCGTGGCAGTCCTCAAACCGTTCAAACTCGATGACGTCAAGGAGGTCCTGAAGAATCTCGGAGTCCAGGGGATGACCCTGACCGAGGCACAGGGCTTCGGACGCCAGCGGGGTCACACCGAGGTGTACCGAGGGGCGGAGTACGAGGTGGACTTCGTGCCGAAGATCCGCATCGAGGTGCTCGTCGACGATGGTCAGACCGAAGAAGTGGTCGAAGCCATCGTCGCCACCGCGGCCACCGGGAAGATCGGCGACGGGAAGGTCTGGGTCGTCCCGGTGGACACCGTGGTGCGGGCGCGCACTGGCCAGCGCGATCGCTACGCCATATAGACCGGCCGCCCTTGCGCTTGGCCCGGCCGGTTGGCGCGATCGGCTGGCGCCCAGTCCTCCGTTGTCCTCCGCTGCCAGGGTGCCTAGGGCTGGGGCCGTGCCTGGAGCATGACAATGCCGGGCGGCAGGAAGATCATGCCGCCCGGCATTCGCCGGTCAGCTGGCGAGATTCTCGCGGCTGCCGTACGCGCACAGCCCGTACAGCGCGACCACGTCCACCGCCACGATCATCAGGGCCCAGAATGGGTAGGCCGGGATGAAGAACATCATGGCGATGGCGCTGAGCCCGACCACGACGACCCCGAACCAGCGGGCCAGCTGGTTGCCGGCCATGACCCCGAGCGCGGCCAGCACCTGGAGCCCGCCGAGGATCAGCGTGACCCAGCCCCACGTGCGCAGGTCACCGACCACATAGTGGGCACCGGCCACGAACACGTGCGAGTTCGCGACCGCGGCGATGCCGTCGATCAGGTTGAAGAACCCGGCCACGGCCAGCACCGCGACGGCGAATACGACCAGGCCGAAGCCTTCCGCGCGACGGTGCCCGCCACTCGTGCCATGGCTTGGCTTGATTGTTGCCGATGTCATCACGGCCCCCTATCCCGTGATCACCGGAGCCCCGCTCCGGAACCACTCAGTTGTTACCGGCCCCGTTCACGGCCACAAGCAGCGGAATCCTGCGCCTGGCCCGGGACCAGAACCTTCTGCTTTTATGCTGGCTGGCTGCTCGGCGCAGTTCCAGAGACAGAGATCCC
>Ga0208357_1003095_pt1 | contig 10460 bp, 9 predicted proteins | sample NGESurdeep092012_6_FD_184487 | JGI IMG/M metagenome (GOLD analysis project Ga0208357, IMG submission 184487) | Arctic peat soil microbial communities from Barrow, Alaska - NGEE Surface sample F52-2 deep-092012 (SPAdes) | ecosystem: Environmental > Terrestrial > Soil > Wetlands > Peat ... | reverse complement strand
ACCATTTTTTACTACGAAGCCAACAGGAAGTGGAACGGGATTGGGATTGAGTTTGAGCTATGATATTGTGAAGGCACATGGCGGGGAGATAAAAGTGGAGACTAAAGAAGGGGAAGGAAGTGAGTTTATTATTTCGTTGCCTGACAAAACAAATTGAAATTTTTAAAAAATGAAAAAATTAATCACCGTTATCATCATCTTTTTTAGTTTAGTCAACTTGTGTGCACAACGCAGATCAACAGACAGCCTTAAGTTGTTGTTGAGCAAAGAAAAAACGGATACAGGGAGAGTGAATTTACTTGGCACTATTGGTGCCAGGTTTGGTTTTGGAATGAAGAAAAATGATTCTTCCTTATGGTATTTGCAGCGGGCCCTAGATTTATCAAAAAAAATCAATTACACTAAGGGTGAATTCTTAGCCGAACAACACATTGCATACTATTTATTTCAAACCGGTAATTATTCTGAAGCGCTTAAATTGTCTTTACAAAATGTGAAGAAGGCGCAACTATTAAATGATAAAGGTTATCTGTTTGATCAGACGAGGCTGGTTATCTGGATATATAATTCAATCGGAAATTATAAGATGGCTCTGCAATATGGAATGAAATTAAAATCATTAGCATCCTCATTAAATTATAACGACCCATTAAATATACCGTACAACGCAATTGCGAATAATAACCTCGCAAAAGTTTTTGAGGGTCTGAACCAGCTAGACTCAGCCTTACATTACTATTATTTGATTAATAGTACCCCCCCCGACAAAAAAAGACTTTCAAATGCAGGAATTTGCAAAGAAGGGCCTTGGTGATATTTATTCAAAGATGGGTAAATACGATTCAGCTTTTTTCTTTTATAGGTTAGGAATTCCTTTGGCTTTAGGATCAAGTCGTATTGATATTGTAGCAGCTATCAAGCTTTCCATGGCAACTTTGTTTCAAAAAAGAGGAGACTTAGATTCGGCTTTCTTTTATGCCTGGCAATCGTTAGAGGATATTCAAAATACAGACCAAGCGAGCATAGCTATGAGTGCAGACTCACTTCTTTCACAATTATACCAAACCCGCCATCAGTACGACAGCGCTTATAAATATCTTAAAAGTTTTGTGATTCTGAATGACAGCCTGAACAACCAGGCAAAAATAACACAAGCGCAAAATTTGTCTTTCAATGAAACGCTGCATGAGCAACAAACAGAGCAGGCTAAAAAAGAAGCTCAAAAGCAATATGCGGTTAGAATAAAATTGTATATCCTCGCCTCAATAATATTGATTTTCTTAATCATCGCTTTTTTATTACTAAGGAATATCCGGAATAAAAGAAAAGCGAACATTCTTCTTAACAAACAAAAGGAAGAAATAGAAGAACAGAAAAGAAATGTAGAATCCACTTTATCAGAATTAAAGTCCACTCAGGCCCAACTTATCCAATCTGAAAAAATGGCTTCGCTGGGAGAATTGACTGCAGGCATTGCTCATGAAATACAAAACCCTTTAAATTTTGTAAATAATTTTTCGGAGGTAAACAAAGAAATGCTGGAAGAACTGAAAGCTGAACGTTTAAAGCCTAACGCTGAAAGAAATGATAATTTGCAAGATGAACTAATAAATGATGTAATAGAAAATTCAGAAAAAATAAATCATCATGGTAAACGTGCAGGCGATATTGTAAAAGGAATGTTGCAACATTCACGAATCAGCATAGGCGTAAAAGAGCCAACCGATATTAATGCATTGTGTGATGAATATTTACGCCTCACCTACCAGGGCTTGCGTGCAAAAGACAAAAATTTCAATGCAGAAATGAAAACTGATTTTGATGAAAGTATTGGAAAAATAAATATCATTCCACAGGATATTGGAAGAGTGTTATTGAATTTATACAACAATGCATTTTATGCAGTTCAGCAGAAGCAACGAGAACTGGCCGAAAAAGGGTTGCCAACCTTTGAAAGGTTGGCAACCCTGTACGAACCAACCGTCTGGGTAAGCACAAAAAAAGTTAATGACAAAGTGGTACTAACGGTGAAAGACAATGGCCCCGGCATTCCTCAAAATATTGTTGATAAAATATTTCAGCCATTCTTTACCACAAAACCAACGGGAAGTGGAACGGGATTGGGTTTGAGTTTGAGCTATGATATTGTAAAGGCACATGGTGGGGAGATAAAAGTTGAAACGAAGGAAGGTGAAGGGAGCACATTTATAATAAATATACCAACCAAAAATTAAAAAACGAATCAATGAAGCTCTTAAAAATTATTGTACTGCTTCTTTTGACAGCACAACTTTGCCAGGCGCAGGATACTACTATAGTACTTTCAACAAGTATGTTAGATAAAGCTACTGACCAAATATATTTAGGTGCATTGAATGGTTGGGTCTTTAAACAGGGAACCGATACAGGCATGGCAAAAATAAATATAGATACGGCTGGATGGAAACGATTAAGGCCTGACCAATTATCTTCAAAATATGCAGATAAGAATGGCCGGGTGGAAGGGTGGTTCCGGATAAAAGTAAAATTTGATAGTTCTTTTCTCAATCAGCCAATCTATTTTGATTTTGCATCATGGGCGGCAACACAATTTTATTTAGACGGAAACCCGGTTGCTACAAGAGGCAATACAGGTGAGAATGGTAAGGCTTTCCGCGAATACAACGGTGATTTAGATCCCGTAACTATGCGATTTAATTCACCGGCTCCTCATATTCTCAGCGTTCACTTCGTAGGATATTTGTCGTCTGTACCACCGTATGATTTAAAGGCTGGAAATTTAAATAAAATATTGACTCTCGGCGGCCAAAATTATATCACTAATACATTAAAGAATACAATAACCTATGATAATTTTTCTAACTTATGGCTGATTGTTTGTACTATTCTTTCTGTGCTTTTCTGGCTGTTATTCTTTCAAAACCCAAAGGAAAAAAATCTATTTTGGATTGCGCTATACACCAGCGCTTTTACTATTTTCATTTATTGCGGATCAAGTAGTGATAGTAATGGAATTACATACAATGCATATGAAACTTATAACATTATAAAGACATTGTTTTTTGATGGCACTTTACTGTTATTCCTGCCCCTTCTTTTAATCAAAGTCTTTAAGAGAAAAATAAACACCAAGCTTATTCTGGTTCTCATTATTTTATATGTGTTCCTTGTTTCAGGGTATTTTTTCCCAGGTTCTTTTCCTTTAATACAACGGTTTATCGGAGTGGCTTCTATTATTTTTGTTTTCGGTATTTGTTTAAACTATATCATTACTTCATGGAAAAATCTGAGGGGCGCTCAATGGGCCATTGTAGCTGGATTAATCTTTCCTGTGTTTTCTTTCTTAGCCACTTTAATATTGGGTTTAATTTTTAAAAATCTCTCTGATTCACCTTATTTCATTTATTCATTTTTTTCCGTTTATTTCCTTTCTTTTCCTTTGTCTTTATTGATTTATGTCTCTATGCGCTTTAAAGAGATCATAAAAGAGGTGCAGCTAAATGCAAAGAAAGTAGTTGAACTTTCAGAAGAAAAAAAGGTACAGGCTGAAAACCTGCAAAAAGTGTTACAGGCTGAAGTAGCGAGGCAAACAGGTGAGATACGCCAAACATTAGAAAACCTGAAATCCACGCAAGCTCAACTTATTCAATCAGAAAAAATGGCATCGCTTGGAGAACTTACTGCAGGCATTGCGCATGAAATACAAAACCCTTTAAACTTCGTCAATAATTTTTCGGAAGTAAATAAAGAATTGATTAATGAAATGCAGCAGGAAATTGACAAAGGAAACTATACCGATGCTAAAGAAATTTCAAATGATATAAAAGAAAATTCAGAAAAAATAAATCATCATGGTAAACGTGCGGGTGATATTGTAAAAGGAATGTTGCAACATTCACGAACCAGCACCGGCGTAAAAGAACCTACAGATATCAATTCATTGGCAGATGAGTATTTAAGATTAAGTTATCATGGATTAAGAGCAAAAGACAAAGGCTTCAATGCAGAAATGAAAACCGATTTTGATGAAAGTATTGGAAAAATAAATATCATCCCGCAGGATATAGGAAGAGTATTATTGAATTTATACAACAATGCTTTCTACGCCTGCACTGAGCGGAGCCGAAGTACAGTAAACCAACAAAAAAGCCAGAATCTTATTTCGTATGAACCAACCGTTTCAGTTAGCACAAAGAAAACGGATAATCATGTCATCATTACCGTTAGCGATAATGGAAATGGCATTCCGAAAAACATTGTTGATAAAATTTTTCAACCCTTCTTTACCACCAAACCAACCGGCCAGGGAACGGGATTGGGATTGAGTTTGAGTTATGATATTGTGAAGGCACATGGCGGAGAGATAAAGGTGGAGACTGAGGAGGGAGAGGGAAGTGAGTTTCTAATTCAATTACCAATAAATAATTAAAAGATGAAGAAATGTTTATTAATTCCGATTTTATTTTTTCATTTAACGCTCTTTGCCCAAAATAGTGAAGTATTCAAAATTGATTCTTTGCCAAAGCAGGGAATTTTATTGGATAAAGATTGGAAATTTATGTTGGGTGATAAGCCTGAATATGCAAACGTTGATTTTGATGATGCTGACTGGAAATCGATCAATCCGGCACTGGATATTTTTAAATTGCCCCAAATTCCCAAAACCGGTGAAATTGTTTGGCTTCGTTTGCATTTATCCATTGATAACTCTTTGAACCGGCAATTAGTGATGTTGGTTATTCAATCCGGCGCTTCTGAAATTTATTTGAATGAAAAACTGCTCCAACGTTACGGGAATTTGAGTAACAAACCCAGTGAGATAAAAGCATATAATCCATTACTCGAGCCGGTTCCATTTCCTATTCAGAAATCCGGATCACAGTTGTTGGCAGTCCGGTATGCATTGCAGCCTCATATTTTTTATACCACTATTACCGGCTCTCCAACTAATGGTTTGCACATTCAAATTAATTCTACAGAGAATGGTATTAAAACCTTGCTACAAAAAGTAAACCTCATTGATGAATATGTAGTTATAGTGAGCACGTCTATTCTTTTATTTATTATTTTCTTTGCATTATATATATCTTATCCTGCCAAAAAAGTAAACCTGTATTTTTCGATTTATCTATTAGGCTTAGCAATATGGGGTAGTATATTTTTTTACGCATATACCCATCATTATATCGAATCATGGTATTGGCTCTATAACATTTTTGTAATCGAATCCGTGATTTGCAGCCTTTTTCTACTATTTGCAGTTTATAAATTATTTGTGCATAAAACCGGTCTATTCTTTTGGGCCGTAGCGGGGTTAGGTATCATTAGTATTCCGATGGCGGCGCTTGTTTATGGCTGGGGCTGGATGGTTTTCGGAAAAGGATTTTATCTATTCATGAATATTGATATTATAAGAGTAACCATTATTGCAGTCAAAAGGAAGAAAAGAGGAGCCTGGATAATTGCTACAGGAAGTTTTATCTATGTCATTTTCTGGGCTATGTTTTTGTATTCCGTTTCTAATCATTATGTAGACCTGGTTTTTCAAATTAATTATTTTTTTATCATTGCATCCTATGCTATCCCTCTTTCTGTTGCCATATTTTTAGGATATGATTTTGGACAAACTGCCCTCAATCTTCAATATAGATTAGTTGAAGTAGAAACCTTATCCGCGGAAAAGCAGCAAATACTTTCGGCGCAAAATGAAACATTAGAAAAAAGGGTAAAGGAACGAACTTCTGCACTTAATCAATCATTGGAAAATTTAAAATCAACCCAGGCCCAGCTTATACAATCAGAAAAAATGGCCTCACTTGGTGAACTTACTGCCGGCATAGCTCATGAAATACAAAACCCGTTGAACTTCGTGAATAATTTTTCTGAAGTGAATACAGAATTGATTGATGAATTGGGCGAGGAAGCCGAAAAAGGAAATTTAGAAGAAGTAAAAATCATTGCAAAAGACATTAAGGAAAATGAACAAAAAATAAATCATCATGGAAAACGTGCAGGCGATATTGTAAAAGGAATGTTGCAACATTCACGAACCAGCACCGGCGTAAAAGAACCCACCAATATCAATGCATTGGCAGATGAATATTTGCGATTGAGTTATCATGGATTAAGAGCAAAAGATAAATCTTTCAATGCAGAAATGAAAACTGATTTTGATACAACAATTGGAAAAATAAATGTTATTCCGCAGGATATTGGAAGAGTGCTTCTAAATTTATATAATAATGCATTTTATGCAGTAAGCGAGAAAGCAAAGCTATCAGTTAATAGCTATCAGCCAACTGTTTCAGTAAAGACCAAGAGATTAGATAATCATGTAATCATTACCGTTAGCGACAACGGCAACGGCATTCCTAAAAACATTGTTGATAAAATCTTTCAACCCTTCTTTACCACTAAACCAACGGGAAGTGGAACAGGATTGGGATTGAGTTTGAGTTATGATATTGTAAAGGCGCATGGTGGGGAAATAAAGGTAAATACCGTTGAAGGGGAATTTACAGAGTTTGTGGTTAACGTGCCAATGTCAATTTAATCCAACAAACGTACAGTCCACTTTTTACTGAACGAAAAGGTAGAAATTGTGGCGGCGTGCATTAAATTTAAAAAGGTTTCAATTTCTTGAAACCTTTTCTGTATTGAGTGGGAGCACACTGGTTCGAACCGCGGACCCTCCCGATTATAAATCGGGATGTTCTGAATCAACGGAGCTATATTTCTTTATTAAGCTCCCAATCATTTTTCTGCTTTTCCATGATTTAATTTCTTTTTCTCTTTTCATGGCAATATCTTTTTTATCAAATACTTCTTTGTAAACCAATTGGACTATGAAAATACTAAAATATATAATGCTATTTTCCACTTTTTACTGAACGCAAAAGTAGAAATTGTGGCGGAATGGATAAAATTTAAAAAGGTTTCAATTTCTTGAAACCTTTTACTTTATTAAGTGGGAGCACACGGGTTCGAACCGCGGACCCTCCCGATTATAAATCGGGATGTTCTGAATCAACTGAGCTATATTTCTTTATTAAGCCCCAATCATTTTTCTGCTTTTCCATGATTTAATTTCTTTTTCTCTTTTCATGGCAATATCTTTTTTATCAAATACTTCTTTGTAAACCAACGCCCAATCATTTTCTTTACCGGTAAATCCCTTGTGATTTGAGTTATGTTTACGTATGCGCTCCTCTATTTCATCGCCAGTATATCCGATGTAATAGCGATTTTTGATTTTTGAAAATAGTATGTAAACAAAATAAGCCATAAATATAAAAACCCCGTCATTTCTAACGAGGTTTTTGTGGGAGCACACGTGTTCGAACCGCGGACCCTCTGCTTGTAAGAAAGAAAGCAGACTCTTTTACTTTTTTTTATAAATAAAGATAAGTAAAAAATATTATCATATTTAATTGATAATCAATATATTATACTTAAATAAAATGAAAGCAAAGAAATTAGTTTGTTTTGTATTTCTTTATATTTGTAGGGTAAATTGTAGGGTAAATTTTATTTATGGAAATAACCACTAAAGTTTGGCTTTTAAAAAAGCGGGAAAAAAAGAATGGGAAATATCCTGTAAAAATAAAAGTGATTTTTAATAGATTGATAAACTTTTATCAAACAGGAATTGATTTAAGTGAAGAAGAATTTAAAGAATACCATAGCCGTAAAGATTTAAAAAAACAATTTGAAGATATCATCTATTATTTAAATAAGGCTGATAAAATCGTCAAAGATTTAGGGCGCAATTTTTCCTGGAAAGAGTTTGATACTCTTTATTACAATCGCAAACCAACAGGCAACCAAATCAATAATAAATCAGAGTCAATAAATATTGTTACACATTTAGAAAACTATGCTAAAAAGTTATTTAATGAAGGTTCTATTAAAACATCCAAAGGCTATACTACTATAGCAAATCATTTAAAGGTGTATTTGAAAAAAAAGGATGATTGTCTATTATTTTCTGATGTAACGCCAGAACTTTTAAATTCTCTTGAAAAATATTTTCTTGGTTCGAAAATGAACCTATCTTATTCTTCTATTGGAGTTTATATGAGAAATATACGTACAGTTTTCAACCAGGCAATTTCAAAAAAAATAATAAGTTCAGAATTGTATCCCTTTGGCAAAGGAAAGTACGTTCCACCTTCTTCAAAAAAAGCTAAAAAAGCTTTAACGATTGATGTTATTGGAAAGATTTACAACTATAATTCTGATAATCCAAAAGAAGCGAAGGCAAAAGATATGTGGCTATTCGCATATTTTGCAAATGGTCTTAATGTAAAAGACATTGCATTTTTAAAATATGAAAATATTAAGGATGGTGTGCTTTCTTTTATTAGAGCAAAGACAAAACATTCTAACAAAGATAATATACAAACAATTCAAGTCTTTATTACAGAAGATCTTCAACGCATTATTGATAATTGGGGCAATAAACCAACAAAATCAAAAAGTTTTATTTTCGATATTCTTCATCCAGAAGATTTATCTGATTTGCAAATCTATAGAGATATCAATCAGGCAGTAAGGACTATAAACAATTATATGAAGCGAATTGCAAAAAATCTCAAACTAGAAAGAGTACCAACTACAAATTTTGCTCGTCATTCATTTTCTACGGTTTTAAAACGGGCTGGAGTTTCAATTGAAATGATCTCAGAACAATTAGGACATTCATCAATTAGAACTACACAAATATATTTGGACAGTTTTGAAAGAGAGCAGAAAAGAGAAATAACTAAATATCTAACATCCTTCAAGGCAAAAGAAAAACCTTAATCGGTAAAATTTATTATTATTTCTCCGTAAAGATTGAAAAATAAATATAATGCTCTAGCGCCAGAGGCTACTCAAAAATTGTGAGTAACTTATTTTGCGAATTATTTTAGATTGAATTAGAATTGTATTATGATTCCTAACTCACAGATTCAATCAAAAAACGAAATAATTTTATCTGACAACAGTAAATTTTTTTACACCATCAGCCCTTTTGAAATGACTGATGTTTTGGGACATGTTGTGGCTATTTTGCAGGAATATACTTTTATAAAAATTGATGTAGATAATAATGAGCTTTCTTACAAATTATACAGGACCAAAGATGGTAACTGGTATGAGATAAACTCTATAAAAGGTTCTGAGGAAAATAATATTGTAAGGCAGTTAAAAACTACTTTTTTAGCTAATGAGCTAACTTACACTGGATCATAATACTCTTTCAAATTTTAGGAAAGATAATGAAACGAACCCAGCACAGATGTTGGTTGTACGTTTATGACCTATAATCTGAGAGCAGGCACTTGCAACATGCTAATATTTGGCATTTTTATTGGTAATTTTCGCTTATGGCAAACCATATAATCACTAGCATATAATCGGTAATAAAAAGAACTTTCAAATAAAAACAAGAAAATGAAACAGCGAATAAATATTCTGACACTTGGAGTAAACGACTTAAAAAAATCTATGGGATTCTATCAAAATGGACTGGGCTGGAAAACAAATGGCATTATAGGTAAAGAATTTAAAAACGGGGAAGTAGTGCTTTTTGATCTTGATAACGGAATGAAACTGTCCCTGTATGAAAGAAAAAATTTAGCATGGGACAGTAAACTAAAACTACAACCCGAAAGTGCAACTGAGTTCTCAATTGGATATTTTGTAAACAGCGAAAAGGAAGTTATAACTATAATGGAGCAAGCTAAAAATGCAGGAGCAAAAATTATTAAGCCTGCACAGAAAACTTTTTGGGGCGGTTATGCAGGTTACCTTCAAGACCTGGACGGACACCTTTGGGAAATAGGACATAATCCAACCTGGGAAATTGAAGAATAAACTGGTTTTGTTAGCAGCAATTAAAGATTACTCCACGATGAAAAAATATATTTTTACTTTCTCATTAATTTTTGCCATAGGTTCTACCTTCGGACAGGCTTTCGATTCCAATGTCCTGAATAATATAAAATTATATTCTACATTAAAAAGGTTAGAAGATAAAAAAATAAGTGCTGATTCTACATTTTCAATTTTGACTACCTACAATGACTATCCAGTCATAAAAGAAACAGATAAAGAATATATATTCTTTTTTAAAGATTCAGTATTCGGGAAAATTCCTGTAAGAGTTTTTATTCCAAAAAAATACTCGGGTAACATTTCTACTCCAGTGATTTTACTTTTACACGGTGCAGTGGGGGTATCACGATTTTCTTTTATTGATTCGGCAACTATGACTTATGAAGTAAAGGGAGTTGATTATACAAGTTCAGAAGGCTTTTACAAGTATTTATGTAAGCAAAACAAATATATTGTAGTTAGGCCTATCGCTGACCCTACGGGTGCATTTCAAAATGTCGCGACAAAAAAAGGAATAAATTTGGGAAACTAAACCATACTATCATGACACGCGAAGAATTTCACCAACTTGCCGACAA
>Ga0208357_1003094_pt1 | contig 10461 bp, 7 predicted proteins | sample NGESurdeep092012_6_FD_184487 | JGI IMG/M metagenome (GOLD analysis project Ga0208357, IMG submission 184487) | Arctic peat soil microbial communities from Barrow, Alaska - NGEE Surface sample F52-2 deep-092012 (SPAdes) | ecosystem: Environmental > Terrestrial > Soil > Wetlands > Peat ... | reverse complement strand
CTTTCTTTCTGTCATTCCCGTAGGGAATCTGCTTCCGTCTTCTGCCGTTGACCCTTCCCCGCAAAACCCATAGAATCAAGAGTGCAGAGGAACCGCTGCACTGCGCTTCAGGTTCAGCACCAGCCTCCTCCAGCATCCCCTTTCCCAACCGGAAAAGAAAAGAGCCTCGCACCATGGCAAACCACGTATCGTCCCTCAAGCGCGCCCGCCAAACCCTCACCAAGACGGCCATCAATCGCGCCAACAAGTCCAAGCTCCGCGGTACCCTCCGCCTCATGCGCGAGGCCCTCGCCGCCGGCGACAAGACGACCATCACCGGCGTCTACCGTTCCACCGTCTCTGTCCTCGACAAGAGCGTCCAGAAGGGTATCCTCCACAAGAACACCGCCAGCCGCTACAAGGGCCGTCTCAACGCCCGCGTCAAGGCCGTCGTCACCAAGACCGCCTAAACTTCACCCACTCTTCCGAAAAGGCCAGCCCAGCGCTGGCCTTTTCCATCTCTGCAACTCCGCCGCCCTCAGTGCGGAGCCTCATTCCCAGACCCAAACTCTGGCTTCTCCCCCGGCTTCAGCAGGCTCGGAGGCTTGCGTGGCAAGCTCGGCGCGATCGCAGACATCGCCAGCGCCGCCGCTGCCTCTCTCACTGCCTCCACATTCTCCGCCTTCACCGGAGTCGTCAGGCTCGTCAGCACCACGTTTCCCGTCTCCACCGGAGGAGCAAACTTCTTCACCTGTGCCATGTCCTCAAGGTCGCTCTTGCTCAGCGCTGGCAGCTTATATACGTCGATCATTCCATCCCGCACCGCCGCCGCCATCATCCCATCCTCCGAAAGATCGAAGTTCTCCGCTGTCTTGAACACCGGTCGACACTCCACCCGCAGCAGCAGATTCCCACTCGCATTCTGGTACACCCGCACCTCCTGCGTCGGCACCGGCGCAACCGCAGTCGCCCCCGGCGTCAGTGGTGCCACGTCCACATGGATGTGGCCCATCGCAAATCGTGCCGCCGCCGGTGCATACCAGAACACCGGCGTCCCCACATCCCCTACCACCTCCTCCCAAGTCTCGTGCCCATCCAGACCATACGATGCCAGCTTGATGTGGTCATCCGATCCCAGGCAGCTCAGCACCACAAACTCGCTCTGGCTAGTCATCTGCAGCCGAGGCCGGCAACTGCTCATCACCTTCCCCAGGTCCACCTTCTTTCCACCAAACCCCTCAAACGTCATCGCCCATTCAGCGTTATCGACCGGCTCCGCCCACAGAAACCCATCCCCATCGACGGGCACGAGCAGCGGCGCCGCAGACAACACCCCTCCCGCCGGCTTCAGAACGAAACCTCCCCCTGCTCCTCCGCCCTTCTCCTCTTCAATCCGAAAGAAATCGATCAGCGTCGTCGACCCTCCCGCCGTATCCTGGTCCCCCAGCACCACGTTGGTACCGCTGTCTCGCTTTGGCTGGATCACCGTCTCCAGCGTCAACACCGCTCCCTCCGGCGACACATCCACCACACTCGGAGGCACCACCCTCCCCGGAAATGCCGTCCGCAAAAAAGGGTTCTCAGACCCCAGATTCGCCAGCGGATCCATCGTGTACATCTGCCGCCCGATCCTCATCAGAAACCGCCCGTTACCCAGCTTCCACAGGTACCGCCGGTAGTCATGCAAGTGCCACTCGGTTCGCGCCGCAACATGCCCCGACGGCAGCTCCACCACCTCGCCAGCCACCATCCGGTCGTCATCATCCACCGGATCACCCGGCAATCGCCGCACCAGCGTCCGCATGCTGTACGTCACCAGCAGGTGGCCGCTATCCAAAAAATCGACCGTCAACATCGAGCTGCCTGCGCTCAAAAACAGCGGCGAAACTCCAGGAAATCCCAGCGAATCCAACGAAATCCGCACCCACGGCCCAGACTTCTTCTTTCCCGCCGCCGGCTGCCCCGGGCACACCGCCGTCAACCCCGCCGCCAGCAGCACTCCCGCCACCCACCCCACACCGGCTCTCTGCCAACGCCCCCGCGTCGGGCCTTGTTCAGCTCGTCCAAAGCAAATCACCGGAACCTGCATCCTCAACCCCGCGTACATTACTCTTGCACAGACAACCTTCGCCGGGCCAGCCCTCTATCTACTCCCGGTTTAAACTGCTACTCCATGGGACGGGCGGCTGCCTGCCCAGGGTTCTCACGAACAAGATTCAAACCACAAGATCTCACCCACAGATTTTCACCAACCCAATTCCGGAGTCCCCAGATGATTGACATTCGCCCGCGCAACGCTGCCTCCACGCATCGTTCCCTCCTGTGCGCTGCACTCGCCACCGCGCTTCTCGCCGCCTCTCCCCTCGCTGCCATCTCGCAGACCGCCACCCCGCCCCAGACCCACTACCTCCCCGCCCCCGCCTTCGACACCTCCGCCATCAACACCGCCGTCGACCCCTGCAACGACTTCTACAAATACGCCTGCGGAAACTTCGCCGCCTCCCATCCCATCCCCGCCGACCAGACCGGTGTCGACCAGTTCTACACTCTCTACAACGTCGACACCCAGGAGCTCAACGGCATCCTCGAGAAGTACGCCGCCGACAGCCCCTCCCGCACCCCCAACCAGCAGAAGATCGGCGACGACTACGCCGCCTGCATGGACACCTCCCTCATCAACAAGCAGGGCCTCGCCCCCATCCAGCCCCTGCTCGACAAGATCAAGGACGTCACCAAGTCCGGCCTCCCCAACCTCACCGGCGAACTCCAGCGCGTCGGCGTCAATGCCTTCTTCGGCTTCGGAGAAGAGCAGGACTTCAAGGACTCCACCAAGCAGGTAGCCGCTATCGATCAGGGAGGTCTCGGCCTCCCCGAGCGCGACTACTACACCCGCACCGGCGACAAGGACAAGCAGATCCGCGACGAGTACGTCGCCCACATCGCCAAGGTCCTCACCCTCGCTGGCGAAACCCCCGACCAGGCCAAGACCGACGCCACCAACATCCTCGCCTTCGAGACCAAACTCGCCCTCGCCTCCATGACCAACACCGAGCGCCGCGATCCCGACGCCATCTACCACCCCCAAACCCTCGTCACCTTCGAGGCCAGCATCGAGCCCGTCAACTTCGCTCCCTTCCTCCGGTCCGTCCACGCCCCCAAGATCGACTCGCTCGTCAACGCCAACCCCAAATTCTTCCCCGCGATGGTCGCCGCCATTCGTGCCGCCGACATCGAAACCCTTCGCGCCTATCTCCGCTTCCACACCCTCGACACCTTCTCCTCCAACCTCCCCAAAGCCTTCGATGAAGAGGCCTTCAACTTCTATGGCCGCGAGCTCGAAGGTCAACCCGAACAGCGCCCCCGCTGGAAGCGTTGTTCCTCCACCGTCGACGGCTCCCTCGGCGAGGCCCTCGGTCAGGTCTACGTCCAGCAATACTTCGCCGCCACCAGCAAGGCTAAGGCGCTGCAGATGGTCCACGACATCGAAGCCGCCATGGACCAGGACATCGACACGCTCGACTGGATGAGCCCCGCCACCCGCGTCCGCGCCAAGTTCAAACTCCACGCCGTCGCCGACAAGATCGGCTACCCCGACAAGTGGCGCGACTACTCCACCCTCACCATCTCCCCCACCCAGGCCCTCGATAACGCCGAACGTGCCACGGCCTTCGAAAACGATCGCCAGCTCAACAAGATCGGCAAGCCCGTCGACAAGCTCGAGTGGGGCATGACCCCGCCCACCGTCAACGCCTACTACGACCCCAGCATGAACAACATCAACTTCCCCGCCGGAATCCTTCAACCCGCCTTCTACGACCCCAAGGCCGACCTCGCCGTCAACTACGGCCACATCGGCGCCGTCATCGGTCATGAACTCACCCACGGCTTCGACGACGAAGGCAAAAAGTTCGACGCCACCGGCAATCTCTCCAACTGGTGGACCGCCGAAGACACGACCAAGTTCGAGGCCAAAACCAGCTGCCTCGTCAAGGAGTATGGCAACTTCGTCGCCGTCGATGGCAAAACGCCCCAGGACAACGTCAAGGTCAACGGCCAGCTCACCCTCGGCGAAAACACCGCCGATAACGGTGGCCTCGTCCTCGCCTACATCGCCTACCTCCAACGCGCCAAAACGGAAGGCCTCGACGTCGACAAGAAGATCGACGGCTACACCGGTCCGCAGCGCTTCTACATCGCCTTCGCCCAGAATTGGTGCGAAAACTCCCGCCCCGAACAGGTCCGCAACCAGGTCCTCACAGATCCCCACTCGCCCGACCACTTCCGTGCCAACGGAGCCATCGTCAACCAACCCGGCTTCGCAGCAGCCTTCAGCTGCAAAAAAGGCACCCCCATGGTCCCAACCGACAGCTGCCGAGTCTGGTAACAACCACCTGCCTCGCTCAGCAGCAATGCAAGTCTGACAAAAGCGCGCCCCCGGTCAACCTGACACCCGTCATCTCGACCGCAGGCGCGCTTTTGCGCCGCAGCGGAGAGCCCCTTGTATTAGCCCTTGCCGCTGCCCTTGCCGCTGCCCTTGCCGCTGCCCCTGTCGTTGCCCTTGCCGCTGCCGTTGTCGTTGCCCCTGTCGTTGCCGCCGCCGTTGCCGTTGTCGTTGTCGTTGCCGTTGCCGTTGCCGCCGCCGTTGCCGCTGTCGTTGTCGTTGTCGTTGCCGTTGCCTGTTTTTCGCCGTCATCCTAGAGCGAAGCGAAGGACCCCCGTATTGGTTCTTGCCGTTGCCTTTGCCCTTGCCTTTGCCTTTGCCCTTGCCTTTGCCTTTGCCGTTGCCTTTGCCTTTGCCCTTGCCCTTGCCTTTTCGGATTAGCAGGGGGCTTTAGCCCCCTGAACCCCATCCCCCGTAGAAAGGGCTTTAGCCCTGGGCTCTCCCCACTCCACACCTCTCGACACCCTGTACACTGAACCCACATCAAACACCTTCGCCCGGCCCAAGCCGGGCTTCCGAATATAAGTGGCCATAGACTTTCACAAGTCCCGCCCTAACCAGACCGATATCAGGACTTTACCCCGAAAGGTACCGGGGGGGAGGGGAGAGGGGGCAACCATGCAAACACCAGGAAAATACCGCACCCTGGGCTTCGTAGCCGCCTTCCTGGCCAGCTGCTTCTGGGGCTGTGGCTTCTACTTCGGCAAGGTCGCCTTAGCCGAAATGAACGTCGGCTCCATGGTCTTCTACCGCTTCCTCTTCGCCACCCTCGGCCTCCTCCCCCTGCTCCTCACGCACCGCCCGCACTTCAACGCCTCCGAGTGGCGAACCCTGCTCATCGCCGCCTTCCTCGGCGTCCCCCTCCAATTCATCCTGCAGTTCAAGGGCCTCTCCCTCACCACCGTCTCGCACGCCTCGCTCATGGTCGGGACCATGCCCGTCATCCTCGCCGTCGGAGCCACGATCTTCGCCAAGGAGCGTCTCCACGCCCTCGGCTGGGCAGCTCTAGCCCTCTCCACCGCAGGAGCCGCCCTCATCGCGCTCGGCCCCCACCACCACGCCGCCGCCGGCGGCCCCACGCTCGCCGGAGACCTCCTCGTCGTCCTCTCCCTCTTCATCGCCCTCTTCTGGATCCTCTTCAACCAGCGCCTCATGAAGCTCCACAGCCACATCGTCGTCACCGCCTACGGCATCGCCGCAGGAACCCTGATGCTCGCCCTCTACGTTCCCTTTGCCTACGGCGCTCCGCCGATCCACGGCATCTCCCTCAAGGCCTGGCTCGCCCTCATCGCCAGCGGCCTTCTCTGCACCGCCACCACCACCCTCCTCTGGAACTGGGGCATGACCCAGGTCCCCGCCTCGCAGGCAGGAGTCCTCCTCAACATGGAGCCCCTCATCGGCTCCCTCCTCGGAGTCTTCCTCCTCTCCGAACACCTCGGCCCCCTGGCCTGGATTGGTGGCGCCATGATCCTCACCGCCGCCATCTCCCTCACCACCAACTCCTCCACCCCCATCGAGGACCCAGCCCTGATCTAGCCGCTCTCCAGCCCCGAAGCCCGCGCAGCACCCAGCTACACCGGAGTAATAATCCCACCCACCGGTAGCGACGTCGGCAGACTCCCCGGCCGTCGCAAGTGCATCGCCTCAGCGGTCATATCCGTGTACTTCAACCCCGCCCCCGTATTGAACAGCACCACGCGCTCGCCACGCTTGATCTCTCCACCAGCCAGCAGCGTGTCATACGCCGCCGTAGCAGCCGCTCCCTCCGGCGAAAGAAAGATCCCCTCATGCTTCGCCCAATCCAGAATCGAAGCCAGGATCGCCGCATCATCCGACGCCACCACACTCCCTCCCGAAGCCCGCACAATCTCCAAAATCATACTGTCCCCATAAGGCTTCGGCACGCGCAGCCCCGAAGCAAACGTCGCCGCATCCGCAAAGAACTCGCTAGCGTCCTTCCCCTCGTCGAACGCCTTCGCCACGGGCGAACATCCCGCCGCCTGCAGCGCATACATCCGAGGCCGCTTGCCCTTCACCCACCCCAACTCCTCCATCTCCTCAAACGCCTTCCACATCCCAATCAAACCCACACCACCTCCCGTCGGATAGAACACCGCATCCGGATACTCCCACCCCAACTGCTCCACCAACTCATACCCCATCGTCTTCTTCCCTTCCACCCGGAACGGCTCCTTCAGCGTCGAAATATCGAACCAGACATCCTCCGCCGCCACTCCCGCCTCGCGCTGCTTCTTAATTGCCTCCCCCACCATCCGCGCGCAATCCGAGATCAGCCCATCCACCATCGTCACGTCCGCGCCATACACCATGCCCTCCAGATAATTCGCGAACGGCACATCCTTCGGCATAAACAAGTGCGCCGCAATCTGCCCCGCCGCCGCATACGCCGCCAGCGCTCCCGCCGCATTGCCAGCCGACGGCACCGCCAGATGACGCAGCCCATAATGCTTCGCCATCGTCACCGCCATCCCCAGTCCGCGAGCCTTGAACGTCCCCGTAGGATTCGCTCCCTCCTCCTTCACAAACAGCCCCTCATACCTCCGGCTGCGAAGCATCGGAGTCCACCCCTCTCCCAGCGTCACCGGAGCAACATCCGGGAGCACATCCGCATACCGCCACATCCCCAGGCTCGCATCCGACGCCGCAGCCAGCTCCGCCGCATGCTCTCTCCTCGCCGTCTTCTTCACCGCCTCCATGTCATACCGCACATACAACGCTCCTCCATCGATCGGGCAAAGCGTCTGTGGCGTTTCGGCAGAAATCTTGTTGTGGCAACGGGAGCATTCGAGATGAGTAATCGCAGGCATCCCCCCATCCTAACCAACCTCATCTCAAACCGCCCACCACCTCACTTCAACCACCATGAAAGTTTCCCCGAAATCGTTAGCCCGCCCAAACCCGATCCATCCGGTCGCCACAACACCCGCCGTCACTTGGCCTAGTCTTAGTGACATGCCACCACGCATCATCGCCATCGACATGGACGGAACGCTCCTCAACACCCATGGCCAGGTCAGCCCCCGCAACCTCGCCGCTCTCCGCCTCGCCGAAGACTCCGGCATTGAAGTCGTTGTCGCCACCGGTCGCCGCCACAGCTTCGCCATGCGAGTTCTCCGCGACCTCAACCTCTCCCCCACCAGCGCGTTAGTCAGTTCCAACGGCACCGTCATCCGCACCATCGGCTCCGAGCTCCTCGACCGCACCCACCTGCCTCTCTCCACCGCCCGCGGACTTTGCGCCCACCTCACCGGCTTCCGCAACACCCTCGTCCTCACCTTCGACCTCGTCAACTCCAACGGCGAAGACTCCCGCGGAGCTCTCGTCGTCGAACACATCGACGACCTCCACGCCAGCATCGGCCGATGGGTGCGCTCAAACGAGCCCTACATCGCCCAGGTCGACCGCCTCGAAGACGCTCTCCACGCCGCTCCACCCATCCAGATGATGCTCTGCGGCCCCATCGCCCGCATGGCCGAAGCCGAAGCCCAACTACTCCAGCATCCCCTCGTCACCGCCGTCGGAGAACCGGAGGCCGCCAACGCCGAGATCACCCTCCATCGCACCATCTACCCCGAAAATGATCTCTCCATCGTCGACATCCTGCCCGCAGGCTGCTCCAAGGCCTCCGCCCTCCAGCACCTCGCTCAACTCCGCAACATCTCCACCAACGACATCCTAGCCATCGGAGACAACTGGAACGATGTCGCCATGCTCCGCCTCGCCGGCCATGCTGTCCTCATGTCCAATGCGCCTGCCGATCTCATGGCCCTCGCCCACTCCAGTGGTTGGACCGTCACCCCGTCGAACGACGAAGACGGAGTCGCCATCGCGATCGAAGCCGCACTCGCAGGCCAGCCCGCCTAACCTGCCCGAATCACCCCACCCGAACTAACCGCGCAGCCATCCCTCAACCCGTCCAGATCGGGTCAGGCTTGGTCTGCAGGTCTTCCCGCACCGAGAGCAATTGTCGACTGCTGCACGCGTTGCATCGCCATGGATAGAGACCAACCCGGCTATACAACAACCGGTCCATCCACGTTCGTTTCGACCGAAACAACCGGCCCGTACTGCATTTGGGACACTGCATCGTTTCACTCCGGGGAATATCAACGAGTCATCAATATCAACGAGCCATGAAATCAACGTGCATGAAATCAACGAGCCATGAAATCAACGAGCCATGAAATCAACGAATCCTGAAATCAACGAATCATTGAACGACTAAAGCCTGCAGACGACTTATCGGCACTTCTGTCGGAAACTTGAAAGTTCCCGCCGGCACCTTAACTGTCCAACAACTGTCCAACGTTCTGCTGTGTGATTTACCGCGGTGATAGTCTCATATTTAGTGCATCTTCGTCATCCAGTCCGTATTCAACATGTCACTGCCTTGATTCTGGCAATGACTCTCTGCCCGGCTCTGCACGCCTTGCAGCGCGTCACCCTGCGCAACGGCTTCTCCTACGACTGCGCCCGCAGCATGCCCATCGACAGCAGCCACATTCGCCTCTTTCTCTCTCTCAATACGTCCCAGTCGCCCAATCAGATCTCCGACTTCATCGATCTCCCCTCCCAATCCGTCGCGACCATCGAGACCCTCCCAGATCCCCCGCATCCCACGCCCGTCTCCGCTCCGCCCACCACGCCCGCAACCGACGTCCACCAACTCCTCGCCCAGGCCGGCGAGCAGCACAACATCGACGTCGAGCTCCTCGCCAGCGTCGTCAAAGCCGAAAGCGGAGGCCACACCCACGCGGTCTCCCGCACCGGGGCCCGCGGCCTCATGCAGCTCATGCCCGGAACCGCCCAGCAGCTCGGCGTCCACGACGCCTTCCGTCCCGACCAGAACATCGCCGGAGGCTCCGCCTACCTCGACCAGCTCCTCACCCGCTACAACGACAATCTTGCCTTCGCCCTCGCCGCCTACAACGCTGGCCCCGCCGCCGTCGACCGCTACCACGGCATTCCCCCCTATCGCGAGACCCGCGCCTACGTCGCCCGCGTCATGACCGAGTTCAAGCGCCGCAAGCTCGCCCAGAAGCACGCTCCGGACATCTCCCAAAACATCGCCTCCCTGCATTCCCCTTCGGACTCCCACCCGGGCTCCCACTGATGCCACAGGTCTCCGCGCCGACCCGAAAGCCCAGCCTCCTCACACCGCGAACGCTCGTTCCCGTCGGCCTCGTCCTGCTCGTCCTGCTCCTCTGGCTGGTCCAGGCCCATACCTCGTTTGACTGGAGATCGCTCGGCCACCAGCTTCGATCCGTCTCTCTGCTCTTGATCCTTGCTGCCCTTGCCTGCAGCTACTTCGGCTTCTGGCTGCGAGCCTGGCGCTGGTCCGTGCTCCTCTCTCCGCTACACAAAACCTCCACCCGCGTGATGTTCCCGCCGCAGCTCATCGGTTTCACCATCGTCGGTCTCTTCGGCCGCGTCGCCGACCTCGCGCGTCCCTACCTCATCGCCCGCCGCACATCGCTCCCCGTCGCGACCCAGGTCGCCGTCTATTCGGTCGAACGCATCTTCGACCTCGCCGCCGCGGCCATCCTCTTCTCCGTCACACTCGCCTTCGCCCCCCGCGATCTCCCGCACCACGAAGCCTTCGCCCGCGCCGGCATCATCTCCCTCGCCGCCACACTCGGCGTCGCTGCCTTCGCCCTCACCATCCGGTTCAAGGGAGACCGCATCGCCCATCTCGCGACGCGGCTGCTGAATCCGCTCTCGCCGAAATTCGCCGCCCTCGCCGCCGCCCGCATCCTCGACTTCCGCACCGGCCTCGACACCCTCACCACCGTCCGCGAATTCCTCGCCGCCCTTGCGCTTTCACTACTCCTTTGGCTCGGTATAGCGGAAGCCTACGTGCAATGCGCGCACGCCATGGCCGCAACGCCGCAGCTCGCGACCCTCACCTTCACCCAGACCATGCTTTTGCTGGCAGCCAGCATGGGCGGCTCGCTCATCCAGCTCCCTGTCGTCGGCTGGTTCACGCAGATCGCGGTCCTGGCCGCGGCGCTGCACGGCTT
>Ga0208357_1003092_pt1 | contig 10462 bp, 8 predicted proteins | sample NGESurdeep092012_6_FD_184487 | JGI IMG/M metagenome (GOLD analysis project Ga0208357, IMG submission 184487) | Arctic peat soil microbial communities from Barrow, Alaska - NGEE Surface sample F52-2 deep-092012 (SPAdes) | ecosystem: Environmental > Terrestrial > Soil > Wetlands > Peat ... | reverse complement strand
CGGGACGGCACCGACGTTGACCCCCAGGCCGACGACGATGGCGTCGCCGGCCTGCTCGGCCAGGATCCCGGCCAGCTTGGCCTCGCCGGCCAGCACGTCATTGGGCCATTTGAGGACGGCGTCAATCCCGGTGGTCGCCCGCAGCGCCCGGCTGAGCGCGACCCCGGTGAGCAGCGGCAGCCAGCCCCGGGCCGCCGCAGGGACGGCGACCGGGCGGAGCAGCACCGAGAAGGTCAGCGCCGCGCCCGGCCTGCTGGCCCAGGTCCGGCCCTGCCGCCCGCGACCGCGGGTCTGGTCCTCGGCCACCAGCACGGCACCCTGCGCCGACCCGGCACGCGCGGCGGCCAGCAGGTCCTCGTTGGTGGATCCGGTCTGGGCCACCACGTCCAGGGCCGACCAGATGCTGCCGGGCGTCAGCACGGCTAGCCGCAGGCCAGCCTCGTCGAGCGCCATGGTGCCGGTCTCGGCCTCGCCGTGCACAGTCCCGTCCCGTCCGGCCGCCTCGGCCTGCCTGGAGGTATGCCCCGATGGGGATGACCTCGTGCTTTATGAGCCCGCGACGGCGCCGGAAAGTTTCGCCACCCTGGGTGTTCGCCCCGCCGCTAACCGCTATCGTCAGGGGCCGATGATAGCCGGACGGCGCCTGACGTGCCTCAAGGCCGCGGGGCCGGTCGCGGGTGGCCGCGGCGGCCGCCGGCGCCGGGGCTCGCTGTGCGATTCCGAGGAAGGCAGTGGCTGAACTCAAGACCCGCCCGCTGCGTCGCCGGCCCGGCGCCGGGGATCCTGGCGGCCGGGAGCGGCTGGCGGCTGGCTCCGGCCAGGGGCGGCGGGGAAGGCCGGCCGTGGCGGACGGGGCAAGTACGGCGCTGCGCGGCGCCGCGCGGGCGGTCACGCCGCGGGCCCTGTGGCGCGGCCACCGGGTGCTCACCCTCCTCGTCCTGCTCTCGCTGCTGCCCCGGCTCCTCGCCACCGCGTCGTTCCGCCCGGCCCTGCTGACCGCCGACTCCTTCCTTTACCTGCAGAACGCCGTGAACGGCCGGCTCGGCAACCTGCGGCCCGCCGGGTACTCGTTATTCCTGAGCGTCTTCCAGGGCCTGCCGCACACGCTGCTGGCGGTGACGGCCCTCCAGCACCTGCTGGGAATCGGCATCGCGATCATCGTCTACAGCCTGCTGCGGTACTGGGGGCTGCCGGGCTGGGGGGCGGCGCTGGCGGCGGTGCCGACCCTGTTCGACACCCGCGAGATCGCGCTGGAGTCCTACATCCTGCCGGACACGGTGTTCTGCTTCGTGATCCTGCTCGCGGTGGCGCTGCTGCTGACCAGGGCCGTGCCCCGGCGCTGGCAGTGCGCCGGCGCCGGGCTGCTACTGGCCTACGCCTCGGTGCTGCGCGGGAACGGCATCCCGCTGGTCGTCATCGTCGCCGCGTTCCTGCTCGTGCGGAGGGTGGGCTGGAGGGCCTTCGCGGCGGGGAGCCTGGCGTTCGTGCTCCCCGTGCTCGGATATGCCGTGGCGTTTCACGCCGAGTACGGGGCGGTCAACCTGACCCAGAGCGACGGCCTCTTCCTGTGGTCGCGCACCACCAGCTTCGCCAACTGCGCGATCATCAAGCCGCCGGCGGACCTGCGGCCCCTGTGCCCGGCCCTGGAGAAGTCGGTCACCGTCCCGCCGCCCCGGAGCTGGTCCATCTCCCGCCTGCTGAGCGAGCCGGCTCCGGCGACCTACCTGTGGGCCCACGATGTGTGGTGGCGGACCGATGCTCATCCGGGCATCAACGCCGCCAACAACAAGCTGGGCGAGCGCTTTGCCATCCGGGCGATCGAGGCGCAGCCGCTGGATTACCTGCGGGTGGTCGGCCGCGACACGCTGCTGACGTTCCTGGCCACCGACCGCCCGCAGGGCACCGCCAGCCTGGGCTTCACGGCGCAGCCGCGCATTCAGGTCCTGCCGTCGTACTACCGCCGCGACCTGAAGGCCTACGCCAGGACTACCACCAACACCCACGCGGTGGCTCCTTACTCGTTCTTCATGTTCGCCTACCAGCAGCCAGTGATCTTCCCCGGCCTGGTGTTCGCGCTGGTGGTGCTGGCCGGGCTGGTCGCCGTCGTCCGGAACTGGCGCCGCTGGGGCGGCCTGCCGGCGCTGCCCTGGGCGCTGGCCGTCGTCAGCCTGCTGTCCCCCGCACTGCTGACCCAGTCGCTGTACCGCTACGCCGTGGTCGCCATCCCGCTGGCCTGCCTGGCCGCCGGGCTCGGCTTCGCGCGGCTGGTACCGGGCCGCCGATTCGGGCTCGCCCCGGCCGCCGACCCGGCCCCGGCCGCTAACCCGGAACCCGTGACCGCCCCCCGCCCGGGGACCGCCGCCGCCGAGGCCGGCCCGGCCGGCTCTGCGGATGCCAGGCTCGGCAGGTAGTGCCCCGCTGGCCTAACCTGTGCGCCATGACCACCGATGCACTCCCGCCGCTCGATGACGCGCCGCCCGACCCGCACACCACCGCCGGGAAGCTAGCCGACCTGGACCGGCGCCGGAACGAGGCCGTGCACGCCGGGACCGAGCGGCAAGTCGAGCGGCAGCACGCCAAGGGCAAGATGACCGCGCGCGAGCGCATCGACGCCCTGCTGGACCCCGGGTCGTTCACCGAGTTCGACGAGCTGGCCCGGCACCGGTCGACTGACTTCGGCATGGCCCGGAACCGGCCCTACGGCGACGGGGTCGTCACCGGCTACGGCACGATCGACGGCCGGCCGGTTTGCGTGTTCAGCCAGGATTTCACCGTGTACGGCGGCTCGCTGGGCGAGGTCTACGGCGAGAAGATCGTCAAGGTCATGGATCACGCGCTCAAGACCGGCTGCCCGATGATCGGGATCAACGACGGCGGCGGCGCGCGCATCCAGGAGGGCGTGGTCGCGCTGGGCCTGTTCGCCGAGATCTTCTACCGCAATGTCATCTCCTCGGGGGTCATCCCGCAGATCTCGCTGATCATGGGACCGTGCGCGGGCGGAGCCGTCTACTCCCCGGCCATCACGGACTTCACCCTGATGGTCGACCAGACCTCGTACATGTTCATCACCGGCCCGGACGTGATCAAGACGGTGACCGGCGAGACCGTCAGCCATGAGGAGCTGGGCGGCGCGCACGCGCACAACGTCAAGTCCGGAGTCGCGCATTACCAGGCGTCCGACGAGCAGGACTGCCTGGCCTTCGCCCGGGACCTGCTGTCCTACCTGCCGTCCAACAACCTGGAGGAGCCGCCGGCCAGCCCGGCCAGCCCGGCAGATGACCCGGCCGCCGTCCTGGCCGTCACCGACTACGACGCCGAGCTGGACGCGCTGATCCCCGACTCCCCCCGGCAGCCCTACGACATGCACACGGTGATCGGGCACGTCCTCGACGACAGCGAGTTCCTGGAGATCCACGCCGGGTTCGCCCAGAACATCGTGGTCGGCTTCGGCCGCGTCGACGGCTCGCCGGTCGGCGTCGTGGCCAACCAGCCGATGCACTCGGCCGGCACGCTGGACATCGACGCCTCGGAGAAGGCGGCGCGCTTCGTCCGCACCTGCGATGCCTTCAGCATCCCGGTCCTCACCTTCGTGGACGTGCCCGGCTTCCTGCCGGGCACCGGCCAGGAGTGGGGTGGCATCATCCGCCGCGGCGCCAAGCTGATCTACGCCTACGCCGAGGCCACGGTGCCCAAGATCACGGTGATCACGCGCAAGGCCTACGGTGGCGCCTACGACGTGATGGGCTCCAAGCACCTGGGCGGCGACCTCAACCTGGCCTGGCCCACCGCCCAGATCGCGGTGATGGGCGCGGAGGGGGCCGTGGACATCCTGTACCGCCGCGACCTGGCCGCCATCGAGGACCCGCAGGAGCGGGCCCGGGTCCGCACGCAGAAGGCCGCCGAGTACGAGGACACCCTGTTCAACCCCTACATCGCGGCCGAGCGCGGCTACGTCGATGCCGTCATCCGGCCCGCGGAAACTCGCTCGCAGGTGATCCGCGGACTGCGCGCGCTGCGGACCAAGCGCCAGACGCTGCCGCCCAAGAAACACGGCAACATCCCGCTGTAGTGACCAGGAGCACTGCAGTGACGAGAAGAAGACGCCGGGGACAACCAAGCAACTCACTGTAATTATCGAGTTACCTAGTGATACGGGCATCGACGGCTCCGCTGGTGCCACTAGAGTCGTCTCTACTATGACCGAATCCGGTTCGCCGCTACCGTTGCTGACCCGCTACGCCATCATGGTGGACGTCGGGTACATCTACGCGTCCGCCGGCGAGCTGCTGTTCAGCGCCGGGTCGAGGCGCGAGTACCGGGTCGACGCGGACAAGCTCATCCCGGCGCTGACCCGGCACGCCGAGGAGCAGGTCCGGGGCGAGCTGCTGCGGATCTACTGGTATGACGCCGCCCGGGACCGGGTGCCGACCATCGACCAGCGGGTCATCGCCCAGATGCCCTGGGTCAAGCTGCGCCTGGGCAACCTGAACGCCCGCGGCCAGCAGAAGGGCGTCGACGCCCAGATCCGGGCCGACATGGAGGCGCTGGCCCGCCACCGCGCGATCACCGAGGCGATCCTGGTGGCCGGCGACGAGGACATGGTGCCCGCCGTGGAGGCGGCGCAGGCCTACGGCGTCCGGGTCCACCTGTGGGGCGTCGAGCCGCCGTACGGCACCAACCAGGCCGAGCGGCTGGTCTGGGAGTCCGACACCGTGGATGTGCTGGACCGCGCCTTCATCGAGCCGTTCTTCAGCCAGCCGCTGGCCGAGGGCGCCAGCGGCACGCAGGTCAGGGTGGCCGGGCAGACGGTACCGGTGCCGGGCAGTACCGTCGCGCCCTCCCCGGCGCAGGTCTTCGGGGAGCGGCATTTCCCCAAGCAGCCGGTTCGGCCCGCGCCGGCCCCGGCGCCGCTCCCGTCGGCGGTCAGCCACCTGCCCGCCGCCCGGCTGGGCCCCGATCGCGAGCGGGTGGAAGAGGCCGGCGAGCATGTCGCGCAGAAATGGATCCTGACCCGCGGCGAGGACAACATCCGGGACCTGCTGCCGGGCCCGATCCTGCCTCCGGTCATCGACAAGGAACTGCTGGTGGAGGCCGAGAAGGAACTCGGGCTGTCGCTGCGCTCCTACCAGGAGGCGCGGGAGTGGCTGCGGGACGCGTTCTGGGCCAGGGTGCACCGGGAGTTCGGCATCGGCGTCGGAAAGTCGAAGGGGTGACCGCGGTGCCCGACGGCTCGGCCGGCACGACGCCAGCCCCGGCCCCGGTCCTGGCCATCGTCGCGGGGCGCCCGACGGCGGAGGAGACGGCCGCCGTGGTGGTCGTGCTCAGCGCGCTGGCCGCGCGGTCCGGGCCTGCTGACCCGGTCCGCCCCAGCCGGTCGCGGTGGTCGGCGAGATCTCGGCTGCTGCGCGGCCCGGTGGTGGCCGGGCCCGGCGCCTGGCGGGCCAGCGGGCTGCCCCGCTAGCCCGCAGCCAGCGCAGCCCGGCCGGCCGGCCGGCCTCCGCGAGCCGTCCGGGCCCCCCGCGCCCGGTGACCAGGCGCGGGCGGCACGCCCGGCCGGCAGCTCACTAGACTCCAGGGCAGTAACCCCTCACGGATCTGGGCGGCGGCACCCGAATTGCCCGGCCGGCGGCGCGGCCGCTTGCGGACCCGGGGGCCGACTGGCCGTCCCCTGGGCCAGCTGAGAGGAGTCAGGGCGTGCGCAAGGTGCTCATCGCCAACCGCGGCGAGATCGCCGTCCGGATCATCCGAGCATGCCGTGACAGCGGCCTGGAAAGCGTCGCCGTCTACGCGGAGCCGGACCTGGCCGCGCTGCACGTGACGATGGCCGATGAGGCGCGGGCCCTGGGCGGCCAGACCGCCGCCGACAGCTACCTCGACATCGGCAAGATCCTCAAGGGCGCCGCCGACTCCGGGGCGGACGCGGTGCACCCCGGCTACGGCTTCCTGGCCGAGAACGCGGACTTTGCCCGCGAGGTCATCGCCGCCGGGCTGACCTGGATCGGGCCGCCGCCCGCGGCGATCGAGGCGCTGGGCGACAAGGTGAGCGCCCGGCACATTGCCCGGTCGGTCGGCGCCCCGCTGGCGCCGGGGACGGACGGGCCGGTGGCCAGCGCGGCGGAGGCGGCCGAGTTCGCCGCCGAGTACGGGCTGCCCATCGCGATCAAGGCCGCCTACGGCGGCGGTGGCCGGGGCATGCGGGTGGCCCGCAGCACCGAGGAGATCGGAGGGCAGTTCGACGCCGCGGTCCGGGAGGCAGTCACGGCCTTCGGCCGCGGGGAGTGCTTCGTCGAGCGCTACCTGGACCGGCCGCGGCACGTCGAGACCCAGTGCCTGGCCGATACCCACGGCAACGTGGTGATCGCGTCGACCCGGGACTGCTCGCTGCAGCGCCGGCACCAGAAGCTGGTCGAGGAGGCGCCCGCCCCGTTCCTGACCGCCGAGCAGGACAAGGTGCTGCGGGAATCCTCGGCCGCGATCCTGCGGGCGGCCGGGTACGTGGGCGCCGGCACCTGCGAGTTCCTCATCGGCCAGGACGGCATCGTGTCGTTCCTGGAGGTCAACACCCGGCTGCAGGTCGAGCACCCCGTGACCGAGGAGGTCAGCGGCATCGACCTGGTGCGGCAGATGTTCGCCATCGCCGAAGGCGGCACGCTGGACTTTCCCGACCCGCAGCCGCGCGGGCACTCGATCGAGTTCCGGATCAACGCCGAGGACCCCGGCCGGGGCTTCCTGCCGGCGCCGGGCACCATCACGGCCTGGCGCCCGCCGTCGGGCCCCGGCGTCCGCCTGGACGCCGGCTACACGGCCGGGATGACCGTGCCGCAGGCGTTCGACTCCCTGATCGCCAAGCTGATCGTGACCGGGGCCACCCGGGCGGAGGCGCTCGAGCGCTCGCGCCGTGCGCTGGCCGAGTTCGAGATCGAGGGCATGCCCACGGTGCTGCCGTTTCACCGGGCGGTGGTCCAGGACCCGGCCTTCACGAGCTCCTCGTCGCTGCGGGTGCACACGCGCTGGATCGAGACCGAGTTCGCCGGGGACATCCCGCCGTATGCCGGGACGAGCAGCCCGGATGGCGACGAGGACGGAGACGGCGCGGGCGGCCCGCGCGAGCGGATCACGGTGGAGGTCGGCGGCAAGCGCCTGGAGGTCACCATCCCCGCCGGCCTGCACCAGGCCGGGGGCCTGGCCGGACGCAGCGCGGGCGGCGCGGCGGGGCGGCCCCGGCGCGGCGGGCGGCGCGGCGGCGGCGGCGGCGGCAGCAGCGCGCCCAGCGGCGACGCCCTGGTCAGCCCGATGCAGGGCACGATCGTCAAGATCGTCGCCGCCGACGGTCAGCACATGTCCGCGGGTGACACCATCGTCGTGCTGGAGGCGATGAAGATGGAGCAGCCGCTCACCGCGCACAAGGACGGCACGGTCAGCGGCCTGACCGTGCAGGTCGGCCAGACCGTCTCGGCGGGCGCCGTGATCTGCCAGCTAGGCGAGTAGCGCCCATGGCCCGGCTGCCCGGCGATCCCAGCGTGGCCGGGTGGCTGCGGTTCGCGGTCGGGTTCCGGCTCCCGCGCGAGAACCAGGACTGGGTCCGGCATGAGCTCACCGACGCGGGCTGGCGGGGCCGGACCGTGCTCCGCCACCTTGCCGTTATTATCCCGGTTTGTGCCGTTCTTGCGGTCCTGGCCGGCCTGCTGCTGCCCGCCCCGGTCTGGCTCATCCTGATGACCATCGCGCTGATCCTGTCCGGCAGCCTGTTCACGGTGGCGGCCTACGCCGATGACATCCGCACGTCCCGGCTGCGCCAGCACGGTCTCCAGGCCCCCGACGACCCGGACCTCGGCCACCCCTCCCACTAGCCCGCGGCCCGCCAGCCGAGCCGTTCAGGCGGGACGCTACCGGCTGGAGGGGCGCATGAGCTTGCGCGCGGCCTCGGTCAGGCTGCCGGACAGGGAGGGGTACACGGCGAAGGTGTGCGCCATCTGATCCACGGTCAGCATCTGCTCCACGGCCAGCGACACGCCCAGGATCAGCTCGCTGGCGCGGGGGGCGACCACCACGCCGCCCAGGACGGTACCGCCGCTGCGCTGGGCGAACAGCTTGATGAAGCCGTCCCGGAAGCCCTGCATCTTGGCTCGCGCGTTGGTGGCCAGCGGCAGCTTGACCACGACTGCCTGGGCCTCGCCGCTGTCCACGTCCTGCTCAGTGATCCCCACGGTGGCGATCTCGGGCTCGGTGAAGATCGTCGCGGCCACGTGGCTCAGCTGCAGCGGCTGGACGGCCTCGCCCAGGGCATGCCACATCGCGATGCGGCCCTGCATGGCGGCCACGGAGGCCAGCATCAGGACGCCGGTGCAGTCACCGGCGGCGTACACGCCGGGCAGCGAGGTCCGGGATACCCGGTCAACCGGGATGAACCCGCGCTTATCCACGGTAACTCCGCATTCGGCCAGGCCCAGTCCGCTGGTGGCCGGCACCATCCCGACGGTGAGCAGGCAGTGCGATCCGCGGACCGTCCGGCCGTCCTGCAGGATCACCGAGACGCCGCTGCCGGTGCGCCGGACCTCGGTGGCCCGCGAGCGGCCGAGGACGTTCATCCCGCGGCGGCGGAACACCTCCTCCATGACGACCGCGGCATCGGTGTCCTCGTGCGGCAGGACGTGCTCGCGGGACGAGACCAGCGTCACCTGCGAGCCGAGGGCCTGGTAGGCGCCGGCGAACTCGGCGCCGGTCACCCCGGAGCCGACCACAATCAGCTGCGTTGGCAGTTCCGGCAGGTCGTAGAGCTGGCGCCAGGTCAGCACGCGCTCCCCGTCCGGTTCGGCACCGGGCAGGATCCGGGGCTGGGCGCCGGTCGCGATGAGCACGGCGTCAGCGGCGATCTCGCGGTCCCCCACGACGACGGACCGGGGCCCGGCCAGCCGGGCGGTGCCGGCGATGACCTCCACGCCCTCGGCGCACAGCCGGGCGGACACGTCGGCCGACTGAGCCTGGGCCAGGGAGCGGACCCTGGCGTACAGGCGCGGGGCGTCGACCGTGGCGCGGGCCGCCCCGACCTGGATGCCCAGCGCGGCCGACCCTTCGAGGGCGGTCATCAGGCCGGAGGTCGCGATCAGCGTCTTGGAGGGCACGCAGTCGGTGAGCACGCACGCGCCGCCCGGGCCGTCCCGCTCGATGATGGTGACGGCGGCACCCAGTTGCGCGGCGACCAGGGCGGCCTCATATCCGCCTGGCCCGCCCCCGATGATGACGATCCTTGGCTGCGGATGACTCACGATGCCCCATTGTGTCGCACCCGGTGATCGCGCCCCGGCCAGGGCACCGGACGGTGCCTGCCCCCGGCTCCCGCCGGGTCTCCGCCCGAGCCCTCGCTGGCGCGCCGCTGGGGCGCCGCTGGGGCGCCGCTGGGGCGCCGCTGGGGCGCCGCTGGATGTCTGCTTGATAACACCCTCGCGTTACCCGGCTGCAGTCGCCGTCAGGCTCGTACGCTTGGCAATCGTGGCGATATACGCGGCCTACGGCAGCAACATGAACCCGGCGCAGATGGCTGAACGGTGCCCGCACTCGCCCTACTGCGGCACCGGCTGGCTGGACGGCTGGCGGCTGACTTTCGGCGGCGAGGACCTGAGCTGGGAAGGCGCCCTGGGCACGGTGGTCGAGGACGCCGGCGAACGGGTCTTCGTGGTGCTCTACGAACTGTCCGAGGCCGACGAGGACGCGCTGGACAGCTGGGACGGGGCGACGCTCGGCTACTACCGCAAGTCCATGGTCCGGGTGGCCACCCTGGACGGCGACGTGGTCGCCTGGCTCTACGTGATCAACGCTTACGAGGGCGGCCTCCCCTCGGCCCGTTACCTCGGGATCATGGCCGATGCGGCGGAGGCGGCCGGCGCGCCCGCCGACTACGTGGCGGACCTGCGCGGCCGCCCGTGCTCGTCGGTCGGCAGCTAGAGCGGGTCTCCCCTGTCTGTGAACGTGGCGGGCGGCAGCCGGGACGGGTCACGAGGACTGGATCGCGGTTTCGCGCGCTGAGTGACGAGCAGCGGGAGCGGACCGAGCCGTTGTTGCCGTCCGCGTGCATCACCTGGACCCGTACCTAGGGGAGCCGACCACCAGCACGAGCTTCCCGCGCACGAGACCGTCCTCGCTGACGCGGTGCGCCTCCGCGACCTCGGCGAGCGGGAAGGTCTGCGCGACCGGGAGCGAGAAGCGCCCGGACCCGATCAGCTCGCCGATCTCGGCGAGAGCGTGGACCGCGCGGCCAGCGTCCCCGCTGCTGAACGTCACCCCGTGCTCCTGCGCGCCGACGAAGTCTGCCATCGTCACGACGTGCTCCGGGGCGCCCGCGAGCCCGATCAGCTCGGGCAGGACGCCGCTCCCGGCGACGTGGAGCGCGGCGTCGACGCCGTCGGGCGCGAGGGCGCGAACCCGCTCGACGAGGCCCGCGCCGTAGCCGACGGGCTCGGCCCCC
>Ga0208357_1003091_pt1 | contig 10462 bp, 10 predicted proteins | sample NGESurdeep092012_6_FD_184487 | JGI IMG/M metagenome (GOLD analysis project Ga0208357, IMG submission 184487) | Arctic peat soil microbial communities from Barrow, Alaska - NGEE Surface sample F52-2 deep-092012 (SPAdes) | ecosystem: Environmental > Terrestrial > Soil > Wetlands > Peat ... | reverse complement strand
GTGAGGCGGCGGTCGATCCTGCGCGGGCTGATCCGGCTCGCGCTGCGGATCGTCATCGTCATCGTGGTCTTCATCATGGCGCTGCTCCTGGTCTATCGCTGGGTTGGCCCGCCGATCACGCCACTGATGCTGATCCGCCTGCCGGAGGCCGGACGCATCGACCGCCAGGCCGTGCCGCTGTCCGCCATCTCCCCCGAGTTGCAGCATGCGGTCATCGCGTCGGAGGACAATCGCTTCTGCCGCCATCACGGCATCGATTGGGGGGCCGTCTCCGACGCGGTCGGCGAATACGATGCCGAGGGGCGGCTGCGCGGCGCCAGCACCATTACCATGCAGGTGGCGCGCAACCTGTTCCTGTGGCCGGGCGGCGGCTTTTTCCGCAAGAGCATCGAGGCCGCGCTCGCCTTGACCATCGACGCGCTGTGGCCGAAACGGCGCATCCTCGAGGTCTATCTCAACATCGCGGAATGGGGCAACGGGATCTATGGCGCGGAGGCGGCGTCGCGCGGCTATTTCCACGGCGCCGCGTCGCGTCTCTCCCGGCACGATGCCGCCCTGCTCGCCGCCGTGCTGCCGAACCCAAGGCACTGGTCGCCCGCCCACCCGACGCGCTATGTCGCCGACCGCGCGGCGGTGATCGCCACGCGCATCCCGACATTGGACAGCTATTACGATTGTTTGCGCTGATAATTGGCTTTAATTGGCTTCCTTTTCGGCTGGTTTTTCGCGGAAATCCGCCAAAAATTGGGTTCGTTTGGCGAAAACCATTTTTTCGTCGGCTCGCCCCGTACCGCCGCCGCCTCGATGTTTCATATTGGAACATATAAAGAACATTACAAGGAACCATCACCGCCGATGCGCGCCACTCTTTCGCGGCCATCTAGGGCCGCTGGCGTGGTAGCGTGTAGCCGCGATACTTATTGAACCGAGGAACTGCCGCAAACCGCACCCGTGGCGCGGTTTGAATTAACCTGCGCCGCCCGGCATGATGGGGCGATGATACGGATTCTCCCCCTCCTCGCCGTCGCGGCGCTTGGCCTGACCGCCGCCGCCTGCGACATCGACCGGCCGCCGGCTTTGCGCAATACCGGCCTCGGCGACCGGTGCGCCGACTATATGCGGCTATCCTATCCGGGCGCCAAGATCGAAATGAGCCTCAAGCATGTCGAGGTCGCGACCACGGAAAGCGGCCAGCTCGGCCTGATGGTCGTCGATGTCACCGGCGTGCGGCCCGACATCCCCGCCAGCGGCGGCTTCCTCGCCCGCGAGGTGGCGGCGCGCTGCCGCTTCGAAAACGGCATCCTGACCCAGTTTCGCTGGACCAAGGGGCCTCATCGCTAACCGCGCCGGAACGCGGCCAGCGCCTGGCGCGCGGCGGCGGACGGCGTGAGCTTGCCCGCCGACACCTGGCCTTCAATCTCGCTCAGCAGTCGCGCCGCCGTCTCATCGGCGCGGAATAGATCCATCAGCCCGTCGCCGATATCGCGCCACAGCGCCGCCAGCGCCTGCGCCCGCCGCCGCGCCGCGAAGGCGCCGCTCGCCCGCGCCGCGTCGAGCCGCGCCACCGCGATCCCCCACACTTTGTCGAACCCCCGCTCCTCCAGCGACGAGACCGCCAGCGCATCGACCGCGTCGGCGCCGGCCGCCGGGGTCAGCAGGCGCAGCGCGTGCCGGTAATCCGCCACCGCGCGCCGCGCCGCCGGCGCCAGGTCGCCGTCATCCTTGTTGACGATGACCAGATCGGCCAGCTCCACGATGCCCTTCTTGATGCCCTGGAGATCGTCGCCGCCGCCCGGCGCGATCAGCAGCAGGAACAGATCGACCATATCGGCGACCGTGGTCTCCGATTGGCCGACGCCGACGGTCTCGACGATAATAATGTCGAAGCCCGCCGCCTCGGCGATCAGCATCGCATCGCGGGTGCGGCGCGCGACCCCGCCGAGGCTGGTGCCGGCCGGCGACGGGCGGATGAAGGCCGCCTCGGCCCGCGACAGACGCGGCATGCGCGTCTTGTCGCCGAGAATCGAGCCGCCCGCCCGCTTCGACGTGGGATCGACCGCCAGCACCGCGACGCGCCGCCCGGCGCCGATCAGCATCAGCCCGAACGCCTCGATGAAGGTGGATTTGCCGACCCCCGGCGCGCCTGAAATGCCGAGCCGGGTCGCGCCGCCGGTGCGCGGCAGCAGCGCCGCCAGCAATCTTTCCGCCGCCGCCCGATCATCCTCGCGGGTCGATTCGACCAGCGTGATGGCGCGGGCCAGCGCGGCCCGGTCGCCGCCGGCGACTGCCTCGGCCAGGGTAGCGGGATCGGCGCGGCGCGCGGGCATCAGCCGGGGCCGGCTTTGGGCGACACGGGCTATTTCCCGAACAGGCTCTTCAGCGCGCCGCCAATGCCGCCGCCGAGATTCTTCCCGACGCCGGCGGCGCCCCCCAGCATATTCACCGGCGCCAGCATGACGCCCTTGGCGATGCCGGCGAGATCGGGCTGGAAGCTGAGATGGTCCCACGGGCCGCTGATCGTCACCGGCACGGTAAGGATGCCGGCCACCAGCCGCGGCGTGATGCGATAATTCAGCGTGCGCGCCGGCAGATCGACCGACCCGCTGCCGGTCGCGTCGATCGTGTCGGTGCTGACCACCAAATCGCCATTGCGCATGATGCCGTGCGCGATGCTGAAGCTGCCGCTGGCGCTGTTGATCGCGGTGCGGCCGCCGCCGGCGGCGAAGGCGCCGCCGCTGTTCTTCAGCATGCCGCCGAGATCGACGCCGCCGACCGAGCCATGGGACAGACGGAACGTCGCCTTGCCGTCGAGGCTGGCGATCAGGTCCCGCTCGCTGTTGCCGCGCGCGGTGCCGGCGATGGTGAAAGTGCCGGTGCCGGCGACGGTGCCAATGCCGGCGGCATCGCGGGCCAGCGCCCCGACATCGACGCCCGACAGCGCGCCGTCGATCCGCACGGCGGCGCTCGGCCCGGTGGCGTCGAGGGTCACCTGCCCTTTGCCGCTGCCGCCATAAAGCGCCATCGGCCCGACGGTCAGCGCCAGTTTTGCATCCTTGAGATGCACGGTGAGGCTGGTATTGCCGATGCGCATCTTGCGATAAGTGACCCCGGATGCCGCGATCGTCATGTCCGTATCGACGCCGCGAAAGATCGCGACATCGAACGGATCCGTGGCCCAGCCCGCCACCGGCGGCGGCAGATAGGGGTTGAGATCGAGCATCCCGGTCCGCAGATTCGCCGTGATGGCGGGTCTGACGCCGCTGACATCGAGCGCGGCGCCGCCGGTTGCGGCGATCGCGTCGAGCGTGAATTTGCCGTCGGAAAATTTGGCGATGCCGTTCTCACCGTGGACCGCGCCGGACACCGCGAGGGCGCCGAACCCGTGTTTCGGCAGGGTGATGTCCTGGCCGGACCAGGTGACGAAATCGCGCACCGACGGGATCGCGAGATCGGCATTGCCGTCGAACCGCAACGCCGCCACGCCGCGCTTGCCGGTGTTGCTGACGCTGCCGCGATAATTCAGCGTCACCGGCTTTGCCGCCAGCGCGACGGCGAGCCCGGTCTTGCCGCCCGCCGCCAGCAGCGCGCCGGCGGCATCGAGCTTCACCGTGAGGGCCAGCTTCTGGCCCCGCCACAGCGCCGAGCCGGCGAGCGTGAACGGGGCGGCGAGGCTGGGCGCGGCGATGGTCGCAGTGCCTTGCGTCAGTTCCTCGTGCCGGCCGGTGCGGCGGTCGAGCAGCGTAATCGTGCCGTTCTCGATCGCGATCTCCTTCACCTGGAGACGCGACAGCGCATCGAGACCCGCGATCGGCGCGTTGTCGGCGGGCTCATCGGGCGCGGGGCCGGGAAGCGCCGAATCCGCCGTCGCGAAATTCCAGTTGGGCCGGCCCTTGGCGTCGATTTCGAGGGCGATGGTGGGATCGACCAGCGCCAGCCGGTCGATGTCGAGGCGCCCCGACAAAAGCGGCCGCAGCTTCACCGTGACATAGAGTTTTTTCACCGACGCGAAGGTGGGCGATGCCGCGCCCGTTGGATTGGTCAGCGACGCGTCGTTGACGACCACCCGGATGTCGGGGAATAGCGACAGCGACAGACGTCCGGCGATCCGCAGGTCGCGCCCAGTGGCGTCATGCACCCGCGCCTCGATCTGTCCCCGATAGGCGCTGGCGGGAATGAGGAACGGCGCCGCGATCACCAGCACCACCAGCACCAGGATTACCGCAACCACGACGAGTAATGGTTTTTTCATGATGCCTCCCCTTCCCGGCCGCCGGAACATTCTAGCCCATCCCTTGTTGGCAAGGCGAGGCGTCCGCCGACCTCAAATCGCGGGGCGGGATCGGGGCACGCGTCTCGCCCGTTCGATTGGACAGGACCGGCATTTCTGCGCAAAATGGCGGGGTGGAACTGAAAGGATGATGTCCATGGCGGAAGAAATCGATTGGGAAATTCCGGAACAATCCCAACCGAAGCCGGAGGAATTCGCGTTCGATCTCGATCGCGCCTTGCAATCGGTCGTCGGCATTCAGGCGACAATTCCCGACGACGCCTTCACCGCGCGGACACTGGGGACCCAGCGCGGCGGCAGCGGCATCGTGATCCGCGACAGCGGCCTCATCGTCACCATCGGGTATCTCATCACCGAGGCCGAAACCATCTGGATCACCACCAGCGACGGGCGCGCGATCCAGGGCACCGTCGCCGCCTATGATCAGGAGACCGGCTTCGGGCTGGTGCAGGCGCTGGGCCGGCTGGGCGTGCCGGCGATGGCGATCGGCCAGTCCGCCGGGCTCGAGGTCGGCGCGCCGATGGTGGTCGCGGCGGGCGAGCGCCGCCATTCGATCAGCGCGCGCATCATCGCGCGCCAGGAATTTCCCGGCAGTTGGGAATATCTTCTCGACGAGGCGCTGTTCACGGCGCCGGCGCATCCCTTTTGGGGCGGCGCCGCCGCCATCGACCATGCCGGCAAGCTGGTCGGGGTCGGCTCGCTGCATGTTCAGCAGTCGGTGGCGGGCGGCGCGGCGCGCGACATCAATATGATCGTGCCGATCGATCTGCTGACGCCGATCCTCGATGAATTGCTGACGCATGGCCGGCCCGATCATCCGGCGCGGCCGTGGATCGGCGCCTATAGCGGCGAAAGCGAGGGCCGCGTCGTCATCGCCGGCGTGCTGCCCAAGGGTCCGGCCGCCGCCGCCGGCATGCGGGTCGGCGATATCGTGTGGGCGGTGCGCGACGAGGCGATCGGCAACCTTGCCGATTTCTATCGCAAGCTGTGGCAATCGGGCGAGGCCGGCGCCGAGATTCCGATCGAGCTGGTGCGCGACGGCCGCACCGTGTGGGTCCGCGTCAAATCCCGCGACCGCGGCTCGATGCTGAAAAAAAACCTGCTGCAATAATCATCCGATCTCTCCACGTCGCGCATAGCGCCACCCAGGAAACCGCCGCCGTCGATTTCATTCTGCCGTTTTAGCTCAGCGCCCGCAGACCGGCGCGCACGCGATCGGGATCGGCGCCGTCGAGGCGCCGCTCGATCGCGCGGTGCGTCTTGCGCCAAATCGGCACCGCGTCGCTCAGCAGGGCGCGCCCGGCCGGCGTCAGCGCGACCCGCCGCCCGCGCTTGTCGCCGGCATCGACGGCGATGGTGACGAGGCCGCGCCGCGCCAACGGTTTCAGCGCCGCCGTCAGGGTGGTGCGATCCATTCCCAACAGCGCGGAGAGATCGCCGATGCCCGCCGGCTCCGGCCGATGCAGCGCCGTCAACAGCGAGAATTGGCCGTTGGTCAGGCCCAGCGGCCGCAGCGCCTCGTCGAAGCCGCGCGCCACCACCCGCGCCGCGCGCTGTAAATGCAGGCACAGGCAGGTGTCGCGAATCCGCGGGGCGATGTCGTAGGGGAGATCGGGAGGAAGATCGGCGTGCCTGAGCATACGCCATGTGTTGATATCAACCGAAAAAAGTCAACATCGGCCCGAAATCGATGCGGCCGCGCCGCAGATCGTGGCCGGCGCCCGCGATCGGGATGATCCGCGTGGGCGCCGGAATGGCGGCGATGGCCGCCGCCAGCTCCGCGAGGGTTCCGAACGGATCGGCCGCGCCATGGACAAAGATCGCGGGGGTGCGCAGCGCCGGGAAATGCGTGGTGCGCAACTGCTCTGGCTTCGCCGGCGGATGCAGCGGATAGGACAGCAGCAACAGGCCGGCGGCGAGGTCGGGCGCCTCGGCTGCCAGCATCGAGGCTTGGCGCCCACCATAGGAATGGCCGCCGAGATAGACCGGCCCCGCCACCGCGCCGCGCAGATAGGCGACGGCATCGCGCAAGCCCGCGCGATCCGCCGCCGCGCCGGCCGGATGCGGCGGGCCGCCGGCGCGCTTTTGCCGAAACACCAGATCACAGCGCAGCACGGTCACCCCCGCCGCCGCGAACGCCGCCGCCGCCGCGCTCAACAGCGGCGCGCGGCAATTGCCGCCGGCGCCATGTGTCAGCACCAGGCCCCGACCGTCGGCGGCGGCGGCCGGGTGATGAAGGAAGCCGACGACCGTGCCTTCGGCAATCGCGACAGGCGCGACTTCAGCCTCCGGCATTGTCCGCCACGCACGCCGCGCGGTCGCCGAAACCGTGACGCCCGTTCCACAGCGGCGCGTCGATCGCGGTGGCCGTCTGCGCCTGGGGACCCGACTGCCGCGCCAAGTGGAGCACCGAAGGCACGACATGCTCGGGGCGCAGATAGGCGCCGGTATTAACGCCCGCCGCGATCCGGGCGGCGCGCATTTCGGCCGAGCCGGTGGTCATGGTGCCGCCAGGCCAGACGATATTGACCGCGATGCCGTCCGCCCGCAGTTCGTCCGCCAGCGAGAAACTCAAGCTCGCCAGCGCCGCCTTCGCCGCGTCATAGGGCTGGTTGCGGGGCGCGATGCGGCCGGCGCGCCAAGTGCCGTCGCCGTCATGCGTGACCGGCAGCGAGCCGGCCGAGCCGATCATGATGATGCTGCCGCCGCGCCCGCCCGCCCGCATCGGCGGCACGAAGGCGCGGGTCACGGTCAGCGTCCCGCGCACGATGACGCGATCCATCGCCGCCCAATCCGCGTCGCTCGCGTCGAGCACGGTCGAGAGGCCGGCCGGCATGAAGAGAGCGCGCATCCGCAGCGCGGCATTGTTGACCAGAATGTCGATGCGCCCAAACCGCGCCACCGCCCGGTCGCGCGCATCGGCGACGGCGGCGGCATCATTGAGATCAAAATCGACGATCAGCGCCCGCCCCGACGCCTCGAATTCGCCGCGAGTCGCCTCGGCGCCGTCCCACGCGCGGTCGGCCGCGACAAGGCTCGCCCCCGCCGCCAGCAACCCCAGGCTCAACGCCCGCCCAATCCCGCGCGCCGCGCCCGTCACCACGGCAACCGATCCGTTCAAGTCTGGCATGGCGCGTCTCGCTATTAGCTTCCGGTACTCGGGTGTGATTTTGACCTGACCAAACTCTAATCCGGCCGCCTCCAATCACAAGCGCGTTCCACCCCGACGAAAGTCGGGGTCCACGGCAAAGATGGACTCCGCGATCCGGCGCTTGCTCGGACGGTGGGTTAGGCGCCGCGTCACCAAAATCCCCTCTCCGCTTTGGGGAGAGGGAGGGGCCCATCGCGAAGCGATGGGAGGGTGAGGTGGTGACGCTCCGCCGATTCTTCCCACCTCACCTCGCCTAGCCTCTCCTCCCTTTAAGGGAGGAGGAGGGAATATTCCTTTCTCATGTTTGATTCGCTTCGACGAAGGCGCAGAGGACGGCATTGATACTCGTCTGATAACCGCGACCCTTTTTTCGGAACAAAGAGCACATCCCGGGACGCGGTATTATGTCTTATTGGGCTGCTGCACCACGACACGCGCGCGCTTGAACCACTCGGCGTCCGGCATGAACGTATCGGGGTCCTCGGCGGCAGCCTTTTCGATATCGGCATCGGTTAGCGCGCGCAGCCGGGATTGCAGCCGTGCGTCCCTCGACAGCGCCCTTCGGGCGCGCTCGGGATGAGGGACTTTTCTGTGTGCCATCAAAAATCTCTCCTTCCTGAGTTGGCGCGGGTTCGGCCGCTTGCGCCGGGTCTTCGCTCGCTCGCCACGAGGGCCGGCCGTCTTGACATAACGTAATTAACGGAATTATATCTATCGCAAAGGGGGTGTCATTAGTAATTTCAGTGGGTTAGGCGAATTGAAAATTGTACGCATCCTGCTATAATAGCGTGGACCCGTGAAATCGGTCTGAGAGATTCGGCGAGTCAAAACCTCAAAGACCTTCACGGGTCCGCCAGCTTCGCGCCCGGAGGCCAGACGCCAAACTTCCCACTCGCCCGAAGCGTTTGAGGCAAAGCATGATTCGTGGCGTAACGTCCAGAAAATTGAAAGGCACGACTCAAGACGGGAACGCTAAATGCCGTTCTCGATAAGGGAAGCCTCGCGCGCGAGGCAATTCCACTCCATGATCTTTAGATATGGAGATAATGGAAACGATCTGGCCTATTGTTGCTGCCATAGAAGGGGCACTAGCGGCTTGGGCTGGTGCCTTGGTTAGTTTATCAAATCCAAATTATCGATTTGCGCGGCAATTATTTTGGGCATCCGCGCTTATTTTGGGTGTGACTGATCTCGCTTGGGAATTCACGACCGATAAGCCGATTTGGTTTCAAATTGGTGCCGGAGTTCTGACGACAATTGCGATCTGCGTGGTTTTCCCTATGCTACTGGCATGGACACACGAAAAACAGCAAAGCGCGCCGCCGCATATGGGGTAGGCGGTCTAGTCGTTTTTCTTTTGGTGCCTCTTGAGGCGCGTCACATTCATGGCGGTGCGTTTGCTCAATCCATCAGCCGGCCGAGCGACGGCGGCACGGTGATCGGCACCGAGGTGCAGGGCAAGCAGTCAATCACCGTGACTGGTTCGCCAAGCCAAACCGGACCACTGGTTGGCGGTGAAAGCAACGTCACGGCGTGCCCCGGCCAAAATGGTCCGCGTAATGTAATTGGAACCTATGTTGGACCAGGCAATAGCTTGTCGGTTACGGTCACCGGGAATGGTGGCGGAGGATCGGTGACCGGCTATCGGTCCTCGGTGACGGTCGGTGGCCCTGACTGTAAGTAGGGATACATGACCGAATGAAGAAATCCGAGCCTGAATTTACCGATGAAGAAATCGAGCAGCGCATGCGCGAGACTGTGCAACGCTCATTCGCGATCCCGCACAAAATGCAGAAGGAGATGGTTGGGAAGGTAGGCCAATCGTCCGGCAGAAAATCAAAGTCGATCCAGAAGGGTCAACAGAAACCTTAGCTTGCGACGGAGGCGCAGTTCCCTATTGCGCGCTATCAGTCCGCCGATAGGTGAGACGCTTGTACTCCCCGCCCTTCACCGCTTCGCAAGAACGTGCCGTATCGGTGATTTCGCGGCGATCCCAACGGAACGCAACCTCATCGCAGTAGCGCGAAAGATGCTCTGGCGAGACGTGATGGAAGGCGCCGACAATCGATCGCTCTAGCAGCGCGTTCCAGCTTTCCGCCGTGTTGTTGTGAATGCCATCGCGCGCGTATTCGCCGATTGAATGCTTGACCGAACCGTGTTTGCCGCCCGTGATCTTCTCGGAACCACGGTAAGCCTTGTGATCGTCCGAATGAATGTCGGTGCCATGCGCGACCTTCTCCGCAATATTCCGTTTCAGCACGCCACCAAGTGGCTTGCCGACCACCGTGGCGCGGACGCGACCGCCCCTGCCGCGCTCGACCAGCACCGCAACCGGGGTTTTGTTATCGTCGGCACGCGTGCGGCCCTTGATGCCCTTGCGCGGCTTTCCGCCGATCCACACTTCGTCCGCCTCAACGATAGTGCCCGGACCGCCGAGCTTGTCGCCTGACACGTCACGCATGGCCTCGCGGATGCGGTGGCAAAGGAACCACGCCGCCTTGTAGGAAATTTCGAGCGAGCGCGACATTTGAAGCGCGCTAATCCCTTTCTTGCTGGCGCACATTAGGCGATAGGCCAGCGCCCATTTGGTGAGCGGCAGATGGGAGCTTTCCATGACGTGTTTGGTGCGAACGGTGAATTGACCGTGGCAGTCCTGACACTCGCGCAAGCCCGCGCGTACTTTCTTGCCGGGGTTAGCGGCGATGGAATAGAGGCGGGTTTGATTGATGTTGCCGCAATGCGGGCAAACAACGCCAGTCGGCCAGCGTTGTGCCTCAAACCAAGCGCGGGCTTTCTCTTCGTCGTGGAAAATCTGGTCGGTGAGGTTCATGGCCGCAATTCCCGTTTGTTGCGGCCATTCTAGCTATAGGCATCCCTTTGTCAAGGACATAGTTCCGGTAATTAACGTACATATATGCGTTGAGCCGCTCCCGCCACGCATCGGCAGAATAGGCGCTTAGAGACCCAATTATTTAATTTTTTGCCGAACGAACCCAATTTTTTTTATACGCGAAACGCGGTCG
>Ga0208357_1003090_pt1 | contig 10462 bp, 12 predicted proteins | sample NGESurdeep092012_6_FD_184487 | JGI IMG/M metagenome (GOLD analysis project Ga0208357, IMG submission 184487) | Arctic peat soil microbial communities from Barrow, Alaska - NGEE Surface sample F52-2 deep-092012 (SPAdes) | ecosystem: Environmental > Terrestrial > Soil > Wetlands > Peat ... | reverse complement strand
CCGCACTCGGCATGTTATCCCCAGCCGAGTTCGAACGACGGAATCAAGCCGCCTGATGTCCAATGAAATACTGTCCACCGGACCGAGCCAGCTTCACTCCCTCGACAACCCGACCCATTACACACGCGACGATTTTGCGTGGCCCAACGCCCTCTTCGCCGAACTGATCGAACGTGGCGATCAGTCGCGATTGCCGTTGGCCGCCGCCTTTTCGCGTGCCAAACATTCGAAGTAGACCATCAGGACGAGTGCCGCATAGGGGACGCTTACCACCGTTTCGAGACCGATGAGCCACCAATCCGAAGCGGGCGGGTGCATCGCGGCGAACCCCTCGGATAGCACGATGGTGCCCAGGTCGACGAGTATGTAGGTCGCGAGCAGGGTGAGCGTGAGGAAGACGTTGTGGCGCTGTGTGGCTAACTGGGCGCTGCGTTGAAACGATCGCGGAATCAGCCACCACGCCGAAAGGTTCGGCTCCAGCGCCGCGTTGACGTCGGCGAAGATCGTCAGCGCCAGCAGGCCGTATGCGAGCGCCCCCAGCACGATCCAGCCCGGATCCGAAGAACCCACGTCGATCGCCAAGAGCGTCAGCGCGGCGGAAACGAGGTCGATCACGATAACGGCCCAACTGCGTTCGAGAACGCGTCCCCAGCGCGCTGCGGGTAGTACCTGCTCGCCGGTAGCATCGCAGCCGGCGAAGGCGAAGACGACGAGCGCCAGCAGCGGCCCGACAATGAGTCCACCGATAATCTCCGGGTAGTGCAGTCCGCGAACCAAGAGGAACGCAGCCTGCAAGCCGAACGCGACGGCCGCTGCCGCGAGATAGAACGCCCATCTGCGCGCGCATAGACGGACCGCGCGCGCTACGAGCGCGCCGAACGGCGAGGGCGGGGGCACGACGTCAGGAGTCTGCGCTGCGGTTTACGGGGCGACGGGCCGCACGAGGAACGCGCAGGAAGAAGCGGACGTCGGCGCAGCCTTGGCACACGACCACCACGTCGGCATCGCGTACGGCGCGGCCATCGACGGTCACGTCGAAGTCTCCGCGTTCGAACCCGGCCAGCGTGCCGCGCACGCTGCGGTGAAATTTGTCGGCAGGCGCCAGCGCGCCGATTGCTTCGCGCACGGCCATCGCGAGCAACTCGCGCACGCGCAACGGCGTCGCTAGGGCGAACGCCGCCGAGCCGTCCGCAGCGACGGCGTGGAGATCCAGCGGAACCCGGATACGGATCACGTCTGCGAGTTTTGGCGAAGTTCGAGGAGCCGCCTGCCAGCGGGGAGTACGGTACTCCTCAATGTCGATCTCGCGCCGTCTGGCCGCCCGCACGTGAGTTATTCGCCGCGCCGCCGCCGGCTGGACGACGGTGCGGGAGACGAGGGCGGCGGATGGCTCTCGATGGTCGCATTGATCGTCGTCGTCGTTCTGGTCGGCCTGTTGCTGGGTGCGGTATTGGCGCACGTGTTCGGTGCGAAAACGGCTGCCGGTGCCGGTCCGACCCCGTTGCCGACGATCGTCGTGACGCCCGTGCCGTCGACGACCCCGCGGATGTCGCTCGCGCCGTCTCCAACTCCCAAGCCCAAACCGACGCCCAAGCCGACCAGCGCGCCGACGCCGACCGCGCCGTCGGTGCCCACTGCAACGCCCGTTGCCAGCGTCGCGCCGACGCTCGGGCGCCAGCCATCTCCCAAGCCGTTTTCCGAGCCGTCTGCTAAACCGTCGCCCAAAGTACGTTCCAGCGCGCTGCCGACGCCCGCGCGCCTGCCGACGCCCCGCAAGACGCTTGCGACCAAGCCGCCCTCGCCGGCGCCCAAACCACTTCCCAAACCATCGATCCACGCGGCGCCCGAAGGGCCAGGCGATCGCGCGGCCGCGGTCGTGCGGCTCTATCTCGACGCGCTCGCGCGCGGCAACACCGCGCGGGCGCGATCGTATCTGGCGACGGGTTCTCCCACCGAATCGTCGTTTATGAACGCTTCGGCGCATCTGACCTCGCTGCGCATCGCGCAAAATGCCGACGGAACGTACAAGGTCGATACGGATCTCACGACCGACGGCGGCGAATACTTCGTGACGTTCACCGTCGATGTCATGCCGGGCGGTGCGGTCATCACCGATCACACCGCCATCAAACCCTAGGAACCTGAGGTTCCCTAGATTTCGGCGCCAATGCCCGTATTGGCGCGGACGTTCAGTTCGTTGAAGGCGGCTTGCGACGCAGGGTCGTGGGTGAGGAGCGAGCCCAGAACGGCGGCGAGGAACGCGAGCGGAATCGAGACCAATCCCGGGTTTTCCAGCGGAAAGATCGGATGGGCCATCACCGCCGGCGAAATCGCGATGAAGACTACCGATGAAGCCAGGCCGACGGTCATCCCAGCCAGCGCTCCGGCGCGGTTAAAGCGTCGCCAGAAAAGCGAAAGCACGATGACCGGCACGTTGGCGCTCGCGGCGACGGCAAACGCGAGCCCGACCAAGAACGCGACGTTGAGCGAGCGCAAGCCCAGCGAAAGCAGGATCGCCAGCGCGCCGACGACCAACGCAACGGTCCGCGCTACGACGACCTGCTCGCGCTCGTCGCCTCGGCCCGCGCGAACGATATTCCACCAGACGTCGTGAGCGATCGCCGAAGACGCCGAGATCGTTAGCCCCGCGACGACGGCTAGGATCGTGGCGAAGGCGATCGCTACGACGAAGGACATGAACAAATCGCCGCCGAGCTCGCGGGCGAGCAACGGCGCCGCGAGGTTGGTGTTGGTTTGCGGAACGAGGTAGTGGTCGCGCGCGAACTCCGCGTTGAGCTCGTGCGCCTGCGCGGTGTGGTGAGCGATATATTCCAGCGCCTGCGCATCTCGGAGATGGATGCCGATGCGCTGCGGTCCGATCAGCGTTGCGGCGCCCAGCCCCATAAACGTCGTCGTAAGGTAAAAAACGCCGATCACGGCCATCGCCCAGGCGACCGACGCGCGTGCGGCCTTAGCGCTGGGCACAGTATAGAAACGCATCAGGACGTGCGGCAGGCCGGCCGTGCCCAAGACCAGCGCGAGGCCGAGCGAAATGAGATCCAGCTTTCCGATCGCACCGGAAAAACGCAGGCCGGGCTGCAGGAGGTTGTGCGTCGCGGACGTTCCGACGACGTGGACGTGAGCGGCGGCATGGAAGAACGCCGGCAGCGAAAACCCGAAATGCAGCAGGACCAAGAAGCTCATCGCCAGCGATGCCGCCATCAGCAGCGCCGCCTTGACGATCTGTACCCACGTCGTTGCCAGCATCCCGCCGAACACCACGTAGACGAGCATGATGATTCCCACCGCGACGATCGTCGTGGCGGAGTCGAGCTGTGGGATCAAGAGGTTGATGACCGAGCCCGCCCCAACTATCTGCGCGACCATGTAGATCAACGCGATGACCAGCGTCGAGGCGGCGGCGGCCGCGCGTACCGGATGACCGCGCAACCGAAACGAGATCAAGTCGCCCATCGTATACTTGCCGACGTTGCGCGACGGCTCCGCGACCAAGAAGAGCACGGTCAGATACGCGACCAGCCATCCCACCGAGTACATGAACCCATCGAATCCATAGAACGCGATGAGCCCGGTGATTCCCAAGAACGATGCCGCCGACATGTAGTCTCCGGCGATCGCCCAACCGTTGTGCGCCGCGCCGATCTCACGGTTGGCGGTGTAGAAGCCCTTGCTCGTCGTGTTGCGCGCAGAAGCCCAGACCGTAATAAGCAGCGTCGCGATCATGAAGAGGCAGAACATCCCCAGGCTGGGCGTCACGGCGTTTTCAAATCTCGTGCGACGTTCTCGATCACGCGCGCTTGGAGCGCGTCGAACGCTCTCGCGCGCCACACATACAGTGCCAAGAGCACCCACGCCATCGCGAACTGCGAGAACGCGAAGGCATACGCCAACGTCAGATCGCCCCAAACGGGCCGGCGCGCGAGGGCCGGAAACGCGCCCACCAGGACCGGTAACGAGAAATAATACAACGCGAAGAACGTCGTGGCCGGAACGACGAACCGTCGCTTCGTGCGTAACAATTGTGCGAACGCCGGATCGGCGGCTACTGCGTCCCAATCCTTCGGGCGCAGGTGCTGGTGTTCCACACGCTTTCTTACGGAGTGTCCTCGTGCGGCCAGCTGGCGATCTCACCGATCGCCGCGCTCTTGAGGACGCGCAGGCCGAGCATCGCGCACTTCATGCGCGTCGGGCTGATGCCGATGCCGACGTTTTCGAGCACGGCTTCTTTGGAGAGCCGCGCGACGTCGGCGAGGTTCATGCCCTTGACGGTTTCGGTCAACATCGACGCCGACGCTTGGCTAATCGCACAGCCCTTGCCGGAAAAACGGATATCGGAGATCGCGCCGCTGTCGTCTACGCGTAGTTCCATGCGAATCTGATCGCCGCACAACGGGTTGACGTCTTCCGCGGACGCATCGGCAACGTCCAGCGTTCCGAAGTTTCGCGGATTCCGGTAGTGGTCCAGGATGTAGTCGCGATAAAAATCGTCCATACGCTGGGTTGTTCTTCTGCAAATAAGGGGAAAGTTCCCGTCATGTCTAAGATTGCGTCCGAGCGGAGGAGCGCGTGCGGCGCCCTGCGCTTTTCCTTTTTTTCGACATGAGAGGGTTTGCAATGACGAAAAAGTTGGGTCCGATCGTCGCGATGACGGTGGCGCTGGTTGCATGCGGCGGCGGGGGCTCCGGAGCGACCCCACCAAGCGGGCCGCCGGCCGGCACGACGCCCGCTCCCACGCCGACGCCGACGACATCGGCGTCCTATCTCAATAGCCAGGCGACGATCTCTCGCTACATGGGAACCGTCGATCCAACCGTTACGAATGCCGAAGGTTGTCAGATGGCGCAAGGCGTCGGCGATCAAGCCGCGTCGGGTCTGGTCGTTTTGGATTATGGCGAACCCTACACCGATGGGGTTAGCTTGGGCACCTCGGACTACGGTGTGGGAAACCCGTTCGTGACCGACGCGCAAATTCAAGCGGCGGCGCAGGGATACCTCGACGGTTACGCGCGCTGCAACGAGCCCGCAGCCAATCATTTGATTCTAGCAATCGGGACGTCCAACTTCGGCAGTCACGTGACGGCCGCTCACGCCGTTGCGTGGGCGCAGATGATCGCGCAACTCGACGCGTACGTCGCGAGCAAGGCCTACCCGAACGAAACCGTTGCGGCCGCCAATGACATGGAAACGGGATGGGGATCGCCGACGGTCACGCGCGCCTGGCTGGATGCCTACGTCGCGCAGACCAACACGATTCCGATCTACGATTACGGCGACGCGGGCGGGTGCTCGCAAACCTCGTACTCGGCGACGGCAATCTGCGGGAGCGTCGGCTGGACGCAGGCGGACGTCGGATACGTCGGCGGCGGCGCCGGACCCAACGTGCGTGCGTTGCCAGAGATCTACAACACCAGCGGAGCGACCGCCAAACAGTGGAGCCAGATTGCCGTGGGGATGGCGACGGCGGGCACGCCCCTAACGTTTGCGGCGGTGATGACCCAGGTCGGTTCGTGCGGTTCGGGTTGTGCGGGGCTGGATAATACGCCCGCGCAGGCGCTGTCGCTGCTCAACGGGCAGCTTGCACTCTATCCGCAGACGCAATCGACCGTGGTGACGATGTCCACCGACGTCACGACCGCGAACTAAGACGCGGGCTAAGCCGTGATCGGAGAGGGTCGCTCGAGTTTGAAGACTTGGGCAGCCTTTTCCAACCCCGCGACCAGCGCGTCGACGTCGTCGCGTTCGTTGTAGAGATAAAACGAGGCGCGCGCGGTCGCCGGCCAGCCCATCTTTTCCATGAGCGGCATCGTGCAGTGATGTCCCGCGCGGATGCAGATGCCTTGGGTGTCCAGAATCGAGGCCAGGTCGTGCGCGTGAATGTCGGCAAAATTGAACGACAGCACGCCCGAGATCAGCGCGGGGTTCTTTGGGCCGTAGATGGCCAAGCCTCGCCGTTCCAGCGGCGCCAGGCGTTCCAATGCGTAGGCGAGCAAGTCTTGCTCGTGCCTGCGGACGGCGTCCATGCCGACGTCGCTTAAATAGTCGACCGCGACGCCGAAACCGATGGCATCGGCGACATTGCCGGTGCCGGCTTCGAACTTCCAGGGTACGTCGTTGAACGTCGTGGTCTCATACTTGACGCGGCGGATCATGTCGCCGCCGGCCAAGAACGGCGGCATCGCTTCGAGCAGCGCGCGCCGGCCGTAGAGCGCGCCGATACCGGTCGGCGCCAGCATCTTGTGGCCGCTGATGGCGTAGAAGTCGACGTCGAGCGCCTTGACGTCGACGGCCATGTGCGGCGCGGATTGCGCGCCGTCGATCATGACGACCGCGCCGGCCGCGCGCGCTTTGGGAACGATCCGGTCGAGCGGAGCGATCGTACCCAGCGTGTTGCTGACGTGCGCTAAGGCGACGAGTTTCGCGCCGTCCAAGAGCGAGTCGAGATCGTCGAGCACGTGCAAACCACGGTCGTCGACCGGAATGAAGCGCAGCGTCGCACCGGTTTTGGCCGCTAGCAGCTGCCAGGGCACGAGGTTAGAATGATGCTCGAGTTGGGATGTTAGGATCGCGTCGCCTGGGTGGAGGTTGGTTAGGCCCCACGAATACGCGACCAGGTTGATGGCTTCGGTCGTGTTGCGCGTCCAGATCAACTCGTCGGATTGGGCTCCGATGAAGGCCGCGACCTTGGCGCGAGCCTCTTCGAACGCGTCGGTGGCTCGTGCGGCGATCTCGTAGACGCCGCGATGGATGTTGGCGTTATAGTTTTCGTAGTAGTCGACCAACGCGTCGATGACGACCTTGGGTTTCTGAGATGTCGCAGCGGAATCTAAGTAGACCAGCGGCTTACCGCGCGACGTGGTCGTCTTTAGGATGGGAAAGTCGTCGCGAATCATCCGGCCTTAGCTGCCAGCGTGGCGCGAATCTCTTCGCGTAACGTCTCCCCCGGGAAGCGTGCGATCGCCGGCTCGAAGAATCCTAGCGCGATCATCCGCTCGGCTTGGGCGCGCTCGATGCCGCGACTTTCCATGTAGAAGATCTGCTCGACATCGATCGCGCCGACGGTCGCGCCGTGGAAGGCCCTGACGTCGTTGGCGGCGATCTCCAGAGCGGGCACCGAATCGATGTGCGAGTGCTTGGAGAGCAAGAGTGCGTCGTCGCGCAACCACGCGGCGCTCTGCTGAGCGTTGGCGGCGATGCGGATGTTGCCTAGATAACGGGCTTGCCCGTTCTGCGTTGCGGCCGACTTCACGAGCGTATCGGAGGTCGAACGGCCGACGTCGTGCAGGACGCTGGTTACCAGATCGACGTGCTGGTCGCCGGCCGGGAAAAAGAGCGCGGTGACGTCGACGCGCGCGCCGGGTTGCGCGATCGTCGTTTCGGCCGACGCGGCCACGAGTTCGGCGCCCAAATCGGCAAACGCCCACGCCACGCGCGCGTCGCGTCCGGGCGACGCGGTCCGCGTCGCGATAAAGCGCGCGTCGTCCGGTAAGGTCTGCACGGCCGCACAGGTCGCGTCGGCGCGTTCGCCGGTCACGACTTCGGTAGCGGCGCAGACGAAGGCGCCGGATCCGGCTTCGAAGCGCTCGACGACGGTCGCGCGCGCGCCGTCTTCGAGCAGAACGACGGTTGTGGGAAAGATTGCGGCCCCCGCCTCGCTCGCATACGTGACGACGATCGGCTCGTCGATCTGGCGATCGCGCGGGACGTAGACGAACGCGCCCAGGCCGGTGTATGCGGTAGTCAGCGCGCCGAACTTGGTCGAGCGCAGGCGGGTCGCGCCGAAGGCGCGTTCGAGCAACGATCCGTGCTCGCGTGCGGCGGTGTCGAGATCGCAGACGATCGTGCCGGCCGCGACGCCGTCGAAGCGTACGCTGCCCGCGCCGATCTGGAGAAGCATCGGCAGGTCCAGCGCGTCCAAGTCGATTTTCCAATACCGTCCCGGCTTGTCGCGGCCCGAGCGCGTCGTCGTATAGCGTTCCAGCGCGGCCGCGCGGAAACGTTCGCTCAACAGGACGGGCGCCTCTTCGAGGTCAGGCAAGAGCGCCGGTCTCCTCGCGAATCGTGTCGTAGCCTTCGCGTTCGACGCGTTGCGCAAGCTCGGCGTCGCCGGTCTTGACGATGCGCCCGTCCATCATGATGTGCACGACGTCGGCGGTAACATATTGAAGGATGCGCGGGTAGTGGGTGATGATCAGAAAACCGGTCGCTTTGCCTTCGTCGCTTTCGCGCAGGGCCTTGACGGCGTTGCCGACCGAGCGCAGGGCGTCGACGTCTAAGCCGGAGTCGGTCTCATCGAGTACCGCGTATTTGGGCGCGAGCACCGAGAGCTGCAGCATCTCCAAGCGCTTTTTTTCACCGCCCGAGAAGCCGTCGTTGAGATAGCGACCCAGGAACGCCGGGTCCATATCCAGCGCTTCCATCTTGTCCAGAAGAAGACGGCGAAACGCGGCCGGTCCCAATCCGTCGGGGCGCACGGCTTGTCGGGCGGCGTGCATGAAGTTGGCGACCTTGACGCCCGGGATCGCGGCCGGATATTGAAACGACAGAAACAGACCCAGGCGCGCGCGCTTTTCGGGCGCCAGCGCGAGCAAGTTCTCGCCGTCGAGCGAGACGCTGCCGCCGGTCACTTCGTACTTGGGATGGCCGGTCAAGGAGAAGGCGAGCGTCGATTTGCCGCTGCCGTTGGGGCCCATGAGCGCGTGAACTTTGCCGGGCTGGACGTTCAGGTCGATGCCCTTGAGGATGATCTTCTCCTCGACGCGCGCGTGGAGGTCGTGGATGACGAGGCCGGTACCGGACACGATAGATGTGGCTCCTGTCGAAAAATGCCAACTTATCGTATCCGACAGCCTCCTAGAAAGTCAAGGATAAACTTTACTATCTACCCGAGGCCGTGATAGGATGAGGTCGATGCATGCCGACCGTTTTTTCCAGTCAACCAGGGGCCGGATCGTCGCCGAGCTGCGCCGCTGCGGTTCGGCGTCCGCGGCGGAGTTGGCCGCGCAGTTCGGGCTTTCGCCCAACGCGGTGCGCCAGCAGCTGGTCGTGTTGGAGCGCGACGGGCTAGTCGTCGAGCAAGCGGTTCGCCGCGGCCCGACCAAGCCGACGCTCGATTTCTCCCTGACGCCCGAGGCCGAGAAACTCTTTCCGCAGCACTACGATAAGATGCTCGCGGCCGTCTTGCGTGAGGTACGCGCCCAGCACGGCACCGGCGGCGTCGAGTCGTTGTTTGCCGGTATCGCCGAACGCGCAGCCGAGAAAGCTAAAGACCGCATCACCGCCGACGACACCGAAGGCCGGGTCGCCCAACTGACCGAGGTCCTGCGCCACCAGGGCGTGATGGCCGACTACAGCCTGATCGACGGCGGCTTCGCCCTTCACGAACACACCTGCCCGTACTCCTCGGTCGCCAAAGACCACCCCGAAGTCTGCTCGGTCATCCACCACGTCATCGACGAAACCATCGGCGGCCAGCACGAACAAGTAGAATCCCTCGCAACCGGCGGCAAAGAATGTAGATTTGAGCTAAAGCCGGACTTAGCAACAATCGCCAGCAGTTCGACTGGTTAGGAACGCACGGTCCTGAGGTCATCGTGGCGCAATGTGTCATGGTGAGCGTAGCGAAGCGAAGTCGAACCACAGCCACAAACCAAAAAACGCAAGATGAAAGAGTTGTAGGATGAATTTCCCGAAGTTTCAGAAGTTGGTTGAGGATCGCACCGGATTTCGCACGATGGAAAATCCCACGGCGAGCGGCGAATATTTCAGTGACTCCTGCGGCGACTTATACAACTTTTTCGTCAAGGTTGGCCCGGGTGCGGTGATCGAGGACATCTCGTACTTCACCACCGGCTGCGGTTTCGGCACGGCGACCTGCAGTTTGGTCGTCGAACTTGCCAAAGGCAAGACGATCGATGAAGCGCTGGCGATCACGCCCGGTAATCTCGAAGCGCTACTCGACGGCTATCCGGAGAAGAAGAAAGACTACCCCGAACGCGCCCTCGAAGCGCTGCGCGTGACGATCGACGACTACAAAGAAAAGGTTGCCGCCGGCAAGGTTCCCGATTTCTCCACCCAGCCGCGCACCTACGTCGCTCCGACGCCGGCGCCGGCCCCAGCCGAGGCCGCCCGCGCCGACGACGGCAAGATCGTCATCTCCCTAAGGTAGATATCGAAGAAGAGGGCAGCGCGTTAGCATAGATACGGATTGGTCGTGCGTTCGGTGCCGATCGTGGTGGCGGGGCCGTGGCCGGGGATGACGGCGGTGGCGTCGGGATACGGGAGCAGTTTGCGGCGGATCGAATCGACGATGTCTTGCATCGAGGTGCCGCCTAAGTCCCATCGGCCGATCGATCCGGCGAAGAGCGTGTCTCCCGAAAGCAGGGTGGTCGTCTCGTTATTTTCGACGGCAAAACAGACGCTGCCGGGCGTGTGGCCGGGCGTG
>Ga0208357_1003089_pt1 | contig 10469 bp, 7 predicted proteins | sample NGESurdeep092012_6_FD_184487 | JGI IMG/M metagenome (GOLD analysis project Ga0208357, IMG submission 184487) | Arctic peat soil microbial communities from Barrow, Alaska - NGEE Surface sample F52-2 deep-092012 (SPAdes) | ecosystem: Environmental > Terrestrial > Soil > Wetlands > Peat ... | reverse complement strand
CCGCGAGCTCCCCTACAGCACCATCGACATGGACTTCATGAACCTCAACCAGTCGGCGCACGGCGACCGCGAGTTCGGCTTCATCACCGCTCGCCTGCGCCTCGCCCGCAAGGTCGTCGTTGGCTTCTGGCAGGATCCCGAAACCATCCGCGAGATCGGCGCATGGACACGTGCCGCCCTCGGCTGGAACGAATCGCAAACCCTCAAGGTCGCGCGCTTCGGCGACAACATGCGCAACGTCGCCGTCACCGAAGGCGACAAGGTCGAAGCCCAGCGCGTCTTCGGCTTCACCGTCTCCGGCTACGGCATCGGCGATCTCGTCGATCGCATGCAGCAGTTCACCACCGCCGAAGTAGACAAGCTGGTCGCCGAGTACCGCGACACCTACACCATCGCTCACGCGCACGAGAAACCCGATTCCCTGAAGGCCGCCGCGCGCATCGAGCTCGGTCTCCGCGCCTTCCTTGAAGAGGGCGGCTTCGGCGCCTTCACCGACACCTTTGAAGATCTGCACGGCATGGAGCAGCTCCCCGGCATCGCAGCTCAGCGCCTCATGGCCTCCGGCTACGGCTTCGCCGCCGAAGGCGACTGGAAGACCGCCGCGCTCGTCCGCCTCATGAAGGTTATGGCGCAGAATCTTCCCGGCGGCACCTCCTTCATGGAGGACTACACCTACGACTTCGCCGGCACGCCCAAAGTCCTCGGCTCGCACATGCTCGAAGTCTGCCCCTCCATCACAAAAGACAAACCCACGCTCGAGGTTCACCCTCTCGGCATCGGCGGCAAAGCCGATCCCGTCCGCCTCGTCTTCACCGCCGCCCCGGGCCCGGCCATCGTCGCCTCCCTCGTCGACATGGGCAACCGCTTCCGCCTCATCGTGAACGAAATCGACGTCGTCAAACCCGACCACCCGCTCCCCAAGCTTCCCGTAGCCCGCGCCGTCTGGGTCCCCAAACCCAACCTCAAGATCGCCGCCGCCGCCTGGATATACTCTGGCGGAGCGCACCACACCAGCTTCAGCCAGGCCCTCACCCTCGATCACCTTCAGGACTTTGCCGAGATCGCCGGCGTCGAGCTCGTCCGCATCACATCAGACACGCGCCTTCACGAACTCCGTCGCGAGCTCCTCTGGAGCGACGCCGCGTACAAACTCAACTAGAGAACTCCGCCATGACTCCACCACGCATCTCACCGCGAATGAAACCGCTTACACCACACGGAAATCCAGCGCGAAACATCCACAATTCGCCCGGTTCGCTCCTGGTTGTCGCCCTGTTTTCCGTCGCTTCAGCCCTCCTCCTCGGCTGCGGGGGCGGCGGTGGCGGCGGTTCAACCCAGCCCCCTCCGTCCACTCCCGACATGGGCCTGATTACCGGCGTGAGCGACAGCACCCAGTTCAAAATTAAGAATGCCAGTAGCGGCCAAGTACTAGCCATTGCCTCAGATAGCCAGACGGCCGGAGCCGCGATCTCGCAGTCGGCAGACGCCGGAACCAGCGGTCAACTCTGGCACTTCATGCCCATGGGCAGCAACGAATACAACGTCGAAAATCTCCTCACCCATCAGGTCATGGGCATTCAAAACGCCTCCACCACCAGCGGTTCCCCAGCCCTGCAATGGGCCGACAACGGAACCAACGACCACCTATGGAGTTTCTACCACCTCACCGACGGTAACTACCTGATAAAGAATGTCAATAGCGACCTCTACCTCCAGGTAGACACCACCATCGACCAGGCCCCACGCGCCACCACAGGCACCGGCTGCACCTGCCAGGAATGGGCCCTAACTGACACTGGCACAGCAGCTTATCCCGCCCCACTCACCGTCACCGGCACCGGCATCTTCGTCCACGACCCCAACATGATTCAGGACACCACCGGCACCTTCTGGCTCTACGGCACCCACAACACCCTCGCCAGTTCCGCTGATATGTCTGCCTTCACCGCAGTCTCCAACGGCGACATCAACCCCGACTTCAGTTGGTGGGCCACCGAAAACACCACAGGCACAGGCGGCCGCACCGACATCTGGGCGCCCAGCGTCATGTACGCCAACGGAATCTACTATCAGTACTATTCCATCCCCATCTACACCAACCCAGCCGTAGCCGGATCCAACAGCGGCCCCGAAGCCGTCATCGCGCTCGCCATCAGCACCAGCCCCGGCGGCCCCTGGATCGACGCCGGCAAGATCATCTCCTCCTGCGGCACCACCACAGGCTGCACCACAGGCTTCAATGCCATCGACCCCGCCCCCTTCATCGACAGCACCGGCAACTGGTGGCTCTCCTTCGGCTCCTGGAACGACGGTATCCACATTCTGCAGCTCGACCCCACAACAGGACTCCGTCTCGGCTCCAACAGCACGCTCTACAACATCGCCGCTCGCGGTGCCGGCGAAGAAGGCTCCTTCATCTATCCGTATGTCGTCAGCGGCGTGCAGTATTACTTCTACTTCGCGTCGATCAATGTATGTTGCAGCGGAACAGCCAGCACCTACCGCATCATCGTTGGCCGCTCCACCAGTCCCACCGGCCCGTTTCTCGACCGCGGAGGCCTCGATCTCGTCAATGGTGGAGGCACCATCCTCCTCAGCTCTCACAGCAACATCTACGGCCCCGGCGGAGAAGGCGTAACCACCGTCGGCACGCAACCCGTGCTCGTCTATCACTACTACGACGGCAACGTAGGCGGAACACCCACCCTCGGCCTGAACAATCTCTACTTCGATTCCTCAGGCTGGCCCTATATCAAATGACATTCCCAAACGAAGCGAGGCGGCCGGTCATTGCGGCCGTTTCGCTATACTTGAATCACACCGCACGCGGGCGGTTAGCTCAGTTGGTTAGAGCGCCTGCCTTACAAGCAGGATGTCGGGGGTTCGAGTCCCTCACTGCCCACCAATATCCCTAATCTTCCGCCGATCTACAGATTGCCGCGCGCCGCCTGCTCGCGCTCAATCGCCTCAAACAGCGCTTTGAAATTTCCCTTACCAAAGCTGCGGCTGCCCTTCCGCTGAATAATCTCGTAGAACACCGTAGGGCGATCCTCCACTGGCCGCGAAAAGATCTGCAGCATATACCCTTCGTCGTCGCGGTCGACGAGAATGCCCAGCTTCTCCAACTCGTCCACCGGCTCATCGATCTTCCCCACGCGATCCTGCAACTCGGCGTAATAGGTATGTGGCACAGTCAGAAAACTCACTCCCTGCTTCTGCATCTTGGTCACAGTCGAGAGAATGTCTTTCGTCGCCAGCGCAATATGTTGAACACCCGGCCCTTGATAAAAGTCCAGATACTCTTCAATCTGCGACTTCCGCCGCCCCTCCGCTGGCTCATTGATCGGGAACTTCACATACCCGTTGCCATTGGCCATCACCTTCGACATCAGCGCCGAATACTCGGTCGAAATATCGTTGTCATCGAAGTGCTGATACAGCGAAAACCCCATCACCTTCGAATAAAAATCGACCCACTCGTTCATCGCATTCCAGCCAACATTGCCCACCACATGATCCACATACAGCAATCCAACTGGCTGGGCAACAGTGTCCTCCGCAATTGCCTGATACCCGGGAAAGAACACGCCTCGATAGTCCGTTCTCTCTACAAACGTATGGATCGTATCGCCGTAAGCCGCAATGCTCGCGGTCACCACGCGGCCATCCTTGTCCTCGGCAACTGAAGGCTCCTGCACGGATCGCGCGCCACGTTTTGTCGTCTCCTCCCACGCACTCCGCGCATCGTCCACCCACAGCGCAATCGCGCGGACGCCATCTCCATGCTTGTGAACATGGGCAGCAATCTCCGAGTCAGACCGGAGCGCCGTAGTCAGCACAAACCGCACCTTCCCCTGCTGCACCACGTACGATGCGCGATCACGTCTTCCAGTCTCCGGTCCCGCATACGCCACCAGCGACATGCCAAACGCCGCGCGATAAAAATAAGCCGCCTGCCGCGCATTGCCAACGTAGAACTCAATATGGTCCGTGCCCTTCAGCGGCAAAAAATCCTTTGCTGCCGCTTGCGGACTGGGAGCAATCGCTGCCATGGAAACCTCCTGTGTTGCTAGAAACTACCACGTTCCTTAGACGTTCTTCTGCAAACTCACGCCTTCTTAACGTCCGTCCGGCTGGAAAGCCTAGCAGGAACGATGCGTCCCTGGCACTCCCCCAGCCCAATTCGCGGCAGCCCCGGCCGCTCGCAAAATCCGCGTAACACAACCTCGTCGCCATCTTCAAGAAAACTCCGGACTTCGCCCGTAGGCAGACGCATCGGATTCGTTCCACGACGTGTAATCTCCAGCAGAGAACCCTGCATCCCGTCCTCGGGTCCGGAGATCGTTCCGCTGGCCAGCAGATCCCCGCTCTGCAGGTTGCATCCATTGCTTGTGTGATGCGTCACCATCTGCGCGAAGCTCCAGTAAAGATCGCGCGCATTCGCCACACTCAGCCGCACCGGATCCATGCCAAACTCCCGCATCGCCTGCGAAGAAAGTTCCACCTCTACCTGCAAATCGATACCCTCCGCATCCCCCTGCTTCAACGACAGATACGGTAGTGGCGCAGGATCGCCCTCTGCTCTTGCAGTCAGCGGAACTCGAAACGGCGCCAGCGCCTCCATCGTCACCACCCACGGCGACACCGTTGTCGCAAAGTTCTTCCCCAGAAACGGCCCCAGCGGCTGATACTCCCACGCCTGGATATCGCGCGCAGACCAATCATTCACCAGCGACATCCCGAAGATGTGCCGCTCCGCATCGTCAATACCGATCGCTTGCGCCAACGCATTTCCCGTGCCGACATACACCCCAAGCTCCAGCTCATAATCAAGCTGCTTCGATGGCTCAAACTCAGGAGCCGCAGCATTCGCAGCCTTTCTCTGCCCCCACGGCCTGACTACACGCGTTCCGCTAATCACAATCGAGGATGCCCGTCCGTGATATCCAATCGGCACAAACTTGTAATTAGGAAGCAGCGGCTGATCCGGTCGAAATAGCTTTCCAACATTCGTCGCATGATGAATCGACGCATAGAAATCCGTGTAGTCGCCAATCTCCACGGGCTTTACAAAACGAGCACCTTCCATCGATCGCAACAGCGGTTCAACGGCATCCTCAGCGGATTGCGGCGCGTCCTCCGCAAGCATGGGAATAAGCACGCCGCGCAAACGCGACACAACATCGTTCCCACATCGCATCAGCGGATTCAACGATCGTGCTCCGCAAGCAGACCGCACGCTCTCCGGCAGCGATTCGAACAGTCCTACAGCAGCAGCCGCATGCAGATCAAGAATCCGATCCCCTATACCAACCCCAAGATGAACATCGTCCTTCCCAGCCTCAAATGCACAAAAAGGAAGGTTCTGCAAAGGAAATCCGCACCTCGGCTCATTGGCCGACTTCACCCAGCTCTTCAATCCCCAGTTCGCATCAGGCACAACGCTCACTCTATCCATCCCATCGTTCGCATATCTTCCAACGGCTCCACGAACGAGCACGATCCAAAGCTCATTGCAAACTTCTCCCGCGCCGCCCGAATCTGCTCTACCGAAAAACTCCGCGCGCCCCACCGCAAACCTTCTTCATCAGCCCGGAAGTTTTCCGGGGAATCATCTACAAGCACAGCCTCCGCTTCAGCCACGCTTCCTCCTACATAAACAATAGCCGCCGCGACAAAAAAATTGACGAAGCCATGCATCACCGCGCGCTCACTCTGCGGCTCATACGTAAGCGGATGTTCCGCGCGAATCCCATGATGCAGCCCGGCCGTAGCTTTCAGCCCTACTCCACGCCGCGCACACGCGCAGAGAAAATTGGCCGCGACAGATGTCTTCGGAATAGCTCCCACCGTCACGCCACCCATCCTTATCTTCGCGCAGGCTTTCGCATCCGCAATCGCCGCCAGCCATTCATCTAGATCGCCGCCCGCCGGCACTTCGACATACAACTCAGCCTCCGGCAAACAACACCGCACCTCTGCAATCCGATTTACGTTTGCAGGCTTGCACTCAACCACATTGAGCACAAACCCGCGGCCTTCGACCGCATCGACCTCTCTTCCGAAATCATCGTCAAGCAGAAAACTAATCGGCCACGCCTCCGCGAAGGTCGGTGCCATCGCCAAAAATTCCCCAAAGACCTTCGCCGGCAATATCAGCTTTCCCAGAGCCCACGCATCCGCGCCAGCACGATACTCCTCATAGTTCCGAACCGTCGTCCGCAGATCGAGCCCCGCCGGCGGAAACAACCCTGCGTAATCGATCGCATTCGACAGAAGAGCCTGCGCCACGCCCATCTCTACTTCGCGTCTCCCGGATAGAGCCTCTTCAATCCCTGCCAGCACTCGTAGTACTCATGCTGAATGATCTTCGACTCCAGCGCAAACCGCGTGGGACGAACCGGCAACCGTGTCTCAAACATGAACGCCAGCGTGTCCTTGATGTGCTGTGGCTTCAACTCCGCCACACTCGCCCTCTCGAAGGTCTCCGCATCCGGCCCATGCCCCGACATGCAGTTGTGCAGGCTCGCGCCGCCCGGCAGAAACCCTTCGGCCTTCGCGTCATACTCGCCGTAGATCAACCCCATAAACTCATTCATCATGTTGCGGTGAAACCACGGCGGCCGAAATGTATGCTCCGCCACCAGCCAGCGCGGCGGAAAGATCGCAAAGTCGACATTCGCCACGCCCTGCAAGTGCGACGGCGCCGTGAGCACCGTAAAGATCGAAGGGTCAGGATGATCGAAGCTGACCGTATTAATGCAGTTGAACCGCGCCATGTCGTACTTGTACGGAGCATAATTCCCATGCCAGGCCACGACATTAATCGGCGAATGATTGTAAGTCGCCCTCCACAGTCTGCCCAGAAATTTTGAGACCACCTCAACATCACCCTCGCGATCTTCAAACGCCGCCACCGGCGTAAGAAAATCCCGCGAGTTCGCCAGGCCATTCGCGCCGATCGGCCCCAGCTCCGGCAGCCGGAAGGGCTGCCCATAGTTCTCGCAGATATATCCCCGGGCCTTACCCTCGAGGAGCTCGACCTGAAACTTGATGCCGCGCGGAATCACCACCAGCTCGCCCGGCTTTACCTCAACGACACCGCACTCCGTCGCGAAGCGCACCCCACCTTGCTGCGGCAAAATCAGCATCTCGCCATCGGCATTGTAAAAGTAACGGTCCTTCATCGAAGCCGTCGCCGTATAGATATGTGCAGCCATCCCATCCTGCATCGCCGGGTCGCCATTGCCGCCAATCGTCGTAATACCTTCGACAAAATCCGTCGCGCCCGCCGGAAACTCCGGCGCATCCCATCGCATCTGGTTCGGCGGTGTCGGCGCCTCGTCGAACGGTCCACTCCGCCACAGCGTCTGCTTCTCAAACGGCTGATACGGCTCATGTACCACCGACGGCCGTATGCGATACATCCATGTGCGCCGGTTCTTCCCCCGCGGAGCCGTAAACGACGATCCGCTCACCTGCTCGGTATACAACCCGTACGCGCTCTTCTGCGGCGCATTTTGTCCCACCGGCAGCGCCCCTGGCCGAGCCTCCGTCGCAAACTCATTCCCAAATCCAGATTGATACATAGGCTCCGCCATCGATATTTTGTCTCCTGCGCCACATTTCAGCGCGGTCACTCCAAAGCGCAACTTCCCGAAGCATCATGGGCCTCCCGCAGAAGCATCGTCAACTGCCTTCTCCAGGATTCCTTAGCCCAGGCCGTCGACAATCTGCAAAGGTCGTCTAACGTATCAGAAGAACCTTTATCTCTTCAACGCACGACCCGCACGACAACTTCCCTATGCCGCCTCGCCTCATCCTCAACGCCGACGACTTCGGTCTCACCCCCGGCATCAACCGAGCCATCGCCGAACTCCACGACGCCGGCGCCCTGACCTCCGCCACCCTCATGGCCAACGGCCCCGCTTTCGATGAAGCCGTAGCCATCGCCCGCGCGCGCCCCACCCTCGGCATCGGCTGCCACATCCTCCTCGTCGACGGCACGCCTGTCTCCGATCCATCCACCATTCCCACATTACTCGGCCCCGACGGCCGCAACTTCCGCAGCTCTCTCGCCGCCTTCGCCCTCGCCGTGCTGCGCGGCCACGTGCGCGCCGAGGAGATCGCCCGCGAATCCCTCGCCCAAATCCGAAAGCTCCAGCGCGCCGGTATACGCATCACGCACGTCGACACCCACAAACACACCCACATCCTCTCCCGCGTCGCATGCCCCATCCTCAAAGCGCTCGAACAAACGTCCATCCCCGCCATCCGCGATCCCTTCGAGCCGCGCTGGTCCGCCACTCTCAGCGACAACCCTCGCCGCGCCCTGCTCGTTCGCGCGCTCGAGCCCCTGCATCGCCACTTCCAGTCGCTGCCGCAAATCGCCGAAGGCCGCGTCCTCACCACCGACGGCACGCTCGGCATCTCAGCCACCGGCCGCCTCAACAGCACCACACTCCGAAATCTCCTCAACACGATGCCCGACGGCCTCTGGGAACTCGTCTGCCACCCCGGCTATAACGACAGCGATCTCGACGCCGTCACCACCCGCCTCCGCGCCCAGCGCGAAACCGAGCTTCATGCCCTCCTCGACATCTTCGCCCACTCTTCATCGAAACCTCTGAATCCCTCAGGCCTCAAACTCATCCATTACGGAGAGCTCGCTCGCAGATCTGTCGTCTCTAACATCTAATATCTGAAATCTAAAATCTGGCTCTCCCATGAAGATTGGCATCACCTGCTATCCCACCTACGGCGGTTCCGGCGTCGTCGCCACCGAGCTCGGCATCGAGCTCGCCGCGCGCGGCCACGAGGTCCACTTCATCACCTACTCGCAGCCCTTCCGCCTCAACGGCCGCGAAGCCAACATCCACTACCACGAGGTCCCGGTCTCCAACTACCCGCTCTTCGAGTACCCTCCCTACGATCTCGCACTCGCCACGCGCATGGCCGAGGTCGCCGAGATCTACTCGCTCGATCTCCTGCACGTGCACTACGCCATCCCGCACAGCGTCTCCGCTCTGCTCGCCCGCCAGATGCTCGCCGCCCAAGGCCTTCACCTCCCGTTCATCACCACGCTGCACGGCACCGACATCACCCTCGTCGGCCTCGACCGCTCCTATCTCCCCATCACTCGCTTCGGCATCAACGAGTCCGACGGCGTCACCGCCATCTCGGAATACCTGCGCGACCGCACCCGCGAGGCCTTCAACATCCAGCGCCCCATCGAGGTCATTCGCAACTTCGTCAACTGCGATCTCTACCGCCGCAACCCTGAGCTCATCGCGCGTGAGCGTCCGCAGTACGCGCAGCCCAACGAGCGACTCCTCGTCCATCTCTCCAACTTCCGCCCCGTCAAGCGCGTCCTCGATGTCGTCACCGTCTTCGCGCGCGTAGCCGCGAAACTGCCCGCGCGCCTGCTCCTCGTCGGCGACGGCCCCGAGCGCTCCGCCGCCGAGTTTCTCGCCAAGCGCCTCAACGTCGCCGACCGTGTCGAGTTCGTCGGCAAGCAGGAGAACATCCACGAGCTCCTTCCACTCGCCGATCTCATGCTCATGCCCAGCGAGATGGAGAGCTTCGGCCTTGCCGCGCTCGAAGCCATGGCCTGCCACGTCCCAGCCATCGCCACCCGCGTCGGCGGCGTGCCCGAATTGATCGACGACAAACGCAACGGCCTCCTCTTCGACGTCGGCGACGTCACCGGCATGTACGAAGCCGCTGTCGATCTTCTCTCCGACCCTGATCGCCTTCAGCAGATGGGCGACGCTGCCCGCCGCACCGCGCAGGACCACTTCTGCGCCTCACGCATCATCCCGCTCTACGAAAACTTCTACCAGCGCATCATCGCCTAGCCTGCCCCCCACAAACCCTGTCATCTCGACCGGAGCATCGCAGCTTTATCGCGATGCGGAGCGGAGAGACCCGCAGTTCATACCACCACAAGCCCGCGCGCAACCACTCGCCGCGCTCAGCGTCTGTTAATACGTGGGATGCCTTGTATCGGAAAGCCCAAATCGCGCCCTCCGTCGAGCCTATCCTTGAAGACATCAGCGCCCGCGCGCTGAGAAGAGGTTTCGCATGAAGACCAAACTCACGATCTCCAGCCTGGCTGCCGCCATCCTTCTTCTGTCCGCATCGCAGATGCTCGGGCAGATGACCGGTACCGCGCACCCAGAGCAGCTCAACGACACCATCACCGCCGCGCCGCCACAGTCCGCGTCGCCGCATTATGTCAAGCCCTCCCCCGACGTCTACGCCACACCGAGCACGACAGCAGCCACCACGCAACAGGCCGCGCCCATCGTCGAAGCCACGCCGCCCGAGACCGCCATTCTCCACCGCGCGCCCGCTCCTTCCGCAGACCCTGACGCCGGCATCGTCACCTCCGTGCCTGAAATCCCCGGCCAGATGAACGAAGGAACTCTCCTGCTGGCCAAACTTCAAACGCCGCTCTCCACTACCGA
>Ga0208357_1003085_pt1 | contig 10481 bp, 10 predicted proteins | sample NGESurdeep092012_6_FD_184487 | JGI IMG/M metagenome (GOLD analysis project Ga0208357, IMG submission 184487) | Arctic peat soil microbial communities from Barrow, Alaska - NGEE Surface sample F52-2 deep-092012 (SPAdes) | ecosystem: Environmental > Terrestrial > Soil > Wetlands > Peat ... | reverse complement strand
GGCGGGCGCCCGGAACTGGATGACCCGGGTCTGACGTCTGCGGCCGCCCGGGCCCGGGCGACCCGCCACGCCGTGTGCGCAGGGAACTTCTGGGCCGTTCCCGCGACGGCCGGCGCCGAGCACCTGGGGACGCTGGCGCTGCGGTCCGGGCCTGACCTCCCGGAGGGCGATCGCCTCATCCTCGAGCGCGCGGCCATGGTGACCGCGTTGCTCCTTCTGCAGGGCCGCTCGGTGGCTGAAGCGGAGCACCGGGTGCGCGGTGAACTGCTCAGTGACCTGCTCGGCGCTCCGCACCAGGACCCGGAGTCACTCCGGGCGCGCGGGTTGCGGCTCGGCGCGGACCTGGACCGGCCGCATGTGGTGGTCGTCGTCGATGCTCGGTCGGAGCCATCGCCCCGGCTCAGGGCAGCCGCCGCTCACCTGGCCGCCACACGGCACGGCCTGGCGGGCGACCACGATGGCCGCATGGTGCTCCTACTCCCGGGGACCGATCCCGCCGCGGCGGCACCAGAGGTGGCGGCCGCGCTCAGCCACGCGGGCACCCGCCTCACCGTGGGCGCTGCCGGGCCCAGCGGCTGTCCGCCCGCCATCAACAGCGCGTACTCACAGGCGTGCCGGTGCGTCGAAGCGCTGCTGGCGCTGGGCAGGCAGGGCGCGGCTGCCACGCTGGGCGAACTGGGATTCCTGGGCATGCTGCTGTCGGACCACAAGGACGTTCCCGGGTTCGTCCGGTCGGTGATCGGCTGTCTGCTCGACTACGACGCGCGCAAGGGTACCGACCTCGTCCAGACCGTGGAGGCGTATTTCGGCTCCGGCGGCAACGTCACCAAGGCCAAGGACGCCCTCCACGTGCATGTGAACACCGTCACGCAACGACTGGACCGCGTCACCAGCCTGCTCGGAGATGACTGGCAGCTCGGTGAGCGGGCGCTGGAGATCCGCCTCGCCGTCTACCTGTACCGGCTCCGCGCCGGAGGACGGCCGGCTGAGCACCGGAAATGAGCATTCGACGGTCCCGCGCGGTCGTCATCGAAATGTGTCTGAAATGAGCGTTGACGCGCTCCGGAACTGGTTTTACAGTGCAATCTAATACCTGAATCACCTCTCACATTTCATGGAGGAGACGTGGGCGGCAACCGTTCGAGACAACAGGACCAGGCGGCGAGAGCCCGGCTTGCAAAGCCGAGGCGCAGGGCGATGGTGGGCGCGGCGGGGATCGCGGCGGTGGTCCTGGGGGTCGCCGCCTGTGCTTCTTCGTCGTCTAGTTCCGCAGGCGACACCGGAACGACCGGGGCCGGAAACAGCGCCAGCGGCACCCCGGTCAAGGTCGGCATGATCTACGAGAAGACCGGCATCTACTCCGCCTACGCGCAGGAATACCAGCAGGGATTCCAGATCGGACTGAACTACGCGACCCAGGGAACCGGCAAGGTCAACGGGCACCCGGTCCAGGTGACCTGGGACGACGACGCGGACAGCGCCACCACGGCCGTGACCGACTTCAAGAGCCTGGTCGGCGCGGGTTACAAAATCATCGGTGGTACCGCCGACTCCGGCATCGCGACCGAGCTGGCCCCGCTCGCCGCGCAGAACCAGGTGCTCTACGTTTCCGGCCCGGCGGCGGCCGACCAGCTCACCGGCGCCAACAAGTACACCTTCCGATCCGGCCGGCAGACCTACCAGGACGTGATGGCGGCGAAGTCATTTGTCGCGAACGCGGGCAGCGGGCAGAAGATCGTCGTGCTGGCCCAGGACTACGCGTTCGGCGAGTCCTACGTGACCGACGCCCAGAAGGTCTTCGGCTCGACCGGCGATAAGGTCACCCCCGTCCTCGTCCCGCTCACCACGACGGACTTCACCCCGACCGCGCTCCAGGTCAAGGCGCTGCACCCGAGCCTGATCTTCCTCGCCTGGGCGGGCACCACCGGCGCCGCGCTGGCGCAGGCGCTCGACCAGCAGGGCGACTTCAACGGCACCAAGGTCGTGACCGGCCTCGCCAACATCGCGACCTATCCCTTCTACGGGGCGGCGGGCGCGAAGTTCGATTACCTGTCGCTGTACCTCTACCAAGGATCGCACAACGCCGCCAACGACTACCTCATCAGCCAGATGAAGGCTAAGTACAGCAGCGTGCCTGACCTGTTCACGCCGGACGGGTTCGTCGCCGCGCAAATGATCGTGCACGCCATCCAGGCAGGCGGCGGTACTGATGTGAACTCGATGATCAGCGCGCTGTCCGGCTGGACGTTCCTCGCACCCAAGGGCGAACAGCAGATTCGCGCCTCCGACCACGCGATGCTTCAGCCGATGTTCCAGGTGAAGCTCACCGAGGCCAGCAGCACCGACTTCACGCCATCGGTCCTGTCCACCTTGTCCAACGATGCCACCGCGCCGTCGGCGTCCGCGAACCTCGGCAGCTGAGCGGCAGGCTGAGCAGGGTGATCACGGCTGACAAGCCGCTAGCGCTCACGATAGCGGGACTCGGCTTCGCCGTCGGCGGCGTGAGCGTGCTCGATGACGTGGACCTCGCGGTTCCCGAGGGCGAATTCCTCGGCATCATCGGCCCGAACGGCGCGGGCAAAACCACATTGTTCAACTTGCTCAGCGGCCTGCTGCGCCCGTCTGCGGGCAGCATAGAACTGGCCGGGCGCGATATTACCGGGCTCAGCCCGGACCGTCGCGCCCGGCTCGGCCTGGGGCGCACGTTCCAGACCTCGATGCTGTTCGATGCGCTGCCGGCCGCCGAGAACGTCCGGCTGGCGGCGCAGGCGCGCCTCGGCGGCGGCGGTCGCTGGTGGCACCGGCCGCGCCGGCAGGACCAGGCGAGCGCTCGGGCGAGCGAAGCGATCGACGCGGTCGGCCTCACGGAGCTGGCGAACCGCCCGGCACGGGTTCTGTCCCATGGCGACAAGCGCAAGCTCGAGCTGGCTGTCCTCATGGCCGGTGACGCGAACGTCCTGCTGCTCGACGAGCCGATGGCCGGCGTTAACAGCGAGGACGTTCCCGGCCTGACCGAGCTGATCGGGCGCCTACATCAACAAGGCCGGACCGTGCTCATGGTCGAGCACCACATCTCGGTCGTCCTCGGACTCGCCCAGCGGGTCGCGGTCTTGCACCACGGGACGCTGCTCGCGCATGGCACTCCGGACGAGGTCATGGCGGACGACACCGTCCAGGGCGCCTACCTGGGAGAACCACTGTGATGAGAGCAACCGAAGCCAACGGCGGGGATGCCCGGACCGGAACCGCGGAACCCGCCGTGGACGTCGCGGGCCTGCGAGTGACCATCCAGGGCTCGGTCGTCCTCCAGGGCGTCGATCTCACCGTTCCGCGAGGGGAGGTGACGGCCCTGCTCGGCCGCAACGGGGTCGGCAAGACCACGACCCTTCGTGCCCTGATCGGCCTCCAGGCGGGCTCCGGTAACGTGCGAATTCTCGGTCACGCGACACGTGGATGGCCGGTACACAAAATTATCCGCCTTGGCATCGGCTACGTCCCCGAGGACCGTGACGTGTTCGCGAAGCTGACGGTCGCGGAGAACCTCCGGATCGCGCAGACCGCGCAAACCACCACGGCAAACTACGATCGCGTCTACGCTCTGTTCCCCGAACTCAAGGTGCGGCACAGGCAGCTGGCAGGCACCTTGTCCGGCGGCCAGCAGCAGATGCTCGCGATCGGCCGAGTCCTCCTCACCGAGAGAGCGCTGCTCCTCGTCGACGAACCCACCAAGGGCCTATCGCCGAAGTTCGTCTCAGAAGTGGTAGACGCCCTGGAGCGCGTAAGGCAGACCACGACGATCCTCATAGTCGAGCAGAACGTCCACGTCGTCCGCCGGCTCGCCCAGCACGTCGTCGTCCTCGACCACGGCACGGTGGCGCACACAGGCGATGCGAGCGAACTGGAAGACGAGAACCTGGTGCGGCGCCTGCTGGGGGTCGCCCGGTGAGCACGTTCGTCGCCATCACCATCAGTGGCCTTGCCCTCGGCGCGATGTACTTCCTCGTCGCGTCCGGTCTGTCCCTGATCTACGGCCTGATGGAGGTGCTGAACTTCGCGCACGGCGTGTTCCTCACGCTCGGCGCGTACGCAGGCTGGGCCGCTGCGCAGTATCTACCGCAGCAGGGCTGGACCTTCATCGTCACCGCGCTCGCCGCCACCGTGGCCGGGGCCGCGGTCGCCGCGGTCACGGAACTCCTGCTTATCCGCCCGCTATACGGCAAGCCAGTCAGCCAGATTCTGGTCACCATCGGCCTCGACCTGGCCCTGGTCGGGCTGCTGCTCGGGGGCTTCGGCAGCGACTCGCGCGCCATCGCGGTCCCGGCCTGGCTGACAGCGGTCACCACCATCGGCTCCGAGCACATCCCGAACGGCGACTGGCTTTCCCTCGGCCTCGGCCTGGCTGTCCTCGGGCTCCTGACCTGGTTCCTGCGCTACACGCGGTACGGCATCATCATCCGGGCGGGCGCGGAAAACCGCGACATGGTGAGTGCCCTCGGCATTGACGTCGGTCGCGCGTTCACGTTGGTGTTCGCCATCGGCGGCGCTGCGGCGGGCCTTGCTGGCCTGCTCAACTCCGTGGTCTTCAGCAGCGCGCTGGTCGACCCGACACAGGGCGACCAGCTTCTGATCTTCGCCTTCATCGTGGTCGTCATCGGCGGCCTCGGCTCGATCACCGGATCGGCCATCGCCGCTCTGCTGGTCGGCCTGGTCCAGGTGTACGTGACCTTCTACGCCAATGGCGGCGGCCTGGCGCAGCTCGGCAATATGTCGGTCGTGCTGGTCCTGGCGATTGTGCTGCTGGTGCGCCCGCGCGGACTGCTCGGGAGGACGACATGACGAACGTGCTCACGAGGCTCACCCAACGTCCGCCGGCCGCGGAGACGAGACGGTCGGCGGCAGGGCGAGTCGCCGGTGTCGTCCTGCTGGTACTCGCGGTGGTTCTTCCGTTCTGCAGCCTGATCGTGCCCTGGGTACTGCCGGGAACGGTGGACGTCCTGAACTCGGTGGGCACCCTCGAAGTACTCGGGCTGTGCTTCGTGTTCGCGGGGGTGGCGGTCGGGTACGACGTGCTGTTCGGATTCACCGGGCTCCTGTCGTTCGGGCAGGTGCTGTACTTCGCGGAGGGCGCCTACGTGCTCGACATCGCGCTGACGGTGTGGAACTGGCCGCTGCTGGCGGCGATTCTGCTCACGCTCGCCATCGGCCTCGTGCTCGCGCTGGTGCTCGGGGCGCTCACCCTGCGCGGCCAAGGGATCGCGTTCGCTATGGTCACGCTTGCGTTCGCGCAGGCCTTCTACTACCTGGTCGAGGACAATCCGGGGAACCTCACCGGAGGTGACACCGGTCTTGTCATGTCGGCCAGCCGGCTGCCCGGGTTCCTGGTCGGGGTAGGGAACACGAGGAACCTGTACTGGCTGGCGCTGGCGTTCTTGGTGCTCACGTACGCGGTGGTGTGGTTGGTCACCGGGTCGGCGACCGGGCGGGTGTGGCTCGCCATCCGGGAGAGCGAGCGGCGGGCCGAGGTGCTGGGCTTCCGCCTGTTTCCCTTCAAGCTTGGATCGTTCGTCCTGTCATCGTTGATCGCCACTGCGGGCGGCATGGTCTACCTGCTGATCGTCGGGACGGTGTCGCCGTCGGCGGTCGCTTCCACCACGGTCACCATCTCCATCCTGGTGATGGTCGTGCTTGGGGGGGCGGGGACGCGGTGGGGCGCGGTCGCCGGCGCGATCGTCTACGTTTATTTGCAGCAGTACCTGCTGAAGGTAGCCGCCGAACCGTCTTTCGCCTCCCTGCCCGCGGTGGCGCGTGTGCCGCTGTCGCAGCCGGACTTCCTTCTGGGGGCCATCTTCGTGCTGTTTATCTTGTTCGCGCCCGGCGGGATCGCGGGCCTGGTCGCACGGAAGAAGGAGAAGCGTTGAGCAACGAGGACGCGACGGCTGAGGTGCCGGGCAAGGCGCTCGGCGAGAAAGGAGCGCGTACCCGCCGCAGGCTGCTGGAGGCCGCGGAGCAGGTCTTCGCCGACCTTGGCTACCACGACGCGTCCATCGTCAAGATCACCGAGGCCGCCGGGGTCTCCCAGGGGACGTTCTACCTGTACTTCGCGGGCAAGCAGGAGATCTTCGACGTGCTGGTGGAGGACCTCAACACGAGGATCCGGCGGGCGATGTCGGAGGCTTCAGCGAAGGGGGCCGCGCGGATCGAGAAGGAACGGCTCGGGTTCGAGGCGTTCTTCCGGTTCACCGCCGAGCACCCGGCGCTGTACCGGGTGATTCGCCAGGCCGAGTTCGTGTCACCGCGCATGCTCCGGCTGCACTACGACCGGCTCGCTGAAGGGTACGTGGAAGGGCTCCGCACGGCGAGCGACGCCGGCGAGATCTCGATCGGCGACCCCGGCGTCACCGCCTGGGCGCTGATGGCGGTCGGGGAGATGATCGGACTGCGCTGGATCCTGTGGGGCGATACCCGCGAAGTTCCCCCGGAGGTGTTCGACGAGGCCATGGCCTTCGTCGCGCGCGCGCTGGGCGTCCAGGCGCCCGATGACTGACCCGGTCGTCGGTATCGCGGGGCTTGCCTCGCACCTGCCGGATCAGTGGTGCAGCGCGGCCGAACTCGCCGTCGCGTCCGGAATACCCGAGGCCGTTCTGGTGGAGCGGTTCGGCCTCGTCGGCAAGCACATCGCCGCGCCCGGCGAGCACGTGACCGACCTGGCACGGGAGGCCGCCTGGCGGCTGCTGTCCGAGACCGGGGTGGCGCCAGGTGAAATCGACGCGGTCGTGTATTTCGGCTCGACGTGGAAGAACTATCCCGTCTGGCAGGCGGCGCCGCGGATCGCGCACGAACTCGGCTGCCACCGGGCGTTCGCACTCGAACTCGACTACATTTCCTGCGGGTCGCCGGTGGCGCTGCGGGTCGCGAAGGCCCTCATCGTCTCCGATCCCGCAATCCGCACCGTGCTCCTGGTCGGAGCCAGCTGCGAGTCGCGGCTCATCGACTACGGCAACCAGCGGACGCGCTTCATGTTCAACTTCGGTGACGGCGCGGTCGCGGCTCTCCTCGTACGCGACTACCCCGCGAACCCGGTACTGGAGACGGCGATGATTACCGACGGATCGCTGAGCCTGCACGTCAAGGTTCCCGCTGGCGGCTCGGCCCTGCCCGCCTCGGCCGAGACGATCGCCGCGCGGCAGCACCACCTCGACGTGGCTGACCCCGACAATATGCGGGACCGGTTGGCTGAGGTCAGCCTGGGCAACTTCCTCCAGGTCGCGCAGGACGCGGTCAAACGGTCTGGCGGCAGCCCGCGCGACGTCTCGTTCGTCGTCCCCATCCACATGAAGCGGTCGATGCAGGCAGCGATGCTCAAAGGACTGGGCCTGGATGACAGCCGAGCCGTCTACCTGGAAGACACCGGCCACATGAGCGGCGTCGACAACCTCCTCGGCCTTGACCGCCTCGTACGGGGTGGCCGCCTTCGCGACGGCGACTTGGTCTTGCTCCTCGCGGCCGGCATCGGCTACACCTGGGCTGCAACAGTCGTCCAGTGGGGAGCAAGACATGGGTGAACACGGCGCGAGCGACCTATCCCTTTCCCGTTGGCTGCCAGACCGGGCCGCGCTGACACCGGAGCGGGTGGCGATCGACTTTGGCGGCCGGCTGATCAGCTACGCCGAACTGGCGGCGGCCGCCGCCGCGCGGGCAGCCGCGTTCGCCGCCAGTGGATTGAAGCCCGGCGACCGGGTCGCCACGCTCGCCCGCAACTGCCCAGAGCACGTGGCGGTGTTCTTCGCCTGCGCGCAGGCCGGCCTCATCCTAGTGCCGCTGAACTGGAGGCTGACGGAGTCCGAGCTCGCCTACCAGATCGGCGACGCCGACCCTTCAGTGCTGCTTACCGAACCGGCGCTGGAAGCGCTGGGCAAGGAGGCCGCCGGCTCGGCCTACCGGGTGGAGTCGCTGCTGGCCGAGCCGACCGCGGAAGCGGCGCCACCGGTGCCCGTCTCGGGTGACGATCCGCTCCTGATCCTCTATACCTCCGGCACAACCGGCCGTCCGAAGGGCGCGGTGCTCACCCACGCTAACTGCTTCTGGACCAACCTGAGCCTGGACCGGACCGCGGAGATCACTGGCGGTGACGTCGTGCTCCAGGTGCTGCCTCAGTGCCACGTCGGCGGCTGGAACGTCCAGCCCTTGCTCGCCTGGTGGAAGGGCGCGACCGTCGTCCTCGAGCAGGCCTTCGACGCGGCCCGCGTCCTGGACCTGATTCAGGAGAGGAAGATCGCCACGATGATGGGCGTGCCGACGAACTACCAGATGCTGGCGGCCCGCCCGGAATTCGGCCAAGCGGACCTGTCCAGCCTGCGGCAGGTCATCGTCGGCGGCGCGCCGATGCCGCGTCCGCTGCTGGAGGCATGGCAGCGGCGCGGCGTCACCGTGCTGCAGGGGTACGGGCTCACGGAGGCCGCGCCGAACGTGCTCTGCGTGCCGCCGGAGTACGCGACCGCGAAGAGCGGATCGGCGGGGCGGCCTTACCTCCACGTGACGGTCGGGCTGCGGGACCTGAGTCAAGATGAGTTCGTTCGGGGCAACGGAGTTGGGGAATTGCTTGTCAAAGGACCCAACGTCTTCAGCGGGTACTGGCGCAACTCGGCCGCGACCAAGGCGGCCCTCGACGATGACGGCTGGCTCGCGACGGGAGACATCGCGGAGCGGGACGCCGACGGGTTCTACTGGATCCGCGGTCGCAGCAAGGACATGTACATCTCGGGCGGGGAGAACGTGTACCCGGCGGAGGTCGAGGAGGCCCTCGTCGCGCACAAAGCGATTGCCGAGGCGGCGGTGGTCGGAGTCGCGGACGAGCGATGGGGTGAGACGGGTCTTGCGTTCGTGGTATTCACGCCGGGGCAAGAAGCGGCTGAGGTCGAGCTCGCCGAGTTCTGCCGAGGGCGGCTGGCGCGGTACAAGGTGCCGGGACGGGTCCGAGCGCTGGCCGAGCTGCCGCGACTGACAAGCGGGAAGCTCGACAAGGCCACGCTCCGATCGATGCTGGAGGCAGACGAATGACAGTATTCTCCGGCGGTGATCTGGTCAGATGTCGTCGTCGGGGATGATCACGACGGGGCAGTGCGCGTGGTGGGTGACCTGGGTGCTGACGGAGCCGAGCAGCAGGCGCTTGAATCCGCCGGCGCCGCGGGAGCCGACGACGAGCATGTCCGCGCCCCGGGTGGCTTGCAAGAGCGTCTCCGCGGGCAAGCCGACCACGGCCTTGACGGTGACCGACGCGGGCCGGGATTCGGGTCTGACCGTCTGAAGCGTGCTCTCGGTCTCTTCCTGGGCCAACTTGAGGGCCTGTTTGGCTAGGTCCTGGTCGTACGGATAGGGGCAGGGAACGGCGGCGCCCGCACCCCAGTACGCCGTGATCGCCGGCTGCTGGACGGTCAGCACGGTGAGCGGTACGCGGCGGACCGCTGCTTCCCTGATCGCCCACTCAAGGGCGCGGCCCGAGTGATCAGAGCCGTCTACACCGACGATGATTCCTGGCAACTTGCTCTTCTCCTTCGGCTGACCTGCTTCTTCGCCTTCGACGTTCGCCTTCGACGCTAGGCTCGCCACCCGGTGCCGGTCAGGGGCGCACGTCCCAGCGTCTAGGGGAAATCCGGCACCTGATGACGGGACTAAGGGCCGTAGCCGCGCTGAGGCATGCAGGACGCAAGTCGTGGCGGCGGGGGAAGCTGGTGACGAAGGCGGTCCCGATGCGGTCCTTAGCGTGATTACTGAGACGTAAGACTTCGGAAGGAGATGTCGTCATGAAGGCAGTGGCCGAACTTCTGGATCTGACAGGCAAGGCGGCGATTGTCACCGGAGGCGCTGTCGGCATCGGCCTCGGGATCACCCGACGGCTGGCCGAGGCGGGAGCCAGCGTCCTCATCGCCGTATCGACCGCGAGGAAGCGGCCCGCGCCGCCAAGGAGCTGGCCGGGGCCGGGCTGCGGGTGGAGAGCGTTGTCGCCGACGTCGGCGACGAATACGACGTTCGTGACGTGGTGGACGCCGCGGTGCGGCTGTTCGGCGGCGTCGACATCCTGGTGAACAACGCGGGGATCTACCCGAGCGCCCCACTCGCCAGGCTCTCCGCGCCCACGTTTGACAGGGTGGTGAGTGTTAACCTCCGCGGCGTCTACCTGTTCACCCAGCGGGTGACCGAGCAGCTGAAGGCGCAGGGATTGGACGTGGAGAAGCGGATGATCGATCTGCACGAGCCGATCCGCGCGCTGGGCGTTTACAAGGTGCCGATCAAGTTGCACGCGGATGTGAAGCCGGAGATCAAGGTCTGGGTCATCAAAGCGTGAACATTTAGGCTCACCGCTAACAGCGTACGGCTTGGAGCTCACAGCTTGGATATTTCAAAGCTGTGAGCTCTCGGCGTATGTGCGGCTGTTAGCTGAAAGCTATGAGGATTTTAGCTGTGAGCTTGAGCGCGTAGCTGAA
>Ga0208357_1003084_pt1 | contig 10481 bp, 10 predicted proteins | sample NGESurdeep092012_6_FD_184487 | JGI IMG/M metagenome (GOLD analysis project Ga0208357, IMG submission 184487) | Arctic peat soil microbial communities from Barrow, Alaska - NGEE Surface sample F52-2 deep-092012 (SPAdes) | ecosystem: Environmental > Terrestrial > Soil > Wetlands > Peat ... | reverse complement strand
ACCCGATGCTCTGCGGGACGGTCCGCAATCAAGTCACGCAACAGCGGCGTCCGTTCGTACGGTTCTTCGCTTGCGAAGAAGATCTCTCACATGCCGCACCCGACGCCGCCTTACCGGACGCCGTCGCGCTCGGCGCCGAGCCGCTATTGATCATCGGGGCGATGGCTGGCGGCTGAGGTTTCAGCGGAGGTCTGCTGCGGGAGAACCATGGTGGAAACGGTCCCGCACCACAGGAGGCACCATGTCCGCCGAAGACAAGACGCTCGGTTCACCGGATGAGACACGCGGCGGGCCGAACATCGAAGCCGCCATCGCGAACGCCGAAGAGGGCAGCGTGGTCGAGGGCGTGCACACTCTGCCCGGTGAGGATGAGAACCACGACTCGCGGTTGGAACAGATGCCCGAGGTCGAAGGCGTGACCGAAGGCCGCGTCGATGACGAATCGCCGCCAGGCGGACCGCCGTACAAGCCTGAATAACAAGTGGCCTCAGCCGCCGAGGTAGGACATCTCGGCACGCGGCTCATTGCCCCCGCCAACGCGCATCACTTCGGAGTAGCGGTCCCGCCGGCCCGACCACACGCCAGAGATCGCCCGCCGCAGTTCGTCGTCAGACGATCCTGCTCGCATCAACGCCCGCAGGTCGAGTTTTCGTGACCCGAAGAGGCAAGTGAACAGCTCGCCTATCGAGGTCACTCGCGCCCGCGTGCAGTCGGTGCAGAACGGTTGTGTGACGGAGGAGATGACGCCGATTTCACCGCTGCCATCGACATAACGCCAGCGCTTCGCCACCTCACCGCGCCGAATCGAGGGCATCGGCTCGACGGGGAACACAGCACCGATGCGGGCGATGACCTCGGCCGAGGGGACTACGTCGTCCAGCACCCACTTGTTGGTGTCACCAACATCCATGTACTCGATGAACCGCAGAACATGTCCATGGGCGCGAGCGAATTCGGCGAGTTCGACAATCCCCTCGTCGTTGCGCCCACGGCGCACGACAGCATTGAGCTTCACCGGAGAGAGGCCGGCATCCGTCGCCGCCGCAATCCCGTCAAGCACCGTCGCCAGCGCCAGTCGGGTGTCGGCCATCGCGGCGAACATCGCTGGGTCGATGCTATCGAGGCTCACGGTGACGCGGTTGAGTCCTGCTGCACGCAACGACATTGCTCTCGTCGCGAGCAACGAGCCGTTCGTCGTTAACGCAACGTCGTCGATGCCAGGCGTCGCCGCCACCATGGAAACAAGTGTTTCGAGATCCTTGCGCAGCAGCGGCTCACCACCGGTGAGTCGCACCTTGCTGACGCCGAGCTGCGCGAACACCGACACCAGACGAGCGAACTCCTCATAGGTCAAGATCTCGGTGCGGGCGAGGAACGCATGGTTGGGCCCGAAAGCTTCGCGCGGCATGCAATAGATGCAGCGGAAGTTGCACCGATCCGTCACCGAGAGGCGAAGGTCGCGCACCGGCCGACCAAGCTGATCCAGCGGTCCAGAACTCACGACGTCGACACCAGCACAAGTCGATCGCTCGCGCGCACGCGTTGCGCACTCGTCCGTCGCCGCTCGCACCACAGCACGAGCGCATCGCCTGCGAAGGTCAACACGACGCCACCGACGAGCATCGCAACGGCACCGCGATGAATGTCGGCCAAGCTGTGGTCTGGGCTGATGAACTTGCCCTCGGCGAACATGGCGGCCGAGATCGCAACGTAGATCGGCGCTCCTGCGGTGACGAGGGCGAGCTTGAGCCGCACGCTTGGTCGCCACGCGACGGGGTCCTGGCCGAGCATCGGTACCCAGAACATCAGCCCGCAGGCCAGGAAGTACACGTGCACGAATTCGTGGAAGCCTTGATTCACCTCCGACAGCCGGTACAGCGGTGTGAGCAGATACACCGCCATCGAGCCGAAGTAGTCGAGCGGCAACAGCACCGCCGCAGTTGTGCCGGTGATCAACCGCATGCTCGGGTCATGCAAAATCTCTGCGACGAAGCGGCGCACTGTTCCCGAACCTGCGGCAAAGCAGAGCCGGACCGGTGCACCCAACGCGAGGAGCGGCGCCGCCACCATCATGAGGACGAGGTGCTGTGTCATGTGCACCCACAGCAGGTCGTCGTCATAGGCCGCAAAGCCGGACTGCAGCACGATCGCGAGCGAGGCCACGCCGAACACGAAACTGACCGTACGAAACGCTGGCCAAGTGCGGCCGCTCGAGCGAACCCTGGCGACGCCGTAGAAATACGCCGCGACCACCGCGAACTCGAGCACGATGCCGAAGATCGATACGCCGTCGGCTTGCCAGTGGGTGAGCACGCGCGCCCAGTCGACGCTCACGCAACACTTCCCTGCCGCCGGAACCGTGCGCCGACTACGACCGCGCGCCGCGCGAGCCGCCGACCGACGATCATCACGAGCAGGCAGCAGGACACGGTCACACTGTCCTTGTCAGCGTCGGCGCCACAACGCCACCCATCGCCGTCGTTCCGACACCACCCATCGCCGTCGTCCCGACACCACCCATCGCCGTCGTTCCGACGAGGCCGTCGTGGATTGGGCGTTCCGTGTCCGTCAGCGGACGGATGTCGGTGCGGCCGGTGCGCACCGAAATGATTTCCGCGCAGATTGATATTGCCGTTTCTTCAGGCGTACGGGCACCGAGGTCGAGCCCGATCGGTGCGTGCAGGCGGGCCAGGTTGGCCTCACTGACGCCTGCCTCACGAAGCCGGCCAAGCCGGTCGACGTGGGTACGCCGGCTCCCGAGCGCACCGAGATATCCGACTGCGGTGTCGAGGGCCGCGACGATGGCAGGGACGTCGAACTTCGAATCGTGGGTGAGCACACAGACGGCGTCGCGCGGAGTCAGCGCGTCGGGCAAGGCCTTGAGATAGCGGTCAGGCCAGTCGACGACCACTTCGTGCGCGAGCGGGAAGCGAGCGTTCGTCGCGAAGGCCGGACGTGCGTCGCACACCGTTACCCGAAATCCCATGACCCGCGCTGTCCGCACCAGTGCAGCGGTGAAATCGACAGCTCCGAAGATGATCATTCGGGCAGGCGCCACGAACGACTCGATGAACACCGATACGTCATCGCGGCCGATCTCCCCGCGCCCTCCGTAATGCCGCAGCCTGCTGGAGCCGGCGGCAAGCTCACCCGCTGCGTCACGGGCCGCGACGACGTCCAGTTCCGCCGTCCCGAGAGAGCCGATCAATGGTTCGTCCGGCCGGTAGAGCAGCTTCGCGCCGACACCCAGCCCTGCGACGACGGTGGCGAGCGCGACGGGTGCGTCGGCTCGCAGCGCCGCGAGAAGCGCACCCTGGACGTCGGGTGCCCACTCGAGGGGTTCGATGTACAGGTGGACAGTGCCGCCACAGGTCAGGCCAACCGCGAAGGCATCCGCGTCGGAGTAACCGAAGGTGAGCAAGCCTCGTTCGCCAGTACCGAGACTTTCTAGGGCGGCTTCCATGACCGCGCCTTCGACGCACCCACCCGAAACGGAGCCCGCGACCTCGCCGTCCTCGGAAACGGCCATCGTCGCGCCGGGCTCGCGCGGACCCGAACCCTCGACGTCGATGACCCGGGCCAAAGCGATGCGCCGACCCTGCTGGCGCCACCGGTCGACGTCGCCGAGGATCTCTTTCACCACCGCATCGTGCGCTCGCGCTCGGCGGGTGTCCAGCGACCTAAGCATTCCCTTAGGTGGGCGTTGACAACGTTGCCGTCGGGCCACGGATACTGCCGGTAGGACGAGGCGAGGAGTCAGCATGCAGGTACCTGCACCGTTCGAATACCAGCGAGCAACCACCGTCAAGGACGCCATCGGGTTGATGGAACGTCTAGGGAGTTCCGCCCGGCTGGTCGCCGGCGGACACAGCCTCCTGCCCATGATGAAGCTGCGGCTCGCCAACTTCGAATACCTGATCGACATCAACGACTTGCGTGGCGAGCTTGGCTACATCACGGTCGAGCCAACGCAAATTCGGGTTGGCGCCCTGACCAGACACCGGGAGCTGCTCGAGTCCGACGCCTTGGGCGCGACCTTTCCGATCTTCCGCGACGCTGAGCGGGTGATTGCCGACCCGGTAGTTCGCAATAGAGGGACGATCGGTGGCTCGCTCTGCCAGGCCGACCCATCGGAAGACCTGTCGGCGGTCTGCACCACGCTCGATGCGAGTTGCGTCATCCAAGGCAGTTCGGGCCAGCGCGTCGTGACGATGGCGCAGTTCTATCGCGGCCCCTACGAGACGGCCGTTGGCGACGGCGAGATTCTCGTTGAGATCCGCATTCCGATCAGGGCCGGCGGCTCCAGTGCGTACGAAAAGGTGGAGCGTCGAGCGGGCGACTGGGCAGTTGTGTCCTGCGGCGCGGCTGTATGGATCGCCGACGGAGTGATCACCGACGCACGCGTCGGCCTGGCAGCTGTCGGGCCGAACACCACAGGGATTCCGGCGATTTCGGAGGCGCTGCGGGGTAAGGCGCCGTCGGAAGAGGTGTACGCAGCGGCGGGCGCGATTGCCGCCGAGAGCTGCAGTCCGACGACTGACCTTCGGGGCAGTGTCGAGTACAAGCGTCACCTCGCAAATGAGCTCACCCGGCGGGCTCTTCGTCGCGCCGTGGCCCGTATCAACGGAACAGAGGTCTGAGACATGCAAGTGTCGATGACGGTCAACGGCACGCCGGTCACCGAGGAAATCGAGGGCCGCACGCTGCTCGTCCACTTCCTGCGCGACCAACTGCAGCTCACCGGCACGCACTGGGGCTGCGACACCAGCAACTGCGGCACCTGCGTGGTGTGGCTCGACAACGAACCAGTGAAATCGTGCACCGTGCTCGCCGCCATGGCCGGTGGCCATGAGGTGCGTACGGTCGAAGGTCTCGAACAAGACGGCGTGCTCGACCCGGTGCAGCAGGGGTTCATGGAATGCCACGGCCTCCAGTGCGGCTTCTGCACTCCCGGCATGATGATGACGGCGCGTGCATTGCTCGATCGCAATCCCGACCCGTCGGACGGCGAGATTCGCGAGGCCATCTCGGGCCAGATTTGCCGGTGTACGGGCTACACGACGATCGTCCGATCGATCAAATGGGCGGCGGCCACTGAGGCAGCTGCACATACCACCCCCGAGGCGGCCGGCGTCTCGGTCACCGCAGGGAGTGCGTCATGACCGCCGTCGAAGATCGCCCGGCCGGATTCGTCAACAACGACGAGAAGCCCGTCGGCTATGGCCGCATGCTGCGCAAGGAAGACCCGCGCTTCATTCGCGGGATGGGTCACTACGTCGACGACATCCAGTTGCCGGGCATGTTGCACCTCGCCATCTTGCGAGCCCCGGCGGCCCATGCCCGGTTGGTGAGTATCGACACCACCGCGGCTGCAGCTCACCCGAAGGTCAAGGCCGTGGTGACCGGAGCCATGCTGGCCGAAAAGGGGCTGGCATGGATGCCGACGTTGTCGAACGACGTGCAGGCCGTGCTGGTGACCGACAAGGCCAGGTTCCAGGGCCAAGAGGTCGCGTTTGTCGTGGCCGAGGACCGTTACGCCGCGCGCGACGCACTCGAACTCATAGAAGTGGAATGGGAAATCCTGACGCCGGTGATGGATGCGCGGCAAGCACTCGCACCCGACGCACCATTGATCCGCGATGACCTCGAGGGCAAGAAGGACAACCACTGCTTCGACTGGCAGACCGGAGACGAAGCAGCAACCGAGGCTGTCTTTGCGAAAGCCGACGTCGTCGTCAGTGAAGACATCGTCTACCCGCGCGTGCATCCGGCACCGATGGAGACGTGCGGCTGCGTTGCCGACTACGAGCGTGTCGCAGGCAAACTCACCCTCTGGACGACGAGTCAGGCACCGCACGCGCACCGCACCGTCTACGCCCTCGTATCGGGTCTGCCCGAGCACAAGATTCGCGTGATCGCCCCTGACATCGGTGGCGGCTTCGGCAACAAGGTGCCGATCTACCCGGGCTATGTCTGCGCCATCGTCGCGTCGCTTGTCGTCGGCAAGCCGGTGAAGTGGATGGAGGACCGCTCAGAAAACCTCGTGAGCACAGGGTTTGCGCGCGACTACATCATGCGTGGCGAGATCGCCGCGACGAAGGAAGGCAAGATCCTCGCGATTCGCACGAATGTGCTCGCCGACCATGGCGCGTTCAACGGCACCGCGGCGCCGATCAAGTACCCGGCCGGGTTCTTCGGAGTATTCACCGGGAGCTACGACCTCGAAGCCGCGTTCTGCAAGATGACCGCCGTCTACACGAACAAGGCGCCTGGTGGCGTCGCGTACGCATGCTCGTTCCGCATCACCGAGGCCGTCTACCTCGTCGAGCGCATCGTCGACTGCCTCGCGTACGAGCTGAAAATGGACCCCGCCGAGTTGCGGCTGAAGAACTTCATTCAACCGGATCAGTTCCCGTACACGACGAAGACCGGCTGGGTCTACGACTCCGGTAACTACGAGCCGGCCATGCGACTCGCGATGGAGATGGCGGGATACGCCGACCTTCGCAAGGAGCAAGCAGAAAAGCGTGAGCGCGGCGAGCTGATGGGCATCGGCGTTGCGTTCTTTACCGAGGCAGTTGGCGCCGGTCCGCGTAAGGACATGGACATTCTCGGTCTCGGCATGGCCGACGGTTCGGAACTGCGGATTCACCCCACGGGTAAGGCGGTCCTCCGCGTTTCGTGCATGAGCCAAGGCCAAGGTCACGAGACAACGTATGCACAGATCGTCGCGGAGGAGATCGGCATCCCACCGGCAGACATTCAGGTCGTCAACGGTGACACCGACAACACGCCGTTCGGCCTCGGAACCTACGGCAGCCGTTCAACACCGGTGTCGGGTGCCGCTGCGGCTCTCGTCGCGCGAAAGGTACGCGACAAGGCACAGATCATTGCGTCGGGAATGCTTGAAGTCTCCGTCGCCGACCTCGAATGGGAGAAGGGCTCGTTCCACGTCAAGGGCGACCCGTCGAAGTCGGTCACGATCCAAGCCATCGCGATGCGCGCGCACGGCGCGGGCGACCTTCCCGAAGGCGTCGAGGGCGGGCTGGAAGCACAGATCTGCTACAACCCGTCGAACCTGACCTACCCGTTCGGCGCCTACATCTGCGTCGTCGACATCGATCCCGGCACCGCACAAGTGAAGGTGCGCAGCTTCGTCGCCGTCGATGACTGCGGCACGCGGATCAACCCGATGATCATCGAGGGTCAGATTCACGGCGGCCTCACGGACGGCGTCGGCATGGCGCTGATGGAGATGATCGCGTTTGACGAGGACGGCAACTGCCTCTCGAGCTCACTCATGGACTACCTCATTCCCACCGCGCTCGAGGTGCCCGAATGGCAGACCGGGCACACCGTCACGCCGTCACCGCATCACCCGATCGGTGCCAAGGGTGTTGGGGAGTCTGCGACCGTTGGGTCGCCGCCGGCGATCGTGAACGCTGTGGTTGACGCCCTGAAGCCCTTCAACATTCGGCATGCCGACATGCCGCTCACACCCTCGCGAGTCTGGGAGACCATGCAGGGAAGGCATCGGCCGCCGGTGTGACGACCGAACCACGCCTGCGCTCGCGGCTCGCTGACCGAGCCTCCGAGCTCGTGGCGAGCCGCCAGCCGTTCGTGCGCGCGACGGTGGTGCGCGCCCAGTCACCGACGTCCGCACGGCCGGGTGACAGCGCGATCATCTTGAGCGATGGAACGATCGAGGGGTTTGTCGGCGGGCACTGCGCGAAGGAGTCAGTGCGCGCAGCAGCATTCACCACCTTGCGCGACGGGGAAGCCATGCTGCTGCGAGTTCTGCCGGACGACAGCACCGTTTTCCCTGAGACGCCTGGCGCACAACTGACAATCAATCCGTGCCTGTCAGGAGGGGCGTTGGAGATCTTCCTCGAGCCGCAGCTTCCGCCAGCGATCGTCGAGGTTTTCGGCGACACGCCCGTTGCAGACGCCGTCGCGGCGCTCGCCGAGACGGTCGGATTCGCGGTCGGCCGCTCGTTGCCTGGTCGGGCAGTAGAGGGTGCCGTTGCTGTCATTGTCTCGACACACGGACACGACGAGCCGGAATGCATCCGGGCCGCGTTGGACGCCGGCGTCGGCTTCATCGGCCTGGTCGCGAGTCGGGTTCGTGGTGAGTCGGTACTCGATGCGATGGACCTCACACCGGACGAGCGTGCGCGGGTTCACACCCCCGTTGGAGTCGACATTGGGGCCAAGACTGCGGCGGAGATTGGGCTGTCGATCGTTGCCGGAATCGTGGCGGCCGTTCGCGTCGACGGTGTGGTCGCGGGCGACGCTGAGCCGGTCGAGTCACCAGCAACTGCGCTCGACCCGATCTGTGGAATGACGGTTGTGGTGCTACCGACGACAGCCCACTTGCGCGCCGATGGCGTTGATTACTGGTTCTGCAGCCAGGGTTGCCGCGATCGCTATGCGGCCCAGGTCGGACAGGCCTGAGTCGTGATTGTCACCGGTCTGGTTCTTGCGGCAGGCTCGTCGAATCGACTGGGTCAACCGAAACAGCTGCTCCCGTTTCGCGGCACCACGTTGCTCGGTGCGACACTCGACGTTGCGCGCGAATGCGCCTTCGATCAACTGCTGGTCACTGTCGGCGGCGCGGCTACCGAGGTACGGGCAGCCGTTGACTTCGGCGATGCGCAGCTCGTTGACAACCCTGATTTCACTACCGGTTGCGGCTCATCGATTAGCGCCGCAGTCGCGCACGTCGACAGCGCCAGCGAGGGCATCGTCTTGATGCTGGGCGACCAGCCGGGCGTCTCGGCAGAAACGGTGCGCCGACTCATCGACGAGGGCGGGACGTCGCAGGTTGCGGTCTGTAGATACGCCGACGGTCGCGGCCACCCATTCTGGTTCGCACGCTCGGTGTTCGACGATCTGCGAGATTTACACGGCGACAAGGCGGTGTGGAAGGTTCTCGAGTCGGGCCGGTACTCCGTGACAGAGGTGGCGATCGAGACCTCGGTTCCGATCGACGTCGACACCTGGGCCGACTACGAGGCATTGCTCGCATCGAGTGGGGTGTCCCCATAGTCGCCCCGGTTCGCGATGCCGCCGAGATCCAACGTCGCCTCGACGAGATGGACTACCTCGTCGATGAAGGATTGGCAACCGCGCTCTACCTCGCCATCGCGCTCGGCCGACCGCTGCTCCTCGAGGGCGAGCCAGGGGTCGGCAAGACCACCGCGGCCAAGGCGCTGGCGCGAGCCCTCGACGTCCCGCTGATCAGGCTTCAGTGTTACGAAGGCTTAACGGTCGGTGAAGCTCTGTACGAGTGGAACTACCAGCGCCAGCTGCTCGCGATTCGACTCGCGGAGGCGAGTGCAGAAACCATCACGGACGCCGACCTGTTTACGGAGGCATTTCTGCTTGAACGGCCGATCTTGCAAGCGGTGCGGCATCGTGGCGCCGCTCCGCCCGTGCTCTTGATCGACGAGATCGACCGAGCCGATGACGAGTTCGAGGCGTTGTTGTTCGAGTTCCTAGGCGAGTCGTCGGTGACGATCCCCGAACTCGGCACGTTCACGGCAGTGCGGCCCCCGATCGTCATCTTGACCTCGAACCGAAGTCGCGAACTGCACGACGCGCTGCGCCGCAGATGTCTCTACCACTGGATCGACTTTCCAACGCCAACCCGTGCCGCCGAGATCCTGCGGCGTGCGGTGCCAGCTGCAAACGAAGCTCTGATCCAAAGCGCGACCCAATTCATCGGCCGGGTGCGGACACTGGATCTCGACAAGCCGCCGGGAATGGCCGAGACCATCGACTGGCTTTCTGCGTTAAGCGCGCTCGGCGCCGCCGAACTCGTCAGGGCAACGCTGGTGAGCACCCTCGGGGCCATCGCCAAGACACCCGACGATCGCGAGACCATGCTCGGCGCGCTCGTTGACGTCGGCCTACCCGCCTCCTCCTCCGAATGATCACCCACCGACGCGCCAAGAGGACCCGATGAAGATCGACAACCAGTTCACTGTCAACGTTCCTATTGCCGAGGCGTGGAACGCCCTTACCGATCTTGAGCGAATCGCTCCCTGCATGCCGGGTGCGCAACTCACGGGCCGGGACGGCGACGCCTACCTGGGCACGGTCAAGGTGAAGGTCGGACCGGTCATTAGCGAGTTCGCCGGCACCGCATCGTTCATCGAAAAGGATGACGCGACGTACCACGCGATCATCGACGCGAAGGGCCGCGATTCGCGCGGATCCGGCAACGCCTCAGCGACGATCACCGCGCACCTCCAAAGCGACGGTGCCGCGCGCACGACGGTCGTGGTCGAGACCGACATGAAGATCAGCGGCAAGCTCGCACAGTTCGGCAGCGGGATGATCGCTGAGGTGTCGAGCAAACTGCTGGGTCAGTTCGCGGCGTCTCTGGAGCAGCTACTCGCATCGTCGCCCGAGCCGTCGAGCGAGACCGAGCCCGTTACCGAAGCGGCGGATGCCGCCCAGTCACCGGCTTCCAGCCC
>Ga0208357_1003083_pt1 | contig 10484 bp, 14 predicted proteins | sample NGESurdeep092012_6_FD_184487 | JGI IMG/M metagenome (GOLD analysis project Ga0208357, IMG submission 184487) | Arctic peat soil microbial communities from Barrow, Alaska - NGEE Surface sample F52-2 deep-092012 (SPAdes) | ecosystem: Environmental > Terrestrial > Soil > Wetlands > Peat ... | reverse complement strand
CGGATACAGCGTGGGTCCTCGTCAGCGTCGCTGCCGGGTTTCCCCCGCGGTGGGAGAGCGTCTTCCAGGCCCTGGTCGCCGCCCTCACCCTGGCCATGGTCTTCGTCATCCAGCACACTCAGGCACGCCAGCAGGCAGCTACTCAGCGTAAGCTCGATGAGATCCTGCATGCATTGCCCGGTGCCGATAACGCACTGATGGCGCTGGAACACGCTTCCGACGATGAACTGCGCGTAGCCGGCGAATCGCATCGTGAGACCCGGCAGGTTGCGCTAGACGAGCAATCCGGCCCCGCCTCTCCGGAAGGATGACTAGTCAGCCGCGGAGCAAGTCGGGAGCGCGGCGGGGAGTTCGCCACCCAAGGGAGCAGCCACGGCGGGCCGACGGTCGGCTCGCCGCGGGAGTTGCGTGGCGAAGAGTTGTCAACGGCCAAGTTGTGGTCCTCGCTGATGGCCAGGTAACAGTCCCCACCCCTCGGTTTGGTTAGTTGGCTTTCAGGGGTGTTCCTCCTTTTGCTCTGGCTTGGCGCATGCGGTAGGAGTCGCCGTGGCGACGACGACGCTGGCGTGGTGGAGGAGCCGGTCGAGGAGGCTGACGGCGGTGGTGTGCTCGGGCAGGAAGCGGCCCCATTGGTCGAAGGGCCAGTGGCTGGCGATGGCGAGGGCGCGGCGTTCGTAGGCGGCGGAGACGAACCGGAACAGCAGCTGGGCGCCGGTGTCGTCGAGGGGGGCGAACCCGACTTCGTCGAGGAGGATGAGACCGTTGCGGAGCAGGGCCTCGATCACTTTCCCGACGCTGTTGTCGGCCAGGCCGCGGTAGAGGGCGTCGGCGAGGTCGGCTGCGGTGAAGTAGCGGACCCTGTGCCCGGCCCGGACGGCGGCGACGCCGAGGGAGACCAGGACGTGGCTCTTGCCGGTGTCGGCCGGGCCGACCAGGCACAGGTTCTCCGGGGCGGCGATCCATTCCAGGGACGCGAGGTAGTCCAGGGGTGGGCCCGGGGATGGAGCAGGCGGACCGGTCGAGCTCGTCAAGTGTCTTGATGACGGGGAACGCGGCGTTCTTCATCCTAGTCCTGGCGTTGGAGGCGTCCCGGGCGGCGATCTCGGCGTCGATCAGGGTGCGCAGCAGTTCCTCCGGCGCCCACCGCTGGGTCTTCGCGGTGATGAGCAGCTCGGGGGCGAGCTGGCGCATCGCGGCGAGCTTGAGCCGCCGCAGCCCGGCGGCCAGGTCGGGTGCCAGCGGCGGCGGCGCCGCGGTCATGACAGGCCCCCGATCGCGTAGTCGGCCAGGGGCCGGACCGGGACGGCGGGCAGCTCGAGGACGAGCGCCCCGCCGGGGGCCGCCGTGGCGGGCAGGCCGACGCCCGCGGCCAGGATGGACCGGACGTCGGCGGCGCCCCACCGCCTGAACGAGACCGCGCGGCCCTGGGCCGCTGCGAACGCCTCTGCCCGTGCGCGGCGCGCAGGGGGATCTCGCCGGTCGGCAGCCGGTGCAGGCCGAGGCGGAGCAGGTCGTCGGTCTCGTTCGGGTTGTCGATGAGTTCTTGGAGTTGAGGATGTGGCCGTGCAGGAACCCGAGCAGGGCGGGGTAGGTGTTCAAGGCGTCGGGTCCGCTGAAGCCTGCGTGGTATGCAGGGTGGGGACGTGTTCGAGCGGGCGCAGGGTGCCGAGGGGGCGGAGCGCGAGCGGGGTGGCCAGGGGCCGGGTCACCAGCAGCGGCAGACGTGCGGGTAGGCCAGCGCCAGCTGCCGGTAGACGCGGGCGACGGTGCGCGGCTGCGCGGCCCGGTCGGGGTCGGCGGAATCCGCGTTGAGCTGGGCGAGCATGGTCTCGGCGGCGCCGTCGTGCAGCGCCGCCTTGTTGGGCGCATGCCGGTGACCGCCATCCCGGCCACGGCCCGATCGCTCAGGCGATGCAGCCGCAGCCCGCATACGAGGAGCAGGGGCCATGCCCGGATCAGTGCTCACCGTCGCCCCCCTTGGGCCACCCGACCGCGCATACTGTAAGCAGGAGCGAGGCGTCCGTTGAAGAACGTTCATGGGGGCAGGACAGCCGGGACGTCACTAGACGCTGCTGCGCTATCTTTGGCGCGGGGCGCGTCCGGTGTGTGGCTGCGCGCGGGGTCCCGGCTCGGTCTGGCCTGCCGCGGCGCCGTTTACCTTCTGGTCGGCTACCTCGCGTTCCGTCTCGCCCTCGCCGTGCACGGCCGAACGGCCGCGCCCGCGAGCAGCGCGGGGGCTGTGCAGGCGGCCGTGTCTCCGGCCTGGGGGCGGATCCCGCTGGTCTTGCTCGTCGCTGGTCTCGCGGCGTACGCGCTCACCCAGCTGCTCGAGGCGGTGTTCCGGCCTGCCCGCGCGGAAGGCGCGACTGGCCGGTGGCGTCAGCGTGCGGTGTCGTCATGGGGATGTTTGCTGTACTCAGCCTTCTGCCTGAGCACCGCCCGGCTTCTGCTGGAGACTCCTCCGAGGCAGACCGCGCAGTCGGAGCAGGGACAAGACGTCGACGTGACCGCAACCGTGCTTCGAACGGGATGGGGCCGGCTGCTGCTGATCCTGGTTGGGCTCCTAATCATGGCGGCTGCCGTGGAAATGGGTCGCCGGTCGGTCTGGCTCGACTTCCGGGAGCGGTTCACCGCGGAGCACATGTCCCGGCCGCTGGCCGTGGTCACGAGGGCGGTTGGCGCGTATGGCTGCATTGCGCGCTCCGTCGTGCTGGTGCTGGTCGGTTTCTTCATCATCAAGGCGGCGGTGCTGTCCAGCGCCAAGCAGGTGAAGGGGCTGGACGCGGTCTTCCGTTCGGTGGCCGGCTCCGCCGGCGGCGCTTGGCTGGCCTTGCTCGCGTGCGGCCTCTTCTGCTACGGCCTTTACTGCCTGATCGAGGCTCGCTACCGCGACCTGACACCGGGGCGGTGATGCGCGCTGGGGATTCCTACTTCGCTCAGTCGGAACAGAGCTAACGTTCGGAGCGGCAGTCCCCCTGAACATCCCGGAGCAATGCCCGTGCAGGCGGATATTTCGCCTGTCTGGGCTCCGCGGGCATCGCAGTGGGTGACTGGCGGTGCTGCGCCGGGCCCCCTGCATGGCGGAGGCGGCATCGGCTGGCGTCCGGCCTGCCCGGGACGGACGCGTGCGGCAGTAAAACGCGTGTCAATGTGTGGTCTCAGCACATGCTTTACCAGTCGTTCTCACGAGATTCTTGACGTCTCCAGGGGTCGAGCTTAATTGGCTGCTTGTTGATCACGGTTCGACCGCTTACGTGGGCGGCGGTCGAGTCGGCGGGGGCCAGCGGCGCGGGCGCCTGCCATGCTCCGCGGTGACGGGGCAGGGCAAGGTCTCTGCCAGGGCGCCGGGGTCATGTGCAAGAGGAGCAACAGCGGCGCAGGTTGCCCGCCAGCCGTGCTGAATCCTTGACGTGTGCTCCCCGTGCGGTGAGCCCACGGTCGGCGCAATCGCAGGCCGTGCTGGATATTGCGGCGTTGGCGGGGGTGACGGCGCGCCCTTCCTGGCGTACGCTTACGCGCAGGAGCGAGAAGCCGTAGGCGCGTGCCGAGACCCCGCAAGCTGCCCAGAGATGACAGCGAGGGCCATGCCCGGGGTCAGTGCAGAGACGAGTGCGCGCGCAGGCTGTGTGGTCATCGCGCTGCGCGGAGAGCTCGACGTGTGCACTGCCGCAGACGGCTTGAGCGCGCTCACCGCACCGGCCGCCGCCGGGGCATGGATAGTCGTTGACCTGGCGGAACTGGCCTTCATGGACTGCTACTCACTGGGCGAGATCATGGCAGTCCGGGCGCAGGCCCGGCGGGCGGGCGGTGACCTGGCGCTGGCCGGCCCTCCGCCGATAGTGCTCCGCCTGCTCGTCCTGTGTGACGTCGTCAGTCACGGTCCGGTGTTCGCCAGCGTGGACGAGGCGGTCAGCCGTGCCGGGAGCGCTGCGGCTGCCCTCGTCATGTCCGGGGCGGCGGGCGGCGGCGCTGCCTCCTCGCTGGCCAGGGCCGGGATCGTGCCATCAGCGCTGTTCTGGGGATGGGCAGCAATGAGGCACGCCCGCATGCTTACCGGACTCATCACCGCAGCTGGCCGCAAGCGGCACGACGCGGCAGGGGCGGCAGGGGCGCCGCCATGACCCCGGCGACCTGCGCCGTCACCGCCGCGCGGCCGGCAGCAAGGCGTCGGTTCGGCCATGAACGACCTGTCCTGCGAGGTCGGCGGCGCGCTCGGCATCGCCGTCATCGGCAGCATGATGACCGCGATCTACTGTAGCCACCTTGCGGTCACCGGCGTCCCTGCCTCCGTTCTGAACCAGGCCCGCGATTCCCTGGCGGGCCGCCTCCCGCATCGACGGTCCGGTCTCGGCGCAGGCTAGCGCCGCCTTCATCGACGGCGCCAACGTCGCCCTCCTCGCGGGCCGCTGGCACTGCCGTACTTGCCGCGCTGGCCGTCGCCGCGCTGCTATTCCTCCGCGCCGGCACCGACCGCGACGCTGACAGCCGCGACGAGATCGCCGGGGAGGCACCAGCGCGAGTATGGTCCAGTAATGCCTTGAGAAACCCGGGGGCCGTTGTCAACGATGGACTTGGTCTCCTGCTGGGTCATGCGGGGGCTGGGTTCAGACCTACGCATTACGAGTGCGTAGGTCGCCGATGACCGCGTCCTCGCGAAGGCTGACGTTCAGCGGGTGCTGCACGCGGTTGGCGAGCGCGTACTCGGAGGGGAAGCGGCACCGGTAGTAAGGCGCGCCGTTGACCCAGTGGCTTTGCATCCGCCGACCGCAGAGGCCGCAGAGGCCGCAGAGCACAAGGTCGCACAGCGCGTATGGGTGCTGCCTGCGGTGCGGCTTGTGCTCGGCGTGCTTGGCGGCCCGCCCGCTGACCATCGCCTGCACCTGGTCGATGATCGGAGGCTGCACGATCTTCATGACCACCGCCACTTGTCCGATTCGTTCCATCGAAGCTTGGTCATGTGGCCGAGGGCGACGTCTTCGACGTCGATGGGGACCTCGCCTTTGCGCTGCTTGCTCCACACCTGGTGGCCGGTGTAGCGCGGGGGTTGACGAGGATCGCGCGGACGGCGAACTTTTCTCACACGATGCCGCAGCGGTGCCGGTTTCGGGCGGGGATGGCTACTGAGGAAGGAAGAAGTCGCCTAGCGAGGTAGCGAGTGCTTCGGGGGCTTCCTCGGCCATGTGATGCCCGGAGTCGATGCTGTGGCCGCGGACATCGTCAGCCCAGGCTTGCCAGATCAGAAGCGGGTCGCCGTAGAGGTCTTCGAGATCGTCTCGCTTCGACCACAGCACCAGCAGCGGTGGCCGCACGCGGCGCCCGGCGGCCCGGTCCGCTTCCTCGTGCTGCCGGTCGACACTCAGGCCGGCCCGGTAATCCTCGAGCATTGCGCGGACCACCAGGGGGTTCCGGACGGCTGTCCGCCACTCGTCGTAGTTCTCCCGGCCCATTGCCTCGGGGTCGCCGCGGTACCAGCGGTCAGGGTCGGCGTTGATGACGCGCTCGGGGATCTCCGGCTGGGCGAAGAAGAACCAGTGCCACCATCGCGTGGCGAATTTCGCGGTGATCCGGGACAGGTGCTCGCTGATGGGAACGCAGTCGAGCAGCGCGAGCCGCGAGACTGCCTCGGGGTGGTCGAGCGCGAGCCGGAGCGCGACGTAGCTGCCTCGGTCATGTCCGGCCAGCGCGAACCGGCGGTGGCCGAGTGCTTCCATGACCGCCACGATGTCGCGCGCGGCGACGCGCTTGGAATGCGCCGTGTGGTCCGCAGCAGGCGCTGGCGCTCGTGACTGGCCGTACCCCGGAAGATCCGGGCAGATGACGGTGAAGCCGCGCCGGACAAGACGTGGCGCGACCCGATGCCAGGTGGCCGACGTACGAGGGTGCCCGTGCAGCAGCACGACCGGCGGGCCGTCGCCGCCATGGCGCACAAAAATCGACGCTTCGCCGAGGTCGATCCGGTCTTCCTGAAATCCTTCGAACACACTCGTAGTCTCCACCAGCCCCGGCACCCGGTCATCAGCGAGCCCGCGGGGACGAAGCAAAGGTTCCTCCCTTGACGCGACGCTAGGGTCACGGTGATGGTGCCGCCGACGCTGGTGATGGTGGGTTCACCGCCAAGTAGCCCGGGCCTGCCCGAAATGGATCAGCGGGCAGCCCCGCCGTGAGCTACCCAGAGCGGCCTGCTCTGCGCGGATCATGGACGGCTGTGGCATACAGCGAGATTGCGCTCACAAGGAATGCCTCTTTGTGTCAAGGGGCTTGGTTGGTCCGGTTGTGGTTTTCCCCTCGTTCGGGCAGGCGAGGGACACACGCCATGCCCCTCGATGCGAACTACCGGCGCGACCTTGCTCGCGACCGAACGGTGCAGCGCGGGGCGTGCGCGGCCTGCTGCTCAGAGCCGTAGCGCGCGTGGGCTGCCGCATCCGTTGCTGTATCCGACGGCGCGCTGTCAGTATTGTGGTGCCATGGCCAACGAGGATGTATACAGCTGGTGAGAGTGAAAGCCATATCGTGGGTCGGTGTGAAAACCGACTCCTATCGGGAAATGCGGGAGTTTTTCTCCGGAGTGGCTGGGCTACCGGTCGACTTCGAGAGCACAGACTTTACGGTTTTCCGGTTCCCTAGCGGTGACAAGCTGGAAATCTTTGGTCCTGCTGCGTCACATCCGCCGGAGCAGTTCTCGCGTAACGAAGTGGTGGCCAGCCTTCTCGTTGAGGACATCGACGCGGCTATCGGGGAACTCCGTGCTGCTGGCATTGAGCTTCTCGGCGAGCGCGGAGAAGGCGGAGACGGCTATTTCTGGCAGCATTTCCGTGCTCCTGATGGCAAGGTATTCGAGCTGGTAGCCGACCCAGCGCACCCGTAGCAAGACACTCGAATGAGCCGAGGCTCCGTCTCCAGCGACTTCGTAGCTGCGGTACCAGCACGGCTGCCGCCAAATCTCGCAGGTCCAACATTATGAACTCATGTGAACGAGCGAGACACCATGAATGACTTGCGTTGGCCAAGGAGATCCGGCACCCTGCAAGGGTGACCACCGGACCACGCGAAGGCGACAGCTGACCATGCCGCGCCAGACTCGACCGCCCGAGGGGCTGTTCGCCGAGCGCCTTGACCGCCTGTTCCGGACGGTCCACCCGAAGGACCGCGGCCCGTACACGCCCGCCGAGGTCGCCGAGGCGATCAACCAGGCCGCCGACGACAAGGTCGTGTCCGGAACGTACCTCTGGCTGCTGCGGACCGGGCAGCGGGACAACCCGACCATGAGGCACCTGATCGCCATCGCCCAGTTCTTCGGCGTACCCCCGACCTACTTCTTCCCGGACGATGCCATGCAGCAGGACGCGGTGCCCGCTGAACTGGCCGCGGCCCTCAGCGACGACAAGGTCCGGGAGATGGCACTGCGGGCGGCCGGGCTGTCGGACCGGTCGCTGAAGGCGATCACGGACATGATCGACAGCGCGCGCACGGTCGAGGGACTCCCGGACGACGCCAGCTCGGCCGGTTGACAGATTCCATTCACATCAGTTTAAATATTTTAGACTAGAACAACTGGCGCCTGGTTCTGACTTCCCGTAGTTGAGGGGAGTCAGGCAAGCTCAGGGACACCGCTCCCCCGTCCCGCGACCGATGGAGCGATCCCGCATGCCCGACATGAAGTTCAACGACACCGCGTCCGTCCAACTGCTGCCCATCGTGATGCCCGCCCCGGCTACCCCTTCCCTGGGCGAATGGCACGGCCGGGGACTGTGCGTAGGCGAGGACCCGAAGGTTTTCTTCCCGTCCCACGGCGACCCCGGCACGGATGCCAGAGAGATCTGCGCCGCATGCCGGGTACGCGGCGACTGCCTCAACTACGCGACAGAGGCTGACGAGTTCGGCATCTGGGGCGGCCTCGACCAGCAAGAGCGGCGGAACCTGAAAAGGAAACGGCGGCGCAGGATGGAAGCGTCCTCTCAGGCCAAGGACAACCAGGCCGAGGGCGCGGCGTGACCCCCGAGCAGCGCAGGCTCCGCGCACAGATCGCGGCCAACACCCGATGGTCTCGCCCAATGTCCCGCGAGGACCAAGCCGACGCCGCCCGGGCTGCCATTCTCCAGCGCCTCAAGCGCGAGGTTGACCCGCTCGGACAATTGCCGCCAGGCGAGCGTGACCGCAGGGTCCGCTCGGCGGCGCGGGCGTTGTCGGCGGAACTGAATTTGGCGAAAGCCCGCAAGCGCAAGCGAACCCCTCGCGGGTAACCATCACAGATATTCCTCGCGTGCCCCGGCCTGCAATTCGGCCGGGGCACACGGCATTCCACCCGGATCCCATAGCGGGCCAGCAGAACCAGACGACCGCGGCGACCAAGCATGGCGGCCAAGCAGAGCCACACAATCGCGGCGACTGAGCTTCGGCGTCTTACTGGACTTCCCGCCTTCACGACGCTAGGTCACCCGCTTGCTAGCAACACGGACACCATAAATAGCCGCGCCACCTGGGTTTTTATGTGTTAGCATCCCGAATTGGAATCCACGCTTACAAGGCGGATGCTCTGCCAAGCTGAGCTACACCGGCCGGCCTGCCGCATCTCTACGGACGCGGAATCCCTGCCAGGGTACCGGTTGCGCAGCAGTAAGCGCACTCCAGTCGGGCCGTCTCGCCGCCAACGGCGGAGTGTCGTCCTCGCGCAGGTCGTGCAGGTGCCCACGAATGTGGCCGGTACCCAGTCCTACACAGGCGACCTGCATCGGTAGAGGATTTCGTACAGCCGGTGAGCGATCCGTATGCAGACAATCCCATCTGCATACGGATCGTTCCGCAAACTGTAGACCGGCCAACCACTCAGGCATCCGCGAAGGCGGGAGCCGCTACGCTCCGGTGGCATGCGAATTCCGACCGATGAGGAGATCCTCGGCCTGCATGAGAAGCACGCGCCGACGGCGAAGGCGCTCGACCTCGTCTACACGCACTGCCAGATCGTGTGCGGCATCGCCGAGCAGCTCCACTCCCGGTTGAGCCCCGGCCAGGAGATCGACATCGACCTGGCGCGGGCCGGCGCCCTGCTGCACGACGTCGGCGTGTACCGGCTGTACGACAACGCGGGGAACCTCGACGGCGCCAACTACATCCGCCACGGGATCCTCGGGTACGAGCTTCTCCAAGAGGACGGCTTCCCCGATGCGATCTGCCGGTTCGCGTCCCACCACACCGGGGTCGGGCTCACCCGCGATGACGTGATCGCCCAGCGGCTGCCGCTCCCGCCGGCCGATTACCTGGCCGAGACCGGCGAGGAGGGGCTGGTCATGTACGCGGACAAGTTCCACTCCAAGACAACGCCCCCCGTCCTCCTCACCGCCCCGGCGTACGCCGCCAAGGTCCGCCGGTTCGGTGCGGAGAAGGTCGCGGCCTTCCAGGCGATGAGGGCCACGTTCGGCGAGCCCGATCTCGCTCCGTTCAGCGACGCCTACGGCCACCGCATCATCCGGGAAGGCTGACCGGCTAGGTGCCGTGCGGCAGGTAGGGCATCACCGTGGGGTCCTCGGGCGGCGCGACGAGGTTGTCGCCCGGCCACAGGGGGCGCCGGGGCAGGTCCTCGGCCAGCATGTCCAGCAGCTCGTCCCGCTCCGGGATGCCGAGGCCGGGCGGAACCGGGGCGAACGGCCCGGTCGCCAGCAGCGCCGCCTCGATCTCGGGGAAAGCGAGCGGCCTCGACTCGCAGCGGCCAGGGGTCCTGGTGAGGGCGACGAGCGCGCGGATGACGGCCCTCCAGTCTCCGGCGATCTCCGGCCACAGCCGACCGTCGTCAAGCTCGTAGTTGAGCGTCGACAGCGGGACCAGGCAGTGCGGGGTCCGGCCGGGAAACTCGGTCAGGCAGCGGTAGATCCGCCCCGCGTCGGGCTGCGGCAGGTCCAGGTGGAGCAGCGTGCGGGCGTGCACGATGACCCCGTTGACCGGGACCGGGGCACCGGGCTCGTCGTAGGGGTCGTGCATCGCCAGAAGGTAGACGTCCTTGACCATGAAAGTGGGCCTCTATCTAATAATCGACACTAGTCGACTGTTTGCTGGTAAGCGTAGCGTACCCATCGCGCCTCAGCCGCCGTAGACCAATCGGCAAGACGGGGGCCAGCTGCGGCAGTTCCATGGCCGCCCTCCTGGGATGATGGCGCCATGCCAGTCCAGGTGATCGTGCTGAACGGCGGCTCGAGCTCCGGCAAGTCGGCCATCGCCCGGTGTCTGCAGGCGATCCTGCCGCAGCCGTGGCTCAGCCTCAGCGTCGACGATCTTGTCGCCGCGCTGCCGCCGTCGCTGACGGACTCGGGCGCCGGCATCGCCTTCGGACAGCAGGGCGAGGTGGTCGTCGGCGGTGGCTTCCGCGAGATCGAGGCCGCGTGGATGGCCGGCGTCGCCGCGATGGCCCGGGCCGGGGCGCGGGTCATCTTCGACGACGTGTTCCTCAGCGGCGCCGCGTCGCAGGAGCGCGTCCGCGCGGGACTGGAGGGCCT
>Ga0208357_1003082_pt1 | contig 10486 bp, 9 predicted proteins | sample NGESurdeep092012_6_FD_184487 | JGI IMG/M metagenome (GOLD analysis project Ga0208357, IMG submission 184487) | Arctic peat soil microbial communities from Barrow, Alaska - NGEE Surface sample F52-2 deep-092012 (SPAdes) | ecosystem: Environmental > Terrestrial > Soil > Wetlands > Peat ... | reverse complement strand
CGACGTGTTCGACGCTCCTGATCGACAAGACCGGAACCATGACCCTGGGGCACCCGGTGCTGACCGAAATTGTGAGCGCGCGGGCGGGCCCGGTGGCCGAGATCCTCCAGCTGGCCGCCTCGCTGGACCAGGTGTCGCCCCACATTCTGGCGAGCGCGGTGGTTCGATCAGCACTCGATGAGGCGTGCGAACTCGCGCTGCCTGACGAAGTCGAGGAGATCGCCGGCCAGGGCATCAGAGGGACAGTGTCTGGACACCAGGTGGCGGTGGGAAAGGCGTCGTGGACGGGAGTCACCGGCGCGCCGACTTGGGCGCGCTCGGCACGCCGAAAGGCCAGCCTTGATGGGGCCCTGACCGTCTTCGTAGGCATCGATGGCGCGCCGGCCGGCGTCTTGGTGTTCGACGATCCGCTGCGACCCGACGCTGCCCGGACCCTTCGATCGCTCCGGAAGAATGGGATCGCCCGCGTTGTGATGGTCACCGGTGACCGGACCGAGGTGGCCGAGACGGTCGGGGCGGTGATCGGGGCTGACGAGGTACTGGCCGAGCGCTCGCCGGCCGAGAAGCTCGACGTCGTGAAGCTCGAGATGCGCCGGGCTCACACCATCATGGTCGGTGACGGGATCAACGACGCGCCCGCGCTCGCCCTGGCCGACGTCGGGGTTGCCATGGGGGCCCGGGGATCCACGGCAGCCTCCGAAGCCGCCGACGTGGTGCTCACCGTCGACCGGCTCGATCGCCTGGGTGAAGCGGCAGCCATTGCCCGGCGCACCCGACAGATCGCCATAGAGAGCATGGTGGCTGGGATGGCCCTGTCGTTGGCGGCCATGGGCGCGGCGGCGGCGGGCCTGCTCCCCGCTGTCTGGGGTGCGATCCTCCAAGAGGTCATCGACGTGGCGGTGATCCTCAACGCACTGCGCGCATTGCGCGGGGGCGCAACCGAAGTACGGCTCGGCGAGAAGGACTCGCGGCTGACCCAGCGGTTCAGAGAGGAGCACCTTGCCATCCGAAGCGACCTAAAACGTCTCCGCCAGGTTGCCGATACCCTCGGCTCGCTCGATCCCGAAACAGCCCTGGCCCATGTGCGGAGCGTGTACCGGATGCTGGTCGACGAGGTGCAGCCTCACGAGGAAGCCGAGGAACAGGAGCTCTATCCCGCTCTTGGGCGCTTCTTCGGTGGAAATGACCCGATGGCCACGATGAGCCGGGCCCACATCGAAATCACCCACCAGATCCGCCGCCTGGGCCAGCTCATCGACGACATCGGGCCGGAAGGGATCGACAATGTCGATCTTACTGAGCTACGCAGCCTGCTCTACGGACTGCACGCCATCCTGAAGCTGCACACCATCCAGGAGGATGAGAACTACCTCTCGTTGGCCGACGATCCGAGATGTGAGCGACCTGCAGCCGAGGCGCGGTGAAGGCGTGACTTGCTCAGGTCTTCGGTGAGCGGTCCAGGAACCGACGCCAGTTGATGAACGGCAGGATGCAGACTGCCACCAGCAGTACGACCTGTAGCGCGATCGACCAGGGCGAGCCGAAGATCTGGCCCATGACACTTCCCAGCTGTTTTTCGGCCAGCGTGGCCACCGTGACGTAAATCGAGTAACTGACCAGTCGACCGAGGAAGAAGGCGAGTGTGAGGAGGCCGAGCGGAAGGTCGAGGAGGCCAGCTGCGAGAAAAAGCTGGGCCGACGGCAGGGGCGAGACAACGAAGAGCCCAAAAAGGGCGATGGCACCGACGCGTTTGCGCTCGAGCAGGATCTGGGCATCCTCCAGATTGCTCCTCATCCGGCCGGGGAGTCGTCCCTTGAAATGCCGGGCGCCCCGGGCCAGTAGGTACCTGCCGCTCATGGCGGCCAACGCGCCGAGGAGGACCAAGGCCACCGGATTCAAGTGCCAGTGGAGTCGTGTGAATACGAGGACGGCCCAGGTCGGAGGCCCGAAGGCCGGCAGGAGGTTGATCCCGAAGACGATTGCGAAGAGAGCCAGGTACTGCACGTCGCGACCCTAAGGCACCTTGTGGCTTGGAGGAGGGCCCGGGCTCCGGCGATCCCAGGCCGCGACCCCACTGCCTAGTGGCGCGCATGCCAGCTCGATCCTTGATGCAGGCGCCACCGCGGGCATGAGGTCTCGATATCTTGAACGACCCGTCGGCCGAAACCCCTTGCTCGACGCAACCCAGGGTGATAGCTGGTAAGACGTTGGCTCGGACCAGCCCGTCACGCCTGGGAGCACGATCCCGATGCGAGTGTGACCGTTACGGAGACTCCCGTGCGGTTGTTCTTGACGAGAAGGACTTCACTTCCTGGCTTCGAAACGACCTCACCCCCTGAGGCCCGCGCGCAGTACCCACCGCGATAGTGGACCTCGGTCGGGACAAACACCACCGTTGGCGCTGTGATGGCGTGATTTGCCACATAGGAGAGCCGAAAGGCTCCAGTCGTCGGATTAAAGGACATTGATGTCGGCCGACCGGCAACCGCTTGGGGATACGTGCGGGACAACACTGAGGCTGTCGACCGGAGCCGTCCAGCCGAGGTGATGAGGGCCTCGGCGGAGCTACCGGTGGGGTCGCCATAGAACTTCCACGACCAGTAGGTCCAGCCGACGAGGGACCGGTCCGCCTCGGTGGTGAGCCGGTCAAGCAATGTTGGGTTCGACGTGGCGCCGAACTCGCTCAGGAACCAGGCCGGCCCTCCTGGTTGTGCTGACGACCCGAGATCGCCCCGGTCTTCCGATCGCGTCGTGAAAGAGCGCTGCTCCTGGTCGGCGCAGGCCGCGATGTTGGTCGGATTCCCCGTCTTGCCGCTGCGTTGACCGCAGTAGACGTGCACGTTGAAGACCAGGTTGGCGAAGTTCATGGGGCCTACGAAATTTGTGGACCCTCGGCTGCTGAAAATATCTGGCTCGTAGAAGACCAAGGTTCTGGGGTCGGCTTCCTGGATCGCCGGAATGACACCGACCGCCGGGTCGCTAGTGGGGCACGTGATGGCGGGGGCGCCGTGGGAAGCAGCACCGACGAAGGACTGGCCGGTGTAGAAGCATTCGAGCTGTCCATCGAACTTCTCGTCGCCCGACTGGACAAGTGAGGTCGAGAACGGCTCGTTGAACGGGTCGTAGCCGAGGATCCAGGGATCGCCTCGGAAGTAGGTGGCAATGGCGGCCCATACCCGGTCGTACTCACCCTGGAGATCACCAACGACGTCGTTGGTCCAGAAGTGGTCGAAAGCCGCTCCGGCGGCGGCGGTCCCGTAGTTCTGAGACCAGCGCCCAGGAGGATCAGTATTCGGCGCACCGCTGGTGCACACGGCCCAATTCGGTGCCCCCTCGCCGTCGAAGAGCTCGTTGTAGACGTCTTGGTGCATGTCGAGCAGGGTGTGGATGTGGAAGCGACCTAGGAGGTCGACGGTCTCTTTGACCTTGCCCAAGTAGGTGTCGAGAATGTCCTGGTTGAACTGGCCCGGGTCGTGGGGCGTTCCCGGCCTGCAGATTGCGGGGTCGTTAGCGGGGGCGCTCCCGGGCTCGAGGCCCTTCCACGTCATCCCCAGCCGAACCACGTTGAACCCGAGCCGGGCCATCAGCGACGCGTCGGTGGCGGAGAAGTCCCACGGTTTGCCTGGCGCTGGGTACAGCTCGTAAGGAGGGTGCTTGTATACGGCGTTCACACCGTGGAAGAACACGACCCGGCCCTGCTGGTCGTAGAGAAACGGGCCGCCGGGCGAGTGGATCTGACCCTCGACTCCCGCACCAGTCGGGTACCGGATTGGGGACCCCAGACTGGGCAGCGCTATGGGGCTGCTGGAGGTGCAGCCGGCCACCGTCATCATAAGGACGATGGTCGACAGGAGCACGGCATAGTTAAGCCGCCCTCGGCGCGGATGGCTGGACCGTGCTCGACCGGACAGTTTTGCCAACGGTGGCGTCGCCTCGACCTGGGGGCCGTACGGGTCGGACACGTCAGGACGACCCACCGGTGGTGACGAACGATCGGCCGGCGGCAGCGATGGCGGCAATCACGCGAAGTAGGGCGTAGGCACAAAGGGTTGAATGGTCGGTCGGAGTCGACCCCACATGCGTGTGGTCGACTCTCCGGGCCGCAGCGCGCTCATAACCCGCTGCATATCTCACCCGCTGTGACCCCCGCCATTGCTCTCCCAGCGGACCGCGTCCAGCCTGTGTTCAGCCATGCTCGCTTCAAGGTGCGCTCGTTTCTGCCCAGCCAAACGTTCGGCCCGTCGTTTGATGCCCAAGAGCATCTTGCGTTCCATGATCAGGCTGCCCGGTTCCATCACCAAAACGCCGACGGCTCGCTGCAGCCGGCCTGCTGCTGGCATGGCAATGCGGTTCCGGCTGACCAGTGTGGTGCGATCCGGACCGACTGGGTACAGGCAGAAAGCCCAGACCCAATTGCTATCCTCTGAATGCAACACCATTGCCCGCTCAGCGTCGAGAATGTTCACTCGGAGCCGGGGGCCGTTCTTGCCGAGCTGCTCGACGTCACCGACCTTCCTGTTCTGGAACTGCGGCAGAATTTCATCGACGCTGTGCATATGGAGGCCGAAGAGGTTCTCGATCCAGTCGTAGGTGTAGACACCCCCTTTTCCGCTCCCCATTTGCACGAGCCATGGCCAGATCGACGATGGCGACGCGTCGATGGCAATCGCGCGTGTTGAGAGGATGTCGGGAGTGCTTAAGAGGTCATCGCCTGGCATGGTCCGGGTAACGTCCTCCGGTGTGGCGCCCCACGTCAGACAGGGCTTGCGACCAACCCCGAGATAGGTTGCGACGGCGCCAGCCATGACCCCACCACCCAGCACGCTCATGGCGTATCTCTTCACGGTAAGCCCTCCCGAGTGCACTCACCAAGTGATGCCACTTCTTCGTTCGTGACACCGGCAGCGAGTGCTGGTCGTTCCGAAAATCGATGGGTCCGATCACGCGACCGATGGCGCCGGCAAACCCTGCCGCTGCGACCAGGCCCAAACCCTCGCAGACCGTCAGTCCGCGCTGTCGATGCGGGTCGGTGGGTACTGCAACGGAGCGCCGACATAAAGACAAGTATCAAACAATTGGGGTCGACGGTTGCAGGGCCGAAAGTCTCTTTAGCGGCCTCCCACTGGGTTATCCAGTCGCGGGGATACGATCTCGCGGCGTTGAATCTTGCCAGGACGTTCGCTCGCAGTATCTGGCCCAGCGAACGGCCTGCCCATCTGTCGGACGCGTTCACCTATCCGAACATGCGGACGTTGGGAGCAGGCCTCGGCAACGCGTGAGTTGCTCGCTCCACCACGCGGACGGGGCCCACGGCTGCTCGGCCGACCGATGCTTGTCGAGATGGGGCAGGCCGGGAGCCTCCACTCAACCAGTAGAGATGTGATCCGAGGAGAGTCGCTACGGGCCACCTCGATCAGGAGGACCAGCTCACAAAGGAAGCTGCAGTACGTGGTAGACGACAAAGGCCGGCCACACGAGCGATTTCAACAAGGCTAGGACCACCAGCCAGAATGTCCCGGAATGGAAGTGGAGGTAGTAGACGAATGCCCCCACGAAGCCGAGGAACCAGATTCCGCCGGCACCGCTGTTTCTGACAGCTCGTTTGGTCGTTCCTTCCGAGTCGGTATCAGCCATTGACGACTCCTCTCACTCGCGGGTTCACTCTTGCGCCTACTGCCGATGTCAGCCGTCACAGCTTTATCGACTGCCTCGGGCCCGCATCATCGAGCCAAGCGGGATGGTGTTTGGCGGCCCAGGATCGCCGGACATGGCCAAAAACCATCCCCGGCAGCGCCGGTCGTGTGCTCGGATTGATCACCGCCATAAAGAAATGAGCACTCAACAATGCCAAAGTCACCACGACGGCGGCCGCGTGAGGTCCAGCGGCGCCTTCCCCCGCAGACCAAGAGTTGATTCCGGTCACGACTACCGCTGCTAACGAGCCGACCAACGACCAGGCCAGAATCTTCTGGCCGATGTTGAACTTTCCCCATCGAACGTGGTCGGGGTGACCAGGATGCCTGACGGTATTCACCACAAAGGCAATGTCGATACGGTCGAAGAAGAAGAGATCCCTCGCCGACCGGAGAATAGCCATTGTGTTGCCGAAGACCAAGGCGATGACGAGTCCGACCCCGATGAGGACCACTGATCCTATGTGAAGCTTCAGCATTGAACCGGACTCGGCTTCGTCGCCCATAGCGACGCCCGTCAGCAGAGCCGAGGCGAACATGACGACGATCCACCAGTGCAAGAACCGCTCACTTGTCCCGAACCGATGAACCCGATCGTGGCTCACCCCATCGACGCCATCGCGATCGACGATGAGTGGCGGGAGTACGTCTTGAATGGCCATTGCCCTGCTCCTTTGGATCTCCAGAGCAAGCCTCAATCGGATCTCGACTCTGCAATAGGGCCCAAAGTCCCCAGTCGAACAAATTCCCGTTAGCGCAGCTGTATGGCAAGGGACTAACTGCCCTATTCACCCTCCTGATGAGGACTCACACTGGACAGGAGACCCATCCAAAGGACACGGCCATGACCACAGAGAATCAGAGTTCAGGCACGAATGAACCGAAGCAACCGAGGATCGTGGTCGGTGTCGATGGCTCACGGACGTCGCTTGAAGCGCTCGAATGGGCGGTTCGAGAAGCCCGTCTGAGGGGAGCCACCCTCGAGGTGGTACACGCCTCGTTCTTCCGCCAAGAATTTCTCGATTCCTTCCCGGGGGCCAACGAGGGTGAGCGATCCATCCTCGATGCGGCTCTCGCCAAGGCCAAGGCCATAGCGCCGGACATCAGACTCGTTGGTCGGTTCGGCGACCCCCCGGCGGCCCAGGTACTGGTCGACGTGAGCAAGGACGCTGACCTCCTAGTGGTCGGATCACGAGGTCTCGGACCCTTCAAGGAGTTCGCACTGGGTTCGGTGAGTCATGACTGCGCACGCCACGCCCAATGTCCGCTGGTCATCATCGGGCCTAGGACGAGCCAAGTGGCACTCGCCGCCACGCATGCCTGATCGGACGAACATGCAACTCACTCGCACGCAGATCTGCTATTCATGCGGAACCTCGAGCAGGTCAACGAGTCCTTCGAGCGGATCGAGAAGGGCGACGTCGATGCCCGTCTGGTCTTCGACTTCCCTTGAGCCTTGTCAGAAGCAGGTCGCGGGCCTGAAGAGGGCCGCTTGCATCGAGGTTCTCGCTTACGAGCGATAACTCCGACCGGACCTGACGATGACCGGCCCACGCCGAGTTGATGGATTTGCTCGGGTCCGATCGGCCAACGATGCTCCGTCAGTGGGCCCGAGCCCGACATTGGAGGCAACCAGGAAGCACCGCAGATGGGCGACGCTGGCGGTGTTGTGCGTCACGTTGCTCCTCATCAGCCTGGACAACACCGTTCTCAATGTCGCGCTCCCCACGATCGTGCGGAGCCTCGGGGCGAACTCGACCCAGTTGCAATGGATGGTCGACGCCTATGCGGTAGTTTTCGCCGGTCTTCTGCTCTCTCTCGGTGCCCTGGGTGACCGGGTCGGACGCAAGTGGCTCTTCATGGCCGGCCTGGCGGTATTCGGTGGTGGCTCGGCCTTCGCTGCCTGGTCGGGAAGTCCGGACCGCCTTACCCTGGCCCGCGCCGTCATGGGGATCGGGGCAGCCGCCCTGATGCCGTGCACGCTTTCGATTCTCACCAATGTCTTCACCCAGGAGGAGGATCGGGCACGGGCCATCGGGATCTGGTCGGGCACCTCGGGACTCGGCGTCGCCCTCGGTCCGATCCTGGGTGGGTTGCTGCTGGCCCACTTCTGGTGGGGATCGGTCTTTCTTGTCAACGTGCCACTCGCAATGGCCGGATTGCTGGCTTCGGTCTGGCTGGTGCCGAACTCGAAGAATCCCGCCTCGACCCGACCCGACCCAGTGGGCGCCGGGTTGTCCATGCTGGGGCTGAGTCTGCTGCTGTGGGGGATCATCGAGGCGCCGGGCCGGGGCTGGTCCTCCCCACTGATCCTGGGCGGGCTGATCGGAGCATCGGCGGTCATCGCCTCGTTTGTCATCTGGGAGCGCCACATTGACCATCCCATGCTGCCCCTGCGGTTCTTCTCCAAGCGCCGCTACAGCGTCGCCATCGCCGCACTAGGCCTGGTCCTGTTCGCCCTGCTGGGCATGTTCTTCCTGATGACCCAGTACCTCCAGTTTGCTTTGGGGTACAGCCCGCTCGAAGCCGGGGTGCGGATCGCCCCGGTGGCCCTGGTCCTGCTGGTCATTGCCCCGTTCTCTGTCGTCGCTGCCCGCCGGGTCGGCACGAAATTCGTCGTCGCATCCGGCCTGGCCTTGATCGCCGTCGGTCTTGGACTGTTGTCGAGGACCACAGTGGCCGGCACCTATGCCGACTGCATCGCGCCGTTCGCGATACTCGGGGTCGGGGTAGCTCTGGCTCTCGCCCCCAGCACGGAATCGGTGATGGGATCACTCCCCATTGAGGAAGCCGGCGTGGGATCGGCTACCAACGACACCGCCATGCAGGTCGGCGGTGCCCTCGGGGTGGGAGTCCTGGGCACAGCGCTCACCCTGCGCTACCAGCATCTCTTGACGCCTGTAGTCACCCATGTCGGGGTACCCGCTCCCATCCAGAAGCTGATCCAAAGCTCCCTCGGCGCGGCCCTTGCGGTTGCCCACCACGCGCCCAAGCGGGCAGGCGCAGCTCTCGCAGCGGTCGCTCGCCATGCGTTCGTGTCAGGGATGGATCTGGCGTTGATCATCGCCACGGTGGTGGTGGGATTGGCCGCCGTGCTGGTTCTACTCCTTCTCCCCAACCAGGCCATTCCCACTCCCGACCCGGGAGGGTTGGCGGCGGCAGATTCCGGCGCGGCGGAATGGGCAACCGAGGTCCTGTAGCGAGTCGCGGTGAAGCGCAGTCGGGATCGATGGACCAACGAGCGAAGTTGAGCGAGGACCTGCACACCGCCACCGGAAAAAGCACGTCGCGGCTGCGTCGTCGGCGCGTCGAGCCGTTCGAGGAGTGCTTTTGATGCGAGCGTGCCCAGACGGTCGTTCGGTCGCGCTCGACGCGCGAGGGCGCGACGCGCGGCAGCGCTGGTGTCGCTGCAACCTTGGGTCACGGCAACGCTCATCGTGCAGACGCGGCCTCGGCTCGGTCTGCGCGGACGGCCCGCCGTCTGGCGGTCGACAGCGAGCGAGCGGTGGCTAGGGCGTCGTCGCCGAGGCCGATCGACATCCTGGTAAGGATCTCGCTGTACGAGCGCACCGGGTCGCGGCCGACCGCACCGAAGAACCCGGTGAGCTCGAGCGTGGTGTGGCCGTGCACACCTGACCAGACAGCTTCGCCGGCGGTGGTGACGTCGTCGACCTCCCATCGGCCCCCGTTGACGCAGGCGTGGATGCGACGGAGGAGCGAGACGAAGGTGGATCTAGCCGCCTCGAGGTCGGCGGGATCACCGAGCCTGAACGCAGCCAGTCCAGGACCGAACATCACCCCGTACAGGTGGGGTTCGCGCAGAGCGAAGCGGCGGTAGCTCCAGAGGTAGGTCATCCAGTCGGCGACGGCATCGTCGGTGACCGCGCCGCGGTCCAGCTCGGTTCCGAAATCTTCGAACCCGCGGCGCATCACCTGTCGGATCAGCTCGTCCATCCCGCCGAAATGGGTATAGACGACCATCGTCGACGTGCCTAGCTCGCGGGCCAAGCGCCGCGCCGACACGGCGCCCTCAGTGGCCAGCAGCCGCGCGGCGGTGTTGATGATCCGTTCGCGCAGATGAGGGTCGGCAGACCGGGGCGGCACGCCCAACAGCGTATCCATAACATCGTCATTGACATCGGTCCATCACTATGTTATGCATAACATCGTCATGGAAGGGGCGGTCTGGCCGCTCGACATGACCCGACATCAACGAACAAGGAGAAGAGTCCGATGGCAGTGTTCAATGGCGTGTTCCCGATCCTTCCCGGAAAAGAACAAGGAGGAAGGGACTTCGCGGCCGCGTGCATGGGGGGGCGACGCAAGGGGTTCGAGGCTCAGGCGGCTAGGTCGGGACTTACCCGGGAGACTTGGGCTCTGCAGGAGACCCCGATGGGGAGCTTCATGTTGGTGTGGTTCGAGGCTCCCGACATCGAGAACACGTTCACGGAACTCGCCACCTCCGACGACGAGTTCACCATCTGGTTTCGTGGCCAAGTCAAGGATGTGACTGGCGTCGACCTGGGCGCTCCACCCGAAAGCCCGCTCCCCGACGTGCTGGTCGAGTGGACCTCCTGAAGAACGACCTCTCCCCTGTAGGGACATCACCAGCAGCGAGGGGTTCTCCGAGGCAGGAGGCCCTTCGCCATACGTCCCTTCGGCTGGGCCTTGTGATCGCCAGAGAGTTCGGCAAGGGCGTCTCCTAACGCCGGGACGGGGTGCCACCATGCGGCACATCGGGGGCATGCGAGCGTCGCAGCTAACTTGGGACGGCTGATCGTCGGCTCGTCGGG
>Ga0208357_1003080_pt1 | contig 10494 bp, 7 predicted proteins | sample NGESurdeep092012_6_FD_184487 | JGI IMG/M metagenome (GOLD analysis project Ga0208357, IMG submission 184487) | Arctic peat soil microbial communities from Barrow, Alaska - NGEE Surface sample F52-2 deep-092012 (SPAdes) | ecosystem: Environmental > Terrestrial > Soil > Wetlands > Peat ... | reverse complement strand
GTTGCCTTCTTCGGCGAAGCGCGTGACCGTGGCGGTCGTCTTGGCCAACTGCATGAGCGCCAACATGCCCTCTTCCATGCGCGCGCCGCCCGACGCCGTGAACAAGATGCACGGCGCCCGGCGCCGGCGCGCTTCTTCGAGCAGCAACGCGATGCGCTCGCCGACGACGGTTCCCATCGTGCCGCCGCGAAAGTGGAAATCCATCACGCCCAAAGCGATATCGTGGCCGTCGATCTGTCCGAAACCGCAGATAACGCCTTCGTTCAGGCCGCTCTTCTCGCGGTCGCCGGCAAGTTTGACCGGGTAGCTCTTCTTATCGACCCAGCCCAACGGATCGCCGGTGGTCACGTCGTTGCCGATTTCCGCGAAGTCTCCGTCGACGATCGTCGAGATGCGATCGTACGCATTCATCCGAAAGTTGTGACCGCACCGTTGGCAGACGAACAAGTTGGCCGCAAGGTCGCGCTGGTAGAGCACCTCGCCGCACGACGGACACTTGCTCCACACCGCGGCGTCGCGGCCTTCTTCATCTTTGCTGCGGCGACTGCGCAGCCAATCGGGCATAGCCACGGTTAGCGACCCATCAGACGCGCGGCATACAGGTTGCGCAACTGCTTGAGGTAGTTCAAAATTTCTTTCTGGTTGAGCTTGGACTCCCCAACCACGCGGTCGGTGAAGACGTACGGAATCTCGATGGCTTTGCCGTATTTCGCCTTGGTCACGACTTCGAGCCCGATCTTAAAGCCGATCGGGTCCAGCTCGGCACCCGCGAGCGCTTCGCGTTTGACCAGGAAGAAACCGCTGGTGATGTCCCGTACGCTGGTCAACGGACGCGCCAGCAGGCAAGCGACGCGGGACGTCAGGATGCGCCGCCACGGCCAGTTCTCGATTCCGCCGCCCGGAACGTAACGACTACCGATGGCCAGCCCGTATTCGCCCGATGCCAGCGCCGCAACCATCTTAGGCAAGATCTCGATATCGTGGCTGAAGTCCGCATCCATCGCGCCCAACGCCAGGGATTCCGCGCGCGCGGCCTTCCATCCGTCGATAACGCCGCTGGAGAGTCCCATCTTTGCGGGCCGGTGCAAACACCGTACCGGAAGCTCGCCGGCCAACCGATCGACGATCGCGCCGGTGCCGTCGGGAGAGTTATCGTCGACGACGATGATCTCGCCGTCGAGACCGGCTGCGGAAAATACGGCGTCGACGGCGCGTAACAGACGTTCGATGCCGCCCGCCTCATTGTAGGTTGGAACCACGATGGAGAACGGGTAATTCTTCATAGGTAATTCGGACATTATACGACCGTAGCGCGCGTCGCGCCTGCGCTGCGCGGCCGCTACGCCGAAGGCTCGCCGCCGAGATAGCCCAGAATCGCCAACATCGCCATCGCGGCGGTTTCGGTTCGAAGAATCGTGCGCCCCAGCCACACGAGATGCGCGCCGGCGGCCCGCGCGCGGGCCGCTTCGTCGTGCGAAAAGCCTCCCTCGGGGCCGATCACGATCAGCACGTTGCGAGCGTCGCGCACGATGGGCGGCAGCGTTTGGCGAAGCGGCACGCGTTGGGCCAACTCCCACGGCATCGCGATCGCGTGATCCTGGCGATAGACGGCCAGCAGCGCGTCGAGGTCGAGCGCGTCGGCGATCGTCGGAACGTCGCTGCGGCCCGATTGCATCGCTGCGGTCTTGGCCAAGCGCCGCCACCGGTCCATCTTTCCCGCGCCGGCTTGAGCGATGCTCCGTTCGGTCGTCAGCGGAACGATGCGCGCGACGCCCAGCTCCGTGAGCTTCTCGACGACGAAGTCCATCTTCTGTCCCTTGGGAATACCTTGCGCTACCGTGACGTGCCACGGCGACGCCGCGACCGGATCGTCGAGCAGCGTTTCCAAACGCGCGGCGACGTCGCGGTCCGCAATCTCCAGGCGGGCGAGATACCGCCGGCCCGCAGAATCGATCGTCTCGATCTCGTCGCCGTCGCGCAGGCGTAAGACCGCAACGATCTTGTGCGCGTCGGCGCCGTGCAGCGCGACGCTTTGGCCGCACGCACGCCGCCCCTCGATGAAGAAGCGCGGCCGGCTCAATCGGGTGTGAACGCGGCCTTCACGCGCTCCAAGAACGAACGCTCGTCGACGCTATCGCCGCCGGCCTGCGCGTACTCTTCGAGCAGTTCGCGCTGTCGTTTGTTCACTTTGGCGGGAACCATCACGTGAACGGTGACGTGATGATCGCCGCGATGGCTGCCGCGCACGCCCGGCATGCCGTGGCCGCGCAGGCGAATGCTAGTACCGCTCTGCGTGCCCGGCGGCACGCAGAGCGGAAGATCGCCTTCGAGCGACGGAACCTCCACGATCGCGCCCAAGGACGCTTGCGGAAACGAGAGCGGCACATCGACGTACGTATCCATGCCCTCGCGTCGGAAGCGCGGATGCGGTGCAACGTTGAGGTAGATGTAGAGATCTCCGGCCGGGCCTCCGCGCACGCCGCCTTCGCCGCTGCCGGCGATGCGAATCCGCGAGCCGTCGTCGACGCCGGCGGGAACCTTCACGCTGAGCTTGCGCTCCACGTCTCGCCGCCCGCGACCCGCGCACTCCGGACACGGCGAGGCGACGCGCTGGCCTTCGCCGTGACAATCCGAACATGCCGCCTGCGCGACGAACTGTCCCAACGGCGTTCGACGCACCGTTCGCATCACGCCCGAGCCCGCGCAGCGTTCGCACGGAACGATCAGCGTGCCGGGCGCGGCGCCCGATCCCTTGCAGGTCTCGCACTGGGCCAGATGCGAGAATGCGATCTCTTTCGTGGTCCCCGCAAATGCGTCTTCGAGCGCGATCTCCAGATCGTACCGCAAGTCCGAACCGCGCGCGGGGCCGGCGCGTCGCGCCTGTTGCGCTCCCCCGCGCATTTCGCCGAAGAACATGTCGAAGATATCGCCGAAGCCGGCCGAGCCGACATTTTGCGAGAAACCGCCGTCGAATCCCGCGCCGTTGCCGACGGCGCCGAAGCGATCGTAGTGCGCCCGCTTATTCGGATCGGAGAGCACCTCGTAGGCCTCGTTAATCTCCTTGAAGCGATGCTCCGCACCGCCCTTGTCGCTGGAGACGTCGGGATGATGCGTTCGAGCGAGCAAACGGTAGGCTCGCTTGATTTCGTCGGCAGCGGCGTCGCGCGCGACGCCCAGCGTTTCGTAATAGTCTTTGGTCGGCATGAATTTCTTTGGGAGGTGAGGTTATGGGATTTCGACGGCGGAGAGACGTTCGGACAACGTCTCGGCGGTTCCGGCCGCCAACGCCATCAGGCGTCCGTACGGCATCCGCCGCGGCCCGAGAATCGACAACATCCCGGTCGCGTGCTTTCCGAAGCGGTACGGGACGGTGACCACCGAAAAATCGTTGAGCTCGTCTAAACCCAGCTCGTGCCCGATCTTCACGCTGGGCGCGCCGGCGTTCATCGCGTCGGCCACGATGTCGTACAGCGTCTTCTGTTCTTCAACGATGCGCAGGATCGAGCGCAACTTCTTGAGATCCTGGAACTCGGGTTGGTCGAGCAGGTTTTGCGCCCCGGCTGCGGCCACGGTCGGTTCCTGTTGGACGCGCGCGTTACGTAAGGCGTTGACGACGACGCCACGCAGGTCGTCGGAGAGCCCGAGCTCGCGCGCGACCGCGCCGACCTCGCCTTCGCCGATGGTGCCCAGCGGTGCGGCGGCAAAACGCGCGTTGATCGCATTTGAGAGACGCGTAAAATCGTCGGGCGCGCCATCGGCGGAGAGCTCGAACAGGCTCTGCGCGGCCACGCCCAGGGACGTGACGACGATCGCGACGCCGGTGCGCGCGCTAAGCCAAATCAACTGCAGGTGCTTAAACATCACCGGCGTCGCGATCTCGGGACGCGTGACGAACGCCAAGTTGTTGGAGAGACGGCCGAGCACGCGGGTGGCGTTGGCGACGATCTCGTCGAGCTCGCGGCTGGCGTCGCGCAGTTCGTCGCGGATGCGCCGGCGGTCGGCTTCGCCCAACTGTTCGGGCTGCATGAGGTCGTCGACGTAGGTGCGGTACCCGCTGTCCGACGGAACGCGTCCGGCTGAGGTGTGCGGCTGCACCAGATAGCCGCCCAATTCCAGTTCGGCCATTTCGTTGCGTACGGTGGCCGAGCTGACGCCCAGGTTGTATTTTTGCGTAAGCGTCTGCGAGCCGACCGGTTCCCCGGAAGCGATGTACTCGTAGACGACCGTGGCGAGGATGAAGGCCTTCCGCTGGTCCAGGGGCGGCCGCCCCTCGTCCGTGCTCATTCGCCCTATCTTAGCACTCCACCGAAAAGACTGCCAAGCCTAGCAAGCCGCCGCCGGTCCTCGGGGTGAAGGCCGGGCGCCCCGTGAACTGGCAGGTCTGTGAGGCACCGATGGATTCGATGACGCTCGACGACGCGCTCAAACACCACTTCGGTTACGATTCGTTCCGGCCGCTGCAGCGCGAGATCGTCGAGGCGTCCTTGGCTGGAGACGATATCTTGGCGCTTCTGCCCACGGGCGGCGGCAAATCGCTCTGCTTTCAATTGCCCGCGATCGTGCGCCCGGGCCTGACCCTGGTCGTGTCGCCCCTGATCGCGTTGATGAAGGACCAGGTCGACGGCCTGACCGCCAACGGCATCCCGGCAACGTTCTTGAACAGCTCGATCGACGCACGCACCGGCGCGCAGCGACTCGATGCGCTCGACCGCGGAGCGTACGACTTGCTCTACGTCGCGCCCGAGCGCTTGGTGATGCCGTCCTTTCTTAGCCAAATGGAACGATGGAACGTCCATCGCATCGCGATCGACGAGGCGCACTGCGTGAGCGAATGGGGGCACGACTTTCGCCCCGAATACCGACAGATCGCGGTGCTGCGCGAACGCTTTCCCGCCGTGCCGATGATCGCGGTCACGGCGACGGCGACCGACCACGTACGCGACGATATCGAACGCTTCTTGCACCTGCACGAACCGCGGCGCTTCGTCGGCAGCTTCAACCGGCCGAACCTGCAGTACCGCGTCCTTGGTAAGACCGATCCGTTCAAGCAATTGCTGGCGCTGGCGACCGCGCGCGTCCGCGAGAGCGGGATCGTCTACGTGGCCAGCCGGCAGAGCGCCGACGATTTGGCCGAGCGCTTGAGTGCTGCCGGTATTCGCGCGCTGCCCTATCACGCCGGCCTCTCGCCCGACACGCGCGTTCGCAATCAGAATTTGTTCATTCGCGACGAGGTTCAGGTCGTCTGCGCGACGATCGCGTTCGGCATGGGCATCGACAAGCCCAACGTTCGCTACGTCGTCCACTACGACGTTCCAAAGAATCTCGAGGGCTACTATCAGGAGACCGGCCGCGCCGGCCGCGATGGGTTGCCTAGCGACTGCGTGCTCTTCTTCAGCGGCGGGGACGCCGCCAAGCAGCGCTTCTTCATTCGCCAGATTCCCGGCGACGCCGAACGCGCGCGCGCCGATCGGCTGCTGCGCGAGATGCTCGATTACGCCGCGACCTCGCAATGTCGTCGTGCCTTCATTCTGCGCTACTTTGGCGAACCCAACGTCGCCGACCGCTGCGACGGCTGCGATAACTGCCTGGAACCGACCGAACGCATCGACGGCACGATCGGCGCCGCGAAGCTGCTGTCGTGCGTGTATCGCATTCGCGCGCATAGCGGGTTTGCCACCGGCGCCAAGCACGTCATCGACGTGCTGATGGGCCGGACGTCTGAGAAGATGACCTCGTGGGGGCACGACCGCCTCTCGACCTACGGCGTCGGCGCCGAACACACCGATGACGAATGGAACGCGCTGCTCTCCGAAATGCTGCGCCTCGGGTATCTCGAACGCGAGCCCACCCATCGCACCGTACTGTTGACGGGCGAGGGATTGGCGGCGCTCAAGGAACAGCGCGAGGTTTGGTTCGCGCGGCCGCGCGTGCTGGCCGGCAAGGGGAAGGGCCGCAAGAAACGTGCGGTGGCTGCCGTCACGCAGGCGGCCGACGACCTCTTCGAACACCTGCGCCGCCTGCGCAAGCGCTTGGCCGACGAACAGGGCGTTCCGCCGTACGTCGTCTTCTCCGACGCAACGCTGCGCGAGATGGCCGCGTCCAAGCCGGCGACGCTGGTCGATTTTCGCGGCGTGAGCGGCGTCGGCGACATGAAGCTGGAACGCTACGGCCCGGCATTCGTCGACGCCATCCAAGCGTTCGAAGCAGGCGCCGCCTCCGCTTCCCTTTAAGTCGCGCCCATGAACACGCAAGCGATCGAAGCGCTCTACGAAGAGAGCCGCACGTTTCCGCCTCCGCCCGAGTTCGCCGCCCGGGCCAACGCGCAGCCCGGAATATACGACGAGGCCAACCGCGACTACGAGGCGTTCTGGGCGTCGTGGGCGCGCAAGCTCGAGTGGAGCAAGCCGTTCACCAAGGTCTTGGAGTGGAAGGAACCGTTTGCGAAGTGGTTCGCCGACGGCGAGCTCAACGTCTCGGTCAACTGTTTGGATCGCCACGTCAAGGCCGGCCGCGGCGACGCGATCGCCTACTATTATGAAGGCGAGCCCGGCGACCGCTGGACGGTCACCTATCGCCAGCTGCTCGACGACGTCTGCCGTTTTGCCAACGGCCTGCGCGCGCTGGGCATCAAGCGCGGCGATCGCGTGGCCATCTACATGCCGATGATTCTCGAACTCCCCGTCGCGATGCTGGCCTGCGCGCGCATCGGCGCGCCGCATTCGGTGATCTTCGGCGGCTTTTCGCCGGATTCGATCGTCGACCGCGTCAACGACTCCGAGTGCGTCGCGCTGATCACCGCCGACTATGGCTGGCGCCGCGGCAAGAAGATTCCGCTCAAAGCCAACTGCGATGCCGCGATGACCCAGACGCCGTCGCTCAAACATTGCATCGTCGCCAAGCGCGTCGGCGATCCCGTCGAGATGAACGACGGACGCGACCACTGGTGGGCAGATGTGGTGAACGGTCAATCCACCACCTGCGAACCCGAATCGATGAACGCCGAAGATCTCCTGTACCTGCTGTATACCAGCGGCACGACCGCTAAGCCCAAGGGCATCAAGCACACGACCGGCGGATATCTCACGCACGTGACCGCGACGCACAAGATGGTCTTCGATCTCAAAGAACAGACCGACGTCTACTGGTGCGCCGCCGACATCGGCTGGGTGACCGGACATTCCTACATCGTCTACGGCCCCTTGGCCAACGGCGCGACCAGCGTGATCTACGAAGGCACACCCGACTTCCCCGACAAGGATCGGCTGTGGTCGATCGTCGAGCGCTACAAGGTTTCGATTCTCTACACCGCGCCGACGGCCATCCGCACGTTCATGAAATGGGGAACCGAATTCCCAGAAAAGCACGATATGTCGTCGCTGCGCCTGTTGGGATCGGTCGGCGAACCGATCAACCCCGAAGCGTGGATGTGGTATCGCGAGCATATCGGCGGCAACCGCTGTCCGATCGTCGATACGTGGTGGCAGACCGAAACCGGCGGCATCATGATCTCGCCGCTGCCCGGCGTGACCACCACGATGCCCGGCAGCGCGACCAAACCGCTGCCCGGCATCTACGCCGACATCGTCAACGATCAATCCGAGTCCGTTCCGCTTGGCGGCGGCGGCTACATCGTGCTCACCAAACCCTGGCCCGGCATGCTGCGCGGCATCTGGGGCGACGACGATCGCTACGTGCAGACGTATTGGTCGAGATTCAAGGGCAAATACTTAGCCGGCGACGGATGCCGCCGCGACGAGAAGGGCAACTATTGGTTCATGGGGCGCATCGACGACGTAATGAACGTCAGCGGCCATCGCATCTCGACCACCGAAGTCGAAAGCGCGCTGGTCGAGAACCCGCTGGTTGCCGAAGCCGCGGTCTGCGGCAAACTCGACGACGTGACCGGTCAGGCGATCTACGCGTTCGTCACGCCGCGCGGCGGGAATCCCGGCTCGCCCGAGCTCGCCGACCAGCTCCGCGATTTCGTCGCCGAAAAACTCGGCAAGTTCACCAGGCCCAAATACATCACGTTCACGCCCGAACTGCCCAAAACGCGCAGCGGCAAAATCATGCGCCGGCTATTGCGCGACATCGCCGAAGGTCGCACGCTGGGCGACACCACCACGCTCGCCGATTCCACCGTCGTCAAAGAACTCCAAGACCGCGCCAGCAGCGAATCCAGCAAAGAAGAATAACGCGCGGGCCGCGTCTCTGCTAGTCGTCGCCGAAGGCTTTGAAGGTGAAGGGCGTTTTGCCGGTGATGATGTCGCGGACTTTGACGGTGGGATAGCCGACGCCGTCGTTGAGGCTATCTTCCCACGCAAGGGCGGTGAGGTTACGGAACTCGCCCGCACCGTGCGCGAGTTGCGTGTCGACGAATGTTACGGCTTGCGGCGTGGCGGCGTCAAACGCGCCGGCTTTGTCGAGGTCGTAGAGCGGGTCGACGGCGGCCGCGCTGTCGCTCAAGTACTTCCCGATCATCGAGAGCATCTGGCGCTGGGTCAGCAGATCGGTCGGATCGGTCGGCACGTAAGCGGGAACCAACTTGGTCACGTCGGCGTCGTTTGAGACGCGATTGACGAACTGACTCTCGAACATCGAGTGGATGTGGGCCTGCGTGTAGCCGCTGGGATTGGGATAATTGCCCCAACCGTTGAAATGAATCGTGATGTGCAGCGGTTGCGACGCGTCGGCGACGAAGTGGCCCCACACGCCGATGTCGCGCAGGGTCAGCGTTTGCCGCAACGTGCGATCGGTGACGAAATAGCCGCGCTGCGCGGGCGTGGCGGCGTGCGTCGCCCCGTAGTTGTCGACGCGCCAATAGGCGAAGTCCTCGCGAATCTGATCCCAGCCGTCGAGGATTTCGTACGGCACGTAGCCTTCTTTATACGGATCGTTGTTGACCGCGCGCAGGGCCGCATCGTAGGCATCCAAACTCAGGGGTAAGCTATCCAAGCGCACGACGCCGCCCACGGTGTCGTCGTCGCCGATATCCAGGAAGTGACCTGGATCGTTGTCGGCGTCCCACGAACCTCCGGCGCCTTTAAGGCGATCCTCTTCGGGGCCCAGCGTTGCGATCTCGGCGATCGCGCTAGTCGAATGCAAGAATGCGGGCATCGACGCGGGGAACAGCGTCGCGCCGACCTTGTTGATCATGGTGTGGCCTTTGCTTCCCCAGGCCATCGCCGGACCCGCGGTCGCCAGGAACGAGGCGGCGACGAGCAGCGAGCAAATTCGTTTCATGTGGCAAAGAACTCCGTTAACTCGGCGAGTTGATGAATGCGGGCCGCCGGCGGCAGCGCTGCGAGGATGGTTGCTCCGTAGCGCGTCGATATCGCTCGGCCATCCAGAAGCGCGACCACGCCACGGTCCTTGGTACTGCGAATTAAACGCCCAAAGCCCTGCTTGAGGCGCACGGTCGCGGCCGGAAGCATGTAGCGTTCGAACCCGTCCAAGCCGCGCGCCTCGAGCGATTGCATGCGCGCGGCCACCAGCGGATCCGACGGCGACGGAAACGGCAAGCGGTCGATGATCACGCACGACAACCGATCGCCGACGACGTCGATCCCTTCCCAGAACGTGCCGGTGGCGAAGAGCACGGCGCCGTCGGTCTCACGAAACCACTCCAGGAGGCGCAGTCGCGGCAGCTCGCCCTGCAGGCGAATCGGGAACGGGATGCGGTCGCGCACCAGCGCGTAGACCTCGCGCAACCGCGCGTGCGAGGTGAACAGGACGAAGGCGCGCCCGCGGGTCCGATCCAGGCATTCCTCGATCAACGGCGCCGCCCGACGCGCGAAATCGACCGCTTTCGGATTGAGTTCGGGCGGAGCGATAAACAAGCGCGCTTGGCGCGCGTAGTCGAACGGCGACGGCGCGACGAACTCTTGGGCATCGGTGACGCCCAACGACCGGCGCAGGAACGCGAAGGCGTTGCCATCGGCCGGCGCGCCGTCGGCGATGGTCGCGCTGGTCAGCACGACGCTTTGCGTGCGCGCGAACAACGCGGTGGAGAGAAACTCGCCGACGTCGTAGGGCGCGCTGTTGACCTCGAAGCGCCCGTCGATCTCGGAGCGCTCGACCCACGCGATGGCCTCATCGCTGGGCAACTGCGCGCGTTCGATCGTCGCCTGGTGGGCCAGGATCGCTCGCAGCGCCAGATCGCGGCGACGCTCGGCCTCGGCGTCGTTGTCGGTCTTCTTGTTGAGCGCGTCGTGCCAGTTGGCGTACAGCCAGTTCTCCAAGCCGTAGAGCGAATCGCGCAAGCGCTCCAGGGCGGGCGCGGCATCTTCGTTGGCGCGCAGCGGGTAGCGATCGCCGGGCACGCGCGCCAGCACGGCTTCCAGACCGCGAATGCCGTCGTCGAACTGCGCGTCGTACTGCTTGGGCAGGTCGTAGTGACGGTGCAACTTGCGCAGCATCCGGCCCAGCGATGCGCGGGAGAGCGTTGCGGTCAACGCGTCGGTCGCCCAGCGCTCGCATTGGTGCGCTTCGTCG
>Ga0208357_1003079_pt1 | contig 10499 bp, 11 predicted proteins | sample NGESurdeep092012_6_FD_184487 | JGI IMG/M metagenome (GOLD analysis project Ga0208357, IMG submission 184487) | Arctic peat soil microbial communities from Barrow, Alaska - NGEE Surface sample F52-2 deep-092012 (SPAdes) | ecosystem: Environmental > Terrestrial > Soil > Wetlands > Peat ... | reverse complement strand
TCATTTACTGCGTCGCGTGAACGAATACCGCGTGGGACTTGGGCTTACGTGAAGGCGCCGTGACGACATCGGGAGTGCGCCGAGGCTGAATGATCCCTAGAGGGACTTCGACCGTACTATCTAGTGATGGATCGCCGCCACGATGTACCAACGGAGACTACTGACGAGGCACTCCTGTCGGGTATCGCGGTGGGCGACGAACGGTCGGTACTGACCTTCGTGCGACGCTACCAAGGTCGGCTCTTTGGTATGGCCCTGTCGGTGGTCGGTGACCCGGGACTCGCCGAGGAAGTCGCGCAGGAGGCCTTCATTCGAATCCTTCGACATGCGGCGGTGTTTGACGCGCGCCGGGGATCCGTCGTGAGTTGGACGCTGACGATCACTCGCAATCTCGCCATCGACGCGCTGCGCCTTCGCCGCGCGATCCCCACCGCGCCCGACGATTGGATCTTCACCAACCTCGTGAGCGGCGAGATCGCGCCCGATGACGCCGTGGTGGCGTCAGACAGCGCGTCCCCGGTGGTCCTCGCCCTTTCGGGACTGCCCAGGGACCAACGTCGAGCGATCGTGCTCGCGGTTCTGTACGGTCGCACCGCCGCGGAGATCGCCGACGAGGAATCAATTCCTATCGGTACGGCCAAGAGTCGGATTCGACTCGGGATGGCCAAATTACGTGAGAGCGTCGTCGTCAAGGGGGCGCCGTGACCTTCGAGCACCCAAACAGCGAGGGATGCGAGGAGTTCCGCGATGACATAGTGGAACTTGCTCTCGGCACCCTGACGGGTCGTCGTCGCTCACGCGCACTCGACCACATCGCGACCTGTGAAAGATGTAGCGACGAATTGGCGTCACTATCGGACGTGACCGACGCCCTTCTCATTCTTAGCCCTGTGTCCGAGCCACCATTCGGGTTCGAACAACGACTGATCGAGCGCTACCGCGCGGGCGCAAATCTTCGGAATCGACCCCGGCGACAACGTCTGGTTCTGGTGGGCGTCGCCGCCGTCGTCCTCGCCACGCTGAGTTTCGCCGTAGGGTCAAACCTGATCGCACGTCATTCCTCGCCCCCGGCCGCCGTCGCGTCGCCGGTGACGGCGCACTTGACCTCGGGAGGTCAGGTCCTCGGCCAGGTGATTCTCAGCGCGGGGAGCCCGTCGTGGATCACGATGAGCCTCGACGACCCGGGGTGGTCGGGGACCGCGTGGTGCAACGTGCGGCTCAAGAGTGGTCGAATCGAATCCGTCGGGCACTTCTCCGTCGTCCACGGCTATGGCGCGTGGTCCGCCGAAGTTCACGCGAGCGCCGGTCAAGTGGTGTCGGCGAACGTGACTGACGACTACGGTACCGTGCTCGCCTCGGCGACCCTCTCCGCCTAGACACCGCGGGCGACATCGCCAACAGCGCCGACGGAACAACAAGTAATTCCCTCATTGGTCAATATTCCGTCGTCGTGAGTGATCCCTGCTCCATCGTCGTGCGTATATCTCGGTAGTGGAGAACACGAGTCGAGACGAAGTAGGCGGCGACGCCGTTGCCGCTATACCGAGTCACGAGCGGTAATTCACGTACACCCCCATAAGAGAGGAACGAGATGAGATACCACACCACGTTGGCCGCGACGCGGCGAACAGTTCGAGGACGAGTCATCACCACCGGTCTGGTGGCCGGAAGCGTGCTGGCCGTCGTGGGCGCGAGCGCAATGTCGGGCGCGAGCATCGGGCACGCGTCATCGAGCGTCGTCGTTTCGACGGCGAAGTCTGCGACGAACGGAACAATTCTGGTGAGTGACAGGACCGTATACACGCTGGCACCGAGCAAGGTCGCTTGCGCGTCGGCGTGTTACAAGATTTGGCCCCCCCTACTCTTGCCCGTAGGCTCGACCAAGGTCACCGCGGGTCGCGGAGTGAGCGCCGCCAAACTCTCGAGCGTCAAGTTAGCGAATGGTCGTCGACAGGTAACGTACGGTGGCAGGTTGCTCTACTGGTTCTACCTCGACAAGAGTGCCGGACAGGTCAAGGGCAACACCACCGATAAGTGGGGCAAGTGGACCGACGTGGTCCTCCTAAAGCCCGCTGGCGGTACACCCACCACGACCACGACGAGCGGAGGAGGCGGGGGTGGCATCGGCTTCTAACTTCGAACTCACCGGCGCAACACTCGGCGACGTCACCTCGCGGCGACCTCGCCGAGTGGCGGCGTCGCGCAACGCCAGCGCGCCGCTAACGCGGCGCCCGTCGCGAATCTACGTACCGGCCCTGTCCATCGTGGCGGCGGCGGTCGCTCTGATCGCCATCGGCTGGACGAGTCGGTGGGGCGGAAGCAGTTTCACCGCGTCGATGACGAGCCTGCGCGTGGTCGTCGTGGGCCCGGCGACGCTGGCGTTCCTCGGACTCTTCTTGGTGGTCGAGCGTCTTCGCCCGGCGCAACGACGCCCGACCTTCGCGCGGGGCTACCGTCAGGACGTCCTCTACGTGGTGTTGAACGCGACGATTGTCGCCCCGCTGGTGGTGGCCCTCTCGTTATCGTTCGCCGAAATCGCGCGCAAGTCGCTGCCGTGGATTGTCGTCCCGAAGATGGGTTTTCTGCCCCACTGGGGGGTGATCGCGCTGATCTTTGTCGCGATGGACGCCTGCAACTGGCTCGCGCATTTCGCGAATCACCGCATCCGGATGCTCTGGCGATTTCACGAGTTGCATCACTCCCAAGAGGACATGAGCGTACTCACGGTATTTCGCACTCACCCCCTGATCCACGTTTCGTACTTGATCACGCTGGTCCCGGGGATCATTCTCCTGTCGAACGGAGTGATACCGACGACGTTGCTGGTGGCCTACGCCGCGGTGGTGGCCTTCGAGCACTCCAATACGAACTTGGGATTCGGTCCGCTGGGTCGAATCTTCGTGAGCCCCAATTACCACCGGATCCACCATCGGGTAACCGGTCCCCAGGACATCAACCTCGGTTTCGCTTTGACGATCTGGGACCAGTTGGCGCACCGAGCCATTTTCCCGACCCTCGAGACGATTCGCATGGACACGGGACTCGCCGGGCGTCCGTTGCGGGTGGAGCAGTCCTCGGACAAGGCACGACACTTCTCGGTGTTCCTTTCCCAACTCGTCGGACCGTTCCGCGCGCTCGAGACCAAGGGCGAAGCACCGTTGAGCAAGAGCGCCGCCGACACGGCATCCACCAACGCTGGAACGGCACCGTGAGCGAGACCGACCGTTCAAAAAAAGCGAAACGCGACGCGACGTCATTGTTCGGCGCCCTAACGCGTTCGGGGGCGACGCCCCTCGCCCGTGACGTGGCCCTCGGGGCCATTCGCGTGGCCCTCGCGTGGATCTTCATCTACTACGGTGCCGGCAAACTCTTCAGCGCCTTCAACGGACCCGGGCTTCACCGCACCGCGGTGTACTTCGCGACGACTGCGCACCTTCACCCGGGCGAGTTTTTTGCCGTGGTGGGTGGCGTCATCGAGTTCGGCGGCGGCGTGGCACTTGCGCTGGGCGTCGGTTCGCGACTGGCGGGGGTGGCCCTCTTCGGCGACCAGGTGATGGCCATGATCACGGTCACGTGGGTCAACGGAATCAATTCGCTGACGACGAACGCGGGCTACGAATTCAATATGTCGCTGACCGTCCTGGCACTGGCGATCGTGATCTTCGGGCCGGGGCGATTCAGCGTCGACGAACTGATTGCTCGCCGCCTGCACGTGTCGGACGTTGGTCGTCGTGGCACGCCAGTCGGCGACCCGGCGGTGATTGGATCCGACGAAAGTCCGACGTGAGTCGCCACGTCCACACACACCTGATCGATCGCCGCGAGGCGACCACTTCGCGCCATGCGCGACGATTCGCGACGCGCCCGTCCCTAACGGGCGTGTCGCGATCGACAGGTCCAGCACGATGGTCGGCGAGAACACGCACGTTGGCGATGATCCTCGCCAACGTCGTCGGCGCCCTCGGCGCGGCGTTCTTTGCCCGCGCCGGCCTTGAGCACTACCAACGCACGCACTCATTGATCGGAGCCGCGTTCTTCGCCGAGGAGACCTGGATCGTGTTGATCTACCTCCTGCGACGCCAGGCGATCACGGTCAGCTCGAGAACCGACGACTGGCTGCTGGCCTTCGTCGGGACGTTCGCCGGAGTCCTGTTGCGACCAGCGGGGAGTCATCCTCATTGGGGCGTGGCCCTCGGACTCGATCTGCAACTCGCCGGTCTCGTCGTGTGCGTGGCGTCGTTTGTCGCACTGGGGCGCTCCTTTGGTTTCGCCCCGGCCGATCGTGGCCTCAAGCGACGCGGTCCCTACGCCGTTGTTCGCCACCCCATCTACGCGTCGTACTTCCTACTCGTGGGGGGGTACGTCCTACAAAGTCTGTCGTGGCGCAATGCGCTCGTGTCCGTCGTCATTTGGGGCAGCGATGTCGGACGAGCCCTCGCCGAGGAGCGCCACCTGGCGACGTCGAATCAATACCTCGAGTACTGCGAGAGCGTTCGCTGGCGATTGGTCCCCGGCATCTTTTAATCTCAAGGTGCCGGGATCGAGACCCGGGCGGCCCACCAGAACCCAGCAGAAGACTCTGAACGTTGACGCTCATGAGTCCCAATGGTCGCGATACTTACAAGTTGGAAAGATATTGTTGCCGTGCCGGCCCTGGTTAGCCAGATTGCCACGACCCTCAATGTCAAAGCCCTTTTGAGCGGACTTCGCAAAGTCGTGCAGTGCGCTAGTGAAGATGTGGTCGCATTCTCTATGAGAATTCGTGATTTTCGAATACCAGTGAAGTCGTCCGTCCAACCAAACTGCGAACTCGCGAAAGTTGCATACGCAAAGGTTGGCGCCACCGTTGGTCCCTCTGTAGCGGCGGCGAAAGTAATTTCGGTCTAGTTCTCGACTCACGTCACGACTTTCGGATCGGGCCGCCGCAGTTCCATGAGCCGCTGAACTTGAGGCCATTAGTGATGCTCGAGAAGGTCCCCCTCGAGGCGATGCTGCTGAACTTCGCCACCCCACCGATCGTGACGCTGCCCGTGGTCGCACCGATCGTTGCGTTCTGATGTGCCGCCAGGATGATAGCCATGTTGGAGTACCCACCGTCGCCCTTCGCCGGTGGAATGAGGAGCGAGCTTCCGAGGTTGAGCTTGAACCCCAGATAGAGGAAGCACGTCCCATGCTTGAACGTATACGTCTTGCCCTGGTAATGCAACGTTGCGGTGGCAGGGCCGCAGTTGACGACTACCCACTTGCCCTTAATCATTTCCGTGGTGCTGTACTTGGTCGGGCCGATCCCGGTTCCGCACTGGGAACTTCTGGTCGACAGCCTGCCGTCTACAGCCGCGGCCACTGCGGTAACGGCACGAACTGCAGAATCTCGGTCGAGCGCTCCGGCACGGACGGTGCTCATGCCGTTAGCAGTTGCGGCGCTCGCTGCGGGAACCGCAGTCGTCGCCGCGATCACGGCGCCCAGTCCAACCGAGACCAGCCGTCGAGCAAATCGAGTATCGCGGGATGTCTTAGATCGTCGCTGGACGATGCCGACCCCGCCATAACGGTCGGCCGTTCCATGGTGTTGGGTGGTCATAAGACGTCCTCACTTTCGATTGTTGCTCGTGGACCGTTAGCACCATCAACGCCGGACATTGACAGCGCGATGACGGATGGTGAAAATGACTTTGCGCACCGTCCCCACAACAATGCCGTGCGCGCGCCATCGCCGGTAGTAGGGGAATGGCGGATTTCGACTCTCGGCTTAGGCCGACCACTGGGCGGCAAGGGCCGCGCGGGAGTCGATTCCGAGGCGGCGGTAGATGTCGCCGAGGTGTTTCTCGATCGTCTTTGTCGACACGTCCAAGGTCCGGGCCGCCCCGTCATTGGTGTAGCCGCGACAGATGAGGTCCGCCACCTGGCACTGCCGCGGGGTCAACCGTAGTGTCCCAGAGTCCGGTTCACGGTCAGCTCGAAGGGCGCGGGGCACCGCCGCCCGTGACGGCAGGTCAAGAGCTTTGAGCACGCCGCTGACGTGACTCTGCACGGTGCGTGGCGACACTCCGAGCATGGTTGCGATCTGGGCATTGGAACCGCCCGCCAGAAGCAGTTCGGCCACTTCGCGCTCGCGAAGGGTCATCGGCGCTTGGGGTTCGCCGATAAGTCGTAGCCCGATGCTGCGCAGGTCACGTCGGGCGAGCAGCGCCAGCGACGTGGCTCCCAGCAGCGTGGCCTGATCATGCGCGCTGGACAGGGCGAGCCTGGCCGACCAAGTGCCGTTGGCATCGCCTAACAAGGCCGAACCGACGAGCAGCCGGGCGCGAGTCGCGTCTAGATGGCCAGCGTGTCCGAGCGCCATCGTCGCGGCCTTTTCGGCCAGGAAGGCTCCCACGACACCCTCGCCGTCGGCAACCGCTAGACGCGCCTTGATACGCCGCATCGCGGCGGCGGCCATGCCGTCTCGGGGCAGCCCGGTGAGCGAGGCGGCGAGATCGCCCCAGCGTCGAGCAGTCGCGATGTCGCCGAGGCTCAGTGCTGCCGTCACGAGTAGTTCGTACCCGTAAGCGCGGTCGACGAGTTGGATGTTCGGAAGTTGCGGACCCCCGGCGCCGCGCAGAAGGACATCAGCCGCGTTCTCTGCAAGCTGAGCCGTTGCCAGTGCGTAGGCCGTTAGCACCATGGAACCTGCCACGTAGTAACCGCCCGGACACTGCAACGCCAGTTCGTCGATGCTGGCGGCGTGCCGGGTCAACTCATCGTGGCGGCCACGCAGGGCGTCGACGTAGGCGAGCGAACTGCGCACAACCAGCCGCAGCGCAAGCAGCTCGTGGCGCTGGGCGGCTTGTTCCACGTGCGGGGCCAGGGCACTGGCTTCGTCGAGTCGCCCTTGAAACAACAAAGCCCGGACGAGGGTCTGCCCGGCGTAGACAGCTTCAGGCGGGTCAGTGCTCGCCGAGGCGAGCCACACCCGACGAGCGACTGTCTCGGCGAGATCAAGGCGCCCGACCGCCATCGCGGCTTCCGCCGTGAGCGCGGCCGACCACCTGTCACTCAACACATCTTCGTCGCTCCGGTTCAAGATCGCCGCGGCCGCGCTTTCGACAGTAAGAATGTCGGACCCATTGCGCTCTAGACCGCCCATCCCGGAAGACAATGCACATAAAGCTCGGAACAGCGGTTCCTCAAACCCCATGCCCAGGCCGACCCAAGCATCGTCGTGCGCAGTCGCGAAGTCGGCATCGAGGATGTGAGCGAACGACCGCCCCGCTAACAGCCGCGCTCTGCGCGGCGTGGCCCTACGACGATCGCTGAGCTCGCCGTCGACCAGTCGGTGGATCTCGTCAACATCTCCGCGCAGTAGCGCACGTTGCAATGGCACCGCGTCCTGGCCGCCTCGCGAACTCACGACCATGTCACGGGCTTCAACGTTCGAGGCGAACGGTGTCGCGTCAGTGTTGCAGTGTTCACCCCACGCGGCGACGGAGTCAGCGAGGTCAGCGAGGCCGGTGAACCGGCCGCCTCGTAACCGGCCGTCAGTGAGTTCCGTGAACCCGCCACCTTCGTCAGCCCAACCTGCTGCTCAACTCTCACCGGCTGCGACGACGCCATAAAGGGCAACATACATCACACTCCTTTACCAATTCACGAACAATCCACTCGACGCGCTGGGCTGAGGCCCACCACGACGTGCACGTGAGGGACGAGATGGGCAGACAAAGCGGGGGTGGACGACTGCCTGAAGGCGTCGCAGGAGCATCGAAATCCGCCATTCCCCTACTACCGGCGATGGCGCGCGCACGGCATAGTTGTGGGGACGGTGCGCAAAGTCATGTTCACCATCCGTCATCGCGCAGTCAATGGCCGGCGTTGACGCTTCACCAGCAACGATCGAAAGTGAGGACGTTTTATGACCACCCACCTCCATGGAAGAGCCGACCGTTACGACAGTGTCGGCACCAACGAACGGCGATCTGGAGTACTGTGCGGCACACGATTCGCTCGCCGACGGCTCGCCGTGGTCGGACTTGGCGTTGCGATGATGCTGCCGATTGCAGTTCCTGCAGCGAGCGCCGCAACTGTTAGCGGCGTGAGCACCGTCCGTGCCGGAATGGTCGTCCGAGCTTCTGTAGCCGGACGCTGTTACTCGAAGGAAGCAACAATCAAGGGTAAGTCGGTGATCGTCGACTGCGGACGCGCCTCGGTCAAGTTGCACTACAAGGGCAAGACCTACATCTTTAAGTCCGGCGAGTGCCTCAGGAGCGCGGGAAGTCTCGTACTCTCTCTCGGCACATCAATGGTCAATAACGCAAATGGTAACGGTGGGTTCACCGAGTTCAGCATCACTTTGCTCCCGGCACCCGCGAGTGGTACCGCCCAGATCACGGCCGATGACGGAAAGCTCCACCTAGTGGCCTTCTCCGCCACCGGCAGCAAGATCGCCGTCACCGGGTCATTCAAGGGAACGAACGATGCGTCCAAGGGCACTCCGTTCAGCGGCTCCTGGAACTGCGGCGGGGCGATCTACAATTTCTGATCGATCGACGCTGTCCGTTCGAGCAATGTCCTTGACACGTCGGCCGCTCGAGCCAATGAAGTTCGAACTGCTACTACAGTATTTTTCTTTTCAAAGTTTTCAAAAATCAACGGAGGGTCGGCAATCCGTTACTGCGGCCCGGCAACCGCCGCACTTCGTATCGTCAGCGAGACCTTCTCAATCAAGACACGTCTGTTTCCTACACCGACCGCATCGACGAAGTAGGCGTCTCGGCGTCTCGGCGTCCGTCGAAACGGGGGAAAAATCCTTTGACAACGGTCCTGGCCGAATCGGACATGTAGGCTCTTCCAGACCGAACTGCACCGCAACCTCTCGGTCCTGGTCGCTATAGAGGGCATCGGAAGGGTCTCGACGACCCCGAGATCGCGGGCGGTCTTAGTAGCCGACCAACCTGAATCGCGATGGGTCCGTCGGTCACAAGATCGTCTGGGAAATTGTCTACTCGTTCCCCAGCCGTAGCTCAAAACCTTCGCCGTCAGACCCTCGAAATTGAATCGTGATTTGACCTTGAAACGAACCTGGTTCTAGCCAACTGTCTAGCCCCGATCATTCATGAAGGGGCCGTGAACCGTTGTTTCTCCAGTTTTTGAATGGCCGACGTCGTTGGGAGATGACTGACGCGCTGGTCAGTTCCCTTGAGCGCTCTCCACTCAAATTTCGACCATGCAAAATGACTCACGAACGCCAACAAGGCGCAACGTTGCTCTCGTGGGTAGCGCTGAGGTGAAGGTGGATCGCGTCAGGTGAGTAAAGCAATACGTTGATAGGCGCCGAGTAGTTGTCGTGCCGTAGGCCAGCCGTCGAGAAGACGAACGACGACGCGACGCGCACCACGCACGACGCGTCCCGGCGCGTGAAAGATCTCCCAGCGAAGCGCCTTGGGCCGAGCGTCTCGCCAGCGTCCCTCGAGACAGAGCAGCTGGAACCACCGCACGAGGTCGCCCGCCATGGCGACGCTCATGAGCCAGTTGGCGTTGGCCTCGAAACTCGTGAAGGGAAAGCGGGTGAGTCCGGACTCCTTCAGCCGTTGGATGTGGTCTTCGACGTGGGCGTGGGCCCGCATCACCACGTCGAGATCCACGGGGTCGCCCTCGCAGTCGGTGTAGAAGCCCCAGTAGCGAAACTCGTCGCTCGGAAAGAGGCTCCGTTGGGCGCCGGGGTGCAGGGGCTCTCGTCGCACGATGCAGCGCGTGCCGCTCGGCATCTTTTTCAGCTTCAGGTAGTCAGTCACCTCACAGACTGCGGCGCCCTCGCGCAGCTCACCGCGTTGCGTGCGTGAGGGTTGCCAGAGATCCTCGTGCACGGAAACGCAGTAAATGGCGCTCTGCAACTGGGCGTTGGCGCGCGCGGTCACCGAGAAATTGACGCGACGGGCTCGACACGCCGCAAGGAACTCTCGGGTGCAGCCCGCGTTGTCGGCGCGGGCGATGACCCGCCGAGACGGTGTGACGTCGTCACCAACGCCGTGGCCGCCAGACACGGACACGGGCAGTTGGCAGAGGGCCGCGTCCAAGACCTCGACGTGATCGGCCGCGTTATGGGCCGTCGCGTTGCCCGGGCGAAGAGTGTGACTCAGCGTCTCGCCCGTGAGGTCAGCGAAGCAGAACAGGGGGTGAAAACCGAACCCGCCCTTGTAGGTCGCAGCGGCGTTCTCTTTGGACTCGGCGAGTCCCATCACCAGCGACGCGTCAAAGTCGAGGATCACCGGTTCATCAACGTCGACGTCGACCTTCGCCCAGATCTTTTGGCGCACGTCAGCGAGAGCTCGCGCGAAGTGCTCGCGTTGTGCGGAGTCGAACTCGTGAAACGTGCGGTAGACCGTCGAGTCCGAGGGGACGTCGCCAAAGAGTTCGCTCTGCGCGCGCAAGTGCTCGACGTCGGCGCAACTCTCGCCGCCGCCCGCCAACACGAGGGCCATCTGCACGAGCACCTTGCCTCGGTCGTGACGCAGTGTCCGTTC
>Ga0208357_1003078_pt1 | contig 10505 bp, 10 predicted proteins | sample NGESurdeep092012_6_FD_184487 | JGI IMG/M metagenome (GOLD analysis project Ga0208357, IMG submission 184487) | Arctic peat soil microbial communities from Barrow, Alaska - NGEE Surface sample F52-2 deep-092012 (SPAdes) | ecosystem: Environmental > Terrestrial > Soil > Wetlands > Peat ... | reverse complement strand
CACGGAAGAGGAGTTAGTCGAACTCGGCTGTTGTATCACTTTAACCATGGGCCAGCAAAGTTGGATCCGACTACTCAATATTGATCACCATCAGATCATGGCCGGAACCGATGCGTCCATGGCGCCTGGTTTCGAGGACGAGGAAGCCCTCAAGGCATCCAAGAGTGATCCACAGTACTGGGCCACGTCGGCCGGATAGCGTTCCTTTGACTACTGTACGAATATCAGCCGTTCAATGTCGGGCGAGAATCCTGCATTTTCCTCAGTTCCTGTCGGCGACTACGTCTCGGCGTACGCACCAGCCGACCATGCAAGGGAAGAAAGGTGACACCCATACCGCACATGTCGCAAGCCGTTTACGAATCAACCTTTGCGAGCGCGCCGCAGCCGCTCGTTGACCGGCCGTGCTTCGACCACTGGCGAAATGTGATCGAGCCGCTGGACGATCGCATAATCAGGCGTAGCGCCGCAATCATGATCCCGTCGAACCCGATCACGCCCGACGGGCAGATGGGCACGCAGATTGTCGCACCGATGGTTGTCCTCGACGGCGCCACCGAACGCCTGAACTCGCTGTCGTTCGAGTTGCCCGTGGCATCGTGAGCAAGGTTGCTCTGATCGGTACCGGTTTCTGGGCGGCCAAGCTCGCGGAGACGGTCGGCAAGACCGAGCTCGAGCTCGTATCTTGCTTCTCGCGAGACGAGGAGAAGCGGTGCGCATTCGCCGATCGGTTCGACTGCATCCCCGTCGCGAGTTTCGAGGAGGCGCTCGCATCGGCTGACGCGGTGGTGCTCGCGACGCCGAACGACCTGCACGCGGAGCAGACAATCCAGGCCGCAACCGCCGGTAAGCATGTCTTAGTCGAGAAGCCAGTCGCGCACACGATCGCCGCGGGTGAGCTGATGCGCGACGCCTGCGAGGCCGCGGGAGTGACGCTGATGGTTGGCCACGAGATGCGCCGTCTGGGAGCGGCGCGCAAGACCAAGGAGCTGATCGACGCCGGAGCGCTGGGTACGGTCGTGCTCGCGGAGGCCAACTTCTCGCTGCCGTCACCGATCAAGCCGGGCACCTGGAAGGCCGTGAACGCGCGCAACCCCGGCACGCCGCTGATTCAACTCGGCGTCCATCACGCCGAGACATTACTGTACCTGCTCGGACCGGTAGCACGCACGACCGGGAGACTGGCCCGCGTCGTCCAGCAACTCGACATTAAGGACGTCGGCATCGCGACGCTCGAGTTCGAGTCAGGCGCGCTCGGTGTAATCGCCAACAGCTACGTCTCGCCGCGCACCTACTCAATCCGGCTGCACGGCACCGACGCCGTGCTCGACTATCGCACCGATTTGTCGATGTGGCCAGCCGCCGACCGGCTCGACGAGCTGACCACGCTGACGCTCGCTGGCAAGCCCGTCGAGTTCGAACAGGTTGACCCGTTGCGAGAAGAGCTGGCCGAGTTCGCCCGCTGTGTCGCCGGCGATGCGAATCCCGAGACAGGTGCCACCGAAGGATTGGCTGCCCTGAAGGTGATCCTGGACGCAATCGAATATCGCTAATCCGAAGTTACGGGCCCGGCATAGTTTGATGTGAAAACCGAACAGGCCTCACTCAACGCCGAGTCTTCGAACTACTCGACGCCACGATGCCTTGCCGACTCACGTAACCAGGAAGGTCGAAGCGACCGACTCATTTCCCCTCATGGAAGGTGGCTTCCACGCCAGGGTCAAAGTAACTTCGGACTAGACGGTTGGTCGCCTTGGGTGAGTTCGTGCGCTAGACGGACACGCTCCAGGTAGTTCGCCGTTGTGGGTGTGATTCCCTGCTCGTCGGCGTCCGCGGCGAACAGTTCGCTCTCGGCGACACGGCCGTACAACTCGGGCTTACGCATATTGACGCGTACCTGGAAAACGTCGGGCCGGTTGTAGTGTCCAGCGAAGTCGTGACGCAGTTTCATCTTGATCCCGACCTCCAGGTCAAGATCCGCGTAGAGAATCCCTTCCTCCGAGCCCATCGGGCCGGCGAGGACGTGGCTGTCGGGACTTATGATCGTCGAGCCGCCGGTAAAGTCGGAATTGCGGATCAATTCCTCGTCGTCGGGCGAGAGTTCGAGCAATTCGATCATCCGGTCGTCGACGGTGCCGCACGCACTGATCACGTACGCCTTCGACATCTGCGCGAAACTCTGCGAGTCGATCTTGACGCGCTCGCGCAACGGGTCGGAGATTGTCGGGAAGTGGTTTGGCCAGCTCATCACGTGGATGCGCGTCGATTCGGCGGTCAGCGCGAAGACGGCGAGAGGGTTCGAGTTCTCACCGCAGATCAGTCCGCTGATGGGGCCGAAGTCGGTCTGGATCGCACCGAACGTATCGCCGTAGCCGCCCGCGTGGACGAGGCGCTCGCCGACCGTCGGCGTGAGCTTCTGGTGTTTCCCGAGGTATCTTCCGTCCGGGCCGATGAAGACCTGGGAGTTGAAAAGTGTCCCGAACGTGCCACGGAGCCTCTCACAGACGCCGATGACGCAATACGCGTTCGCGTCACGGGCGGCGGCCTGCAGCGCCTCAATCTCGCGGCCCGGGATCTCGACCGCGTTCTTGAACAGCTCGACCGAGAGACGCGTCGCGACGCGGCCGGTCGCCGCGTGGAAGTGGAACCAGATCGGGTGCGCTGGGATGAATCCCTCGGGAAAGCCGATCACGCGGGCACCGTTGCGACCGGCCTCACGGATCAGCGCGCAGGCCTTCTCGGTCGACTCCTCGCGGTCCAGAAAGACGGAGGACGCCTGGATGGCGGCCACTTTCACGGTCGGATAAATATCTCCCACAATTGTATTTTTACCACGACCGGGATCGCTCCGATTGTGCTCAGGTACCACCCTCGCTGCACTTATCGCCCCGTCGACAGCCATATACCGATTCGCCCCCGGCAAACTTGGTTGGTGTGGGAGTACGGCAATTAGGTCACACCTGGTGACGATACTGATCAGGTGACCTACGATCGTACTCACCAGGGAGTGCTGAGAAAGATCACTCAGGCCTACCGTTACGCGTTGGATCCAACGCCTGAGCAAGTGAGTCTCCTGCGTAGCCACATCGGTGGCACGCGCTTCGCCGGCAACACCTTGTTGGGTCTGGTGAAGAAGAACTGGGACGAGAACCGCGAGAAGAAGGAGGCGGGAGAGGTCGTCGATAGTGCCGCCTAACTCGGCACCCGACACTTCGATCTCCAAAGTCTCTGGTACGAACATCGTGACGAGCTGGCTCCGTGGTGGAGTGAGAACAACTCGTCCACCTATAACTACGCGTGTCTCAACCTATCCAAGGCCTTCACCAATTGGCGAAAGGGCCAGGCCAACTTCCCCACCTTCAAGAGCCGCGGCACCAGGGGGTCGGTAAGCCTGATGCCGTGTGCGCTCAAGCTCATCGGCACCCACCACGTGCACGTGGCACGCATCGGGGAGATCAAGACCTACGAATCAACCCGCAAGATGAATCGTCACGTGCAGCGTGGCACTGGGCGAATCCTCTCGACCACCGTCGCAGAAGTGGGTGGCAAGTTCTTTATCTCCTTCGCTCTCGAGGTGACACGCGCCGCGCCGGTCACCCGGGACCGCGAGAGGGTCATCGGCATTGAAGTCGGAATCACCACCTTGTATACCGGGGCCGCTCCTGATGGTGAGCAGGAGCTCAACGTTGCGAACCCGCGACACTTCTTCTCGTCCGAGAAGAAGCTGGCCCGCGCCCAACGCATCGCCTCGCGGCGTCATGGTCCAGGTCCTGGCAAGACTCCCTCGAAGCGCTGGAAGAAGGCGAACTCTCGCGTCCAGAAGGTCCACGCCAGGGTGGCCAATTCTCGCAAGAACCTGATCCATGAGACGACGTCAATGCTCGCCAAGAACTACGACGTGATCGTGATCGAGGACCTGAACATCAAGGGCATGTTGAAGAACCGTTCTCTCGCCAAGCGCATCTCTGACGCCAGCTGGGGTGAGTTCTCTCGCCAACTCGAATACAAATCGAAGTGGTACGGCTCGACGCTCGTGCGAGCGCCACGGTTCTACCCTTCATCAAAAACCTGCAGTCAATGCGGAACAGTGAAAGCCAATCTGCTCCTTGACGAACGGACGTATCACTGTGAGACCTGCAGCCTCACTATCGACCGCGACCTCAACGCGGCGATCAACTTGGCCAGGTTAGGCCTGCCGGGGACAAGCTCCAGTACTGGACGTGGAGGAGAGGTAAGTCCGAGGCAGAAGAACGTCGCTGCCCCGGCACACCCTTACGAGGCGTCAACTGAAACGCCACCAGAAGTCGGCGCGTAAGAGATACCTCGGTTGAGAACTTGGGCGGTGCCCGTGAGGCTATTTGCCTTACTCCTTCACCAACCAAGTTTGCCGGGGGAGTACCGATTCATGTCGCAGAGACCTACAGGACTAAACTCAAAATATTGCTCGTTCTTTGATCGACGGGTTGACTCCTCTTGTTCTAATCCCCTCTGGGAGATGGATACGTAGCGCCGGTACCTTCAATTCCCAACGATCTTGGTCTGCCTGAATGAATCGGGCGAGAGTTTCCAACGATCGCAACCAGTCATGTACGGGAGTTTGAACCACAACCCCTGAGGGGTATCGTTTGAGGCTGACCTCGTTGGGGTACTCCCGAAATCTGTCGCGTCATCGTGAACAACTGAACCCTTGCGGACGCTGTCACCGTTCATCGGACGCTCAACGTGAGTGCGCACCATAGAGCACGATCGCAAAGACACGGGATCTCATTTCACTTCCTCGAGAACACCGGGAGTGTCAGCATTGCCGATGACCACGTCCGCGTTGACCTGTCACTGCGGACCTACGCCTCAGTGCTAAGTGATGCCGGCGGTTCTAACGCGACATTCCGATCCGCGACGGCGGACACCACCTACGCTTCGACTTTCCACCGTACGAACTCGGTACGTCGAAACTGAAGGAAAATCACCTTCCCGAGGTTTGAAGTTAGACGTTTACGACGACCTCGGCCTTTAGGCGATCTCGGCGCTCGGGTGAAATCGCTTGACTCGATGCAGCGTGTTGCGATCGGTATGGTGCATCTCGTCACCCGTCGCGGCGAGCTTCAATACGAGGTCCGATGTGTAGCTGAAGGCTTCGTCGTCGTTGAAGGTGAAGATGCTCTCGAACGACATGGCCCTCGCTCGCTGCAACAGGTAGTTGTTCTGGCAGAGGCCGTACGCCTCCGAGCCAGGCGTCGCGATGAAAGTGAGTACCTGGTCACGCGCCTCGGCATCGCCACCCGCTAAAATTGCGAGCCCGCGCGGTACGGCGAAGCAGCGGATCACCTGCGCGTTGGTCTTATCCCAGAGAAGATAGCCGGCTTCATCGTGGAACGGGTCCATGGCCTCCTCGCCGTGGCGCCAGGCGGTCATCGCGTAGTTAAGGCCCTGCAAGGTCTGCTGGCCGTTCTCGACGACTGGAATGGGCTTGAACCAGGCGCGCTCAAAGTACCCAGTCTCACTTGTCTCGTCGTCCTTGTTGTGATAGGCGCGATCAATACCGACATCGCCCTCCCATTCACCCACCAGTGGAGTCAATGGCCCCAATTTTTGAGGACCCAGTACCGCTGTCATAGCCGCTTCTCCTTTTAGCCGTCAATCTGGCATCCGTCACCACTACAGGCGAACTTCAACCGTTCGACGTTGTTGAAGCCGTTGCTGAACGGAACGGTTGAACGAACCGCGGTTCCTCTTAGTTACGCGATCGCTCAGACGGAATACTCGAGTATATCTAGTCATAACTAGATATTAAATGAAGTTCCGGTCCTTGTCAATTGAGTTCAGCCCTACGCGAGCGCTAATGCGTTCGAATCTTCACCATCGGGAACCGTAAGTAAACGAATTCTTGAGCGAAATGTCGATTGACTCGTTCGCACGCGCGATCGTGTCGAAGTGGTCCCCGCCCTAGCGCCCATCTCACGCGCGGATTCGGCGTCAAGTGATCTGACGTCGACAGGAATCAGATCGTGACCTGTATTTATGCAATGAGAAAAACTGTAGCTTTACCACCCTTTCAAGGTGGCAGCACGGGTTCGTATCCCTTTGGGAGTACGACGGGAATTAGCCCAAAGGCCAATGATTGCAAGCCTTCTGAAGCGTTCGCGATTGTTCGCGAATAACAGTGAGCGTCGCGCACTTAGTGTCCAAATGGTGCCCGTTAGGCCGACAAAATGCGTGCCTGAACGGGCGCCCCGGAACATCCGTGAACTGGATACCTAATAATGCAACCCGATACAGTCAACAGCGAATGTCGACCAAGAGTTCCCGCTGTCGAGTGGGATCTCGTCGCTGCCGCTCAGGAATTGTCTGATCGCTCGCAGCCCAACACGATGAGTAAGGTGCAGACATAATAATTATTGCGTTGCCACTTCTAACGACAACATACACCGCAACTAATCGGTCGACTACTGACCAAAAGACGCCACTATGAACGATCTACCCTCATCGAACCAATGAATGACGAAACCAAGGTCAACCGGCCTCCCTTGCCACCATTTAGCGAAAGTAGCGCGACCCAAAAGGTCCAAGCTGCCGAAGACACCTGGAACACTCGAAACCCCGAGCGGGTCGCTGCGGCGTATACGTCGGACAGTGAGTGGAGGAATCGATCGGAATTCATCAGGGGCCGAGCCGCAATCGTCACGTTCCTCACTGCCAAATGGGAGCGTGAGCAGGACTACGCACTGCGCAAAAACCTCTGGTCGTTCACGGATGACCGAATAGCCGTTAGGTTCCAGTACGAGTGGCATGACCAGACTGGCCAGTGGTGGCGAAGCTACGGAAACGAGTTGTGGGAATTCGACTCCCAGGGTTACATGAAACGTCGAGAAGCAAGCATCAATGACCTGGCCATCTCCATTGAAGAGCGCCGAATCTTCGGATCCCGCCTGCCCGAGCAAGGGCACCAAACGCTTCCGATCGAGTAGTACCCTTTTCGAATTGTGCATGACCTCAAAGCAATTGAGCCAAACACTCAACATTCATTCCAATAGATAAGTGGACACGAAGTAACCGCTCATTTGACGGAATTATGTAGAAGTTGAGCTGATCTTTGGAGTTTCATGCTTGCCCAGGTTTCGCGAGTTGTGACACCGCGGTTACGGCCGAACTCTGATCTAAGAAATCAGAGTTCGGCCAAGTGCTATCGGAGCCGTGAACAATCAAGCAGCTTTATGACGCCGTGCTAGACGTCAACAGGGATGGTAAAACTTGGTGACACCGACCAGGCAGCATTGACGATACAGCGATCTCAGGGAGCCTGTCGCACCCGAGCGGCGATGGATGCGACACTTCCTCGCGAGTTCACGAGGAACCGGACGGCGAAGTGATCATCTCGACAGCACGGTCAGGCCGGGACACCCCATCGATATCCGGGGGGAAGATTCTGGGCGCTCGGGCCCTGGTTCCACCTATGCCATCGTCGGGCCCGCGAGGACTCGGTGACCACTCGACGTACGCCCCTACTCTTCGATGAAAATGCACTCCCCGGGGCACTCTTCGGAAGCTTCGGTCACCGCATCCGCGAGTCCCGAGGGCACCTGAGCTACACCCGCCGAACCGCCCGGGTCGGACATCACGTCCGAACCCTCTTTGACGTAAGCCAATCCGTCGTCCAGCAGGGTGAAGACCTCTGGACAGATCTCTTCACAGAGCCCGTCGCCCGTGCACAAGTCCTGATCGATCCAGACCTTCATAGCGAGGCCTCCTCCATTGTTCGCATCACTAGCCTCGGCGTCGCGACATCAGTACATCCCGAGTTCGAGGCGAGCGACGTCGGTCAGCCGGCTCAGGTCCCAAGGTGGGTCCCACACCAACTCCACGTCGACCTCGCTGACGCCCGGGACCATTTGAACGCGAGAGCGTGCGTCATTCTTGAGCACGTCACCCATGCCGCAACCCGGTGCGGTCATCGACATCTTGATTTGCACTCGGTGGCTTCCGTCGCCCAAAGGCTGGGCAACGCACTCATAGATCAATCCGAGGTCGACCACGTTGATGGGGATCTCGGGGTCAAAGACCGTCTTCAGCTGTTCCATCACACGCTCGAGATCGAAGGGGCCCGATGACGCGACTTCCTTGTCGACGATATCGCCGACGATTCCCAACGTCCGAACGTCCTCCGCCGAGATTCGAGCCAAGTATCCACTTTCGGTCTGGACGGTGACGGTGCCCCCGAGGGCCTGCACCACCAGCACCTGCTCACCGGCCCTGAGAGACATCCTCTGGCCGCTGGGAATCAGCGTGACTTCGCAGTCATGTACGAGTTCGAAGGAAGTACGTCGCCCAGTGCTCACGATCCGGTACCCAAGACTGTTGGCATCACCGCAACTGCCGCCGCGCGCCCGTAGTCGCCATGGTCGTCGCCTTCGCGGGTCACCGCTCGGCACCCGTCCGCGAGATCACCGGTCACTGAAGCGTTCCATCTTTCGTGAAGCCATCGGCCGAGAGCCGTTCGCCGAGCAGCGCTTCGACGTGAGTGCGAAGCGACTCGGACTCGACGCGCTCGAGGATCTCGCGCGCGAATGCGTGGGTGAGCAGAGCCCTCGCCGCCTCGCGGGGCACTCCTCGCGAGCGCAGGTAGAACAGGGCTTCCTCATCAAGGGCACCTACCGCGGCGCCGTGGGTGCACTTGACGTCGTCGGTGAAGATCTCTAGTCGCGGCCGAGTGTCGATCTCGGCATACTCAGAGAGCAGCAAGTTCTTGTTCGTCTGGTTAGCGTCCGCGCCGTCCGCGCCCGGCCAGACGATGATCCGTCCATTGAACACCCCGTGGCCGTGGCCGTCCACAATCCCCTTATAGAGCTGATGACTGACACAGCGTGGCGCGACGTGCTCAATGAGAACGACGTTGTCGTGGTGCTGATCGCCTCGCGGCAAGTACAGACCGTCAATACTGACCCGTGAGCCTTCACCCTCGAGGTGCACGTGAACTTCATTGCGAACGATCTTCGAGCCCAGCATCATCGAACTCGATGAAAACTGACTGCCCGGACCCTGATAAACGTCAAGCAACGCCAGATGGAATCCGGTGTCCGGCTCATCTTGGATCTTGAAGTGATCGACCCGAGCCCCCTCGTCGAGGACCACGTGAACCACGGCGTTGGTCCAGGTCGCGCCATCCGCGATTGCGGCGTGGGTCTCAATTACGCTCACCCGACTTCGCGGACCGGCCAGAATCACCGAGTGCGGGCTGGACAAGAGAGGCGTGCCCTGGGCGTCCGAGAGGAACACCAACTCAATGGGTTCGTCCACCACCGTGTCGGCCGCAATCTGGATGTACGCGCCGTCCTCGGTGAAAGCGGTGTTTAGCGCAGTGAAGGCGTGGTCGTACTGATCAAATGCTCGTGAGAAGACCGACTCGAGACCGGTGGCCCCCCGGGCGAGAGCCGCAGCCAGGCTCGTCACGGTGACGTCTCCTTTAAGGTCGCTCAACGACGACAGGTCAGGGACGAAGTAGCCGTTGACGAACACCGCACGGGTGCTCGACGGGTTGACCGTCAACGCTTCGAGCGTGGCCGGAGCGACTTGATTGCTAACTCCCGCCTCGGCTCGCTCGAATGGGACGTCTAAGAGTGCGTCGAGTCGCGTGTACTTCCAATCCTCGTCCTTGCGCGTCGGGAGTCCGTGCGCCATCACCCACTCGAGCGACTCGTAGCGTGCTTGCGCCAACCAAGGAGGATCGGAACCACTGGGCGGGAGTCCGAGAACTGCAAGGAGTTGGGCCGCGGCTGACGTCGCCGGTGCGGGGTTCGTGAATGTCACAGGGGTCATGGCGTCGCGCCTACCGGCACCGACGAATCGACCATACCCGCATGGCCGAGCTCACTGTAGCCGTACTCTTCGAGCTCGAGCGCCAGATCCTTGCCGCCAGAGCGGACTATCCGACCCCCCGCCATGACGTGAACTCGATCGGGGACGATGTAGTCAAGGAGTCGCTGATGGTGGGTGATGACGACCATGGCTCGATCGGGACGGCGTAGTGCGTTCACCCCGCTGGCGACGATCCGTAGTGCGTCGATGTCGAGGCCGGAGTCGGTCTCGTCCAAGAGAGCGAGCTTCGGTTCGAGGATCGACATCTGGAGAATCTCGTTGCGCTTCTTCTCGCCGCCGGAGAAGCCCTCGTTAACCGATCGATTCATGAAACTCCGGTCCATTTCGACCGACTTCATCCGATCCTCCGCCAGGGCCAGGAACTGCATCACGTCGAGTTCGTCGAGCCCGCGTCGTCGGCGCAGCGAATTGAGCGCCGTGCGCAAGAAGTACAGGTTGCCCACGCCGGGGATCTCTACTGGGTGCTGAAAGGCGAGAAAAACGCCGGACGCGGCCCGGTCCTCGGGCGACAGCGCGAACAGATCCTCGCCTTCGAAGAGAACGATGCCTTCAGTGTCGTAGGCCTCGTGGCCGGCCAGCACGTTGGCGAGGGTGCTCTTGCCTGACCCGTTGGGGCCCATGATGGCGTGCACCTC
>Ga0208357_1003077_pt1 | contig 10506 bp, 9 predicted proteins | sample NGESurdeep092012_6_FD_184487 | JGI IMG/M metagenome (GOLD analysis project Ga0208357, IMG submission 184487) | Arctic peat soil microbial communities from Barrow, Alaska - NGEE Surface sample F52-2 deep-092012 (SPAdes) | ecosystem: Environmental > Terrestrial > Soil > Wetlands > Peat ... | reverse complement strand
CAAAGCCTACGGCCAGTAGGATTCCCAACATCGACCGGCATGACACATGGTGTCAGGGACAATTTGAACGACCAATGGTCGTCTCACAGGCCTCGCCAGCAATTGTCTCTGACACGAATGGCCCTGCTCCCCACCGCTAAACCCACGCGCCACCGCCGCGCCACTGAAGGATGTCGTTGATGTACGCACTTTTACCGCTCGTCGTGCTCGTGCTTCCCATGTTGATGGTGCTCGGCGCACTGCTGCTGACGCGGTACTGGGAAAGGCGCGGCGGGCGCCGCTCGCCGCTGACCGAGAAGCTGATCCATGGACCGGGCCAGCAATTGCGCCGAGAGCTGGAAAAGTCAGACGAAAGTATGGACACCGTCTTCGTTGCGCTCATCGTCAGCGGTCCGCTGTTGCTCGCCATATGGGCGTTGCATCGGATTGTTTGGGCAAACGTCAGTTTCGGTTCCAGCGAGTGGGCATTCTTGTTCGTTTTCATTGCAGTGATGCTGTGGGCTGTCCACAGAAGCGTCGGCCTCCGAGCGAGACGCGTGCGCCTGCGCGACGGCCTGAACGCCGAACTGATGACTGCACAACTGTTACTGCCCTTGGCTGGCAAGGGTTGCCAGATCTTCCACGACATCCCCGCCGAAAACTTCAACCTCGACCACGTCGTGATCGGTCCGTACGCAGTGTTCATGGTCGAAACCAAATCCCGCAAGAAGCCCGGCCACGGCAAGCAAAGCGCTCAGGTGAAATATGATGGCAGAGCCCTGCACTTTCCCGATCACGTCAGCAGCAAGTCCGTGGACCAGGCACGCAGTGAGGCGGATTGGCTGAAGAAGTTTCTCCACGGCGCCGCGGGCGAAACCGTCCCGGTCGTACCGATCGTCGCGCTACCAGGCTGGTTCGTGACCGAGGGACGCGAAGCCAGCCGCTCCGATGTCAAAGTCATCAACCCCAAGATGCACGGCGTTTTTGTCGAAAGGCGAAACAGCGCCCCACTCAGCGAGTCACTACGCAACCGGATCGCGTATGCGCTGGTGCAGCGGTATCCGGCACTCCCGTGATGCTGGCGAAACTCATGGATGACAGCCAACACCTGAGTTAACCGGGGCGGAGACACATGGTGTCAGACACATGGTGTCAGGGACAATTTGAACGACCAATGGTCGTCCCACAGGCCTCGCCAGCAATTGTCCCTGACACAAATGGCAGTCCGTACGCGGTGTTCACGGTCGAGACCAAGTCACGCAAGAAGTCCGGCAAAGGCAAACAAAGCGCCCAGGTGGGGTGCGACGGAAAGACGCTGCACTTCCCCGACCACGTCAGCAAGAAATCCCTGGTACAGGCACGCCACGAGGCGCGCTGGCTCGCGGATTATTTGCGCCAGGCCGCGGGCGAAGCAATGCCCGTAGTGCCGGTGGTCGCCCTGTCCGGCTGGTTCGTCAACTACAGTCGGGACGCGCATCGAGCCGACGTTGTTGTGCTCAATCCCAAGATGCACAGCGCGTTCATGGAAAGGCGCGGCAGCACGCTACTGAGCGAATCGCTGCGCACCCGGATCAGCTACGCGCTGACACAACGCTACCCGGCGCCAGACTGAAAGCATTGCCTCTTCCGAGTAGGGCGAAGCGTGTATTTGTTTCGACTTCTGTGCGCCGTGGTCTTTCTGCCCGGTTCTTCTGAAGAGATCGGGCCAGGATGACCGCACTCGATACGCCACCGTGCCACGGTTGCAAAGAACGAAACAGCGATGGCCATGGCTGCCCGGGCCGTGCGCGCCACACTGCATGAGCTGCAGCTCTGGCCTGCTTATTGCTTGTCAAGCTACGAAACCGTGACACGTGCCGTATGTTGACGCTTCGCCCCCTCGTAGCCCGCGCAGAATCGCGACCTATTTCAGGGGCTGACCAGCAAGCACGCCAATCGGCGCCACTTCAGACTCCGTGGACAGGTAAACATGAATCCAGCAACGGTTATGGACTATTGCGACAAACCATTGACCCGTCACGCAATTGACTGGGATGCGGCCGAATTGCGGACGTTGCTCGAGAAGATTGACGGCTGGAAGCTCGACAACCGGGCCATGCGTGATCCGATACCGTGCGAGTTGTTCCTGGGCTGGGGTGCCGGGGACGGCAAACGGGCGACCCTGTTGTACGAAAGGGATAGCGTCATGGTGGTCGAGGCGCCATGGATCCTGCCCAAGGGAGAGAACGTTCGCACCGACTATGTCCAGGCAGGCGTACGTCGCTCCCGGTGGGGCGTTGTGGCGGAAGGGCGGGCGGGGCGCCGCGCCGAGGATTCAGCCAATGGCACGCATGTGTACTGGATCCACAGGACCTAGCCCGGAAGTGCCACGGCTTCAGCCACTCGTCCCCGGCCAGTCGTCGCTCGATACTGGCCAACCGATGCGCCTCGCGCATGCTCGCGTCGATGCAGGCGACGCGCAAGCGCACGCAAAGGGAAAATAACCCGGCGCGCCGCAGGCGCCACCCAACGGGTCACCTTCACTTCCAACTGCACCGTTGTGTTTGGCCGGTCCCAGCCCTGCGAAATTCGGGCGTATGCTACCGCTGCTCGCGTCCAGCGCGACATGAAAGCGACCCAGGGAAGGTCTGGTCAACCCGCAAAGCGTCATTCCGCGAGGCACCTTTCAACAGCCGAAGCGCTGGTCAAGCTGGAACCGGTGCCCTGGTCGGAAGCGATTGAAATGCAAAGGCACTGGATCCCGGATATCGCTACGCGATTCCGGGATGACGATCAGATCAGAGGTTCCTGAAGATCCGCGCATTGAGTAGTTGGTACCAATGCGTCCCTATGTTCTTCTGCGCCATCCGCGCATCGGACCGCAGAATCGACGAGCCAGTCGAGCTTGGCGGGCGGAGAAAACCATGAACCCGGAAAAACTCATTTTCGATGTTGTAGCGGGCTTGCTGGTCGCACTGCTTTCACTGGTCGGCAAGGCGCAGTGGCCACTCATCAGAAACCTGTTCGACGACGAGAGCCGCCGCCAAGCGAAACAAATCTCCGGGACCTGGAAGGCAACTGAGGTGTTCCATGACTCACGCTCGCAGAACACCTACACCATGCACATCGAGTGCCGCGGCGGCCAGGTAACCGGCACTCATGTCTGCCTGACCGGTCCCGAGGACGAGGGCAAGACATTCGACCTTCGCGGCACCTACAAGGACCGCATTCTCACGTTCGCATGGGCACCATCCTCTCGCGAAGAACTGGAATCGGGAACCGTCACCGCGATCCTGGATCAAGACCGGCACCTCGCAGGGCACGGACTGTACATCGAGCCGGCTGACGGGAAAGTGCACACTTCGACGTATAGCGCGACGAGGTAGCCAGGCCAGGTGACCCGATGCTCCGCAAACCAATCAAGATCGCTGCCCAAGGAATACCTGATCAACCCGCCAAATCGCCATTCCCGCGAGGCGCCTTTCGACAGCCGAAGGGCTGGTCAAGCGGGAGGCGCATTTCCGAGAACAAGGGTCAGAGTGCACTTTGTATGTCAAAGACACTGCGAAGGCGGTCCTGGCCGCTCTTTTACTCTCATTCCGGAAAGTCGACTCTGACCCCTCATTGCAGACATGGGGCGGGGATACCGAGGCGGCACGCCCTAATCTGGAAGAGGCCTTGCGCCTGCAGCCGGACGACTTCGGGGTGCTGTACAACGTGGCGTGCAACTACGCCGAGATGGGCGACGTCGAACGCGCGCTGGACGCACTCGATCACACCATCGCCACTGGCGCCGGTTCGCGCAGCTGGATCGAGCACGATCCCGACTTCGCGAAAATACGCGAGTTGCCGCGCTTCAAGCAGATCATGGCGCGCTTGCAATGAAGCGGTTTCGTGGTCGCAGAAGGCGGCAGCGCATCGGGTCCGCCACAGACAACTCCCGCGCATCTTTACTGCACGTCCTCCCATTACGTGTAACCGGCGTCAGGCGTACTTGCCGCATGTCCGCAAAACGTCAGAAGTGAACCGGACCCCGTTATTGCTGTGCAAAAGGGGCTAGGATTCAAGACGATCGGCAGCCAGTCCGTGGCTGGTGGCATGCCGTCTGGCAAGCAGGTTCCGCATGGCAGGATCGAGCACGTTATGGACCGCACCCAGCCGGAGTTGGAATTTCATCAGGTGTTCGAGCGCATCACCGATGCCTATGTGGCACTGGATCGGGAGTGGCGCTACACCTACCTGAATGCAAAAGCCTGTGACTTCTTCGGGCGCCGTGCCGAGGACCTGATCGGCAAACACATCTGGACGGAGTTCCCGGAAGGCGTCGGTCAGCCGTTCCAGCATGCGTACAAACAGGCAATGGCCGAACAACGGCCGATCCAGATCGAGGCGTTCTACCCGCCGTACAACCGCTGGTTCGAGAACCGGATCTACCCGGCGGCAGATGGCCTGACCATCTATTTCCTCGACATCACCGAGCGCAAGCAGGCGGAGCAGGAGCTGCAGCGGCAGCGACGGATGCTTGACCAGGCGCAGCTGGTGGCGCACATCGGCAGCTGGGAGTGGGACATCGCCAGCAATCGGGTGAGTTGGTCGGCGGAGCTTTACCGCATCTACGGTGTGGAGCCGGAGCAGCATGCCGCCACGTTCGAAGCCTATCTCACGCTGGTGCATCCGCTGGATCGCATGCGCGTGCAACAGACCATCGAGCGGGCGGGCCAGGATCACCAACCGTTCGAGTTCGAGGAGCGCATCGTGCGCGCCGATGGCACCGAGCGCACCCTGCTCAGTCGCGGCATGGTGGACAGCGACGAGGCCGGACGCGCACTGCGCATGCTGGGTGCGTGTCAGGACATCACTGCGCGCAAGCGCGCCGAGCAACTGGACGCCGGCCAGCACGAAATCCTCGCCGGTATCGCGGCGCAGTGGCCGCTGACGCAGAGCCTGGAACAGATCGCGCACCTGCATGAAGCGCTCAATTACGGCGCGCTGTGCTCATTGCTGTTGCTGGACGAGGCCGGCCAACACGTACTGCACGGTGCCGCCCCGAGCCTGCCTGAAGCGTTCAACCGCGGCCTGCACGGGCTGGAAATCGGCGAGGCGCATGGCTCGTGCGGTACCGCGGCATGGCGCCGCGAGCGCGTGGTGGTAGCTGACATCGCCAACGATCCGTACTGGGAAAATTACAAACGGCTCGCGCTGGCGCACGGACTGCTGGCGTGCTGGTCGACGCCGGTGTTCGGCAGTCGTGGCCAGGTGCTGGGCACGTTCGCGGTGTATTACCGCGAGTGCCGTCAGCCGCGGCCGGAGGAGCTGCACAGCATCGATCGCATGCTGCCGATCACCGGCATCGCGATCGAGAGCGCCCAGCTGACCGGCCGGCTGCACGAGCGCAACCGCTTCTTCGAGATGTCGCTGGAAATCTTCTGCATTCTCGATCCGCAGACGCAGCGGCTGGTGCAGTTCAACCCCTCGCTGCCGCGCGTCACCGGCTACGCCGTCGACGAACTGAAGTCGAGAAGTTACCGGGAGTTCCTGCGACCTGAAAAAGGCGTGGACAGTGCCGATCCGATGGTGGTGATGGACGGGGCCGGTCAGCGGATTTACGACTTCGTCAACCGCTGCCGCTGTCGCGACGGCAGCGAACTCCTACTGGAGTGGGTTTCGTTCGCCGCCCCCGACGGGCTGGTCTATGCGGTGGCACGCGACATCACCGAGCGGCGCCGGGTCGAGGCGGAACTGGCCTACGCCTCCAGCCACGACCTGATCACCGGCCTGCCGCATCACCAACTGCTCGAACACGCGCTGGCGGCCATGCTGCAGGATGCGGTGGTGCCGGTATGGGTACTGGTGATCGGGCTGGATCGCTTTCAGGTGGTCAATGAATCGGTTGGGCATCTGACCGGGGACGACGTGCTGCAGCGCACGGCCGCCCGGTTGCAGACCGTGTTGGACGGACGCGGACAGATCGCGCGCTTCGCCGGCGACGAGTTCGTGGTGGCGATCGCCGGGCTGGCACCGTCCGCCGCGCTCGAACTGGCAGAGCGGTTGCGCATTGCCGTGGCCGAACCGGTCGAAGGGCACGATTACCGGCTGCTACTGTCCGCCAGCGTGGGTCTCAGTCATTCGCCCGAACATGGCAACGAGCCGAAGAACCTGCTGCGCCGTGCCGAGGCGGCGATGATCCAGGCCAAGCGGGACGGACGTGACCGGGTTTCCGCGTTTTCCATCGAGCAGATGCAAGACATCGAGGATCGGCTGCTGTTGGGTGCGCACCTGCGCGATGCGATACGGCATGGCGAGCTGGAGCTGTACTACCAACCGCAACATCGGGCCGGCGATCACCGGCTGATCGGTTTCGAGGCGCTGCTGCGCTGGAGCAGTCCGGAGCTTGGCAAGGTCCCGCCGACCCGCTTCATCCCGATTGCCGAAGCGCTGGGCCTGATGCCCGAGATAGGCGCATGGGCGCTCGATGACGCTTGTCGACAGGCGCGCGCGTGGCTGGATCGCGGCCAGCGCGGTTTCACCATCGCGGTAAACGTTTCGGCGCAGCAGCTGCAGCGTCCGGGTCTGGTCGATCAGGTCACCGCGGCGCTGCAGCGGCATGCCGTGCCGGCGTCGATGCTGGACATCGAGCTTACCGAGAGCTCGATGATGGAGAACGTCAAGCGGGTGCAGCGTACGCTGGCCGAACTCAAGGCACTCGGTATCCGCTTGTCGCTGGACGATTTCGGCACTGGATATTCCAGCCTGGCGTACCTGAAGCAATTCCCGATCGACAAGCTGAAGATCGATCAGAGCTTCATACACGGCCTGCCATTCGATGTCGCCGATGCCGCCATCGCCCGCACCATCATCGTACTGGCGCACCAATTGCGCATGACGGTCGCGGCCGAAGGTGTGACGACGCAGGCGCAGGCGGACTTTCTCACCGCAGCTGGTTGCGACGAACTGCAGGGTTACCACCTTGGCTCTCCGCTATGCGCGCGGGAAGCCGAGGGACATTTCGCTCCGGTGCCGGGGACGGCCTGATCCGGCCGCGTTCAGTCCCCGGATCAACCGCTTCGGTGCAGCAGCGAAAAGGTGTCGGGGACGAATGGCACTGACTTAAGCGCGAAGCTCCAGTTTCCGTCATTCCCGCGAGGCGCTTTTCAACAGCGAAGCTGGTCAAGCAGGAATCCAGTGACTTCAGGCTGCCAGAGGCGCTGGATCCCCGCTTGACCAGCTTCGCTGTTGAAAAGCGCCTCGCGGGGATGACGAGCTTAAGTAAGTGCCATTCGGGTCAGATTGCGTTACCCGGAACTCGACTTCCGGCAACGGGTCAGGCCGCTTCCAGCACGCGCATTTCCACGTGCAAGCCCGCTGCCGCCGCCATGTTGACCAGCGCATCGAGGCCGAACAGGTTGATCTTGCCGCGCATCAGGTCGGAGACGCGCGGCTGCGTCACGCCGAACAGCTTGGCGGCCTGCACCTGACTCATTTCTGCGCGGACAATGTGCTTCTTGAGCGCCATCATCAGTTCTGAACGCAGCTTCATGCTCTCGACTTGCGCGGGTGTGTCCTCGATCCCGTCCCACACGCTGACATGCCGTTGATTGCTCATGGTCCTGACTCCTTCCGCAAGTCCCGGTAGCGCTTGGCAGCCAGGTCCAAGTCTGCCTCGCTGGTCTTCGCTGTCTTCTTTTGAAAGCAGTGAAGCACATGGATGGCGTTCGCGCAGCAGGCATACCGAGTGCGGGTCATGGCGAGGGCATGGCGAGACCATGGATGCCCGAGTTGAGGCAACGCAGGAGCAGTTGCCCGATGCCCGAGTTGAGGCAACGCAGGAGCGGTTGCCCGTTGCCTGAGACCTCGCTTGTCGGGCTGAAGCCCGACCTACCCCCGTAGGTCGGGCTTCAGCCCGACATCCCCTGTGACCGGCTGCCGGGCGGCCTTCGCTATCCCCTTGGCCTCACCGATCCTGCGCCTCAGTGTGCTGTCGACCAGGTCCAGATCGGTGCAGACGCGGACAACAGATTGGCCTTGCTCAAGCACCATCGCCACCGCGCGGGCCTTGAACTCTTCAGTAAAACGACGACGTATACGTTTGGACATGATGACCACCTTTTTGGTGAACCTTGCGGCTCAGGATAGGTGTCTATCAAACCCGGGCAAGCTCAGTTCGCACACGTTCCCGACGTATGCGTGGCCACGCAAGAGAAAACTGACTCGGGCCGCGCCGCGGACCGAAAGCTCTCTGCTCGACATAAGCGATTCCGGCCTTCGCCGGAATGACGAGCGGATGGTGGATGGCGACAAAAAGGCCGCCAACTCGGCGGCCTCTCATGTCAGCAAGGCGCTCCGCGCCTTACCCCAGCAACACCCGATTCATCCGCTGCACAAACGCCGACGGATCCGGCAACTGCGCCCCCGCAGTGATTTCCGCCTGCTCCAGCAACAGCGTGGCCAGATCCTTCGCCTTCGTCTCGTCTGTCTCCGCCTCGACACGCTTCAACAGCGCGTGCTGCGGATTGATCTCCAGCGTCGGCTTGGACTCCGGCATCTCCTGCCCCGCTTCGCGCAGCAGGCGGGCCAGGTGCGGGGCCATTTCGTAGTCGCTGAGGGCGAGGCACGAGGGCGAATCGGTCAGGCGCGCCGACACTTTCACGTCGCCCACGCGATCACCCAGCAGCTCCTTCAGCTTCTTCAGCAGCGGCTCGGCTTCCTTGCTCGCCTCTTCCTGCTTCTTCTTGTCGGCGTCATCCAGCGGCACGTCGCCCTTGGCCACGTTCTTGAGCTTCTTGCCTTCGTATTCGCTCAGGCTGCCGATCATCCATTCGTCGATGCGGTCGGACATCAGCAGCACTTCGATGTCCCTGGCCTTGAACGCTTCCAGCTGCGGGCTGCCGAAGGCGGCGGCGTAACTGTCGGCGGTGATGTACCAGATCGCGTCCTGGCCCACGGCCATCCGGCCGATGTAATCGTCCAGCGAGGTGGTCTGGTTGGTGCCGTCACCCTTGGTGCTGGCAAAGCGCAGCAGCTTGGCGATGCGTTCGCGATTGTTGGCGTCTTCGCTGATGCCTTCCTTGAGCGTGTTGCCGAAGGCCTTGTAGAAGATCGCGAATTTTTCCGGCTCGTCGCGGGCCAGCTTCTCGATCAGGTCGAGCACGCGCTTGACGCAGGCGCCCTTGATGCGCTCCAGCTGGCGGTTGTGCTGCAGGATTTCGCGGCTGACGTTGAGCGGCAGGTCATCGGCGTCGACCACGCCGCGCACGAAGCGCAGGTAGTTCGGCAGCAGCTCCTCGGCGGCGTCCATGATGAAGACGCGCTTGATGTAGAGCTTGAGCCCCTTGCGCTCGTCGCGACCGCCCATCATCAGGTCGAACGGTGGCTGCGACGGCAAATACAGCAAGGTGGTGAAGCTCTGGCTGCCCTCGACGCGGTTGTGCGTCCAGGCCAGCGCGTCGTTGAAATCGTGGCCGAGCGACTTGTAGAAGCCCTGGTAGTCCTCGTCGGAAATCTCCGACTTCGGCTTGGTCCACAGCGCCGAGGCCGCGTTGGTGGTCTCGAACTCGTCGGTGGGCTTGCCATCTTTCTCGACCGGCACACGGATCGGGAAAGCCACATGATCAGAATACTTGCGGATCAACGATTTCAGCTGCCAGCTCTTGAGGAATTCGTCCTCGTCGGCCTTCAGGTGCAGGGTCACCGAGGTACCGCGCTTCGGCTGGTCGACCTGTTCCAGCGAATACTCGCCCTTGCCGTCGCTCTCCCACTTCACGCCTTCGTTTTCAGGCGCATCGGCGCGGCGGGTGGTCACGGTGACCTTGTCCGCGACCACGAAGGCGGAATAAAAGCCCACGCCGAACTGGCCAATCAGCCGTGCGTCGGCCTGCTGGTCGCCGCTCATCGCCTCCAGGAAGCGGCGCGTGCCGGAACTGGCGATGGTGCCGATATTCGCCACCACCTCGTCGCGATTCATGCCGATCCCGTTGTCGCTCACCGTGATGGTGCGCGCCTCCGGATCCCAGCTGACGTCGATATGCAACTCGCTGTCGCTGGCCGACAACTCGGGGTGGGCGATCGACTCGAAGCGCAATTTGTCGCAGGCGTCGGAGGCGTTGGAGATCAGCTCGCGCAGGAAGATATCCTTGTGCGAGTAAAGCGAATGCGTGACCAGGTGCAGGACCTGGGCCACTTCGGCTTCGAACTTGCGGGTTTCGGCGACAGGCGCGTTCATGGGCGGATCAACTCCATAGGTGCAAAAAGTGGTGGATCGGCGTTCCCCGCAACCGGCCGCCGTGACACCGGTGCCGGAAGCCCCAGGGCGGCCACGACCGTCGGACGCAGGAACGCGACAACTGGGCCAGAAGATTCGGGCAGCGTGCCGCGGTTTCAAGAGCCTCCGGCCGATAAGATGCTGGCATGACCTATCGTGGCCGCTTCGCGCCCTCGCCCACCGGGCAACTGCATTTCGGCTCGCTGGTGGCCGCGGTGGGCAGTTGGCTCTGCGCGCGCCACGCCGGAGGCCAGTGGCTGGTGCGGATGGAGGATATCGACCCGCCACGC
>Ga0208357_1003076_pt1 | contig 10514 bp, 13 predicted proteins | sample NGESurdeep092012_6_FD_184487 | JGI IMG/M metagenome (GOLD analysis project Ga0208357, IMG submission 184487) | Arctic peat soil microbial communities from Barrow, Alaska - NGEE Surface sample F52-2 deep-092012 (SPAdes) | ecosystem: Environmental > Terrestrial > Soil > Wetlands > Peat ... | reverse complement strand
TTGCTCGCCGGGGCTTTCGGTGGCGTAGCGGCCACCGTGGATCGAATTGAACATGGCGCAGAAGCGTCCGTCCGCGACGGTTCCGCCCATTGTCGCGACGATCATGTCGTCGACCGACAGCGCATAAAGTTCGACCGGCGCGGGGCGTTTTCTCTCCGGCTCGGCGATGGCGGCGATGAAACGCCGCACGCCGGGATCGGCGAACACGTCGGGGAGCCCGAGCAGGCGCATGCGCGCGCTCTTCTGCTTGAAGAAAGCGTCGAGCACGCGCCGCACCTGGCGCTCGTCGCGCGCGCGTTCGAAGCGCACCTCGCCCAAATCGGCGAGCGCGCGCTCCTTTTTTTTCATCTTCTTGCGCGTTCCCGAATTGGTGCGGGCGCGGAACAGCACCTCGAAATCCGGGATGAGCGCGCAGGAGAAGCCGTTATTGGGGGAATGCTGGTGCGGCAGGAGCGCCAGCGGGTTGGTTGTGCCGCCCCAGGTCAGCGGCTGCGCGGTCAGCATCAACAGATCGGCGCGGCTCGCGAGTTGCTGCATCACGCCGCGCAACTCGGCCGCGCCAATCGAGGCAGCGACGTCGCGACGCCACAGACCCATGTTGAAATTGGCGTGCTTGCCGCCGAGGAATTCGAGCACCCGCAGTCCGCCGACGCGGCGCAGGCCGAGCGGCAGCAGGAAGAGGGGGACCTTCGCCGGATTGAAGGCGACGGCGATTGCCGGAGCAACGCCGGCGTCGGCGCCGAGATGCGCCTGCCAATGATTCAGGAATTCGTAACCCTGATAAGGTGTCGCGAGGCTGCCGGAGCCTTCGAGCGCGCGCCAGGGGCCCTCGGCCGCCGCCATGTCGCTGAAGACGGCAAGCTCGGTGACGGCGCTGTCGACCGGAATAGGCCGGTTTTCTGCCGAAAGACGGCGCAGGGCGACGACATTCATGTGCGCAGTCCGCTCCCCCCGAAGGTTCACAGCTTCGCAAAGATTCATCAATAAACGGTTGGAATAATGTGTCGCTTTCGGCCGTCGGGCCGGCGAAGGGCAGGCAGGTGAAAAGAACCATCATCCGGACGGGTCTCGAGACGCTGTATTTCAGCGGCATGCATCATTTGCTGCGGCCGCTGTTCGGCGGCATCGGCTGCATCCTGACGCTGCATCACGTGCGCCCGCCGCGGCCCGACTCCTTCCAGCCGAACCGGCTCCTCGAAGTGACCCCGGTGTTTTTCGAAGGTCTGTTGCGCCGGCTCAAGCGCCGCCGGATCGACCTCGTCTCGCTCGACGAGATGCACCGCCGCTTCCTTGCCGGCGACTTCAAGCGCAGTTTCGTCTGCATCACCTTCGACGACGGCTACAAGGACGTGATGCGCTGGGCCTGGCCGCTGCTCAAGCAGTATGAGGCGCCGTTCGCGCTCTACATCCCAACGAGCTTCCCCGACCGGCTCGGCGAATTGTGGTGGCTCGGTCTCGAGGCGGTGATCGCGCAGAACGATCAGATCGGCATGATGATCAACGGCGAGCAGCGCTTCTTCGAGTGCAAAAGCGTGCGCGACAAGCGCGAATTATACGACGGCCTCTACGGTTATCTGCGCAGCATGAAGTCGGACGAGGAGGTGCGCCGCACGGTGCGCGATCTCTGCGCCTGCTACAAAGTCGACATGGCGGCGCTCTGCCGCGAGCTGTGCATGGATTGGGAGGAGCTGTCGCAGATGGCCGCCGACCCGCTGTGCACGATCGGCGCGCATACCGTGAATCATCCGATGCTCAAGAAGGTCAAGGACGACGCCGCGGTGCGCGCGGAGATGGAGCAGAGCCGCGCCGTGATCCACGCTGCGCTCGGCGTGCGGCCCGACCATCTTTCCTATCCGGTGGGCGATCCGACGTCGGCTGGTCCGCGCGAATTCCGCATTGCCGCCGAACTTGGTTTCAAGACCGGCGTGACGACGCGGCCGGGCGTCCTGTTCCGCGTCCACCGCGACTATTTGGCGGCACTGCCGCGCATCTCGGTCAACGGCGAGTTCCAGCAGCAACGTTATCTGAAGGTGCTGATGTCGGGCAGCGGCACCGCTTTCTGGAACGGCTTTCGCCGCGTCAACGCGGCGTGAGGCGTCAGGCTTGCGGCGCGTCCGGCCGCGACATCCAGGCAATCAGCGGCATCGCCGGCAGCACCCAGCCGAGCCCGGCGACGACGTAATAGAGCGCCGCCACAAATCCGTTGATATTCATCAGCACCGACTGGGCGAGCGTCATGGCGACGAGCCCCCAAACGATCACCAGCGCCAACAGCGCGATGGTGCCGATGAACTTGCGGCTGCGGATCGTCATGGCAGTCCTTCTCCACCGCCAATTGCCGGGCGGCGGAGCGGACTATATGGTCCGCGGCATCTCCTGCAAGCGATCTTGAGCAATGCCTGACGTTACCGTGTCCCGCCTGCGACCCGTGCGGCTGTGGCTCATTGCCGCCGCCGCGATGATCTTCCTGACCCTCATCGTCGGCGGGGCGACGCGGCTGACCGAGAGCGGCCTGTCGATCACCGAATGGAAGCCGGTGACGGGCGTGCTGCCGCCGATGTCGCAACAGGCGTGGCAGGCGGAATTCGACGGCTACAAACAGATTCCGCAATACCGCGAGCTCAACCAGGGCATGACGCTCGACCAGTTCAAGACGATCTACTGGTGGGAATGGACGCACCGGCTGCTCGCCCGCAGCGTGGGCATGGTTTTCCTGTTGCCGTTTCTCTTCTTCCTCTGGCGCGGCATGATTCCGAAATACCTCCAATGGCGGTTATGGGGCATGTTCGCGGGCGGCGCCGCACTCGGCGTTGTCGGCTGGTGGATGGTCTCGTCAGGACTCGCTGGCAGCAGCCGCGTCAGCGTGTCGCAATACAGACTGGCGTTCCATCTGACGCTGGCCTGCGCCATCTTCGCCGCGATCCTGTGGACCGCGCAGCAAATACGGCCGGAGCCGCCGCGGCCGACGCAGCCGCGACTGCGCCTCGGGGCGTTGGCGATCATGCTGCTGGTACTGTTGCAAATCTATCTCGGTGCGCTCGTCGCCGGCTCCGGCGCCGGGCTGGCTTACAACACATGGCCGCTGATCGACGGATCGCTCATTCCGGCGGCGGACAGCCTGTTCCACATGACGCCGGCGTGGCGAAACTTCTTCGAGAATATCCTCACGGTGCAGTTCGATCACCGCATGGTTGCCTACACGATCTGGATCGTCGCCGTGCTGCACGCGCTCGACGCCTGGTGCTCCGGCCGCGCCGCCGCCGGCGCGCTGACGGTCGCGCTGCTGGTGACGGCGCAGGCGACACTCGGCATCGTCACGCTGCTCTATCAGGTGGCGTTGCCGCTCGCCTTGTCGCACCAGATGTTCGCCATCGTGGTCTTCACCGCCACGATCGTCCACGCCGAGCAGTTGTCGCATCGCGACGTCGTGCGCCTGCCGCGCGCGGTGGCGGTGGAGCGGGGCGCATGATCGAGACTGAAATCATCGACAATGTCGCGGTCCTGCGCATGCACCACGGCAAAGCGCATGCGCTGGATATCGAACTCTGCGAGGCCTTGGCCGCGCGATTCAAGGCGCTGCGTAACGAAGCGGCGCGGGCGATCGTGCTCACCGGCACCGGCAATATTTTCTGCGCCGGCGTCGACCTGAAGCGTGTGGGTGCCGGTGGCGCGGACTATGTGCGCCAATTCCTGCCCGCGCTGCATAAGCTTTACGAGGAAATCTTCTTTCACCCGAAGCCGGTTGTCGCGGCGATCAACGGCCATGCGGTTGCCGGAGGCGCGGTTCTTGCCTGCTGCGCCGACCGCCGCATCATGGCGCATGAATCCGGCCGCATCGGCGTGACCGAATTGCTGGTCGGCGTGCCGTTGCCCGCGCTCGCCTTCGAAATCCTCCGCGCCGCGGTGCCGGCCGAATATCTCGCCGAGTTTCTCTACAGCGGCGCAACCTACATGACCGACGATGCGGCCGAGTCCGGCTGGATCGACGAGCTCGCCGAAGCCGAAGACTTGATCGAGGATGCGTTGGCGGTGGCGGAAGAACTTGCGGCGCGGCCGGCCGCCGCCTTCGCGCAGACCAAGGCGCAGATCCGTGGTCCGGTCGCCGAGCGTCTCGCCGTCAGCGGTGAGGCGATCGACCGCGGGGTCACGGCCTTGTGGTGCGCCGACGACACGCTCGCGCATGTGCGCGATTATGTTGCGCGGATGCTGACGAAATAGTCACCGCACCGGGAAGTCGTACTCCCGTCGCGGATCGGCGGCGGAAAACGAGAAGTGCCACCATTCGCGCTTGTAATTGACGAACCCGTGGCGCGCCATCGCCGCGACCAGCAGGGCGCGGCGCGCCTGCTCATCTCGCGTCAAGCCGGCCGCGCGCGTGCGACTCTTCGTGTCGAAGCAGTCGAAGCTCGTGCCCATGTCGAGGCTGTCATCCGGGGCGCGCGCCACGACCGGCCCCGCGCAGGAACCGTATGGCGCTGTCGAATCGAAAGTCGGCTGCTGCGATCCCTTCGGCACGATGGTGAGATCGACCGCGACACCGCGCGAATGTGCCGAATGCATCGCGATGTAGCCGAGCGCGAACAGCCGGTCCTTCTTCAGCGCTGGATAGAAGCGGCGTGTGTCCGGTATCGCGTGCCGATCGGCCGCCCAGCGCGCCATTGCCGCGACCGCGCGCGACGGTCGGTAGCAATCGTAGACCTTCAGCGACAGGGTTTTTCCGGCCAGATCGGCCTGCACGCGCTTGAGGGCCACAGCCGCCGCGCGTTGCAGGATGCATTCCCCGGCGTCATAGCCGGGCAGCACATGCCCGGTGAAATTGTTGGCGGTCGCGTAGCGCAGGTCCTGCCCGATGCCCGGATCGATCGCGCGCAGACGCAGGAAACCCGCCGGCAATGCGCCTTGCGCCACCGCCGCACCGGCGACGAGCGCCAGCGCGGCAGCAAGCGCAAGCCTCAGCCAGATCACGCCAGGGCCTGTTCCAGATCGGCGATGATGTCGGCCTTGTCCTCAATCCCGATCGACAGCCGCACGACGTCCGACCCGGCCCCGGCCTGCACCTTCTGCGCGTCGGAGAGCTGGCGATGCGTGGTCGAGGCCGGATGGATGATCAGCGAGCGCGTGTCGCCGATATTGGCCAGGTGGGAGAATAATTTCACGTTCGACACGAGCTTGACGCCGGCGTCGTAGCCGCCTTTCAAGCCGAAGGTGAAGACCGCGCCGGCGCCCTTTGGAGAATATTTCTTGGCGAGCGCATGATATTTGTCGCCCGGCAGGCCCGGATAGCTGACCCAGCCGACCTCGGGGCGCGTTGAAAGCCACTCGGCGACGGCAAGCGTATTGTCGCAATGCCGCTGCATGCGCAACGCCAAAGTTTCGGTGCCGTTGAGGATCAGGAAAGCGTTGAACGGCGACAGCGCAGGCCCGAGATCGCGCAGGCCGAGCACGCGGCAAGCGATGGCGAAAGCGAAATTTCCGAAGGTTTCGTGCAAGACCATGCCGGAATATTCCGGCCGCGGCTCGCACAGCATCGGATACTTCTTATCGCGCGACCAATTGAAGGTGCCGCCGTCCACGATCATCCCGCCGATCGAGTTGCCGTGCCCGCCGAGAAATTTGGTGAGCGAATGCACCACAACGTCGGCGCCGAAGTCGATCGGCTTGCACAGGTAGGGCGTCGCGAGTGTGTTGTCGACAACCAGCGGGACGCCGGCCTTGCGCGCGATATTGGCGACGCCCTCGATGTCGGTGATCACACCGCCCGGATTGGCGATCGACTCGATGAAGATAGCCTTGGTCTTCGGCGATATACCCTTCTCGAAGGTCGAGAGATCGTCCGGATCGGCCCACACCACGTTCCAGCCGAAATTTTTGTAGGAATGGTTGAACTGGTTGATCGAGCCGCCGTAAAGTTTCTTCGAGGCGACGAACTCGTCTCCTGGCGTCATCATCGCGTGCATGACCACCACTTGGGCCGCGTGGCCGGAGGCGACCGCAAGACCGGCGGTGCCGCCTTCGAGCGCGGCGATGCGTTCCTCGAGCACGGCGCAGGTCGGATTGCCGATGCGCGTATAAATGTTGCCGAAGGCTTGCAGGCCGAACAGCGAAGCGGCGTGATCGACGTCGTCGAAGACGAAGGACGTCGTCTGGTAGATCGGCGTCGCGCGTGCGCCGGTGGTGGGATCGGGCTTGGCGCCGGCATGGATCGCCAACGTATCGAATCCCGGTATGCGTTCGCCGTCCGCCATTCAATCCTCCTTCGCCCCTGGTGGGGCCGGCCGCAGGATTAGCCGACGGCGGTTCCGGGTCAAGGCGACGGGTTTTTCATCTTGCGCCGGCTCCAGGGCCTTCGGGCGCGTGCGTCTTCATCGGAGATTAGACATTATCGTCAACACTGCCGCGGGGTTTACGAGGTGCGGGATGGACCCGTTCGCGCGCGCGCTGATGGCGGGACTGGCGATCTTCGTGGTCTGGACACTTGTCCGGGCGGGGCGGAGCGGCGTGATCTATAGCGAGGGATGGAGCCTCGATATCGACCGAAGCCCGGCTTTATTCGGTCTTTGCTATCTCGCACACGTCCTCATCGTCGTTATGTGCTTGGCCTTCGCCGCCGGTTATACGCCAGCCGAGCTCAGGCAGTTTGCGTGGGCGATGACCGGCGCTGGCCGGTAAGCAGTACCGCCATCTTCATTGGCTCTCGTCGCGCCCGGGCTTACCCGGGCTCTCGCGCAATGACAGGCGCTGCACGCCCTTGCCGAGCTGCTGCGGCCGTTTCGACGACAGAGTCCGCGAGTTGACGCCGATCCACGAAATCTCGCTCGACAGGCGGCCATACTCGATCTTCGGGCAACGGTTCATGACCACCTTGAGCCCGGCCTCTTCGGCACGCTTGGCGGCCTCATCGTTGCATACGGTGAGCTGCATCCAGATCACCTGCGGCTTTGGCGACAACGTCAGCGCTTCGTCGACGATCGGCGGCACATTCTCCGAGGTGCGGAAAATATCGACCATGTCGATCGGCTCGGGAACGTCGGACAGGGCGCCGTAGATTTTCTGGCCGAGGACTTCCTTGCCGGCGTGACCGGGATTAATCGGAATCATGCGGTAACCGCGCTCGAGCAGGTATTTGAAGGCGAAGTAGCTCGGCCGGTTCTCTTTCGGCGAGAAGCCGACCATGGCAATGGTCTTCACCGTGTTGAGAATGCCGCGAATGTAACTGTCAGGGTAGGCGTCGTGCTTCATTACGTTTGTTCTCGAGCGTGGCTGACATTCTCGCCTTGCGATTGAGCGGATGGCTGCGCGAGCAAGGCGCGCAGCCGTGCATTCTCTTCTTGCAAGGCCGCGACGGTCTTGCGCACGTCGGCAAACGCCTCCTCGAGCTGCGCCTCCGAGTAGCGTGTGAGGATGTGCTGCGAACAGTTCACGTCCCAGGCCTCGATCGCGAACAGGATCGCGCGCTCGGGCTTGGCCTTGTAGCCGGCATCGAACAGCTTCTCGACCAGCGCGGCGTCGTTCTCGACGACGCGTGCGCGTCCCCAGAGCTTGATGCGCTGCCGCCGCGCCGGATCGAGCAGGAAGAGATAGGCGCGGTCGTTCTCGGACAGATTGGCGAGCGTGATGTATTGCCGGTTGCCCCTGTAGTCGGCGAAGCCGAGCGTCTTCTCGTCGATGACCTTGATGAAGCCTTTCGGCCCGCCGCGATGCTGGATGTAGGGCGCGCCGTCGCCGCTCGCCGTGCCGAGGAAGGCCATATCCTGTTCGGCGATGAACTTGGCAAGCTCGGGCGTCACCGTATCGGGGAAGCCTTCCGTGATCCGACGTTCGTAAGAGCCGGCCGATCCGCGCTCGGCCTGCGCTTGCCTTGCGGCCGGCGTGAACACGATCGAAGAATTGTTCATGAGGCTCATGTCCGGGGCGACGAAAGGTCCGGCGAACATAGGGCCTGGGGCAGGGGCCGCAAAGGGCAGTTCAAGCGCGTGTGATGCAGCAGGCTCGCCCTGATCGACCGATCAACGGTCCTGCCATTTCGCATCACGCTTTTCGATGAAAGCGCAAATGCCTTCCTCAGCGTCGCGCGCCATCATGTTCTCGGTCATCACTTCCGAAGCGTAGGCATAGGCTTCGGCCAGCGGCAGCTCGAGCTGGCGGTAGAAGGCCGCTTTGCCAATCTTGACTGTATAGGACGACTTCGACGCGATCTGCTTTGCAAGCTCGATTGCCGCGGCGCGCTCCTCGCCGGCCGGAACGACGCGGTTGACGAGACCGATCTCGGCGGCGCGTTTCGCCTCGACCATCTCGCCGGTCAGCAGCATCTCCATCGCGTGCTTGCGCGACACGTTGCGCGAGAGCGCGACCATCGGCGTCGAACAGAACAGGCCGATGTCGACGCCCGGCGTGGCAAACCGAGCGGCCTCGGAAGCGATGGCAAGATCGCAACTGGCGACGAGCTGGCAGCCGGCGGCGCTTGCCGCGCCCTGCACGGCGGCGATGACCGGCTGCGGCAGCGTGACGATCTGCTGCATCATCGCGCTGCACGTCGTCATGATGTGACGGAAATAGGCGCGCCCGCCGTCGGCATCGCTGCGGCGTGACGTCAATTCCTTGAGGTCGTGGCCGGCGCAGAAAGCCGGGCCGTTCGCCGCCAGGACGACCGCGCGCACGCTGCGGTCGTCCTTGATCTCGCTCAGCGCGGCTGACAGCGCTTTCAGCAAGGCCTCGGAGAGGCTGTTGCGCGGCCGCGGGCGATTGAGCACCAGGACCGCGATCTTGCCGTCGCGCTCGCGAATGAGAACAGGGACATCGACCGGCTTGTTCATCGGGGCCGACCATAGCCCGCTCGATGCCGACCTTCCACATCGACGGCGGCGTCTACGCACCGAAAGCGCGCCGGTTGACGCACCGCGTCGCCGGTTTATGACGGGGAAGGGCGCCGGCCATGCCGGCGAGGGGGTGACGATGCGAGCGCCGGCGCTGAACGCGGAGCAGATCGCGGACCTGCTGCACAAGGAATTCCCGCAGGCGTTCTATGAGGGCTGCGGCCTGAGCCTCGAACGGGTCGACTACGGCAATGTCTGTGTGCGGCGGCACTTCCACGAGGACTACGTCCGTCCGGGCGGCACCATCTCGGGCCCCACCATGATGGAACTGGCCGATTTCGCGATGTACGTGGCCGTGTTCTCGGCCATCGGCCCGCAGCCTTTGGCGGTGACGACCAACCTCAACATCAATTTCCTGCGCAAGCCGGCGGCTGCCGACCTCATTGCCGAAGCGAAATTACTCAAGGTCGGCAAGCGCTTGGCGGTCGGCGAGGTGGCGATCTATTCGGACGGGGTTGCCGAGCCGGTCGCGCACGTCACGTCGACTTATTCGATCCCCGCCAACGGCAATTAGCCGATGGTAGCATTCCACCACTATGTGGTGTCGGAATACCATTATTCTAAGTTATTGATATGACGAGTATTTAAGACGATTAAAGTCATTGACCGTGACGAATGGCTCCTTTAGATAACCGCCACCTTCGGAGCGCGTCTTTGGCGCCCGGCCTCCCTCAAGGACATGTCATGAGCACCTATTCGGCCAAGGCCGCCGACATCGAGAAGAAGTGGGTGACGATCGACGCCACCGGGCTCGTCGTCGGCCGTCTCGCCTCGATCATCGCGCTGCACCTGCGCGGCAAGCATAAGCCGTCCTACACCCCGCACGTCGACGACGGCGATAATGTCATCGTCGTCAACGCCGCCAAGGTCGTGTTCACCGGGCGCAAGCGCGAGAAGAAAATCTACCACCACCACACCGGCTTCATCGGCGGCATCAAGGGTCGCACCGCGAAGTCGATTTTCGAGGGGCGCTTCCCTGAGCGCATCCTCGAGAAGGCCGTCGAGCGCATGCTGCCGCGCGGTCCGCTCGGCCGCGTGCAGCTCGGCAATCTGCGCGTCTATCCGGGTGCCGAGCATCCGCACGAGGCGCAGAAGCCCGAGAAGCTCGACGTCGGCTCGATGAACCGCAAGAATTTGAGGAGTGCCTGATCGTGGCCGAGACCGTACAGTCGATGGAAGGTTTGGCGAGCCTCAAGACGGCCGCGCCCGAAGGCCCCAAATACGAAAAGAAGGTTGACGCGCAGGGTCGCGCTTACGCGACCGGCAAGCGCAAGAACGCGGTCGCCCGCGTGTGGATCAAGCCGGGCTCCGGGAAGATCACCGTCAACACCAAAACGGTTGAGGTGTTCTTCGCCCGTCCAGTGCTGCGCATGTTGATCCAGCAGCCGCTCGTCGCTGCCGGCCGCAACGGCCAGTACGACATCGTCTGCACCGTTTCGGGCGGCGGACTCTCGGGCCAGGCCGGCGCGGTGCGTCATGGACTGTCCAAGGCGCTCACTTATTTCGAGCCGGAACTGCGCGGCGCGCTCAAGAGCGGCGGCTTCCTGACCCGCGACTCGCGCGTCGTCGAGCGCAAGAAGTACGGCCGGGCCAAGGCTCGCCGCTCGTTCCAGTTCTCGAAGCGCTAAGTTCCGCTTCACT
>Ga0208357_1003075_pt1 | contig 10518 bp, 7 predicted proteins | sample NGESurdeep092012_6_FD_184487 | JGI IMG/M metagenome (GOLD analysis project Ga0208357, IMG submission 184487) | Arctic peat soil microbial communities from Barrow, Alaska - NGEE Surface sample F52-2 deep-092012 (SPAdes) | ecosystem: Environmental > Terrestrial > Soil > Wetlands > Peat ... | reverse complement strand
CGGCGAAACCGCCACGCACGGCCGAACCGGTCGACTGCATCTGGGCCCGGCGGGCCGACACCGTGTCGAAGACGAACATGCGCAACATGCCGTCGGAGATCAGCACGTTGCGCCGGCAGGCCAGGCCCTCGGCGTCGTACGTCGACGCGCTGAAGGCCCGGCTGTCGGTCGGGTCGTCGACCAGGGTCACGGCCGCGTTGGCCACCGACTCGCCGATCCGGCCGGCAAAGAACGACCGGCCCTTGACCACGGCCTCGCCCGACAGGGCCGACGCCATCACCGAGAGCAGGGTGGAGACGACCCGGGGGTCGAAGACCACGGTGTACCGCCCGGATTGGGTCTTCTGGGCGCCGAGCAGGCGGGTGGCGCGCTGGACCGCCTCGCCCATGGCCTCCTCGGGGTCGAGGTCCGCCGGGGCCCGTCCCACGCTGAACCCGGTCCCGGTCTGCGTGTCGGCGCCGACGCCGGCGATGGCATCGACGGAGACGAAGGCCGTGGTACGGCGGGCCGAGGATCGAATCCCCGTGGTCGAGGCCAGCGCCATCTCCGCCCGTTCGTCGGAGTAGTCGGCCGATGAAACCTGGCGGACCCGGTCGTCGGCCGCCCGGGTGGCCCGTTCGAGGTCGAGGGCCAGGGCGATCTTGTCTTCCATCGGCGTGGCGGTGACACCGTCATCCCAGAGGTCCTGCTCCACCACCGACGCGCCGTCGGGCCGGGCCAACACGACGTCGGGGTCCGGTGTGGCGTAGCGGGCGTTGTCGCGGGCGTCCGCCAGCGCGGCCTCGATCACCGCCGGGTCGAGCGAGCCGGCCCAGGCGAATCCCAACCGGCTCCCTTCCTCTTCGGTGCCTTCGAGGACGACCCGGATGCCGACTCCCGAGGAGTCGGCGGACGTCAACGACTCGACGCTCCCTTCGTAGGCCCGCACCTCGGTCTCACTGCCCCGAACGACGTAGACCTCCATCCCCTCGCCGGCCTGTGCCTTCTCGACCACCGAGCTGGCCAGGGCCAGGAGATCACTCATCAGGCCGTCCCGCCCAGGGTGACCCCGGTGATGCGCAGGGTGGCTTGCCCGCAGCCGACCGGCACGCTCTGCCCGTCCTTGCCGCAGGTGCCCGGCGTCATGTCGAAGTCGTCGGCCACGGCGTCGATGCGGCGGAGCACCTCGGGGCCATTGCCGATCAGGTTGGCGTCGCGCAACGGCTCGGTCACGTGACCGTTCTCAATTAGGTAAGCCTCGGTGGTCCCGAAGACGAAGTCCCCGGTGGCGGTGTTGACCTGACCCCCACCCAGCTTCTTGACGTAGACACCCGAAGGGGTCTGCGCCACGATCTCATCGGCGTTCTCGGTGCCGGCCAGGAGGTAAGTGTTGGTCATGCGCACCATAGGCAGGTGTTGGTAGCTCTGGCGCCGGCCGTTGCCCGACGAGGCCCGGCCCTCCCGGTGCGCCCGCAGCCAGTCCCACATGTAGTCGGTCAGGATCCCGTTCTCGATGAGCACGTTGCGGGCCGGCGCGTGGCCCTCGTCGTCCACGGCGAAATTGCCCCACTCGCCGGCGACCGTGCCGTCGTCGACCAGCGTCACCAGCGGGCTGGCCACGAGCTCGCCCACCTGGCCGGTGTAGACCGAGGCGTCCTTGACGATGTGATCGGCCTCGAGGCCATGCCCGCAGGCTTCATGAAAGAGGATCCCTCCGCTGCCGCCGGCCAGCACGATGGGCACCTCGCCCGACGGCGCGGGTCGCGCCGAGAGCTTGGCCAGGGCCCGGCCGGCCGCGATGCCGGCCAGGTCCTCCACGTTGTGCCGGGCGAAGATCTCGTAGCCCTCGGTGCGGGCCAGTGACTCGTAGCCGGTCTGCATCCCGGTGTCACCGTTGGCCACGCACATCACGTTGAAACGGGTGCGGACCTGGTCGTCTTCGGCCAGGAGCCCCTCGGAGTTGGCGATCAGTATGCGGCGACGGCTGTCGCCGTACCCCACCTGGACCTGCACGATGGCGTCACCGGCCGCCCGGGCGGCGCCGTCGGCCCGGGTCAAGAGCTCCAACTTGGCCGCCTTCTCGACCGACCCGGGCAGCACCTGGGCCCGGGCCGGGTGCGCCCGCGTTGCCCCCAACGCCACCGTGCGCACCTTGCCGCCGCCCTCGCGGGCTACCGCTGCGGCCGCGGCCGCGGCGGCGAACAATCCGGCCTCGCTCAGGTCTGCCGTGTGGGCGAAGCCGGTGGTCTCCCCGTCGACCACGCGGATGCCGGCGCCCCGGGAGCGCCCCGAGGAGAGCTCTTCCACCCGGCGGTCGTCCATCATCGCCCCCGACGAGGTGCTGTCCTCGGCGAAGACCTCGGCCATCTCCCCGCCTTTGGCCAAGGCGGCCGACAGCACCCGTTCGACGACGTCATTCGGGATCAAAGAGGTATCGGTCACGGGCGGTATCGTAATCGTCGTGCCCGTTCCTTCCTCCGAGCTGACGCCGCCGGTCGGGCATCCGCCCCACACCGGTCTCTCGGCCCAGGTGGAGCTCACGGTCTCCGACGAGGACACGGCCCAGCACTTTCGCTCCGGCGACGTCCCGGTTCTGGCCACTCCCCGGCTCATCGCCCTGTGCGAGGAAGCGTCGCTGCGGGCCACCGACGGACACCTGACATCGGCCCAGACCAGCGTGGCCACCCGGGTGCAGTTCGACCACCTGGCCCCCGTGGTCGTCGGCAGGGTGATCCTGGCCGAGGCCACGCTGGTCAAGATGGAAGGTCGCCGCCTCACCTTCAAGGTGTCGGCAGCCAGGCTCGAAGGCGACGGCGGCGGCCTGGTCGGCGCCGGCCGGGTGACCCGGGTGCTGGTCGACGAGGACACCTTCTTGGCCAAGGCCGGCGCCACCGGCTCGTCCTGACCAACGCACCCGCGTTCCGTACCGGGCGGGAATCCCTGGTCGGCGCCGGGCCCGTGGTCGCCGCCTTCGCCACCTTCGGCCTGTTCTGGGGCAGCTGGGCCGTCATGGTCTACAACATCCAGCACACCTTCGACATCAACGACGCCCAGCTCGGCCTGCTGCTGGCGGTGGCCATCGCGGTGGCGGGCGCCTCCAGTGCCGTCATGGCGCATCTGGCCGACCGGGTCGGGGCGCGCCGGTTGCTGTGGATCGCCCTGTTCGCCTGGAGCGGACTCCTCGTTCTCCTCAGTGCGGCCCCGGAGAAATGGCTGTTCGTCGTGGCCCTCATCTTGGTGGAGATCGCCGGCGGCAGCATCGACACCGCCATGAACGCCGAAGTGTCGCACCGGCTCATCGGCCACCCCGCCGCGCTCGTCCGCTTCCATGCCCTCTTCAATTGCGGCGCCCTGTGCGGGGCCGCTCTCGCCGGTGTCCTCCTGCACGCCGGCGTGTCGTGGCGCTGGGTCTGGCCCGGCGTGGCCGCCGTGGCGCTGGCGGTGGGCGTGTGGGCGTTGGCCACCGAAGCGGACGTGCCACCGGTCCGCGTCGGCCCCGACGCCGAGCACGCCCGCACCGCCCACCCCATCCGCCGGCTGCAGCGGGACGGCCTCCTGGTGCTCCTCGTCGTCTTCGCCCTGGCCGAGATCACCGAGGGCGGCGTCGACACCTGGGGCGTCCTCTTTCTGCGCAACCACCTGGCCACCGGGGTCCTCCTCGGAGCCGGCGCCTACGTGGTCGGCCAGTCGGTGGCCGCCACCACCCGCGGCGCCGGCGGCGCGCTGCTGGGGCGTCTCTCGGCCCGACACGCCCTCATCGTCGGCGGCTGCGTGGCCGGTGGTGGCATCCTGCTCGAGTCACTGGTCCCCTGGTCGGTGGTGGCCGCTGTCGGGCTCGCACTCGGAGCCGGTGGGGCCTCGTTGTTCTGGCCTCTGGTGATGAGCCGGGTCAGCGTCCTGGCCACCCAGGTGGTGAGCGCGGTCGGCACGTTCACCGCTGCCGGGTACATCGGGTGGGTGGCCGGGGCCCCGGTGGTCGGTTGGGTCTCCCAGACCTATGGCGCCCAGCGGGGCCTGCAGGTCCTGGCCCTGGCCGCATTCGGGGTTGCGCTGGCCTCGCTCCTGTGGAGGGAGCGCAGGCCGGACGCAAGCCGGACGGGGTAACCTCACGCATTCCCATGCTGCTTCCCAGTATCGAGACACCGGACGACCTCAAGGCCCTCAACCACGAACAACTGACCACCCTGGCCGAGGAGATACGTACCTTCATCGTGGACACCGTCACCACCACCGGCGGGCACCTCGGATCGAACTTGGGCGCGGTCGAGTTGACGCTGGCCGTGCACCGGGTCTTCGATTCACCGCGTGACGTCGTGTTGTTCGACACCGGCCACCAGGCCTACGTCCACAAGCTGATCACCGGTCGCCGCTACGGCTTCAAGACCCTCAAGCAGGCCGGCGGCATGTCGGGCTACCCGAACCGGGCCGAGTCCGAGCACGACTGGATCGAGAACAGTCACGCCTCGACCGCCCTCTCCTACGCCCACGGGCTGGCCAATGCCTTCGCGCTGCGGGGCGCCGACGAGCGCAGGGTCATCGCCGTCGTCGGTGACGGCGCCCTGACCGGGGGCATGGCCTATGAGGCTCTCAACAATCTGGGCCATAGCGGCATCCCGGTGGTCATCGTCCTCAACGACAACGGTCGCTCCTATGCCCCCACGGTGTCCCACCTGTCGCAGAGCCTGACCAGCCTGCGACTCAACCCGACCTATACCCAGACGCGCGAACGGATCCGCACGCGCCTGCGAGACCTACCCGCTCTCGGACCACTGGCCTACTCGAGCGTGCACTCGGTGACCAGTGCCCTGCGCGAGATGGTGGCACCGCACACCTTCTTCGAGGCACTCGGCGTCCGGTACGCCGGCCCCATCGATGGGCATGACGTCGAGCTGATGGAACAGGCCTTCGCCCACGCCGCCGAGTGGAACGGCCCCATCGTCGTCCATGTCCTGACCCAGAAGGGCCGGGGCTACGCACCGGCCGAAGAGGACGACATTCAGCGCCTCCACGACGTCAGGGCCACCAAGCCGGTCGCCCTCGACAACAGCATCGGGAGTTCGGTCGGCATGACCGTCGGCGGTTCGGGCGGCGCCGACGCCGGCGGCGTGTCCACCCCGGGATCGACCCCGGAGGCCGCCGGCAACCATTCCCCCCGACGAGCGGCCACCTACACCGAGGCCTTCTCCCGTGCCCTCCTGGACGCGGCCGAGCAGGACGAGCGCATCGTCGCCATGACCGCTGCCATGCCCGGCCCGACCGGTCTGCTGGCCTTCCAGGATCGCTTCGCCGATCGCTTCTTCGACGTCGGCATCGCCGAGCAGCACGAGGTCACCTCGGCGGCGGGCATGGCCATGGGCGGCATCCGCCCGGTGGTGGCGGTCTACTCGACCTTCTTCAGCCGAGCCTTCGACCAGGCCAACCTCGATGTCGGCCTGCACGGCGCCCCGGTGGTCTTCGTGCTCGACCGGGCCGGAATCACCGGCGATGACGGGCCGAGCCATCACGGCATCCTCGACATGGCCCTGAGCCTCGCCATCCCCGGCATGACGGTCTTCGCCCCCTCGGCGGCCGAGGAGGTCGGCCCGATGCTCGCCACCGCGCTGACCCTCCCGGGGCCCTCCACCATTCGCTTCCCCAAGACGGCACCCCGTCACGTCGACGACCACGAGGTGGGATCGGGCTTGCGCGCCCGCAAATTGCGCACGGGTGACGGATCGATCTGCCTGCTGGCCGTGGGCAAGTTGGTCGAGTCCTGCCTCGCCGCGGCCGAGGAGTTGGCCGAGGGTGGCATCGAGGCCACCGTGTGGGACGTCCGGGTGGTCTCGCCCCCCGATGCCGACATGCTGGCTGACGCCGGCGACCACGCGCTGGTGGTCACCGCGGAGGATGGCGTCCGCCACGGTGGGGCGGGGGCCTTCCTGGTCGATGCCATGACCGCCATCTCTGCATCGCAGGGCGCTCGCAGCCCCGTGACGCGCGTCCTCGGGGTCCCCCGCCAATACCTGGCTCAGGGGAAGGCCGATGACATCCTGACCAGCCTCGGTCTCAGCGGTGCCGGCATTGCCGAGAGCGTGCGCCAGGCGCTGCTGTTGGTCGCCGACCAGCAGCCCAGCTAGTCCCTTCCGTTGGCTCCGTTGGCCCGCACGAAGTCGTTCACCGCGTAGTAGGCATCGATCGACTCGCCGGCGTCGCCCCAGAACCCCTCGAGCACGTCATAGGCCATGTGCCCTTCATTGACGTAGTGATTGTTCACGTCGGTGATCTCCAACTCGTCGCGGGCCGACGGCTCCAGCGTGCGGATGATGTCGAAGACCGAGGCGTCGTAGCAGTAGATGCCGGTGACGCCGAACATGCTGGCCGGCGCCTCGGGCTTCTCCTCGATCCGCACCACCCGGCCGGCATCGTCGAGGACCGGGACGCCGAGGTGGCGCAGGTGCTCGGGCTCGTCGACGGCGGTGAGCAGGATGCGCGCGCCCGACGGGTCGGCCCGAAAGGCGTCGACCATCGGCTTGATCGAGCGCTCCATGACGTTGTCGGCCAGCATGACGAGGACCGGGTCACCGTCGGCAAAGCCCTCCGCCTCACCCAGGGCCTCGGCAATGCCGCCGGCCTGGTGCTGATAGCCGTAGAGGAGCCGGCTGACCCCGAATGCGTTCCCGTTGCCGAGCAACCGCAGGAACTCGCCGGCATGGGTACCCCCGGTGACGAGCATGATCTGGTCGATCCCGGCGTTGACCAAGGCTTCAATGGACCAGGCGATCATGGGCCGGTCGTAAATCGGCAGCAGGTGCTTGTTGGTGATGCGGGTGAGCGGGTAGAGGCGCGAGCCCGTACCCCCCGCCAGTAGGACACCCTTCATCGCCTCACGCCTTCCCGAACATCATTGGCCCCGTTCACGCCGTTCGTACCCCGCCTGCCTAGTCGAAAGTGAGGACACCGCGCGCCACGCGGCCGGCGTGCATCTCGTCCACCACTTCCCCGAACAGGGCCAGCGGTCGCGTGAGCGACACCAACTCATCGAGCTTGAGCTGCCCCGACAGGTACAGATCCACCATCAGGGGGATGTCGTGATGGGGTCGAGCCGAGCCGTATCGGCAGCCGATCAGCGCCCGGTCGACGTAGGCCAGCGCATTGACATCCACCGAGACCTCGGTGCCGCGGGGCGGAATGCCGATGGCCACCGCCGTCCCACCCCAGTCCAGACAATCGAGGGCACTGCGCAGCACCGCCGGGTGCCCAACGCAATCAAAAGCCCAGGTCACGCCGCCCAACGGGAAGAGCGCGCCGGCGGCCGACTCCCGGTTGGCCGGGGTCAGTTCACGCACCGCCTTCGCCGCGTCCGCCGTGGACGCGTCGACGAAATGGGTGGCGCCGAACTGACGGCCCAGGCTCTCCTTGGAGGCCATGGTGTCCACCGCCACGATCCGGGTGGCGCCGGCGATGCGCAGGCCCTGGATCACGTTGAGGCCGACGCCGCCGACGCCGAAGACGGCCGCCGTGTCGCCGGGCCGCACCTTGGCCCGGTTGAGCACCGAGCCCACACCCGTCAGCACGCCGCAGCCGATGAGGCAGGCCGAGGACAGGGGCACCTCCTTGGGGATGCGCACCGCCTGGACCTCACTGACCACCGTCATCTCGCTGAAGACCGAGGCGGCGGCAAAGTTGGACGCCGGCTCTCCCTTGAAGGTGAACGGCGTCGTGATGTTGCCCAACGAGCTCTTGCACCACGTCGGGTGCCCCGTGCTGCAGGCCCGGCACGCCCCGCAGCTGGCCAGGGTGGCGATCACCACGTGGTCGCCCGGCTTGACCGAGATGACTTCTGAACCGACGGACTCCACCACGCCGGCCCCTTCGTGGCCGAGCACGGCCGGGGCCGGGAAGGGAATGGTGCCGTCAATGACCGACAGGTCGGAATGGCACACCCCGGCCGCCACCATCTCGATTCGCACTTCCTTGGGGCCGGGGGCGCGCACCTCGAGTGCGTCCGTGACCTCCACCCCTTCACCGGTGTACACGATCCCTCGCATCTAGATACTCCTCTCGTAGGTCACGACGTGATCTTGCCCGGCGGCATGGCGCTGGCGCAGTTCGCGCTTGAGCACCTTCCCACCGGCGTTCAGGGGCAGGGCGTCGACCAGCACAACCTGGCGTGGCACCTTGTAGTTGGCCATGGTGTCGCGGGCCCAGGCCATGACGCTCTGGGCCAGCGTGTCAGCGACGTCCGGTGCCGGCACAATGTAGGCGCACCCGACCTCACCCATCCGCTCGTCGGGGACGCCGATGACCGCGACCTGAGCCACCCCGTCGTGGGTGCGCAGCGTGGCCTCGATCTCGGCCGGGTAGGCGTTGAAACCGCCGACCACGAACATGTCCTTCAGGCGATCGGTGACGGTGATGTTGCCCTCGGCGTCCATGACCCCGACGTCCCCGGTGTGCAACCACCCGGCGGCATCGATGGTGGCCGCGGTGGCCTCGTCGTCGCCCCAGTAGCCCGACATGACGGTGTAGCCCCGCACCACGATCTCCCCCGGCTCGCCCACGCCGACGCTCGACCCGTCCGCCACCACGTCGACCTCGAGGCCCGGAATGGCCCGCCCCGACGTCCCGGCGATCACGTCGGGGGGATCGCTGCGCCGGCACATGGTGACCGTGCCGCACGACTCGGTCAGACCGTACGCGGTCAACACGGTGGAGAACCCAAGTTGGTCCCGCATGGCGTGCACCAGCTCGACCGGCACCACCGCCGCTCCCGTCACCCCCAACCGCAACGACGAGAGGTCGTACCCTTCACGCCGCCGATCGGCCAACAACGTCTGGTACAACGTCGGCGGCCCCGGCAACACGGTGATCCGCTCGGCCGGTATCCGCTCCATCACCGTGGCCGCGTCGAAGACCGCTTCGGGCACCACGGTCGCCCCCGCCATCAGGCAGGCCAGAATCCCGGCCTTGTAGCCGAAGGTGTGGAAGAACGGGTTGACCACCAGGTAGCGATCACCGGCGGCCAGGCCGACGATAGAGGCCCACGCCCCGAAAGTCCGCAGACTCTGGGCGTGCGTGGTCGCCGCACCCTTGGGGTAGCCCGTGGTGCCCGAGGTGAAGATCACGTCCGAGACGTCGTCGGGACCGATGGCGGCCGCCCGCCGCGCCGCCTCGGCCGGGTCGATGCGCTCGCCCGCTCCGAGATACTCCGCCAGACCGACGACTCCGTCCCGCTCCGCCCCACCACCCTCGTCGCGCAGCAGCACCGTCCGCTTCAGATCGCCGACGTCTTCACCAGTGAGCAAGTCGGGATAGTCGACCCCCAGGAAGCCGCGCACGGTGAAGAGGGTGGTGGCTCCCGAGGCGCGCAGGAGGTAACTGGCCTCGGCCCCCTTGAAGCGCGTGTTCATCGGCACCAGCACCGCCCCGGCGCGCAAGACACCCAACGCCGCCAGCATCCACTCGGCACAGTTGGGCGCCCACATGGCCACGCGCTCCCCCGGCACGACACCGTCGGCCATACAACCCCGGGCGTACCGGTCGACCGCTTCGGCCAGCGCCGCGAAGGAGAGGCGCGTCTCGCCGTCGACCAGCGCCTCGGCCTCCCCGAAGCGGGTGGCCCCGTCGGCCACCAGCCGGGGAATGGTGCCCCAGGTCAGATCGGCCCGCGGATCCTCGTCGCCCGCCGGTGCGCCGCCGATCCCCGATCCGGCAGCGCCGCGTTCCACTGAGGTCTCCGAGGGCGGGCTCACGGGTGCTGGCTGCTCACGGAGATGACCTCTCCGCTCAGGTACGACGAGTAGTCGCTGGCCAGGAACACGATCACGTTGGCCACCTCCCAGGTCTCGGCCCCGCGCCCGAAGAGCTCGCGCCGGCGCAGGACGGCCAGGTCCTCGTCGGGGATGGCCCGATTGAGGAACGGGTGCTCGGCCAGACTGGGCGACACCGCGTTCACCCGCACGCCCGACGGCGCCGCCTCGGCGGCGGCACATCGGGTGAGCGCCATCACGCCGGCCTTGGCTGCGGCGTAGTGCGCCTGGCCCGGTTGGGCCCGCCAGCCCAGGACCGAGGCGTTGTTGACGATGACCCCGCTCCCCCGGGGCAACAGATGGCTCAAGGCGGCCCGGGTGCAGCGGAACGTCCCGGTCAAGGTGATGTCGAGCACAGTGGACCACTGCTCGTCGGTCATCTCGACCAGCGGCACCGTCCCCCCCAACCCGGCGTTGTGCACCGCCACATCGAAGTGGCCAAAGTGTTCGATGGCGGCGGCATAGAGGGCACCGACCTGAGTCTCGTCGGTCACATCGCAGGCCACGGCATGGACCTGGCCGCCGGTCTCGGCACCGAGGAGCTCGGCCGTTTCGGCCAGGCGACGCTCGTGGGCGTCGGACACCACCACCGCTGCGCCCTCCTCCAGGCAACGACGGGCCGTGGCCGAGCCGATGCCCGTGCCGGCGGCGGCGGTGACGATGACGACCTTGCCGGCGAGCAGGGCGTGCCCGGTCGGGGGTGTGGGCGGGGGCGGTGGATCGAAGGACGACTGCAGGCTCACGCCACCCC
>Ga0208357_1003074_pt1 | contig 10518 bp, 7 predicted proteins | sample NGESurdeep092012_6_FD_184487 | JGI IMG/M metagenome (GOLD analysis project Ga0208357, IMG submission 184487) | Arctic peat soil microbial communities from Barrow, Alaska - NGEE Surface sample F52-2 deep-092012 (SPAdes) | ecosystem: Environmental > Terrestrial > Soil > Wetlands > Peat ... | reverse complement strand
CAAGGGAGTGCAGGCGGGCGACGGCATCGTGGAGTTCTCGGTGGGCGGCGACGGCACGCTGAACTACGAGCAGACCTATCACAGCCCGGGCCTGGTTCCGCTATGGCTGCAGATGGACAACACCGGCACCTATATCTACGTGCTGAACAGGTACTCGCCGGACTACGCTACAACGGGCAATGGGTCCATCTCGGCGTTTGTGATCGACGGGACGACCGGGCGGCTGCAGCTGGTGCAGAACACGCAGTCGATTCCTCCGGGGCAGCCGGCTCTGACCTACTGGGATGTCGGCGTCTCGCCGCTGATGATGAAGTCTTCGGCCGGCTGCCTGTTCACCGTGAACAGCGCCGACCAGACAATCACGCCGTACTCCTTCGGTGGAGGCGGACAGTTGGTGACGGTCACGACCGGCACCATTCTCACGCATGCCGCGGACATCACCTCGATCAACGGCAACGGCAGCTACATCATCCTGACCGATGCGGGCACTGACCATACAAAGCCCGGGGTGATCATTCCCTATCAAGCCAGCGGCTGCACGCTCAACAACCTGAGCGGCGGCAACAAGCAGGATCTGGCCGGCACCTCCAATCCGTCCTACTCGCTGATCTCGACTGGCGGAAGCGACACCTATCTTTACATCCTGCATTCGTCGACGGCCAACACCACCCCGGGCAATCCTTACAGCACGATCTCGGGCTTCCAGATCGTGTCGGGCAGCGGACTTCAGCCTATAACCGGCAACACCATCTTCCCGGTCGATGCGGGTCCGGACTGTATGGTGGAGGATCAGACCAACCGGTACATGTTTACCTCCAACCGCGACGCGGGTACGGTGACGGGCAAGATCTTCGACTCCACCACTGGCCAACTTTCGGACCTGTCGCGAGGAACGACCTTTGCCGCTACGCAACAAGCTTCGTGCCTGGCCATCAGCTCAGCGGTGGACTAGGAATCGCTGTGAACCAGGAGCCGCGGATGCGCAAGGTTGCAATGGACGAACGATTTATTCAAACGGTCTCCGAGACCGGAACTCATACGGCGCGCTGCGGCTCGCCGGTGCAAGGGAAACAGATGACGTACAAGAAGATGCTCCAGGCTGCAATGGCGGTAGGATTATCGGCGGCCATTGGGCTGGGGTTGGCAGCTTGCAGCCGTGACTATACGGCGGCGTATGTCTATAGCGTTTCGGCGTCGAACGGCAGCATCAGCGCGTTCGGGGTGGACTACCAGACCGGCATCCTGACGCAGATTAACGGATCGCCGTTCAGTTCCGGCCTTGCGACGGTGACGACGATCGTGCCGGGGCCCAGCGGCCAATATCTCTATGTCATCGGCGGCCCGCAGGATGCCAGCGTCGTCGCGATAGCCCGAGGCACCGACGGCAAGCTGTACAACCAGAAGACCTACAGCCTGGGTGGAGGAACCTACCCAACCGCCGCGGCGGTCGATTCGACCGGCAATTACCTGTACGTGACCTTCACCTACCAGGTCGGCTTCACGGTGGCCTCGCCCGGCCCCGGCGGCATTGCGATCTTCAAGATCAGCAGCACGGATGGAACGCTGACGGGACCGGTCATGGAGAACGGCTTGAACTACGTGCCGGTGGGCAATAATCCTGTCAGCCTCGCGGTCTCCGTACCTACGTGCGGAACAACCGCGTCGGTTCCCAGCGCGCCGCCGTGCACAGGCACGAGCAGCAAGACCTTCAGCAATACCTTCGTCTATGTGGTCGACCAGGAGGCGTCGCCGAATGGGACGGTCCTCGGATTTGCGCAGAACAGCAGCGACGGAACACTGACGCCGCTCTCCGGAACGACCTTCAACACCACGCTGCAGACCTACCAGGGCTATCACGCCGGTGTTACACCGAGCGCCGTCGCCGTCGATCCGACCGGACGTTTCGTGTACGTTACGGACAAGACCTCCAACCAGATCATCGGCTACACCATCGATACCAACGGTACCGGCAACCTGACGGCCATGCTCAGCAGCCCGTTCGGAACGGGCCTCTATCCGGTGGCGCTGACCATCGAGCCACGCGGCAAGTATCTCTACACGGCCAACTACAACGACAGCTCGGTCAGCTCCTTCGCGATCGATGCGGGCAGCGGATCGCTGAGCAGCGTGGCCGGCAGCGGCGGCTTCAAAACAGGAGCGCAGCCAACCTGCGTTACGGTCGAGCCGGAGCTTGGCATCTATCTCTACACCTCGAACTACCTGGAAGGAACGATCTCCGGCGGGCGATTGAATGCCAACACGGGCGCACTGAGCGGCGTAGACCAGTCGCCGTTCGACGCTTCCGCGCTGCCCGCCTGCATCACTTCGGTGACGAACGGACCGCACGCGCTGCAGATTAATCAGCCATAACGGACTGGAGTTCCCCAGTCGACGAAGCGCCCCGGAGCGATAGTTCTTCGGGGCGTTTCACTTTTTGCGCGGCGCACGGGCCTCACGGCGGGCGGCCCCGATATGCTCCAATAGCTGCATGGCGCATTCCTCCAGCTTCTCGCTTGGCGATCCCAGAACCGGCGGCCTCGCGCTGGGGGACGGCCCGCTTTTCCTCATTGCGGGCCCGTGTGTGATCGAGTCCGAGCAGCACGCGCGCGGCATGGCCGACGCGGTCCAGCGCATCGCGGTCGATCTCAATATTCCTTACATCTTCAAAGCCAGCTACGACAAGGCGAACCGCACCTCGATCAACAGCTTCCGCGGCCCGGGGCTGGAGGAAGGCTGCCGCATCCTGCGCGCCATCGGCGAAGCCAACCGCCTTCCTGTGCTGACCGACATCCATTCACCCGGACAGGCAGGCGAGGTCTCCGAGCGGCTGGGCGACGTCAACGCGATGTTGCAGATCCCGGCCTTCCTCTGCCGCCAGACCGATCTGCTGGTGGCCGCCGCCAAGGTCTGTGCAGCTCCTAATCGCGCGGTCAACGTGAAGAAAGGGCAGTTCGTCGCTCCGTGGGACATGCGCCATGCGGTTGAAAAAGTTCGCGAGAGCGGATGCGAGCGGATCGCCCTCACTGAGCGCGGCGCTAGCTTTGGGTACAACAACCTTGTGGTGGACATGCGCGCGCTGCCGATCCTGCGCGCGATGGCGCCGGTGATCTTCGACGCGACCCATTCCGTGCAGACGCCGAGCGCGGCGAATGGCGTCTCGGGCGGCCAGCCGGAGTTCATTCCCGTGCTGGCGCGCGCAGCCGTCGCGGCCGGGGTTGACGGCATCTTCCTCGAAGTCCACGACAATCCAGCCGAAGCCAAATCCGACGGAGCCAACGCGCTGCACCTGAACCGCCTGCGGCCGGTGCTGGAGACGCTTCTGGCTGTGCATGCGGTGGTCGAGGGGGGTTGAAGGGAGCGTGACAGCGTGAGTGGCTTCCGCTTCAACGGCCCAAGAGGTGAGCGATGCATATCGGATAGGAAGCGATCAGATACTTCGCTTCATCACTATCAAGTTGATCCAGCTCCAGGTTGGCATCGAGTATCCCGACAAGAAACTTTGTTCTGAAGTAATAAACCTTGCCTGGCTCCGCCGCGAAATGCACGAGGGCCAAAGGCCGTCCTATCGTCGATTTCGACTGCACGTTCGCGCACACGTGATGCACTCCTGCCGCAACGGAAATCACGAAATATGAATTATGCCTGTAGGCGCCTGCCCATGAGCCGTCGAGCCCGATTCTCAACGTGTACTGCTGGTGGTTAGGGGCAGGCCCATCATCCTGAATGAAATAAACAAGAGTTTTCCAGGCTCGAGTTCCGGCGCGGCGGGGCGCGTGTTGTCCAGCTTTACGTCGAATTTTGCATCGGTCGGGCCGCAAGCCGCAGCCATCCGGAGCGGTTGCTGTGCGAAGGCGGATGTGGCGAGAAGCAGGGCTGCGAGAGCGAATTTCATGGCATTCCCGGGGAACAATCGTGTGTACGTATGGCAGAAAGACTGCCCAATAAACAAGAGTACGATAGCAGAATTTTCTTGCCAGGCCTGTGCACGAGGGCGCCGGCGCGGTATGGGGAACAGCGCCGACAGACGAGAGACAGTCCGGGCGGCAGGAGTGAATTCTTCAACCGGCTGCCAGGGGCTGGGGTTAGAATCCTGCGCTCGGGATGACGGTTATCAAGGGTCGAGATGACAGCGTTATCAGCGACGCGAAACAGCTTTAGAAAGTTGTGGCCACGGTGAAGCGGAAGGTCTTGCGGGGTTCGCGCAGGAGGTAGTCGGCGCCGTAGTACTGGATGGCCTGCTGATAGGTGTAGGCGGCCGCGCCGGGATCGCTCTGCCAGGGGAAGAGGCTCTTGAAGGTGGCGGGATCGGTGGCGAACTTCTGCGGGAGGTCCCTGTAGAGACGCAGCGGATTGTAGGCGTAGTAGATGCGGAAGGGCGCGTTGACGATGGGCAGGATGACCTGCAGCTCGACCCCGTTGGACATGCGCGGAACGACGTTGGTGCCGGGCACGGTTTGCAGGTTGAGCGGGAACTTGACCGAGGTGCCGCCGACGCAGTCGCCGTTGACCAGCTCCGGGCAGCCGTAGAGCGGACCGTTGAGGATGGAGGCGCCGAGGACGCTCTGGCGAAGCTGGCCGGGCTGGGAGTCGAAGGTGAGGCCGAAATCGGTGAAGAAGGCGAAGGTGACCTGGTTGACGATGGGGATGCGGTACTCGACGTTGGAGGTGAAGCTGGTGTCGCCGCCGATGGAGGCGAGGCGGTAGACCGGGATGGGAATCTGAACGAAGGTATTGAGGGTGGGGTTGCTGGGGTTGCGCGGAACCAGCGAGCCGTCGGGGTTGGTGAGGTTCATCATCACGCGGGTGGGGATGAAGGTATAGGGCGAGCTGGCGCGGATGTCGAAGCCGCGGACATCGTTCTCGCCGCCGCCGTAGATGCGGGAGAAGGGCGGGGCGACCTCGCCGCCGAAGCCGGTGACGCTGTTGAACAGGATGCGATAGCCGAGGACGTTATGCCCTTCGCGGTTGACCCGAAGGCCCTTCATGGGGAAGAACTGACGCCAGGAGACGGTGGGTGCGAAGTACTTGGTGTTGCCGCCGACGCCGGCGAACTGAAGGGAGGCGTTGAAGTCCTCGCCGTGGGTCGGGCCGACGGCGCGGTCGAGCGTGGAGAAGGTGAAGCTGGGGGAGATGACCGAGGTGATGATGCCGTTGAGCTGGCTCGACCCGGCGATGCCGGAGCGGAAGGCGAGGGTCTGGAAGACGTTGCGGGTGTTGTCGTTGAAGGTGGTGATGCCGGATCGGGAGAGCGAGTAGGAGACGCCCACGCGGGCCACGCCGGAGCGGCGGAAGAGCTTGCGCAAGGCGGTGCTGGTGGAGATGGTCAGGCCGGTGGAGGACTGGTTGTAGTTGGTGAGCAGCGACTGCTGGGCGTTGGTCAGGTTGGCAGACTGCTGGCCGGTGATGGCGTAGGCCTTGGCGGGGTTGTAGTCGGACTTCTGGGCGAAGACCTGGATGCCGAGAGAGACGGGCTTGTTGCGCAGGTAGGGCTCGTTGAAGCCGAGGCTGAGGTTGCGCGAGAGGTCGCCGATGTTGGCGTTGACGGAGAGGGTTTCGCCGAGGCCGAGGAAGTTGTTGGTCTCATAGTTGAGGCCGATGAACGATCCTGAGAGGCCGCTGAGACCGCCGTTGAGGCCGATGGAGTTCTTGCCCTTCTCCTTGAGCTTGATGAGCAGATCGACGGTGCCGGCGTCGGCGTTCTGCGTGGGCACGACGTCCTCATCGGTCTTGAGCGTATCGAAGTAGTTGAGCTGGTTGAGGCGGAGGAGCGAGAGGTCGACGAGCTGCGCGTTGTAGACCTGGCCTTCTTCCATCATGAGCTCGCGGCGGATGACCTTGTCGCGGGTGATGGTGTTGCCGGTGAACTCGATGCGCGAGATGTAGAACTGCTTGCCCTCCTGGCAGTCGATATCGAAATTGATGAGGTGGTGCGCGTCGTCGAAGGTGGGGTTGGGTGCGGGGACGAAGTTGATGTAACCGCGGCTGCCGTAGAGCTTCTGGAGATTCTGCGTGCCCTTGTAGAAGAGCTTGCCGTTGAACCAGTCGCCATCTTTGATGGGGAACTGGGCGCGCAGGAGCGGCGTGTAGGCGGGCGAGGGAAAGGCCTTGTTGTCGTGGAAGATGATGTGACCGAGACGGTAGCGCTCGCCCTCCTCGATCGGGATCAGGATGTCGACGCGCTTGCCCTTGGAGGGATGCAGGGTGAAGGGATTGATGCCGCCGGCGTTGCGGACGTTGGTCTGGGGCTCGCCGGTGTTGGCCTGGGCGTAGCCGCGCTCGCGGTAGAGCTGGCGGACGAGGTCGGCGTCCTCGTCGAGCTTGGAGGCGTCGAAGGTGCGGGGGAAGAGGTTCTCAAGGAAGATGGAGTGCGGGATGCCGATGGGCTTGGAGAAGTGCATCGCGGAGCGCAGGTCGCGCGAGCTGAGAGCGCGGTTGCCGCTGAAGGCGATCCTGCCTACCTTAACGGTCGGGCCTTCCTTGACGTGGAAGGTCAGCGCGACGGCGGCGGGCGGAATGGTCTTGACCTCGGTGCGGATGGTGGCGAACTGGTGGCCGTGCTCGCCGAGCATCTCACGGAGGACGACCTCGGCGTGCTTGATGCGGGTGGGGTCGTACTGGCTTTCGACGGAGAGGCCGACCTTCTCCTTCTTGTCGCGCTCGAGGATGTCGGAGACGGTGATGGAGTTGAGGCCGGTGTAGTCGATGGAGCGGATGGTGGGCTTCTCGCGAACGTAGACGATCAGCTGGATGCACTTGGGCGAGTTGACGCGCTCGATGCGCACGTCGTCAAAGTAGCCGGTGTTCCAGAGGGAGTTGAAGGTCTGCTCGACGGCGGCGGGATCGTAGACGTCGCCGGGCTGGAGATAGGTGCGGGCGAGGATCGACTCCTTGGGGATGCGGCGGTTGCCGACCACCTGGGTGGGGCAGAGGATCTGCGGGCTGGCGGGAGCGGCGGTGAACTGCGGCTTGGCCTGCACCTGCGCGGCAGCGCGCGAGGGGCTGCCCAGCACGAGGCCGGACAGAAGCAGCGCGGGGAAGATGGAGAAAACGACGCGGAAGCAGCGGAGGCCGAAGCGGCTCGAGCGCGTGCGCACAGGCTGGGACGTACAGGTCAGGGAGCTTGCGCTCACTCGCATTCCGGTAAAAATAACCACACCCTCACTGCTTGTTTATGCTCTTGAGCCTTTTCACTGCTGCTGCGTACTGGATAAGGTTTGCGAATGCCGTTTTTCCTGGGAGAAAACGGCGTTAGCGTTCGTTGCCTTGTCAACACCAGCAGTGAAAATGCTCTTGCCCTGCTCGCATCCGGCGGGAATCTCGATTATAGGCGACGGGCCGCTGTTGAGCGAACCGCGAGGATGGAAGGTTGGACAGAAGGTTGGACAGAAGGCCGGTTAGCGGGTGTTGTAAGGAGCGGCGATCTGGACGAGATTGGCCTGGGCGAGGAAGTCGCGCACGGCGGCGGCGAGCTGCGGCTCGACGACACTAGCGGGCGCGAGCACGTCCATCGACTCGGCCTTGAGCAGCACGGGAACGGGGCGGGTGCGGTCGGACTGGAGAGGGACGTCGCGATGGGGGCGGGCGTAGAGCAGCGTGACGTGGCGGGAGCTCTCGGAGTACTGGCGGCAGGCGCCGGCGTCGCAGACGGTGGAGGCTTCGAGGCGCTGGGTGACGCCATCGTTATAGGCGGCGGCGGAGAGGTCGATCTCGCCGCCGGGCGAGGGCGTGGCGATCTCGCCATGCCAGATGGGGTCTTCGCCGCGGGCGATGTGGCAGACCTCGGCGTCATGCACGCCCATGACGGGCGAGATGCCGAGCGAGATGTGCGGAGGCGCGGGGCCAGAGGAGGGCGCGGGTGCGGCGTACTCGCCCCAGAGATAGACGACCGTGCCTTCGATGAGGGTGTCGCGCCAGGTGCGGACGAGGGTGTACGTGCCGATGTGCGCGGGCAGGCTGGAGGGCTGGGGGCGGCTGGCGTCGTAGGCGGCCTCGACGCGCAGGGCGTGGACGGCCTCGGCGCCGAAGATGGCGGAGAGCGCGAGCACGGCGGCGACGCGCAGCAGAAAGGGCCGGGCGCGGCGTGGAGGAGCGGGCGGCGAGCCGGGCTGGGCGGGGACGTCTGGGCGAATGTCTGAGGGGTCGTGGCGGAGCTGGTCGGCGATGGCGAAGAAGATGATCAGGGCGAGCACGAAGAGGCAGCCGCCGATGATGTAGTCGGCGCGCTTGGCGTGGTGCTGCAGCCACGGGTGAGGGAGCGCGATCTTGTAGTAGATGACCAGCAGGCAGAGGCGCAGGAAGTTGAAGGCGTAGCCGAGCAGCACCGCGCCGGCGACCACTGGAGCAAAGACTGCCCAGCGGAAGCGATAGATATAGGCGACGATGAGCGCGGCGAGCCCGAGCGTGATGGCTCCGCGGATGCCGTTGCAGCCGGGGGCGATGAACATGCCGAACTGCGGGGTGAACATGAGGCGCAGCTTGTCCTGGGTGAGTGGCTGGCCGAGCGCGTGAGCGAAGCCGCGGGCGACGGCGGCGGAGGCGTGCTGCAGGGGGAGATCGATGCGGCGGCTGAAGATCTGCGGAACGGGGATGACGGCCCACATGAGAAGGACGGGAAACCAGGCGGCGCGCAGCAGGCGTCTGCCGCCGAAGAGCAGAACCATGCCGGCGGCGTAGACGACCGCGACCAGCGGAAGGGGCGGAAGCTGGAGCAGCCAGTCCTTATTGACGGTGACGATGAACAGGGTCTGATCGCGCAGGAACATGAGCGCGGCGGAGAGGACCAGGACGGCAAAGCCCCACCAGGAGCCCTCGGTCTCCCAGTGCAGACGGCGCCACTCGCGCAGGATGAGCGCGGCGCAGACGAAGGGGATGACCATGCCCATGGACTTCAGCTCGTCGGTGCGCCAGATGACCCACAGCATCTGGACGGAGCTGAAGATGGTCAGCAGGCCCGCGGCCGCGCAGAGACAGGCGAGCGCGACGATGGACCGGGGATCGAGGGTGCGGGTATCGGGTGCAGACACGAGGCTATGGGGAGACGTTCGCAGGCTTGTCTCCGACTCTCAGATGTTAGCTGTATGACGGAGATTTTTGGGGAGATTCTCGGGGTGTGGAACCACGGCTGGTAGAGCCGCGGGGCTCTCCGATACGGTCTTCCGGGGACGCCGAAAGTTCGCGGGCAGCGAAAAAGCCGGGTGGGTCGCCTTCGAAGAGAAGGCCGGGGCTGAAGCCCTTTGTGTTTGCAGACACTTGTCGTGGGGCTGAAGCCCCACGCTAGTCCAAAAGCGCTACGAAGGAGTTCTTCCGCAGCTCGGAAGCCGCCTTGCCGCTGAGACAGCACTCCGCTCGATTGCCAGTGGAGAGATTCTGAAATATAGGGGTTACACCCAATGGCGCGCGACTACTTTTGTTTGGGGGTGCGGCGGGCACGCAGCCGTGTGCGGAGGGAGGAGACGGCAAAGACGCCGCCAGCGAGGCCTGCGAGAATCAGCGTCGGGTTCTCCGGCGAGTCATCGCAACCGCCCTGGGCGTGAGCCGGCAAGACGGCGATCAAGGGGATCGCGAGCGCAATGGACAGGATGGCTTTCTTCATAGTCAATCCTTGTTCTTCCCCGGACCTTTAAGCCCGCAACTTCTGTCGTTCTACTGTGCCTCTGTCGTTCTACTGTGCCAAGGAAGCGTGTTGCTCAGGGGCCTTTGGCTACAGGGCAGAGGATTTCTCAGCCCTGAATAGGTGATGTCAGAATACGGGCCGGGGATGGCTAGCGTCAATTCGGTTTTGCCCCCAAAAGGTATCGTAAGAGGCACAACGAAGGTGTTACAGGACTTAGGTGAAAATCCGCCGCCGAACCGTCCTGACGGAGGCTGCGACAGCTTGTAGAATCTCGTTTGTACGGCAGGAGGACGCGAACCTTATGGCATCTGGAATGGCAAGCATTGTGGCGCTGAAGGGGGTCTACGAGGACCTGAAGTCGCGCATGGAGAAGACGGTGGAGGGATTCCGCGCCAACCTGTTGAGCGTGCGCACGGGGCGGGCCTCGGTGCACATGCTGGACCAGGTGCGGGTTGACTACTACGGTACCGAAGTACCGTTATCGCAGGTCGCCCAGCTGACCACCCCGGAGGCGCAACTGATAGTGGTGCAGCCGTGGGAGCAGACGATGGTGTCGCCGATCGAAAAGGCGATTCGCATGGCCGGGCTGAGCCTGAACCCGATGCACGACGGCAAGATCGTGCGCGTGCCGGTGCCGCCGATGACCGAAGAGCGGCGCAAGGAGGCGGTCAAGCACCTGTCCGGCGTGCTGGAGGACCACAAGACCTCGATCCGCAATATCCGGCGCGACGGCAACGACTCGGTGAAGAAGGCGATGAAGGACAAGCTGATCTCGGCCGACGACGAGAAGCGCGCGAATGAGGAGATTCAGCAGCTGACCGATGCGGAGATCAAGCGCGTCGAGGAGCTGTTCAAGGCCAAAGAGAAGGAAGTGATGACGCTGTAGTCAGGCGTCGAAGGCGACG